>Ga0066903_100005422_pt1 | contig 11066 bp, 13 predicted proteins | sample PanSoiMetaGPlot1_FD_67491 | JGI IMG/M metagenome (GOLD analysis project Ga0066903, IMG submission 67491) | Tropical forest soil microbial communities from Panama analyzed to predict greenhouse gas emissions - Panama Soil - Plot 1 (version 2) | ecosystem: Environmental > Terrestrial > Soil >...
CATGCTGCCTTCAAAATGAAACTCTTATCCGTAAATGTTGGCCTTCCCCGCGAAGTGGAATGGGATGGGCGAATGATTCAGACATCGATCTTCAAAGCGCCGGTCTCCGGCCGAGTTCATGTGAGGAAGCTTAACTTGGATGGCGACCAGCAATCTGATCTGAAGGTACACGGAGGAGTGGACAAGGCGGTTTACGTTTACCCGTCGGAACATTATGCGTTCTGGCGCGAAGAACTTCCAAACGCTGATCTGAGCTGGGGAGCTTTCGGCGAAAACTTCACCACGGAAGGCGCGCTTGACGATAAGGCCGTTCATATTGGAGACCGGTTTCGCATCGGTGCGACAGAGTTCGTTGTAACACAACCCAGAATGCCCTGCTTCAAGCTGGGTATTCGCTTCGGCCGCGCAGATATGGTTAAAAGATTTATGCACAGCGGCCGGAATGGTTTCTACTTTGCCGTTGTTAAAGAAGGGGAAGTCGCGGCTGGTGATTCCATCGAGCCATTAGCGCGCGATGAAGACGGCGTCACTGTCGCTGAAATTGTTGAGCTCTACACTGCGGACGCTACGAAGCAGGATCTTCTGCAGCGCGTGAGTGAGTTAGCAGCGCTGCCTGAGAATTGGCGAGCTTACTTTCGCAAGCGTCTCTGGAAACCGGATGCTTAGTTGATGATAGCAAGAAGATTTTCTATGCGATCTGACGTTATCCTCGGATCTTTGTTTCCCTATTACGAACTGTCTGATCACACCGGGAGACGCCGGAAGCTTTCCGAGCTGCAAGGAAAAGACCCAATGATCGCACTGATTTTATCCGATGGTTAGATCATAATGACAGAAGTGCCGACGATTTTTGACCGAGTCTTACCGCTGAATCTTATCGCCAACACGGTGATCTTCTTCGTCGCGGCGCGACTTTACTTGCTGCCGTTGGTTTCCCGGCTTCGACCGCAGCAGATTCTTGTTCCAATCCTGCTTTTACATTCAACGCGACATTTGGGGATGATGTTTCTAACTCGAGGCGCAACGTTTCCTGGATTGCCGCCGCAGTTCGCGTATCCAGCAGCGTTCGGCGATCTGATAACCGCGATCATCGCCTTTACATCAATCCCGCTCGTATTACGCGGCTCCCGCCTTGCCAAGCCCATCGTATGGGTATTCAACGTTTTCGGTACGATCGATCTGCTCATGGCAATCACGACGGGAACAATTTACAACGCGGTCGTCGCAATGGGACCAGCGTACTGGATCCCCGCCTTTTGGGTTCCGTTGTTACTCGTGACTCACTACCTGACTTTTGTTCTCCTCCGACGTCCCTGGCAGAGCTGACCATTCGGCTTCCGCATTAGCCGCTATATCCTTCGAAAAATTGCTCTCGTACCAAACGCACCCTCGAGAATTGCAGCAGTCCAACGCTGAGATTCGGCAAAGTCTTCAATTTCTCTTTTCCGTTTTGGTGGTGACATCTTGTTGCTTGGCCAGCACCGCTCCAAATCATCTTCGAAAACGACGCAAAACGCTTCATCTCCTAGTCTCCCAATCTGTTTAGTCAGAACCTTCATGTCGCGTTATTCGGTCTCCTTTGGATTTGGCGCTACTGAAAATGAGAGAGGTTTTGTGATGTCACTAAAGATATATGGACCGCTATCCCTTGGGATGGTGGCAAACCTATCTTTGTGAGTATCTCGCTGTAGCGGGAGTCATGGCGCAAACTGCACATTAACGGGTCGATTAAAACGTGTATTCTGCCCGATATGAAAATGTTCTTATGTTTTCTTTGTGGGGCTGCGCTAATTCTCAGCTTCAACGTCCTTCACGGTTCGCGTCCTTCACATCATGTTTACGAATTGCGCATGTACCACGTTCACCCAGGCAAGATGGATGCTCTGAAAGCACGCTTCGGCGATCACACTGATGCGATCTTCAAGCGACATAACATGAAAAGCATCGGGTATTGGATTCCGGAAGATGCGCCGAGTTCGCAAAAGCTGTTTATCTACATTCTGGAGCATCCCAGCCGATCCGGAATGGAAGAAGGTGAAGGCCGACTCAGAGGCCCAAGGGCCGCTGGTCGATCATACTTCATGGATCCGACCAGCTATTCAGCGCTCAATTAGTCTCGCAGGGACGCACGAAAGCAGGAATTGACCGATTCTTTCCTGGGCGCCTGCTTTCCTAAGAGATCGTATGCAATCAAAATGAAACCGGTACGGGTGGAGGTGAACGACAAAATGCAGAAGGGCTACGTCTATTTCCGCACAAAACCGATTGGGCGTGCATTTCGCCCCGGATTCACGCCCGAACTGACGCCGAAACAGATGCTCGAACTGGGCGTGTTCGGCGGGAAATACATGACCGATTGTCGAAAAGAATTTCCACTGAACTGGTTCAAGCGCGCGAAGCTTTCACCGAATCGGGCGCGGGCGTCACTGAATTATTTTGGCGTCAACGCGTCGCAACCACTCGCGGAATGGCGGCGCAAAGGCTGGATTCATCACGAGGACCCGCGCGGCTGGTTCCAGTGGTACTGTCGATATTATTGCGGGCGCCGCAGTCAAGATGACTTGCGGCAGATTGGCCGTTGGCGCGCCGTTCGCCGCCACGTGGCGCAATTGAAAAAACACTGTAAATCTCGCGATCTGAATTGCCGTCGGCGGCAGCGCCAGGCGTTGCTTCATTGGGCCTACGATTCGCGGAAGATTTGATCACAGAGATCTCTTAGGAAAGCAGGAACCCCGGAAAACAACCCAAGGTTTCGTCTTCTATCTCAAAAGGACGTGGGAATTTTGAAGTGCGGATTTTCGATCACGCCGAATACGTTGCCGAAAGGATCGAGAATGGTCGCCACGCGGATTCCTTGACCAACGTCCTGAACGTTTGTGCGCTCCGTTGCGCCAAGTGAGAGCAAACGTTTCAACGCTGCATTCGCGTCGGCGACGCCCCAACAGACAACTACACCGCCCAAACCCGCGGACAAGGATAGATCGGGGTCGAGACCGAGCTCGTAACCGCCAACGCTGAAGCCAACGTAAAACGGTTGGTCGAAGTACGGCTCTATCCCGAGGATTTTTGAATACCAAGCCTTTGCTTTTGCGAGGTCCGGCGCGTGATAGATGGCGGTGCGAAGGCCCAGAAAGTTTGGATTCTTAGGCGACGATTTCACTCAGTTTGATCGTTGAAGCACATAGAAGACATATCCGTAGCTGTCTTCTGAAATTCTAAACGCCTCAATTTCTTTGAGCGTCTCGATGGCGAAATCCCTGACGGCAACGTCCGAATGATTGACGAGCGATTTCGCACGCGGCTCGAGAACGTCATAATAATCTTTCACCCACGCTTCTTTAGGCAGCGTATAGATATTGAAGATTTTGTAGCCGGCTGTTTCTGCTGCCAAAATGTTTTCCGAAACAGACTGCATTTCCGGATATCCCGATCGGAAAAACTCCCTGACCGCGTCGGGAACTTGTTCACGCAACCAACAGAGTTCGCTTACTACCGCGAAACGATTTGGTTTGATCGCCTTTGCCCAAGTCGTCAGCGCGTTGGCGAAACCGATGTTGTAGGCGGCGCCTTCAGACCAAAGGAGATCGATTGTTGGAAAGACGCTGGGAATGTCTTTCATGTCCATGCAATGCATCTGTACCAGATGGCCGACGCCTCTTTCTTTGGCTCGCCGTTCCAGGCGATTAAAGAACGGCTGATAGGAATCAACTGCCTGGATTGGTGTCCCAAGCTCGCTCGCTAACACCATTGTTTGACGCCCGGCACCGCAACCTGCGTCAACAACGACTTCAAACCAGTGTTCCGGTAGAGATCGCAAAACATATAGACTAAGGCTGTCGTCGCTCGGACTCAGCTTGTCCATATCTGCAAAAAGGAGGTCGACCGGATTCGGAGATTTCATCCCGCGAGACGAATTACTGCGTTTTTGCTTTGCTGGCCAGAATCTGCGGCAGCAAAATGTCGCGGACGTAATGCCAGTCAGGAACAATTTCGAGTGCGTTCCTAGCATAGCGCTCGGCGGCATTTACGTCGGCGGAGCTCGTGTTCAGATAGCAATAGGCCAGGCTCATCATCAGTTCTGGTTTGCCCCATGAGGGTTCAAGCAGATCGCCGCTCGTCTTGATTTTCGAACAAGCTTCCAGTCCACGCTGATAATTCTGGATTGCCTTATCCTGGCCGCCACCACGTTCAGGAGGAGAATTCCAAAGAATGGGGCCGTGCACCCAGATGAGCCGCGGATTGTCCGGAGCCAGCCGATCAGCCTCATTTACCAGCCGCAAGATCTGGCCAACCAATTCTTTCGCGCGCTCTTGGTCTTTCCGGTTCATGAACGCGAGAAAACCCAAACACGAGATGGTGCCGACTTTGGCATCGACGAATGCGGGATCCTTTTCCATTGCGATTCTGAATTCCTTAACCGCGGTATTGAGATTTTGCTCCAGCTCCTTTGGATCAACTGCGTCATTAAAGCCGTTGATTGCCTGCCTCCATTGCGCGAAGCCGCGCCAGTATCGGATGCGCGACGCGAGTTTTTCGTCATCCACGAACGGTTTTAGTTCATCGTAGCCGCGCTGCATTGCAGGCCGGTCGCCTTCGTAATCGGCCCGTTGAATCTGCGCGATGATGCGGGCGGCCTGTTCGCGAGCGTCGTTGGCGGAAGCCAGTGCGGCAAAAGAAAGAGCAAGTAAAATAAGTGCTGTTAGGAGCTTTGTGCTCATCGCCCGGGAACGGGTTGACCGGCAAGCGGCCGCAGAAATTCCAAAACATCTTTAGCCGCTGATCCGCCTTTCTCGGCGTGTACGATTAACGGGATTCCATGAGGTCCGGGCACGTACACAATGTTCGGGAAAGCACTGACTGCCGCTTTCACGATGTCGAGTTTGCCGAGCATCGTCGCTGCAAAGATGTCCATGCGCGCATTATGCTCGAGCAGGAATTCAGCGATATCGCGGCGACCCATGTGCGACGCTCCGCCCAAAGCCGTTTCGAAATCTCCCTTACTCCAGTCAATGGCCCCGTTAATCAGATTTGGTTCTTCGGCCAGCATTGCTTTTACCGCCGCGAGATTTCCGTGCCCGGCAATAACGAAGCGCTTTACGCGAGCGCGATCGAACTGCGGATGGTGCTCGGGGAAGTCGGGTACGTAATCGGCTGATTCCGGAGTGGTTGATGCCGCCAAAGCTGACGGACTAGTTCCCGGTTGAGCCTGCAACAAACCGCGACCACAAAATATACCGACAGCGGCCGCACCACTGCCGATAAGAAATTGCTTTCGTGTGCAAAGTACATCGATCGTTTTCATGGGTAGTTTCCTGTCTTTGTAGACGAGAATACGGCCTTAGCCTCGTAGGCCCACGAGAATGTCGTAAATGCTGTCGGAAAAGTCGCGAACGCGCTGAATCACGCCGTAGTGAACGGGCGACTAAAGCGGTTTTCCCAATACCTCGAATAATTTGTCCCTGTAGTTTCGGCTCAGAGTGAGCTTCGTCCCATCCTGCAGAAGTATTGAGTACTCGCCACTAAACAACGGTTGTAACTCTGCGATTCGTTCGACATTGACAATCGCCGATCGATGAACACGCCGAAATCTTGCCGGATCCAATTGTTCCTCCATAGCGGTTAAGGTTTGTCGCACCATCGGACGCGCTTTGCTGGTGTGGAGATGCACGTATTTATCGTCGGCTTCGATCCAATTGATTTCGTCAGTGCGCAGGAAAGTAATGCGACCGCCCGCCTTGATCACGAGGCGCTCGAGGTATTGCGGCCTATTTTTGATATTTTCAAGCAGCGCACTTATCTGCATTCGTCGGTCGTTGTGACGCTCGGAGCGGAAGCGCTCTTTGGCATATTTGATCGTGTCTTTGAATCGCGCCTGATCGAAAGGCTTTAACAGGTAATCGAGCGCGTGAAGTTCGAACGCTCGAATCGCATACTGCTCATAAGCCGTCGTGAAAATAATTTGCGGCAACCGTTCAATGCCGATCGATTCAAGCACCGCCAATCCGTCCATTTCCGGCATTTGTACATCGAGGAAAACAACATCGGGGCTCTCCTTCCTGATCATCGCGACGGTTTCCTTGCCATTACTGCATTCGCCGATAATCTCGAAATCACGATCATCCTTTAACATTCGGCGGATAAATTTCCGGGCGAGCGCTTCGTCGTCGACAATCAAGGCTCTAATCGGTCCGTTTTTCATGTTGATCGTTGCTCAATTTCGGGACGCGTCTCGCGTTGAAAGGGAATTTCCACAACCACGTTAAGTCCTCCGTTTCCGCCATTCGTGAGTTCAAAACGAAAATCGGATCCATAGAGTTGTTGGAGGCGGGTGCGCACATTAGTTAGGCCAACACACTTTTTTGCAGGTGCAATTGCATTTGAAGTTAACCCGGGTCCGTTATCGCTGACCGTGACTCGAAGCAAACTGTCCAGTCGCTTTGCTTCAATGCTGATATGGCCTCGCGCGACGCGTGGCGCGATCGCATGTTGAATGGCGTTTTCCACGACCGGCTGCAGAATCAGATGTGGCACCTGGGCAGAGAGAGTCTGCGCTTCCAACGCAAACACCACCGTGAGCCGATCTCCGAAGCGTACCTGTTCAATGTCGAGGTAACAGCGGAGGAATTCGGTTTCTTCTTTAAGGGTGACCAACTGCTGTTCGGAATTTTCGATCGTTAGTCGGAGGAAATCTCCGAGACGCGCGATCATGCTGTTTGCTTTTGGAGGATCTTCCAAAACAAGAGACGAGATCGAGTGAAGGGTGTTGAAGAGAAAATGCGGATGGATCTGCATTTTCAGCGCGCGCAGCTGAGCTTGGGCGAGCTCTGTTTTCAGCGAGGATTGCTGCAATTCACTCGCGCGGAAATCATCATAGTAAAGCAGTGCGTGCGCTCCGATTACGATCAGCGAAGCGATGATGAGATCGATGTAAAATCCGTAACCGAAGTGTCTCGCATAGTAATCAGTAAGTGTTGCTGGTTCGCCTCTTGCCGACGGTGTGATGGACCAAAGAATGGCAAGGAGCAACGTCTCATGAACGGCCGCAAAAAGGACAACGGCCGGCACGTGTACCATCAGGTTCCGGATGCTGAGCCGCCGGAACTCGACCCGGAAACGGCGGCAAAAACGAAGTATGAGCGGTGAGAAAACGCCCCAGAGATAAAACAGCACTAAATTCAGTTTCAGCGCTGCGGTAATACCGAAACGCTTATCATTTTGACTGAGCGCGACGCCGTAGGAAACCGCCGCAAAGACAAGCCCAATCAGCGTCCACGTAACGAAAAGCAGCGCTGGCCTACGCCAGCTTGTTTTGAGGTTACTCATGGCGACGATTCAAATTATATCAAACCCGGCGTTCACGTGGGCGTTCTTTGCAAAGAATGTCGTGAGCAGTCGCGAAAACGGCGCGAAGTGTATCACACGCGGCGCGATGTTGACTTGCGATATCCAATCGCGAGCAACAAGTTTCATGATGCAGCCAACTACGTACAAAGCGAAAGCCTATTCCGCCGCCAGTGATAAATCACCGCTAGCTTCAACGACAATCGCGCGACGCGATCCCACCGAGCGCGATGTGCAGATTGAGATCCTCTTTTGCGGCATCTGCCACTCCGACCTTCATTCAGTTCGCAATGAATGGAGTGAGTTCATGGCGACGAACTATCCTATAGTCCCCGGTCATGAGATCGTCGGCCGTGTAAGCAAGGTCGGTTCCGCGGTTACCAAGTACAAACCGGGCGATCTCGTCGCAGTTGGCTGCATGGTCGACTCCGATCGCACCTGCGAAAATTGCAAACGTGACCTCGAGCAATTCTGCCCAAACATGACGCTCACTTTCAATTCTCCGGACAAACACCTCGGCGGCGTCACGTATGGCGGCTATTCCGAGAGCGTTGTGGTCGATGAACATTTCGTTTTGCGACTGCCTTCGAATCTGGACATCGCTGGTGCTGCGCCGCTCCTCTGCGCGGGAATCACTACATACTCGCCGATGCGCCACTGGCGCATCCGCAAAGGGAAGAAAGTTGGCGTGGTCGGACTCGGAGGACTCGGTCACATGGCCGTGAAGTTTGGTCGTGCATTCGGAGCTCATGTCTCGGTATTCACCACGTCGCCTAACAAGAAGGAGGACGCGCTACGCCTCGGCGCCGATGAAGTCGTCGTTACGCGAAATAGTGACGAAATGAAGAAGCACGCTGGCAGTTTCGATTTCATCATCGATACGGTTTCAGCCAATCACGACATCAATGCTTATATCAAGCTACTCGGCGTTGACGGGAATCTTACGTTGGTCGGCGCGCCTGCGGAACCTCTCGATGTCCCGGCCTTCAGTCTGATCATGGGCCGCCGACGGCTGGCGGGATCTGCTATTGGCGGTATCGCCGAAACGCAGGAGATGCTCGATTTTTGCGGCAAACACAATGTCACCGCTGATGTCGAAGTGATTCCGATTCAGAAGGTCAACGAAGCTTACGAGAGATTGCTGAAGTCGGATGTGAAATACCGTTTTTCTATCGACATGGCTTCGCTGAAATCGGAGTAATCGAATCGAAGTTATGCGCGCAACTGTGATGTATAGCGCGGGCGACGTTCGGATCGAGAACGTGCCCGACCCGAAAATCGTCGAGCCGACTGATGCTGTCATTCGCGTCACGCGGACGTGCGTCTGCGGGAGCGATTTGTGGCCGTATCAAAAAATGGAACGCAGCGACACCGGTCGCGTAATGGGGCACGAAGCGATAGGTGTTGTCGAAGACGTCGGCGCAGACGTTCGAGCAATTAAGCGCGGCGATTTCGTTATCATGCCGTTCGCGTTTTCCGACGGCACATGCGCGTTTTGCCATGATGGGCTGCAAACGTCATGTATCCATGGCGGGTTTTTCGGAACCACAGAGGTCGCCGGAGCACAGGCCGAAGCTGCACGGATTCCTTTGGCAGACGGAACTCTCTTTCCGGTTCGGGCGCAGGCAGACGACGCGCTTATGGCATCGTTACTCACGCTCTCGGACGTGATGGGCACCGGACACCACGCCGCGATCATGGCGAAGGTAACACCAGGAAAAAGTGTGGCCGTTGTCGGCGATGGTGCTGTCGGGTTGTGCGGGGTCATTGCCGCGAAGCGACTGGGCGCCGGGCAGATTATCATTCTTGGCCGGCATGCCGACCGAATTGCACTCGCCAAGGATTTTGGTGCGACAGACGTTGTGAGTGAGCGCGGCGACGCGGCGGTCGAGCGAGTTCGCGAACTTACCGGTGGTTACGGTGTTCATTCGGTGCTGGAATGCGTCGGCCTTGAACAAGCGGTAAATACTGCGATCAGCATCGCTCGTCCGGGTGGCGCGGTAGGGCGCGTAGGCGTTCCGCAGGAACAGACGATTCCGGGATCCGAGCCGGCGTTTTACAATAATGTGACAGTCGGAGGCGGGCCTGCTCCTGCGCGTGCGTATATCGAAGATCTGTTGCCGGACGTTTTTGAAGGCAAAATCCAGCCGGGCCGCGTATTCGATCGAACCGTCGGACTTGACGCTGTTCCGGACGGTTACCGCGCGATGAACGATCGGGAAGCCATCAAGGTGATGGTTGCGCCCTAACAAGTATTTAACACGTCACAGAATGAAAAAGCGCAAACTGGGAAAGAGCGGGTTGGAAGTGTCGGCGATCGGACTGGGCTGCATGGGGATGAGCTTTGGGTACGGCCCGCCGAAAGATAAGCAGGAGATGATTTCGCTTCTGCGCGCCGCGGTGGAACGCGGTGTGACATTTTTCGACACCGCCGAAGTCTATGGCCCGTTCACGAACGAAGAACTGGTAAGCGAAGGTTTGGCTCCGTTTCGCGATCAAGTGGTGATCGCCACAAAATTTGGATTCAAACTCGATCCGAAGAGCGGTCGTTCCGTTGGGATGGATAGTCGGCCAGAACACGTCAAGGAAGTTGCCGAAGCTTCACTCAAACGACTTAAGACCGACGTTATCGATTTGTTCTACCAGCACCGTGTTGATCCGGAAGTGCCGATCGAAGATGTAGCGGGCGCTGTTAAGGAATTAGTTCGCGAAGGCAAGGTCAAGCATTTTGGGCTTTCTGAGCCAGGAGTGCAGACTATCCGTCGCGCTCACGCAGTTCAACCGGTCACAGCAATCCAGAACGAGTACTCGCTTTGGTGGCGGAAACCTGAGGAGGAAGTTTTGCCGGTATTGGAGGAACTTGGAATAGGATTTGTTCCGTTCAGTCCTTTAGGCCGCGGATTTCTCACTGGCAAAATGAGCGAGAACACGACCTTCGACAGCACCGACTTCCGCAACACGCTCCCTCGTTTCACGCCCGAGGCTCGGAAAGCCAACCAGGCGTTAGTTGATTTGTTAGGTGAGATCGCGAAACGAAAAAACGTGACGCCTGCTCAGATTGCGCTGGCATGGTTGATGGCGCAAGAACCGTGGATTGTTCCAATCCCGGGCACAACAAAACTGAACCGGCTGGAAGAAAATATTGGAGCGGCCGAGATCAAGCTGACACGAGATGATCTGCACGAGATCGAAAGCGCCGCTTCGCAAATCGAAGTACAAGGCGCTCGATATCCCGAGCATTTGGAGCGAACGACAGGTCGCTGATTAACTGACGAGTAAATGAGTGGCCAGAGTGACCCGCCGCACTCCCTGTTTCGCGCGAAGGACTTCAATCCGGCGTTTCACGCAGACCAGAAATAATTAGTCTCCGATTATCTTGACGAGTACGCGTTTACGCCGTCTTCCGTCGAATTCGCCGTAGAAGATTTGTTCCCACGGTCCGAAATCAAGTTTGCTCTTGGTAATCGCGACCACCACCTCCCGGCCCATGATCTGGCGTTTGAGATGTGCGTCAGCGTTATCTTCGCCGGTCCGATTGTGTTGGTAGGCGCTCGTCGGGGCGTGCGGAGCAAGCTTTTCCAGCCATAGATCGTAGTCGTGATGCAAGCCCGGTTCATCGTCATTGATGAATATTGAAGCGGTGATATGCATCGCGTTCACCAGACAAAAGCCCTCAACGACACCGCTTCGCTGAACCAGTTCCTCAATTTTCGGAGTGATATTGA
>Ga0066903_100005423_pt1 | contig 11065 bp, 13 predicted proteins | sample PanSoiMetaGPlot1_FD_67491 | JGI IMG/M metagenome (GOLD analysis project Ga0066903, IMG submission 67491) | Tropical forest soil microbial communities from Panama analyzed to predict greenhouse gas emissions - Panama Soil - Plot 1 (version 2) | ecosystem: Environmental > Terrestrial > Soil >...
TCCTGGCCACCTTCTTGCCTGCGATGGCCCGGGAGCAGGTGTCGGATCCCCTTGTGTTCGGATTGACCTGGCCACTGTTCGGATTGGCGGCCGCCCTTTCCGTGGCAGCTGCCGCTCGCTCGCTCGCATTTTGGCCCCGCAGACGCGTCTGGGCGCTCGCACAGGGCACCATGGCGTTGGGCACTGCGCTGCCGTTGGCAACGCAAGCAATTTGGGCACTCGCCGCATCGGCCGTGCTCGTTGGTGGCACCTTCATGGTAGCCACCATGGCAGGGCTGCAACTTGCACGGGAACAAGCTCCGGATAATCCGACGCCACTGCTGGCCCGAATGACGGTCGCGTTCGCCACCGGGCAGATCGCCGGGCCACTACTGGTCCGCGCGCTGCCCGAAGGCTGGGCGGGCCGGGACGCTTTCTTCTGGGCGAATGCTCTGGCGACCGCTCTCCTCGCAACAACGGCCATCTGGCTTTGGCGCAAAACCTCACCATCGACATGAAGCCGCTTCCCCCGCAAATCGTGGACGAGAACGCCAGGAAATCTCCGAGCGCCCCTCCGCCTACTTCGCGAGGAAATCGAGGACGAGCTTGGCGGTGGCCTCCGGGTTCTCCTCCATCACCCAGTGGCCCGAAGCAGGAACGATTCCCACCGTGACGTCAGTCGCCACAAAGCGAAGCTCGTCAGCCATGCCGGTGTTGAAGGATTTCTCCGCGCCGACTGCCAGGACGGGCATTGCGAGCTTGCCGGTTTTCGCCAGCATTGCCTTGTTATCTATTGCGTCCTGCGAGAAGGCTCCGAACTGCTCGAATGCATTGTGCATGGCATGAGGCCGCGCATACAGGGCGGAATAGTGCTGACGAGTGGCTTCGTCGATCGCACTGGGATTGGCCGATAGCTCGTTCCAGAAGCGATCCAGATAGATCCGCTCGCGTCCGGCGACCAGCCGCTCCACATCGGGACCGCGAAAGTTGAAGTGCCAGAGCAGCGGGCTGCGGACGATCGTGTCCCAATTGCCGACGCCGGGCAAAGGCGCATCGATCACAACCCAGCGCGTGACGCGCTCGGGATATTGCGCGGCGAAAGCGTAACCGACCATGTTGCCGATGTCGTGGGTGACGAGGTCGGCCCTGGCAATCTTTAAGTGATCGAGTACGCCCGCGATGTCGACGGCCTGATTCTTCTTCGTGTACCCGGCGGCCGCATTCGCCGAGAGTCCCATGCCCCGCAGATCAGGCACGATGACAGTGTGATCCTTCATCAGCTTGGCTGCTATCGGTGCCCACATGTCACCGGTATCACCGAAGCCGTGTAGCATGACCACGGCGGGTCCTGCGCCGCCTATTCGGACGTGCAGGCTTGTTCCGTTCGTTTCGACCATCTGCGTGCGAAAACCCGCCGGGAACGGCTGGACCTTCGCCCAAGCGGGCGAGGTTAGGGCAAACATGCCCAACCCGAACGCCAGAAGACGAAGCATGCGCAAGCCTCCGAATGCATCTTTCACCGTATCGAACGCCTCTGTATCGCGGCTTCGAGCAATATAGCTCCGGCGGTTTGTCGCCGGTAGACGGTGAATGCCCAACCGAGTTTTCTGGAAAAGCGAACGATGTTGAAGCTCGAATCCGTCGTCGCCTTCGTTGCAGTCGCCGAGGCGCGCTCGATCAGCGAGGCCGCTCGCCGTATGGCGCTTTCGAAATCCGTCGTGAGCGAGCGCCTCGCCGAGCTCGAGCGCAGTCTCGGCGCGACCCTTCTGCGGCGGACGACGCGCACGCTTTCGATCACCGAGGACGGAAGCACTTTCTACCTGCGCGCCAAGCGCATTGTTCAAGAGGTGGCCGGCGCCGCGGCGGAGATCGCCGAGCGCCGGGGCGAGTTGGCGGGGCCGCTGCGCATCTCCGGCCCTGTCAGCTTCGGCAACCTGCATCTCGGTCCGGCGCTCTACGGATTCCTCGCCCAGAATCCCAAGATCGAATTGACGCTCGATCTCGACGATCGGTTTGTGAGCACAGTGGCCGACGGCTACGACGCGGTTGTGCGTCATGGTCCGATCGTTGACGAGCACGTCGTCGTGAAACGGCTTGCACCAAGCCGGCGCTTTCTGGTCGCGGCGCCCGCCTACCTCGAAAAGTTCGGCCGACCAACCTCGCTTGCTGACCTGGAGCGCCACAAAGGCATTGTCTACAGCAATCGCGGCGCGGCCGACTGGAAGTTCAAGACCTCGCGCCAGGTCGTCACCGTGAGGCCGGAAGCGGTGTTCCGTGTCAACAATGGCCTGCTGATGCGCGATGCGGCGGCGGCGGGACTCGGCCTTGCGTTGCTGCCTGCTTACTTCATTCATGAGCACCTCGCCCGCGGGGAGCTGATGAACGTCGATCTCGACGTCGAAGCCGAAGGCGCCACTATTTACATCGCCTATCCCGAAGACCGCCGTGGATCCGCGAAGCTTCGCGCGCTTGTCGAATGGTTGCGCGAGGCTTTCGGTAGTCCGCCTTATTGGGACGTGGCGCCGCCCCGCAGGAAGCGCTGAACCGGGCGCGCCCTGCGGCGGTCGCGCTGCGCGGCCTGGTTCGAGCCCCTATTTACCTCGGTAGCTGATCCGGTAGATCGCGCCCGCCTGGTCGTCCGATACCAGCAGCGAGCCGTCCGGCATGACTTCGACGTCTACCGGCCGGCCCCATACTCTGCCGCCATCGAGCCAGCCTTCCGCGAAGATCTCCTGCTTCACCGCTCTGCCGCCCTCGACCACGACGCGAGCGACGCGATAGCCGATCCGCTCCGAGCGATTCCACGAGCCGTGTTCGGCGATGAAGATCGAACCCCGGTAGTCGGGCGGAAACTGGTTCCCGGTGTAGAAGCGCATGCCGAGAGCGGCGACGTGCGGCCCGAGGTTCGCCACCGGCGGCACCAGCTCGCTGCATGCGCGCTTGCCGCCGAACTCGGGATCCGGCGTGTCGCCCTGGTGGCAGTACGGAAAGCCGAAGTGCTCGCCGGCTTTCGCCGCACGGTTCAACTCGTCGTTCGGCAAGTCGTCGCCGAGCATGTCGCGGCCATTGTCGGTGAACCAAAGCTGCTTGGTCTCCGGGTGCCAGTCGAAGCCGACCGAGTTCCGTACGCCGCGCGCAAACGGCTCGTACCCCGAGCCGTCCGGCCGGATGCGCGCGATGAGCGCGTACCGGTCCGGATCGCGCTCGCAGACGTTGCACGGTGCGCCGACCGGGACGTACAGCCAGCCGTCGGGGCCGAACCGGATGAATTTCCAGCCGTGGTGCCGGTCGCTCGGAAACCGATCGGTGACCACGACCGGGCGGGGAGGGTTGTCGAGCCGCGACTCGATGTCGTCGAAGCGTAGGATGCGGTTCACCTCGGCGACGTAAAGTGTTCCGTCGCGGAGCGCCACACCGTTAGGCATGTTGAGATTCGACGCGATCCTCAGTACCTGCGTCGCGCGGCCATCGGAATAGCGCACCGCGTAGACGGTGTCTCCGCGTGTGCCTACGAATACGACCGGTCCCTTCCCGTGCGCAAGCGAGCGCGCATTCGGAACGTCGGCCGAGAAGACGCCGATCTCGAAACCTGGTGCCAGCTTGATGCGATCGACGGGCAGCCGCTGCGCCGCCGCGCCGAATGTTGCGAGCGCGGCGAGGACGGCGACGAAGAGTCGCGCGATCGTGCCCTCGGGATTCGTCATGGTTCGCCTAACCGCTCGCACGCTCCGGATGATACTGCGACCGACGCCATGGGATTCCCAGGACCTGTTCATCCATGCTCCGGCGTCGATGCGCGGATCCTCAGGCTCGCCTCCTGGTAGTCGAGCTCCCGCTGGAGCGCGAACAGGGTCTGCTCGTTGATCTTGCCCGACTCGTGCAGCTCGCGCAGCGCGGCGCGCTCCGCCGCAACGCCGTGCAAACGGATCACGCGCTCCCCGTCGATGCGCGCGGTCGCGGCACGAGTCGATTCGTCCTCGCCCTGCGTGATGTGCTGGACCTGCCGCTCGTATTCGCGGATCAGGCCCAGGGTGAACTCGTGGTCTTCCGTTTGCTGCTGGTGGTCCATGCGCGCGCGCAAATCGCGGATCGCGGCGTGGTTGATGGCGATCCGGGCGGAGCGCTCCTCGCGTTCGACCGCGCCGTCGTCGGTGGCGCGCAGCTGGCGTATCAGCAAGGGGAGGGACAGCCCGTTGACGACGAGCGTGAACACGATGACGCTGGTCGCGAGAAAGATCAGCAAGTCACGCTCCGGAAAGGGATTTGCGCCGGCGACCAGCGGGAGCGACAGCGCAGCCGCGAGCGTGACCGCACCGCGGATGCCGGCCCAACCGGTGATGACGACGTCTCGCCAGCGGGGCGCGGGCAGATTCGGGTAGTGCAGACGGTTCAGCCAGAGGGCAATACGCGAGCCGGGGAAGACCCAGGCGAGGCGTACGACGACAACGGTAATCGAGACGGCCAGCGCATAGCCCGCCAGCTCCACTGCGGAATATCCCGCGATCCCCTGGAGGACGCGATGCAATTGGAGGCCGAGGATCAGGAACACTAAGCCGTTCAGCACGAACAGCACCATCTCCCACACGTCCCACGCCTTGAGTCTGGTCTCCAGCGTGAGGTGCCTGTTGTCGTCGATGCCGGCGTAGATCCCGGCTGCCACCACCGACAGGATGCCCGAGACCTGCAGCGCCTCTGCGGCGAGGTAAGCTGCGAAAGGTGTGAGGAGCGACAAGGCGATCTGTGCCGAAGGATCCTCCATGCCGCGGCGCTGAAGCTGGAGGCGCAGCCACTGGATGCCGAAGGCCACCATCAACCCGACCAGCGTGCCGCCGCCGGCGAGCAGCAGGAAGCTCAGCGTGGCCTGCCCTAGCGAGAATGCTCCGGTGACCACCGCCGCGACTGCGAACTTGAAGGCGACCAGTCCCGACGCATCGTTGATCAAGCTCTCGCCGCTCAGCACCGCGCTCATGCGCGTTGGCATCCGGAGCTTGTGCGTCACCTCGGTCACCGCTACCGCATCGGTGGGCGAGATCACTGCGCCGAGCGCGAACGCCGCCGCTAGGGGAACTGCGGGGATCAGCCAATGCACCACGTAGCCGACCACGAGCGTGGTCGCGAGCACGAGCCCGAACGCGAGCAGCAGGATGGAGTAGCGGAGGACCACGAACTCCCGTTTTGGGAACTGCCATCCGTCTGCGAACAGCAGCGGCGGGATGAACAGCAGGAAGAAGATCTCTGGATCGAGCTCGAGCGCCGCAAGGTGCGGCGCGAAGCTCAAAGCCACGCCCGCCAGGATCAGCAGGATCGGCAATGGCACCGGAAATCGGCGCGCGGCAGCGCCGACCAGCGCCACGGCGAGGATGAGCGCGAGAGCGACTTCGATCAGTATCATTGCGACGATTCCCTCTCCGCTTGCGGGAGAAGGCTGCTCAACTCAGCGGTTCGATTCTAGAGCGATGCATGCCCCTTGGCGACGGCGCTCCGCTCTACAAGGGGATGGGCGAACGAACCGAAGCGAATGCTAGGAGGCGCGATGAAAACGGATGACGCAGCGAGGTATTTTCTGTGCCGGCTCGTTCCGCCGCGGCCGACGTTCGCGGCGGACATGACGCCGCGCGAAGCCGAAGCGATGCAGAAGCACGTGGCGTATTGGTCGGAGCTCGCGGACAAAGGCATTGCGATCGCGTTCGGCCCGGTCGCCGATCCGAAAGGCGTGTGGGGAGTGGCAATCATCGCCGTGAAAGGCGACGAGGAGCTCCGGCAGCTCCAGAACCATGATCCCGCGATCCGCGCCGACATCGGGATGAAGTACGAGGCGTACCCGATGCCGAGGGTGGTCGTCGGCAAGTCATAGCGGGTCGCCTGTCCGAGGTCGCGGAAACCCGCGAGGGGCAGGGGTTCTCCGCGTCAAAGTCCTGGCCCGGGGGGCATCATCCCGGGCGAGGCAGCCGACCTACCGCACCGTCTCGACGGTCACGGTAAACACGTAACCTGCGCCCCGCTCGGTGCGGATGAGCTCCTCGCGAGCGCCCTCGATCTCGAGCTTCTTGCGAAGCCGTCCGACCTGCACGTCGATCGAGCGGTCGTACACCTCGTCGTTGTGCAGGCGCGACAGGTTGAGCAGCTGGTCGCGCGAGAGCACCCGCTGCGGCGCCGCGAGGAACGCCGCGAGCAGGTTGAACTCGCTATTGGTCAGCCCGACCGTCTCGCCCTGCGGTGTGGTCAGCTTGCGCAGCCGCACGCTGAGCTCCCACCCGGCAAACCGGTAGGCGCGCACCCGCGCCAGACCATCGGCCACGGTCTCGTGGGCGCGCGAGCGGCGCAGCAGCGCCCGGATGCGCGCGAGCAGCTCGCGCGGCGAGAAGGGCTTCGTCAGGTAGTCGTCGGCTCCCAGCTCCAGGCCCATCACCCGGTCGGCCTCGTCCTTGCGGCCGGTGAGCATGATGATCGGGACGTCGGATTCCTCGCGCAGCTTGCGCGCGATCTGCATCCCGTCCTCGCCGGGCAGGCGCAGGTCGAGGACCAGCAGATCGATCGTCTCGCGCGCCATCACCTCGGCGATCTCGCGACCGCTCGCGAGCGTGGTGACGCGCACATCGTTGTCCGCGAGGTAGTCGGCGATCATCTGCCGCACCGACGGATCGTCGTCGACTGCGAGGATGTTGGCGGTCTTGGTCGCGTCCATCGGTGGTTGACTCATGTCCATCGGTCCCTCCGTGGGTGTCCGTGCAGATTTCTCGGTCAACGTGACCGAACTCTGCGTCGGCAACGTGTAGCGGCGGCCACCCGATTGTGTCAACCGACACGTTCGACGATCCCCTTGTCGCGATGGCGGGCCGGACGACGGGTTGAATCAGGCCTTGGACGCGCGCTCGCGCTAAGGATCCGCGAGGCGCCGGTTCAGGTGTAGGTGCGCAACAAGTGAAAGCTGTAAACCGAAAGGGCTATATTCTCGTCGTCGAGACCGACGATCTCATCCGGGGGTTGCTCGAGCGGTGGCTGGGCGAAGCGGGTCACGGCGTGGTCGAGTGCGCCGCTGGTGAACCTGCCCCCGAGGGAGACGTGCGCCTTGTGATCGCGGACGTCGCGAACCCCCGTCGCGCGGAGCGGTTGATCGCATCGCTGCGAGCGGCGTATCGCGCGCCGATCCTGGTGCTCTCCGCCCGCTTTCGCCGCGGCCTGGGGGCGTCCGCGGCGGCGGCGAGGCAGCTCGGGGTGCAGAAGGTACTGCCGAAGCCGTTCACCCGGGCGGAGTTGCTCGCCGCGGTGCGCGAGACGACTGACGATCTCTAATGCTCACGAGGCCCGAACGCGGGAGCCGGCAGATCTGGGTTCCCGCCGCGCAAGCGCTGCTCGGCACGGCGCTCGCCGAGCTCGGCTATCCGCCGGTCGGGTTCACTTCCAGCAGCGCTGCGCTCGCGGGCTTCCGCGCCGAGCCGGAGCGTTTCGATGCGCTGGTCACCGACGGGCGCATGCCCGGGATATCGGGTTGGCGCTGATCGCGAGCTGCGCGGGATCCGGCGCGACATCCCGATCCTGCTCGTGAGCGGCTATGTCGGCGGCGGAGTGGCGAGCCGCGCGCGAGGCCGGTGCGAACGAGGTGATGAAAAAGCGGCTGCCGGCGCACGAGCTCGCCACCAGCCTCGCCCGAGTGCTTCGCCGCTAGCGGGGCGAGCGCTCGACGCGTCCGGACTCAACTCCCTTGGCCCGACGACTCGCGGATCTGCGCTTCAGCAAGGAGGCTCGCGCCCGCGCCCCAGCGAGCACGGCCGTAAAGCGGGAAGCTTTCGTGCCCCTCCGCGGGGTCAGCCCCGGGCACTCCGCCCCGCCATTTGACGGGCATGCCCGTATCGGGAGGCGCTTCTTCGAACACCGCCTCGCTGGCGGCCGTGCGGTCGCGGGGAGCGAGGTAGGCGGTACCTTCCACGCTCTGTGCCGCGAGCGGGAAGGCCAGTGCAACTGCGACCACGGCAAGCGAGAGCTTCGACTTCATCGACGACCCTTTCAATAGGTTCCTTCTGCCTGCCTAGTAGTTCCCCGCTCTAGACCGCGCGATCGAGGAGCTGGCGTGCGAGACCGTGCCCGTCGGTCGTGGCTTCGGTGACGGGCCGCGATTCCGCAGTGGGCGTCGGAGACGCGGTCTCGCTCGGCGAAGGCCGGTTGAGCAACTCCGCTGCGCGCCTCTGCGCGTCGACCGCGCTGATTCCGGCTACCGACGAGCGGGCCGCCAGCGTCGCTGTCGCTTCGATCCGGTTGCCGAGGCTCAGCAGCGCGGCGGCCTGCCCGTGGGCGTCGACCGTCTCCGCGTGCGCCGTCGCAGCCGCGGCAAGACCGATGAGGACGAAGATGGGTGCGAGTTTCATTTGACAGTCCTTTTCTCTACTGGTCGTTTAGTCTTGGCGACTTCGCTTCTCCAGCCGTGATCGGAACTGCTACGGCTGGAAGAGATTCAGGTTCATCGAGAGCCGTCCGCGAGCTGCCGAACCGATTTCGGGTCCGGCAGCCCGCGCATCGTCTTACGGGTTGAAGCTGTAGATGCCGGACTGGCCGTAAGGGGCCATCTGCGCTTCGGCCGACTGCTCCATGGCGCGCAAGTCCGACCCGCTGAAGGAGGTCGCCTCGGGAGCGTTCCTCCAACCAATAAGGTGCACTTGGTTGTAGGTGTCGTCCCCAGTGAGGGTGGGTTGAGCAAACGCGACGTTCGCGGCAAGGGCGGAGAGGGCAAGCACAATCAAGCTGCGTTTCATGGTCAGGTTCCTTCCAGAGTGAGTTGGTGGATGCATCGTTCAATTACGACGCATGCCCATCCTCGCGCTCCTTGCTCTCCGCAACGTGTCCGGCCGGCCGTCGATTCTTCGCAGCTGTCACCATGGCGCTTCGATCGTCGCGGACGGCGTTGGCCAGCTACAAATACGACAAAACCCTAGGAGGCTAGCGAGCCATCGATACGCGCGACTGCCCGCCGCAAGGATCTAGCTGCGGGAATCGTGCTACTGACTGATCGATACGGAAGAGCGCGCAGTGACCCCGACGCAGCTCACGCAAACGCTACGACGCCGCGCCGCCATCACCTCGCGGGCAGCGGCTGGAGCGTCGTCTGGACCACTCGCTCGGCGACCGCTTGACCCAGGATCGCTCCGGCCTCGTTCGCGGTTCGGAAGTGCACCCCGGCCCACAGGCGCGATGCCCCACACTCCTCCGCGACGGCGATGAGCCCCGGGTATTCGCGTCCCGGGTCACCGTCGTTGTCGATCGTGACGTAGCGAACCGGCTGCTGGCCGAGCGCGAGCAGCATCTCGAGCACGCGCGCCCCGGCGCCGCAGTCCGTCGCATGGCCGCTCGGATGGTCGGGGTGTGGGGGGGTCGGCACAAGCGGCCGCCAGTCGGGATCCGCGACGACCCCGAAGCCGCCTTCTTGAATCGCCGTGATCGGCCGCCAGCGATTGAAACGCGCCTTCGCCGGCCAGGCCAGTAGGAACGAATCGGTCAATGCGAAGGAGAGCAACGCCATGGTGCGAGCGCTCTCCCAGAGATCGTGCGGCGGGGGCCGGGACGCGAGCAGGCGCACGGCAAGCGCATGAAAGTTACGCTGCGAGTTCTGGTCCGCCCAGTACAGCGCAGCGCGTGTCTGCGCCGATGTGCGGCGAGTCGAGTTCTTTGCGCCAAGCGTGCGGACCTCGGCCACCGCCTCCAAGTAAGCCGCGCTCCCGAGCGGCGGCGGGAGCGGGACGGGTGACTCCTCCCGAGCGGGGAACGCGAAGGTCTCGTACCGGCCGACGCTCGCGGGGCGGAAGAAGGGTGGCTCTAGTCGCCACACCCCGGGCTCGGTGCCGCTCGGAAAGGCCGCGACCTGGACCTCGCGATCACCCTCCCGGCGGGCAACCGTGGCCGCGCCGATCGCGCGCCCGAGCGCGATCCCGGACGCCTTGCCCGGACCGTCGGGGACCGCCGCCAACGCGTTCGCGAACATGGCATCGATCGCCTCGCGCTGGCTTGGACGCTCGAGAGCGAGGACGGTGTATGCCGCTGCAGGCACTGCGGCCTCGGGCAGCGCGCCAGCAGCCGCAGGCTCTCCGGACCTCGCGGCGGTCCACCGGCTGTACCGCGGCTGGATGGCGTTCAGGGTGTCGTGCATCGCCGCATGCATGAGCACCACGCTGTGCCAGTGATAGTCCCCCAGTTTGGGAGCGATCGCGAATTCAGTCCACTGCGTGACCGCATCCGCGGCCAGGACGGGCCTGTCCGGCACGCCGAGGCTGCACACAAGGAGCACCAGCACGACCAGATCCCGGCGCCCGGTGCCAAACGACTCGAGCATTGCGCCCCCGGCCGGAGGAGAGTCTGACGCCGCGAGGTCCTTGGCGGCGCGCGCGCGACGCGCCGCCGCCCCGCCGGCTCAGGGGTTGAAGCTGTAGATGATCTTCGAGACGTCGGAATAGCTGATCGTGCCCGTCTTGTTCTTGTCCATGGCGTCGAACTTCGCCGCCATCATTCGCATGAACTCGTCCTTCGAGATCATTCCGTCCTTATTGGCGTCCATCGTCTTGATGGTCTCCATGTGGTCGGCCTTGCCGCCCGTGGTCTGTGCGTAGGTGACGGGCGCGAGCCCCATCGCGGCGACGGCGGCGACTAGTGCGATCTTCGAAATATTCATGTTCGAGTCTCCTTGCGGTTAGTGGCGAGCCGACATGGCTCCTGGGGCTACCGTCTCATTCCAGCACTCGCGTACGCCCGAGTCGATTGGACGATGGTATTGATACCTTAGTATCAGAGGCTCGCGGACGCTCCGTCGCCGCCCGGCGCGGGTGTCGCCGTCTCAGCTGAGCGGCAAGCTGAGCCTCGCGGCCATCCTCACCAGGTCTGCGAGAGACTCGGCCTTCATCTTTCGCATCACGCTGCCGCGGTGCGCCTTCACGGTGATTTCGCTGATGCTGAGTTCGGCGGCGACCTGCTTGTTCAATCGCCCGGAAACGACCAGCGTGAGCACCTCCCGCTCGCGAGGGCTAAGGGAGGCGTACCGGCAGCGGAGCTCGCCTACCTCGGCCTGCTCCCCAAGCGCTGCTTGACTCCGCTCGATGGCATTCCG
>Ga0066903_100005424_pt1 | contig 11065 bp, 7 predicted proteins | sample PanSoiMetaGPlot1_FD_67491 | JGI IMG/M metagenome (GOLD analysis project Ga0066903, IMG submission 67491) | Tropical forest soil microbial communities from Panama analyzed to predict greenhouse gas emissions - Panama Soil - Plot 1 (version 2) | ecosystem: Environmental > Terrestrial > Soil >...
GTCGCGGATGGCGTCATCGCTCCCATCGAGGCGGGCATGACCAAGCTCGGCGGCGCCGTCGCCGATGGGGTCATCGGGCCAATCGAATCCGGCATGACCAAGCTCGGTGGCGCGGTTGCCGATGGCGTCATCTCCCCCATCGAAGCGGGGATGGCGAAGCTCGGTGGTGCCGTCGCCGATGGCGTCGTCGGGCCTATCAAGGCCGGCGCCGCGGCGCTCGGCCAAGCGCTCGGCCCGGACCAGTCGGGGCCAATCCTGACGGGGATGCAGACGCTCGGCGCTGCCATCAGCGACTCGGCAATCAATCCCATCAAGGAGGGCACAGAGGCGCTCGTCGCGGGTCTCGGGACGACGGTCACCGGGCCGATCAAGGCGGGCGTGCAGGCGCTCGCGGGGAGCTTCGGCGCCAGCGTCACCGACCCCATCAAGGCCGGGATGCAGGCGGTTGCCGATGGGCTCGCTCCGACCAACACGGCAGCCATCAAGACTGGCATCGAGGCGGTCGCGGCCGGGCTCGACCCGACCAACGCTTCGGCCATCAAGACCGGGATGGAGGCGGTCGCCGCCGGGCTCAACACGACCAACACCGATGCCATCAAGACCGGCTTCGAGGCAGTGGCCGCCGGGCTCGACCCGACCAACACCGATGCCATCAAGTCCGGCATGGAGGCGGTCGCGCAGGGCTTGGTCTCGACCAACACCGACGCCATCAAGCAGGGCGCGGAGGCGCTCGCGGCCGGGCTCGGGGCGGGGAAGACCGACCCCATCAAGAGCGGCGTGGAGACGCTCGGCAACGCCGTCGCCGACTCCATCGTCAAGCCAATCGGCACGAACATGAAGGCGTTCTCCGACGCGCTCGCGCCGACCCTGGTCGACCCGCTCAAGACCGGCATCCAGACCGTCGCCGACGCGGTGGCGCCGGCCATCTCCGAGCCCATCAAGACTGGCGCCGAGACACTCCAGACGGCGCTCGCCCCGGAGGTCACCGAGCCCATCAAGACCGGCGCCGACGCCATCAAGGACGCGATGGACACTGGCCCCGACATGAAGACGGCGGCCGAAGGTCTGCGGGATGCGCTTCAGAACAACGTGACGCCGCTCACCGATGCCGGCACGGCCGTCGTCAACGCGCTCAACGGCATCGCCGCACAGATAAGCGGCACCGGGGGCGGTGGTGGCACGGGGACGACGGCGAGCACGAGCGGCCTAGAGACGGTCTCGTCGGCGCCCATCCCGAGCCCGAGCGGCGGCCATCCAGGCGGGCAGGCACCGCATCCGACTGAGACGGGTGGCGGGACGGTCGGCTCACCGCGGCCGCCGCCCAGCATCCCCATCGCCCACATCCCGCCCGGCGTCAATCCAAACAAGCCACCCCCGCAGGAGGGCGAGGGCGGCACCGAAGAGAAGACCGTCTCGGTGTCCTTCAACTTCGACGAAGCTCTGACCGCATTCTTGCAGGGCGGCTCGATGAAGGACTTGGAGGACGGGCTCAACGAGGCGGCCGGCAAGGGGCTTCTCCAGGGGCTCATGGATGCGATGTTCTCGCCCATCATCGAGGCGGGAACCAAGAAGATCGGCGACATGCTGGAGGCCGCCCGCAAGGATGGCGTCATCACTCCCGAGGAGCTTGCCAACATCGAGAAGGCGTCCAAGAACGTCACGACCGACCTGAAGAACGCGGCGATTGCCGCGAAGCCGCTGTACGAGCAGGTCGCCAAGGACTTCGGCATCGACCTCAAGAATTCGGCCGAAGGCGGGCTCACCGAGGGGTTGAAGGACGCAGCGCTCAAGTACCTGCAAGGCGGCTCGGCCGAAGACTTGAAGAAGTCGATGAAGGAGGCCGCCTACAACGGGCTCATCGAGGGGATGATTGACGCCATCCTCGCCGGCCCGGCAATCAAGGAATTCGAGGACAAGTGGAAGACCGCCGTCGACAAGGCGATGGAAGACGGCATCATCGACGCGAAGGAGTCGCGCCACCTGAACAAGCTCGCCGACGAGGGCGGCGCCGCGGTGGTGAAGGCTCTCGACGCTGCCGGCCCCGCCGCCGAGAAGCTCGCCAAGCGCTTCGGCATCTCGATGGGCAAGGACTTGTTCGAAGAAATCAAGGGGGGCATCTCCAGCGCGTTCCTGAACGCGAAGTCGCCCGAGGAATTCAAGCAGCAGGTCAAGCAGTCGGTCTACAACAGCGTGCTCAAGGGCATGGTCGACGCGCTGGTCACGTCGGTCATCATCCAGGGAGCGCTCAAGCCGTTGCTCGACAAGCTCTCGGCCATCTGGGCGCAGGCCGCGGCCGACGGCACCGTCGCCGGCATTCAGAAGGCGGTGACGCTCTCGGGGCCGATTCTGAAGGACATCGGCGTCCAGATCGACCAGCTTGGCCCGGCCTTCGACTTGGTTTCGGACGCGGCGGCCGATTGGGCGAAGACGCTCGGCATCACGACCGAGGCAGCCAACGCGACGACCGAGGCAGCCAACGCGACGACCGAGGCGACGCAGCAGCAGCAGGAGGCGTCCTTCGACCTGCGCCGCTCGACCATCGAGCTTGGCGACATCGCGACCGACCTGCTCGGGCAGCAGGCCAAGGCGGCCTTCGAGGTCATCGCGCCGGCCTTCCCGGCGGACGTCGACCCGGCCGTGCGCGAGGACATCATGCGGAAGATGAACGAGCTTCTGGAGAGGCTCTTGAACGAGGGCGTCGAGGCGACGACCTATCTGGACGGCCAGCAGGTCTCGCGCGAGACGACGCGCGGCAACCGGGCGCGGGCGCGCTCGGGCGCGACGGTGTAGCCATGCCGACCCCGCTTCCGTTCTACGTTCCGACGTGCAGCGTCTTCGCATTGAAGAACTACTGCATGGACCCGGCGGCGCGGGTCACGGCGGCGACGCCCTACTCGGCGCGTTACCCGGCGACGAACCTGCTCAACTACTACCGGAGCGAGCGCTGGCGGGCGCCCTCCACCGCGGCCATCACGGTCGGCTTCGACATGGGCACCATCGTCACGCCCAACGTCTTCGGGGCGGTCGACCTGCGCGCCTGGACCGGCAGCGCCTTCGCCCCGCCGTCGGACTTTCCGGGGTCGGTCAACTTCATCGGCGCCAACGACGCGGCGTTCTCCAGCGGGCTCGTCCAGATTCCCATGTACTACTACAACTTTCGCTTGACGACCTCGCCCGCCGATGCGCTCTCGTCGCAGCAGGGGGTCTCGGTCCAATACTCGGACTACGACGGCTCGGGCGTCGCGATTCCGGGGCGGCGCTTCTGGGGCTGGCAGGTCACGTCCTTCTTCGGCGGCTCGTCGTCGTTCATCGAGTGCGGGCTCTTCTGGTTCGGCCGTCGCTGGGAAATCCCGGTTGACACCAAGTTCCGCACGCAGTCGGAGAGCAACTCGACCATCGGCTCGCTCGACTCTGGCGCGAAATACTTCGACAAGCGCCGCCGTGGGCGCTCGGTCTCGCTCACGACGACGACCAAGGAGACCGACCAGCAGCTCGCGTTCCGGGCCGCGGTCGAGCAGGCCGAAGCGCAGGGCATCATCGCCGACCTCTGGGCGTTCCGCATCAACCCGGCCGATGGCACGTCCTACCCGGAGCGCTTCGACGGGATGTTCTACGGCTACCTTGACGGCCGGACGCAGTGGGAGATGCGGACGGTGAAGGCGGGCCGCTTCAACTTCAACATCGACGAGGCGATTGCCTGAGATGTCGTCGGTCCCGCAATTCCTCTACGCCTGCCGCGACAACTACAACGGGCAATCCTACGCCCTGAACGACACGACGGCGAGCGGCTGGGCGACGCAGAACGCCGCGGTGATGACCCCCGCGGGCATGAGCCTGCAACTCGCATCGGGCGGCGCGCAATACTACGGCATCGTCGACAACTGGTATCACTACTTCAACTACGGCACGGGCGCGTTCTTCGCGCGGATGACGGCGGCGAACACGACGACCAACGTCGTCAACCTGCTGCCCATCAACGACACCGAATCGTGGCCGGTTCTTCAGAACGCGAACCAGACGGCGCCGGTCGGCTCGCTTATCCAGCCGAGCGCGTACATCCCGGTCGACCTGCCCATCGACCTCTCGGAAGCGGAGCCGGGGTACTACAAGTACCTGATTCTCTCTCGCGCGTGCGTCATCGACTACGGCATCGCAGCGCCGATTCGCTCGCTGGTCTCGACCTACCGTCGGCCGGGCAACCCGTTCTACCAGGGGGTCGGCTCGGGCTACATCGGGGCGGGTCGCATCACCATCGGCAACGGCATCACGACGACCTTCTTCCAGGCGCACTCGATGACCGTCCGCGGCGGCGACGTCAGAACGGTCCACATGCTGACCGGCACCCAGCCGGGTACGGGGCAGCCGAATGCGTTCGCCTGCGTGGGCGGCGCGCTCGCAGCCATCCGGGTCGACAACGCCCCGGTCTTCGTCGAGGCATCGGGCGGGGCGTTCGCGTCGCCGGGGGCCGAGACGACCTACATCTCGGTCACCGCCCCCGAGGCCGGCGACTATCTCATCGTCGGGTATTGCAGCGCTGGCTGCACCTCCGAAGCTTACTCGACGCTCGCGCGCATCAGCCGCTACAACGCAGCCGGCACCTACGTCGAGAACTTCACCGCCCTCTACCAGATTCCGATGAATACGCCTGTGGCGGGAGCCGACCGCCGCACGCTCGGGTGCGTGCGCTGGCGGACGGGGGTCGCCGCGGGCGAGACCTTCCGCATCACCCTGGAGGGCGCGCAGTCAAGAATAGACGCGGGCTACATCTGCTGCATGAAGCTCCCTGCCGGGGTGACGGCCGCGCAGGCGGCAATCGGGCCGGGCAGCGGCACGTTCAACACGACGCCGACCGGCATCACCAGCGGCACGCTCACCGCTCCGAAGAGCGGGCGCTATCTCGAATGCATCGACTGGAACATGGCGAACGCTGCCGGCGGCGGCGGCACGGTTCAGATTCGGCCGCACTTCTTCGGCGACCCGATGAGCTACTACTCGGGCACGTCATCGGTGCGCGGCGTTCACTACCAGCAGACCGACCGCGGCTTCCAGTACACCCCGGTCACATCGTTCGCGCGGACGAGGATGGAGGCGGGTCAAGCGGCGGCGTCGGTCGACGTCTGGTGCGCGAGCGGCACGGGCACCTACTCGACGGGCGGCGGCACTTACACCGCGCTCCACTTCGAGGACCAGCCGGCCGCGGGGGCCGACCAGATCGTTTCGGCGAAGGTCGAGTACGCTTACTGGTATCGCCGATGGGAGTCGGAGGTCTGGGCCGACTCGTTCGGGAAGACGATGCCGATGGGCTCGCGGCCGTCGCGCATCATCAGGAACGGGGTCGAGCTTACCCGCATCAGCAGCGCTGCCTGGTTGGCATCGCTGCCGGCGGCCGACTACTGGTCCTACGACGAGGCGACCGCGCGGCTGCGCGTGCGGCTCCCGGCGAGCCAGACGCCCGCTGACTCGGGCATGGTCCTGCTCGCTTGCTTCTGGCTCTATGCGGCGACCGAGAAGCTCGACCTCATCGAGCCGCCCGATGCCATCAACACCGTCGAGACGCCGCAGCCGTACAAGGCGCGGCTGCTCGCCCCGCCGAGCTACTCGCAGGAGGTCTCCGCGGACGGGACGGGGGTCACGTCGTCGTCGTCGCTCGGGCAAATCGACCTCTCCGCAGAGGATGCGTTCTTCGACCCGGACGTCCGCCAGCGGCGCTTCGACGGCTTTCGCACTATCATCCGGCGCGGCCCGAAGTCGGACCTGCGCGAAATCAAGCATAGGGTTCAGGTGGTCGCGACCAACGGCGGCCACCAACTCGCGGCCAAGCTCTCGCTGCGGCTCTACTCCAGCCTCATCGAGCTAACCCGCCCGGTGCTGGAGACCCAATTCCAGATCTACCAGGGTGGCATTCTCCGCGACCCCATCTTGGTGCCGTTGCTGCTCGGGCCGATGAACCGGATTCCCGGCTACGCGGTGACGTGGAATCCCGGCTCGGCCAACTCGACACAGTATCGCTTCACGTCGGCAGCGCTCGGGCTTGAGAGCATCGGCGCGCTTTATCTTGACACCAACACGCTGAAGGCATGGGTGCCGACCGGCACGACCGTCGACGCGGCCAACGGGGTCATCACCATCCCCAACTCGCAATTCTCCGACCCCAACACGCCGCCCGATGTCATCTACGCGCAGGCTTGGGGCACGCGCGCAACGCCGGGCGACACGTCGAGTCGGGGGCTTCGCTTCCCCGGCGAGATGGCGCGGACGCTGCTCAAGATCGGCAACGTCCCGCTCAACTCCATCGACGAGCAGAGCTTCATCGACTTCGACCGCATCTGGCGCAAGCGCATCACGGGCGGCGCCCCGATTCCGCTCGGGCCGTCGTGCGCCATCTATCTCGACCAGACCATCAGCATCGGCGACGCGGTGACGAAGGTGCTCGCGCAAGCCTTCGGGATGCGGAGCGAGCTTCCCGCGGGTCGCGTGAACGCGGGCGTGCTCGACTTCACGGCGCAGCAACTCGCGACCAACTCCGGCTTCGAAAGCTCGGCCACCGACGTTTGGCCGTGGGGGCTCGCGGGCGGGGCGACGGGCACGGTGACGACGCTCCCGACCTACGAGGGCTCGCGCGCCGTCGAGATTGGCACGGGCGGGGGGCCAACCGCGAGCATGTGGCAGGCGGTGATGGTCCGCAAGCCGCGCTTCGCGGTCGCGGCGACACCGCTCGCGGCCGCGCGCTCGGGGTTGACCGACTACGTTCGCATCGGCTGGCTTCGCCCGAGCGATGGCTGGCAGATCGTTCTCTCGGACCCGATGCGGGTCGAGTCGACCGGCTGGAACCGGCTGGTCCACTGGCTTCAGCTTGACGAGGACGAGGTGGGCACCGTGCTCGCCCACATCTTCCCCGCCTACGGTCAGGGGGCGACGACCGCGATTGTCGTCGACAACTTCGAGGTCTGGCCGGTCGCCGTCATCTCGCGGCAGCGAAAGACGGCGACGCTCTCGGAAGAGGACGAGGAAGCCTACTACCAGGCGCGCGTGGAGGTGACGCTCAACTCGCTCGGGCAAATCAACCCGGCCATCGTGCTCACCGATGGCGACCTCGCCGGGCTCGCGGCCGGCGCCAGTCTCGCGCGCTTCGCATCGCCGGGCTCGGGCCGCGCCGACTTCGGCGCCGACACGCGCATGACCAACGCCGACTCGTCGACGGGTGTGGCGGCAGCACTGCTCCGTTACTTCGCGTCGCCGCGCTTCAAGCTCCGCACGACCGAGCTTCTCGGTCCCGGCTGGAGGCGTCCGGCCGTCAACGACATCCTGCTCGACGACTCGCAGTGGCGGAAGGTCTCGACGCAGGACATGAACCCGATCTACTCCATCCGCCGGGTCGCGACCGGGAAGAGCCCGCAAACCGTCGACATCGAGGCCGAGACGCGCGGGTCGCTCATCTCCGACACGCTGCAAATCTCGCCGCAGAAGGTTCCGCTCGGGCTCATCCTGCCGTCGACCGATGGCAACTGCCCGACCGACTGGCAGGAGTACACCCAGCCGGCCGACTACTACTTGACGGGGGCGTCGGGCGGCACCGCGGTCGGAGCCATCGTCGGGACGTGGCGGCACACGCACACGCTGGACCACACCCACACGGTCACCGCGCACACGCATCAGGTCTCGGGCATCACCGCGGGGGCGATGAACCCGGCCGACTGGATCACGTCGTCGCCGGTCAGCGGGCCGTGGGTCGATGCTTCCCGCAACGACCACACCCACAACCCGATTCCCGGCGGGCCGTGGAACACCGGGGCGATGACCGGCGGGGGCACGTCGTCGCTGCCGACCGGGGCGCTCTCGACGTCGCCATCGGGCAACGTGCTCTCCTGCCTGCGCGTCAAGCTATGCAAGCGGACCGCGAACACGCTCGACCCGGTGCCGACCAACCTCGCGTTCTTCTCCGAGACGAACGCGGCGCCGGGTGGCTACACCCGGCACACCGGCTTCGACGGGCAGGTACTCCGGGTCTCCAGCGCGCTCGCCGCGCTCTCGACGACGACATCGGGGGCGCACACGCCGGGAGCATCGACGTCGAGCTTCGTCGTCGTGTCGGCAACCGGCATCGTCGTCGGGCGGGTCATCAAGGTCACGGGCGGCGGCAACACCTACTCGGGCGTCGTCACCAGCGTCGCCGGCACGACCATCGGCGTCGACGTGTTCAATCTCGACGGCGAAGTCGGCGGCGTCTCCTACCCGAGCGGCTCGACGGTGACGTCGCCCGCGACGACGGCGGGGACGGCCGAGACGTGGGCGTCGCACCGCCACGGCGGCGGCATCGGCGGGCATCTCCACACCGAGAGTCACTCGCACATCGTCGGCTCGACGTCGGCGCAAGTACCGGCGCCGGCCATCGGCGCCGGTACGACGACGACGAACATCGCGGCGGCCTTCAACGAGCTTCGCATCGCGGCCCTGAATCACGGGCACTCGGTCGACGTGTCCATCCCGAATGCGACGCAGCAGTCGTCGGGCTCCGCGGGCGGCACCATCGACTCGTCGACGCCGGCTGCGCCCGACACGCTCGCGCTGGTCTGGCACAAGGCGGTCTCCGGCTCGACGCTCCAAGTCGCGACCGGGCTCGGGGGCTTCGTCGACGGCGCGGTCTGCCCGCCGGGGTGGGTCGAGTACACGACCGGGCTCCGGCGCTTGCTGAAGGGCGCGGCCGCGGGCGCGGGCATCCTCGCGGTCTCGGGGACGCATAGCCACAACGTAACCTTTCTCGGCCACACCGACTCGCACAACCATGGCGGCTCGGTCCCCGGTCAGCAGACCGCCGACTTGGTGCAGGACGGCCCGGCCATCAAGGTCGCGACGGTGAACCAACTCGGCGCCTACGGCGGCTCGTACTCGGGCGGCTACGGCGGCACGCAAATCCCCGGACACCATCACGCCGTCACGATGTCGGGGGTCGCGACGGTGGCGGCGACGCTGCCGACGGCGACGGGCGCGTCGAGCGCGGTCGTCGGTGAGGCGAACATGCCGCCGAGCTACGCTCTTCGCATGTGCGTGAAGGGATGACCGTCCAGGCGGAACCCTACGAGGACGTGCTCTACCTCTACGTCCAGCACGGCTGCGAGCTTTGCGCGGAGGCCGAAGCGGAGCTAGAGGCGTCGCCGTTCCGGTTCATCAAGTTCCACGTCACCGCCGCGCCGGAGCCGGCCTACGCGCTGGTCTGGAACCCGGACGGCACGACCGAGCGCGTCGAGCGCGGCCTCTTCCACGGCTTCCCGATGCTGGTCGACCGCTGGCTCGGGCTCCGCTTCGTCGGGCTCCCGGCCATCCAGCAACGCATCGGTTCCTCGCCGAAACCCTGGACCTGATACCACCCGCGGTGTATATCGGCGGCGTCTGACACACGCGGTTGTAGTTTCGGCCGCGAGCAGTGAGCGCAGGGTACTCTCGACGCCGGAGTTGAATCTATGCTTTGCGCTCATCTGCGAAGCGGTGCAACGGGTGCTCTTCGAGGCGCACCGCTACATCCGCTCGCCCGACTGGCTGCTCGACTACCAGTGGCTCTTCTCTGAAGAGTCGGCGCATCCGACGAGCTTCCTCTACCTGACGGCGCTGCTCGACATCGACGCCGGCTGGATACGCGAGCGCGTGTACGACGCACTCGACCGCGGCGACCCGCTCGATGCGCCATCGGTCGCGAGCGGAAGAAAGCGCTGCCGCCTTGCCGGGCTCATCGTGCTCGACGAGGCGAAGGCAAGGCGGGTCATGTGAGCGTGAAGCGGGAGAGGTCGAGCATCGAGCGCGAGCGCTCATCGGTCGAGCGCGCGAGCGGCGAGGTGCCGCCGGTCGGCGACGAGATTGTGCTCTACCGTGAGGGCCGCGACCTGACGCAGCGATTCAACTCGACGCCCGACCCCGACGAGTACCGCATCGGGACGTGCCGCATCTGCGAGATGGGCTCGGTCGTGCTCGTGCGGCTCAACAACTCGCGCGGCAACCCGGACGTGCGCGCGTTCTGCATGTTCTGCAACCGTCCGCTCGACCCGCACGAGGTCGAGCGCGGATGAGCGAGCCCGAGAGCAGCGCGGTCGAGACGCTCTGGTCGGTCGAGCTTCCGCGCCAGCGGCTCACCAAGTGGCATCAGACCTTCCAAGAGCTTGTCGTCCACATCGGGCAGGCGGTCGGGCTCGCGGTCGCCTTCGGGGTGCAGAAGGGGCAGCATCTCAAGGTCGACGTCGACATCGACGCGGGGCACGTCCACATCCTGCTCATCGGCGCCGACGGCGAGGAATTCGTAGCGCTCGACGCGAGCGCCGAGACGGTGAACTAGGGGGCACGATGGCGACGATGGACGCGGACCGGGTGCGGGCCTACTGGCCGGAGGAGAACGGAGAGGCGGTCGTGCTCCCGCAAGAGATCACCGACGAGCAGAAGCAGGCGCAGCCGGAGTGCCGGCCCGGCTGGCACGTCCCCGACTTGGACCTGATTGCCTGCGAGGTCTGCGCCCGCCCCATCACCGACCGCGACTACCTCTGCCATCTCGACATTCCGCCGGGAGCGCTGCCGGGGCTTCTCCGGGTCATCGCCGCCGGCACCAAGGCGCTCGGCGGGGTCGCCCCGGACGCCAACACGGTCGGCGACCTGTCCATCGCCGCGAGCGTCATGGGGATGCTGCTCCGCGAGCAGAAGAGCCGGGCGACTTAGAAAGACGGGGCCACCGGGGGAGGGTCGCGCCCATGACCAACGACCTTCTTGAGCGGTTGGAACGGGCGATGCTGGAGACCGAGCCCTTCGGCGGCGACCAGTGGGACCGCATCGCCTGCTATCACGCCGGGCAGGAGCTTCGCCGGGTGGCGACCGGGCAAGCCGACCCGCCGACCGTCGATGACGAGCGCTTCCGCGCCAACCAGACGGCGGCGGTCTCGGGGCAGGGCGTCTTTCCGGCGACGTGGACCTACGCGCGGCGGCACTCGATTGCCTTCCAAGTCGCGGGCGTGCTGCCGATGAACACGCTCAAGATGACGGCGGCATCGCTCACGCCGACCGGGGCGCCGGCCGTCCGCTGGCAAGCGGA
>Ga0066903_100005426_pt1 | contig 11059 bp, 10 predicted proteins | sample PanSoiMetaGPlot1_FD_67491 | JGI IMG/M metagenome (GOLD analysis project Ga0066903, IMG submission 67491) | Tropical forest soil microbial communities from Panama analyzed to predict greenhouse gas emissions - Panama Soil - Plot 1 (version 2) | ecosystem: Environmental > Terrestrial > Soil >...
AGGTCAACTCAAACGCGCCGGTAGCAGTGAGAAAGATGCATTACACAATCAGGATCGGGTCAGCTCCGAACGTGACTTGAGAAGCTGCACGATCGTCGTCTCAGTGTCGGCCGGATCCGGCGTCGGATCTCCGTAGATCTCCCACGAGTGCCCGGCGGACTCGCGTCCGTTCGCCGCCATCCATTCTTCGATGGCCTTGTAGGCCTCGTTCATCCGGCTGTACGGCCCGCGGTGGAGGGCGATGGCAGCTTCGCCCCCTGGCGTTTCGGTCGCGTATACCTCGCCCGCGGTCTCAAAGGTGCGCGTGACCTCGACGCCGAAGTCGCAGAGTATCGGCGCGCCCGGCTGCTTCGGGTGGTGGTAGAGGAAGATGTTGTGGCCGTCCGTCCGCAGCCCCGGCTGGCTGCGAATGAACTCCCAGACCTTGTCCAACGCAGGCCTCCACGCCGAGGCAACTGCGCCAGGCGCGACCTCGCGCCGCACCGCGGCCAGCCTGCGGGCGTGGACTGTCTGTACGTTGACGGAGACCGGCATGCCTCGATCGTAACAACAGAATCGTGATCGCCGTGCCGCTACTCGTCGAACGGAGCGTTCATCAACAAGTCGACGGTCGACACGGCTTTGTAGCCCGGCACGAAGCGTTCGCCGAAATCACGCAGGAAGTTGTCGGAACTCGTCTCGGGCCTCTCCGTGACCAGGCGGCAGCACGCCTCGGTGAATCTGTCCTTCATTCTCAGCCGTGGAAATGCGGTGACGATGCGACGGACATCGCCCGGGTCGAGCGCGTCGAGGAAGTAACCGCCGTAATCGAGTCCGATGCCCATCGTGCCGACGGCCACTTCCGGCTCTTTGTGAAGCGCGAGCGATGGCGTCGAGTTGAGGGCCACCAGGTCCCAGATCAATTGCGCACGGCGATCCGACAGCCCCTGGCCCGCGATGAAGGATCGAACCGCGTTGGCCGCGTTGACTTCGAACCGGTCGGGGCCGGACACGCCCGTGGTGAGGCCGATGTCATGGAGGATCGTGCCGATCGCGACGACCTCGCGGTCGTAGTCGAGTCCCTTTGTGCGGCCGATCGCTTCAGCGAACAGCCACGAGCGCATCGCGTGGTTGAACAGATACGGTTCGCAGAGCCGCCGTGCGTGCTCGATCGCCGCCGTGATGAGCGCAGTCTCGGGGACACCGACGCCTGCAATCAGTCCACTCCCCGGGGCGTCCAGAGTCATGGAAGATTTCGCCGGCGCAACCGTCCCCTCTTTGTCCCTCAGCGTTTCATTCATCGGAACCTCCTCTGCACTCCGTCATGTGTTCCAGAAGGCTGATCAAGGGCGCCGTCGGGATCTATTATCAGGCTTGTCGCACGGTGGGAGGTGCAGAATGAAGATCGTCGTTGTCGGTGGCAGCGGACGCGTCGGGTCCAGGCTGGTGGCGATGCTCACGCGTGACGGCCACGAGGTCGTGGCGGCGTCACGTCGCTCTGGAGTCGACGCCGTCACCGGCGAGGGTCTGGCTGAAGCGCTGAGAAGCGCCGAAGCGGTTGTCGATGCCTCGAACTCCCCCTCCTTCGAAGACGCCGCGGCGATGACGTTCTTCAAGACCTCGACGAAGAACATCCTCGCCGCTGAAGCCGCCGCCGGCGTCCGGCATCACGTCGCCGTGTCGGTTGTCGGTACCGGACGTCTGCTGGGAAGCGGTTACCTTCGCGCGAAGCTTGCGCAGGAGAAGCTGATCGAGGCATCGTCGATGCCCTATTCGATCGTCCAGGCGACGCAGTTCTTCGAATTCCTGATCAGCATCGCGGAGGCCGCTGCCCACGGCACCGCCATTTGCGTGCCGCCGGTGCTCTGCCAGCCGATAGCGGCTGACGATGTCGCACGCGCGGTCGCGAAGATCGCAACGGGCTGTCCCTTGAATGGCATCGTCGAAATCGGCGGGCCGGAACTGTTCTATCTCGACGGACTCCTCCAGCGCGTCCTCGGGGCGCGCAACGAATTGCGTGACGTGATCGACGACCCCTACGCGCACTACTTCGGCGCCGAGCTCGAGACACGATCACTCGTTCCCGGGGATGAAGCAGAGCTCGGCGAGATCCGGTTCGACGATTGGCTCGGTCTGACCGCCCGGCCGCTTGCGGATCAAGGTCGCCAGCCGGACGCCGGCGCAGGGAGCGCGGGCGCGCCGCTCAGGGAGAACGAATTTCGAGTCAGCGATGTGCCGCCTGGATCGGTCTTGCTGATGTGCGGCGCGGCGGTGTTCAACGTCGATGGAGGTTTCTGCGCCACCCAGGCCACATGTACTCACAAGCAGGGTCCCTTGAGTGAGGGCGTGTTCGACGAAACGACGGTGATATGCCCATTGCACGGGGCGCAATTCAACGTGTGGACCGGAGCCGTGCTGCGTGGTCCGGCAACCGAGCCGCTCAAGACGTACCGTGTGACGGTCGACGGCGAAATCGGCCGTGTCGAGATTCCGCCGGACGCTCCGGTGGGCACTACGTGATCGGATGACCCAGGTTCGCCATGAGCCCTTCCGAGATCCGCGTGCGCAGGTCATCGGTAGCGGCGTCACGCTGCAGGCCGAGGGCCACGCGGCGGGCACTCGATCCGTCACGAACCTTCAGAATCACCTCGGTGTAACACCCGTCGCCTTCGCTTGGCGTCACGCCAACGACCTCGGCCGGGATGTTCCGGTCGCGAATGACCGTCGTGACCAGGTCGGCCAGCTGTTCGAGAGTCATGGTCATGGCACCGTCAGGTGCAACGCACGCGCCGGCGGCTGCGTCGCGAGCGACTCGCGGGCCCGGAGGTTGCAGACCAGGGGAGTCGGATCGCCGTCGCCGTGAACGCGGATGAGCCGCCTCATCGCTGCCGGATCCCGCGCTATGGACGTGCTCGTCGTCGACGTCGGGGGATCCCAGGTGAAGGTACTGGCGAGCGGCGCCAGCGAGCCGAGGCGATTCGAGTCGTCGCCGGAGCTGACGCCTGACGCCCTCGTCCGACGCGTGATCGACCTGACGCGCGGGTGGGACTATGAGGTCGTCTCGCTCGGATATCCCGGCGTGGTGGGGCCCGACGGCCCGATGAAGGAGCCGGGCAACCTCGGGACCGGCTGGGTGGGATTCGATTTTCACAACGCCTTCGACAAACCGGTCCGCGTCGTCAACGACGCCGTCATGCATGCGCTCGGCGGCTACGAGGGAGGACGGATGCTCTTCCTGGGTCTCGGCACGGGCCTGGGCTCTGCGCTGGTGAGCGATCACGTCATCATCCCGATGGAGCTTGGCGATCTTCCGGACCCGAGCGGCGAGCCGTTCGGCGACCGGCTCGGACGCCGCGGGTTCGAGGGCCGCCCGCGTCACATCTGGATCGCCGCGGTGCGCGAGATCGCAGGGGTGCTGCGGCACGCGCTGGCCGCGGACTACGTGCTGCTCGGCGGCGGCAACGCCCGCCACGTCGACAGGCTGCCCGAGCACACGCGGCGCGCCGCGGCCGACGGCGCATTCACCGGTGGTTTCCGGCTGTGGGAGGAGACGGTCGAGCCGCACGACCGCCGACCCCCGCTCGTCTGGCGGGTCGTGCGATGAGATACCGGGCCCTCGCCACCGACTACGACGGCACCATCGCGCACGACGGCGTCGTGGACGATGCCACGGTGCAGGCGCTGCAACAGGCCCGCGAGGCAGGGCTGAAGCTGGTGCTGGTCACCGGCCGCGAGCTGTCGAGCCTCTTCAACACCTTCGCGCATCCCGATGCGTTCGATCGCATCGTCGCCGAGAACGGCGCAGTGGTGTACGAGCCCGGCACGAAAGAGGTGCGCACGCTGGCGTCGCCGCCGCCTCCCGCCCTGATCGACATGCTGCAGAGCGGCCAGGTGCCACTCGAGATCGGCCACTCGATCGTGGCGACCGTCACGCCGCACGAGCATGCGGTGCTGGAGGCGATTCGTGCGCTGAAGATCGAATGGCACGTGATCTTCAACAAGCACGCGGTGATGGCGTTGCCGGCCGACGTGACGAAGGCGACCGGACTGACGGTGGCGCTCCGGGAGCTCGACGTCTCAGCCGAAGAGACCGTTGGTGTGGGCGACGCCGAGAACGATCAATCGTTTCTGCGACTGGTCGGGTTGTCGGCGGCGGTGGCGAACGCGCTCGCCGAGGTCAAGGCGCTGGCGGACGTCACGACAGGCGGGCGCCGCGGCGAGGGCGTGCGGGAGCTCATCGAGCAGCTGTTGGGCGGTCACCTGGATGCCGTCGCACACCGGACCGACAAGGTGCCTCCCGCATAGCCGCTCAATGGCGATTTGGCTTTTCGAGGCTCGCCCGGGACAATGGCGACGTCATGTCATTCATGAAGGGACATGCCGTCGCGATGGCATTGGCGGCCGGCCTCAGCCAGGCGGTGGTGCCGTCCCAGTCACCGCAGCCGCGGACGGATTCGAGTCTCTCGAGCAATCCCGCCCTCGTACGGGACTGGGAGAATCGCCTCCTGGCCAATGACCCGAAGGTCCGCGCAACCGCCGAAGCCGCCCTGGTCCACGGGGCGCGGCGGTCGATGCCTCTGCTCAGACGATTTCTCACCCCTGAGCACGAAGACCTGCATGCGGTGACGTTTCACATCATCCAGCGGATCGGTCCTCCTGCCATTCCCCTGCTCGTGGATCTGCTGCGGCATGAGTCGGAGTCGATCCGGCGCAGCGCCATCGACGAATTGATCGACCTGGCGCCCCATACGGAATCGATTCAACCGGCGTTGAGGCGGGCGCTCAGAGACGAGGACCCGACCGTCGCGGGTGATGCCGCACGCGCCCTGGGCGCTCTGGGCAGCAGGGCCAGTCCTTCGGTCGCCGCTCTCGTGAGGACGCTTTCGCACGAGGATCCATACGTTCGCGTCTACGCGGCGGAGGCCCTGGCATCCATCGGTCCGAAAGCGGCCGCGGCGACAAACGCCCTGGCAGAGGCTCTGGACGATCCGATTCCCGGCGTTCGCTGGGCGGCGTGCGAGGCACTCGGAAGCATCGGCCCGGCTGCGCAGTCTGCCGTGCCGCAGTTAGTCGACGCGCTGCAGGATGAATTCGTCTATGTGCGTATCTTCGCGGCCGGAGCTCTGGGAAGCATCGGACCGAAGGCACAGTCGGCCCGAGAGGCGCTCGAGGCGATAGCGGTCGATCCCAGATTGCATGACGAAGCCGAGTGGGCGTTGCGTCGGATCGCTGGAGTCAGATCTGGAGAGCCTGCTGCGTCACACGTTGTGCCCACGCCTTCCGTCGCGCCCTCACTGCAGACACCAGTCGTCCAGGCGGGTGATCCTCCGGTTGACTGGGATACGACCACCGGCCGCAACATCGTCTGGAGTGTCGAGTTGGGAAACGAAACATATGGTCGTCCCGTCGTCGCCGGCGGTGCGGTCTATGTGGGCACGGACAACGCCAGGCACCTGAACCCCGACTACCAGGAAGACGCCGGCGTGCTCATGGCATTTCGAGCGAAGGATGGCAAATTTTTGTGGCAGGACCTGACCCCGCGAGTCGAGCGAGGCCTGCGGGAGTTTCTGCTGCCATCGACGACGAGCGCGCCGTATGTGGAGGGAGACCGCTTGTACTACGTCACCTCCGAGTGCCAGCTCCGTTGCCTGGACACTCAGGGCTCTCGCACGTGGGAGCTGGACATATGCGGCCGCCTGGGTGTCTTTCCGCATGAAGCCACCAACAGCGACGTGTTGCCCGTGGGCGATCTGCTGATGGTCTCGACCTCCAACGGGCAGAATGAAGGCCACACGCGCGTCCCATCGCCGCGCGCCCCAAGTCTGATCGCCGTGGACAAGCGTTCGGGGGAAGTGGTCTGGCGTGCCATCGGCGCGGGCGCGCAGGTGTTGCACGGCCAGTGGTCCAGCCCCGTGGCGGCCAATGTCAATGGACGCATCCAGGTGCTCTTCGGCGGAGGCGATGGTTGGCTGCGCGCCTACGACGCGGCGACGGGTCACGAGGTCTGGCGATTTGACGGCAATCCGAAAGACGCGCGCTTTCTTCCGCGCCCCGGAGTCCTTTCGCGCAGCGCGATCATTGCGTCACCGGTCTTCGCCGACGGCCGCGTCTTCATCGCGATGGGACTGAGTCCCGGGCACGGCAACGGGCCCTCCTTGATTCACGCGATCAGTCCCAACGGCCAGGGAGACGTCACCGGGAGCAGGCTCCTCTGGACGTCTCGCGAGGTTGGTCGCGTGGTGGGAACGCCAATCGCGAAAGACGGTCTGCTGTACGTTGGAGACCTGGACGGAACGATTCACTGTCTGGACGCGGCGACCGGCGCCCACGTCTGGAAGCACGAGACGAACGAGCCGATCTGGGGAAGTCTCCTGCTGGCCGGCGATCGGCTTTACGTTGGGAACGCTGGCGGCACCATGACGGTTCTGCGTGCCGGACGGCGAAAGCAAGTACTGGCGGAGATCGAGATGGATGCGGCGCTCTATTCGCCTCCGGCACTCGTCGGCGATGCGCTGTATCTGGCCACCGCGAAGCGGTTGTATCTCATCGCGGCCAGGCCCTGATCCCGAAAGGCGCGCTCTTCCAGAGAATCGGCCGCCACTCGCGACCTTCAACAGTGACGGCTGCGGCGTAACCTTTCTCGACCGGCAGTGACGCCATCGTCCAACGCTGCAGCTCCGACGGCGCTGCCGGACATGCGACGAGCTCGCTTTCATCCGCGAGACCGACTTCGAAGCCATTCAGAGGAAAGGACAAGCCGTGGCCGCAGGCCTTGATGAACGATTCTTTCCGTGTCCAGCAGCGGTAGAACGCGCTGAGTCGGTGGTCCACCGGAAGGGCGGAGAGCGAACGGCACTCGCCTGGAGCGAAGAACCGGGTCGCCAGATCCAGGACCTCGATGTCACGCTCGCGCTCGATGTCTACACCAATCTCCCGTCGTGTCGCGATCGCCAGGAGCGCTCGATCGCCCGAGTGGGAGAGATTGAATCGGATACCGCTCTCTGCCTCGCACAATACCGGCTTTCCATAGGTGTCGACCGTGAACCGGACCGCCGTCGGCGCAACGTCGAGGCAGCGGCCGAGGACGACGCGCACCATCGCGTGAGCCGCGACGAACCGTCGTGCGTCTTCGGAACGGATGAAACGGGCCGCGCGTGCTCGCTCATCATCGTCCAGCCATTCAAGTCCGGCGTCGTCGTGTCCCGCGTCGATCGGGAACAACACGATGTGCACGTCGGCGTGACTGAGCGGTGGCGAAGGCATTCCGGGCGTCCAATCGCCGTTGTCGTCGCGGTCGCTCACATGTGCGCGGAGTGTGGGCACCAGCACGGATTCTAGACGAGAAGTTCAACCGGGGCGCCCGATCAGATGCCGATTGTGTTGGGGCGGCTGCTCGGTCAGCTCGATGTCGAACCCTGCCGGGCGCGGTGGGACGCGCCCTTTCTGTCGGCAGACTCACCCGATCACACGAGCTAATCGCGAGTAACGCTCCTCCCCCCGGATTCACCAAGGTCCAGGAACTGCCCGTGTCGAACGACGTCCTGCTGCTGATGCGTGTGCTCGAAGACTACGTCCACGGCCGCTGCGGCAACTGCCGCAAGCCGGCGCCGAGGGACACCTACCTCTGTCACATCTGCTGGGCGAGGGCCGCTGCCGAAAAACTGGCGGACCTGATGCTCACCTGCACGCCCGAACTGCGCCCGAACTAGCGCCCGTGACAATCCGCTGACGGCGGGTATATCCGGTAGACTTCGGACGAAGACATGGGGGATACCGGAAAGCCTCTCGTGGGAAAAGAGTCGAAGCTCTTCGATCCTCACGATCCCGCTACGGGCGCCGGTGGAGCGGAGCTGGTCGATGCGAGCGTCCTGCAGCGAGCGGGCAAATGGTGGATGGTTCTCGCCGCTCGTCTTCTTCGACGGTCTCTATCGAACGAGCGATCCGGGGCCATTCCCGTTTGCGTTCACGCTCGGCTGCCTGGAGGTCGATCTGCCGATCGGTCCAGGCCAATGATGATGAGTTGCAGCCAGGGAAGTTCCGCCCCGCGACGGCCGTCCTCCACCGCTCCATCATCTTTATATGTGCGGACCCGGCTTTATATGTGCGGACCCGGCGCACCGCAGCCTGCAGTGGAAGTGTGTAGTCGAAAAGCTGGCGAAAGAACAGTGATAGATCGGTGATAGATCGGGGACCGGTCCCAATCTGTTCTTGTAAAGTAAATAACTACCGCCCATAGTAGCGAAGCTCCCGTCGTGATCGCGCTCAGCCCTGGAGGAGGATGCTGTGCTCAAGCTTCGCTATGCGATAGTCCTGTTACTCCTGACCCCTACCGCTTTGTGGGCCCAGAACGGCCGTCCCGAAGTCATCGTCGACGTTCACCACGACATGTCGCCGCCGCTGCGCGAGATGCCGCCCGGGCCGCGGCGCATCGGCGACCTCGAAGCGGAGCCCGTGCGTCACATCCCCTCCTCACGTACGCAGCCGCTCGGCCCGGACGCGGTGCTGCAGAAGCCGCCGCGCGACGGCATGGCTGCCCTCGCGCCGCTCGCGCCGACGGCGATCACCAACTTCGACGGCATCGGGAACGGCTTTGTCGGTCCCGCGGGCACGTTCGTGGTGAACTCGGCGCCACCCGACACCAACGGCGCCGTCGGCCCCAACCACGTCGTCGAAGTGGTGAACACCGACTTCGCGGTCTTCAACAAGGCAGGCACGCCGGTCTTCGGGCCGGTGCCGATCAACACGCTCTGGTCGGGATTTGCGAACAGCAACTGCGGTGCTCAGAACGACGGCGACCCCGTGGTCGTGTACGACCGCATCGCCGACCGGTGGATCATTTCCCAGTTCCAGGTGTCGGTGAATCCGTCCGAGCAGTGCGTGGCGGTATCGGCAACGCCCGATCCGACCGGCAGCTATTTCCGCTACACCTTCAAGTACGGGACCGACTTTCCCGACTATCCGAAGATGGGTGTGTGGCCGGACGGCTACTACATCACCTACAACGTCTTCACCGCCGGGGGCGCGGCGTTTCTGGGCGGGCGGGCGTGCGTTTTCGACCGCGCGAACATGCTGGCCGGCGCCGCCGCGACGCAGGTCTGTTTCGACACGACAACGAGCTTCGGCGGGCTCCTGCCGGCGGACCTCGATGGGCGGACGCTTCCAGCGGCGGGAGCGCCGGAGCCGTTCATCGCGCTCGGCGCCACCAGTACGACCCTCGCGCTCTGGAAATTCCACGCCGATTTCGCGGCGCCCCTGAACTCGACGTTTGCGGGGCCGACGACCATCTCCGTGCCGGCGTACGCGGAAGCCTGCGCGCCGTCCGGTACGTGCATCCCGGAAGGCGGCAGCGCCAACCTGCTCGACTCACTGAGCGACCGCCTCATGTACCGCGCCGCGTATCGCAACTTCGGCGATCACGAAGCGATCGTCGTCAACCACTCGGTCACCGCGGGAGCGAGTGTCGGCGTGCGGTGGTACGAGCTGCGCGGCGTCACCACGACACCGACGCTCTTCCAGTCGGGCACGTTTGCGCCCGACGCGACCTACCGCTGGATGGGTAGCGCCGCCATGGACTCGGCAGGCAACATCGCGATCGGCTACTCCGCGTCGTCCTCGGCGATCACCCCGCAGATCCGCGTGACGGGCCGGCTCGCAGGCGATCCTGCCGGACAGCTGACGCTCGGCGAGACCACGATCGTCTCGAGTGGTGGCGCGCAGCTGGCCCGGCTGTCGCGGTGGGGCGACTACTCCTCGATGTCCGTCGATCCGTCCGACGACTGCACCTTCTATTACTCGAACGAGTACATCCCGGCGACCGGTACCTTCAACTGGAAGACGCGCATCGCCTCGTTCAAGCTCTCCACGTGCGGCGGGGCCGACTTCTCGCTGTCCGCGTCACCGACAACGGTCAACGCGACGCAGGGCGGTCCGTCCGGAACGAGCACCATCACCGTCGCACCGACCGGCGGCTTCACCGGCAACGTGACTCTCAGCGTCAGCGGCCTGCCCACCGGGGCGACGGCGTCCTTCACGCCGAATCCCACGACGTCGACGTCGCTGCTGGCGGTCAGCGCCAGTGCGGCAGCAGTGGCCGGAACGTATCCATTGACGGTGACCGGCACGAGCGGAGCGCTGACCCACACCACGAGCGTCTCGCTCGTCATCGCGGGACCGCCGGACTTCGCATTGTCAGCATCGCCGGCGTCCGTCACGGTTCCGCAGGGCAGCAACCGGTCCACGACGATCACCGTGACGAAGCTGAATGGCTTCGCCGGCGCGGTGGATCTCAGCGTCACGGGCCTGCCGCCGGGCGCGACAGGCACGTTCAATCCCACCACGACCACGACGACGTCCACATTGACGTTGACCGTGGATCCGACGGTGACGCAGGCCACCTACAACCTGACCGTCACCGGTACGAGCGGCGCCTTGACGCACACGACCATGGTGGCGCTGAACGTCGTACCGCCGGCCGACTTCTCGATCTCCGCGTCGCCGACGACCGTCACCGCTGCGCAAGGCGCCAGCGCGCCGACGACGATCACGGTCACGCCGGTGAACGGGTTCAACGGCGCGGTCGCTCTCAGCGTGACGGGGCTGCCGACTGGAGCGACGGGGTCGTTCAATCCAGCGTCGACGACGAGCACCTCCGTCCTGACGCTGGATGCGGGCACGGCGGCGACGGGTACCTATACGCTGACCATCACCGGCACGAGCGGCGCGCTGTCGCATACGACGACGGTGGACTTCACGGTCACGGCGGGGCAGGCGGCAGGGTTCTCGGTCGCAGTCACGCCGGCGGCGCTGACGGTGCAGCATGGCAAGAGCGGGTCCTACGCCGTCACGATTACGCGCACTGGCGGATTTGCCGGCGCGGTGGCACTCTCGGTGAGCGGCCAGCAAACGGGCGTGACCGCCACGTTCAATCCGGCGTCGGCGACCGGTAACACGTCGACGCTGAACATCACCGCGATAGGCAAGGCGACTCGGGACACGGTGACGCTGACGATAACCGGCACGGCCGCGGGCTTCCCGACCGCGACCACGACGGTCAGTCTGACTATTCGGTAGGCACGAAGGA
>Ga0066903_100005427_pt1 | contig 11058 bp, 13 predicted proteins | sample PanSoiMetaGPlot1_FD_67491 | JGI IMG/M metagenome (GOLD analysis project Ga0066903, IMG submission 67491) | Tropical forest soil microbial communities from Panama analyzed to predict greenhouse gas emissions - Panama Soil - Plot 1 (version 2) | ecosystem: Environmental > Terrestrial > Soil >...
CGTAAAGCCAGGAACGTCGGACATCACGGTGTCGACGACGCCGCTTCCGTCCACATGAATGTCGGCAAGGCCGATTCGACCCGTGAGCGCGCCGTTCGTTTGCGCCAGCTCGAGCCGCACGTAGGTCTTTCCGTTCAAAGCGGCGGTCCAAGTCCCTGCAAACTGCGATGTCGCCGGCTGTGCGAACGCGAGCGTCACGGCCGCGGCAATGAGGATCCTTCGCATACCAACGCCTCCGACGTGTTGAGACGTCGGGCTCCTCACAATGGCTTAGGCTGGTCCCTCCGTTCCCATCGTAGCGTCCGACCTCTGCAGTAGATGGACTGCCATTCGACGAGGCGATCGACTCGTCGCCTGACGACGGTTTCGCGAGGTCGCTGGCACGAGCGGTGCTTTTATGCGAACCGGTTCAGGCCGCGATATCGCTCAGGCGGCGTTTTCTGTAGTTGCGAATCGTGACGACGGCGGACGTCACCAAATGTCGTGGCGAACCGCGCGCTGATTCGAGAAGGAGTGTCGGATGACCTCGAATCAACTTCGAAGGACGTCCTGCATTGTCGTGATTCTCGCTCTGGCCGTGCTCGTCACTGGCGCGCCTGCGCGCGCGCAGGGGTACGGCCTCTACGAGCAGGGAACATGCGCGATGGGACGCGCTGGTGCGGGCGTCGCGTCACCCTGCAATGACGGCTCGGCGATGTTTTTCAATCCCGCCGGGCTCGCCTTCGAGACCCACGCGGTCGTCAGCGGCGAGATCACTGGTGTGGCGCCCAGAGGGTCGTTCACCAACTCGACCACGGGGCTCGTCAGCTCGTTGAACAACAGGGTCATTCCCGTACCGACCGCGTACGGTGCGATGCCCATCGGCGAGCATATCGTCGCGGGTGTCGGCGTGTTCGCCCCTTACGGTCTGGTTACCGACTGGCCGACCACCAGCGAAGGTCGATTCCTCGGCTACTTCAGCTCGATCAGGACCTACTACGTGCAGCCGACGATTGCGGCGCGTTTGAACAGTCACGTGCTGGTCGGTGCCGGCGTAGACGTCACCCATACCAGCCTCGAACTGCGGAGACGCGTCGACCTCTCCACGACGCCCATCGCCGGGACGCCGTTCACGTTCGGCGCGCTCGGCGTGCCGCAAGGGACCGATTTCGCCAACATCGACCTGACCGGCAGCAGCAACCACGTCGGCGGCCACGTCGGCGTGATCGTCGAGGCAACCGATCGATGGTCGTTCGGCGCCCGCTATCTCTTCAGACAGCACGTCGATGTCAGCAACGGAGAGGTCGCCACGACGCAGATTCCGACGAATCTCGTTCTGCGAGTACCGCTTCCAGGACTGCCGGCAGGAACACCGATTGATGCGATTGTCCGACCCTCATTCGCACCGGGAGGTCCGCTGAGCAATCAGACGGCAAGCACCTCGCTCCCCCTGCCGGACCAGTTCGTCGCGGGCGCCGCGGTCACTCTCACGCCGAAGCTCAAGCTACTCGTCGACTACCAGTGGACGCACTGGAGCCTGTTCGACACGATCACCATCGTGAATCAGTTTGCGCCGCCGACCGTCCTGGTCGAGAGCTATAGCAACACCAACGGCGTGCGCATTGGCGGTGAGTACGACCTTGGGCGGGCAATCGTTCGGGCCGGTTTCGACGCGCACGATGCCGGGGCGCCGGATCAATCTGTCACTCCGGTCCTGCCGGAGGCGGCGCGGAAGGAAATCGCCGCGGGAATCGGCATACCGATTGGCTCGACGATGCGCCTTGATCTCGCGTACATGTTCGTCAACCAGAGCGACCGGGCCGGTCGTACGACTGACGGTGGACTCGCGGTGCCGACCGCCGCGCTGAACAACGGGACGTTTCACTACTTCGCGAATCTCTTCAGCGTAGGCTTCACAGTCCACTTCTGAGCATCCGATGCCCATCGAATACAACATCGATGTGCCTTCGGCGCTCATCGTCACGCGCTGCATCGGCCATGTGACCGTCGCCGAAGTGCTCGCGCACTTCAAGGAGCTGCCGCGCGTCTGGCCGCCTGTCGATCGGCTCGACGTCATGCTGGACCTGACGAAGCTGACGTCGCTTCCGACACTGACGGAATTACAGGCCGTGGCGGCGGAGATCGAAGTTCAGATCGGACCGCGACGATTTGGCCGCTGCGCCGTGATCACGGACCGAGACTCTCTGTTTCACTCGATGCAGATGTTCGAGATCCTCGTGAATCGATTGTTCGATCAGATCCGTGTGTTCCGGACGACCGTCGAAGCGGTCACCTGGCTGTCGCCGAAGCCGAACCCAAGCAGACTGCTGACGAGGCAGTGAGCCGGCGGCGCCGACCAGGTTTCACGACGACCCCATCCTCTTTCATCCCACCAAACGGCGATTGCAGCGTGCCAGACGGGAGTCGTGCCGGTTAGGCGAGCCGAAGGCGATGCCGATCTGCCTGACGAGCGGATGGTCCAGCGTCGACCGAGCGAAGTGAGGGAGATGGTGGACCAGACGGGAGTCGAACCCGTGACCTCATGAATGCCATTCATGCGCGCTCCCAACTGCGCTACTGGCCCACTCGTTGGGACGAGGAACCCCAATTCTAGCACCGGCACCGCCGTGCTACCATCCGCGGCTATCCCGAAACTGCCTCACGTCTTACACAGGAGGACGCGATGACCCCTCCGTTTTCTTTGCGACGCCGCCCCGAGCGCGATTCGGATCGCGACGACTCGAACGAAGGCACGATGGGGTTCCTCGAACATCTCGAGGAATTACGGAAACGGCTGATTCGCTCGTGCATCGCCGTCGGCATCGGCATGGCGGTGAGCGGGATCTTCATCGATCGCATCGCGAACTTCGTCCTCACTCAGATTCTGCGCACGCTTCCGCCGGACAGCGCGCTCATATACACGAACCCGAGCGACGGCTTCGCGTTCTGGTTCAACATCACGCTGATCGCCGGACTGCTGCTGTCGGCGCCGTTTGTCATGTATCAGGTCTGGGGTTTCATCGCCCCTGGTCTGTACACGCACGAAAAGAAGTTCGTGGTGCCGTTCGTTTTGCTGACGACGATCGGGACGATCCTCGGCGCGCTGTTCAGCAACTACGTGCTGTTCCCTGGAATGATGAAATTCTTCGCGGCTATGAGCGGCCCGCGGCTGCGGATGCTGCCGAGCATCAACGACACGTTCGATCATTACATCCACATGATGCTGGCAATGATTCTCGTGTTTCAGATGCCCTCGCTCGTCTTCTTCCTCGCGAAGTTCCGCCTGGTCACAGCACGCTTCCTCTGGCGGCACTTCAAGTACGCCGTGCTGGTGAGCTTCATCGTCGCCGCTGTGCTCACGACGTCTCCCGACCCCTGGAACCAGACGGCGTTCGCGCTGCCGATGATCGCGCTCTACTTGATCAGCATCGTGATCGCATGGATTGTCGGACCAAAAGGCGAAAAAGAGTCGGAGTCGAACGCAACACGAAAAATCGGGCTGGTGATTGCGGCCGCGGCGTTCGAGCAAGCTCGACGCCGCCGCGCTAGTCTTTCCGGCGCTGCTCGAGTCGAGTAACTCGCGTTTCGAGATCGTCAACCCGCGTTCCGATCGTGGACGTCGCCGATTGCGCCCAGTCGAACAAGTTCGCGAAGTCGCTGTGAAATCGCTCGGCGACAATGTCGAAATGACGCCGGAGTTCGTCGCCGGTTGACTCAAGTCGGCGTCTCTCATTTTCGCGGTCGGGCATTCTACATCGTCTCTGCACGTCATGTGCCGACTGAGCTGTTGCTCGATTCACATCATTGGCGCCAGCAAGCGCGCAGTTTCTACAATGGTCGAATGCCGACCGCCGTCTCAGATCTCGCGACTCTCGTGCACACGGGCGATTACGCCGCGATTCAGAGCGCACTGCTGCACCTGACTCCCCGCGAAGCCGCCGACGCCATCGTCGCCCTCCCGCCGCAGGATCGGTTGGTGGCTTTTACTGTTCTGCCCCATCGTCCCGCCGCGGCGGTCTTCGAGTACATGCCCGAGGAGGCGCAGCGCGCGCTGTCGCAGGCGATGGGACCGAGAGAAGCCGCCGCGGTTCTCAATCTCGTCGCCGACGACGACCGCACGAAGTTTCTCAGCACGTTGCCCGCCGACGCGACGGAACACATCCTCGGTCTGCTGACGCCGGAGGAGAGCGCCGAAGCCGCGGCACTGCTGAAATATCCGCCCGGTGTCGTTGGCCGGCTGATGACGATGCATTACATCGCGGTTGGTGAGCATTGGACGGTCGGCGAGGTGCTCGAATACGTCCGGCTGCACGGACAGGACAGCGAGACCTTGAACGTGATTTACGTCGTGGACGAGAGCGGCGTGCTGATCGATGACATCCGCATCCGCGAGTTGCTCGTCGTTCCGCTCGCGCGGAAGATGTCGGACCTGATGGATCGTCGCTTCGTCATCCTGCATGCGAACGACAGCCAGGAAGAGGCGCTCAAGGTCTTCCGCCGGGAGGATCGCACTGCGCTGCCGGTGGTTGACGACGAAGGCGTTCTCGTCGGCATCGTGACGGTGGACGACATCCTCGATGTCGCGTCTGAAACGGCGACACGCGAAATGCAGCGGTTCGGCGGATCGGAAGCGCTCGACGAACCTTACATGCAGGTGACACTCGGTCGAATGGTGAAAAAGCGCGCCGGGTGGCTGGTCGTGCTGTTTCTCGGCGAGATGCTGACGGCGACCGCGATGGGTTTCTTCGAAGCTGAAATCGCTAAAGCTGTGGTGCTGGCGCTGTTCGTGCCGCTGATCATCTCGAGCGGTGGCAATTCGGGGTCTCAGGCGTCGACGCTGGTGATTCGCGCGCTCGCGGTAGGAGAAGTGACGCTGGCGGATTTCTGGAAGGTGATCCGCCGCGAGGTGCTGGCCGGCGTCGCGCTCGGCGCGATTCTCGGCGCGATTGGCTTTCTCCGAATTTCGATCTGGTCGACGTTCTCGAATCTCTATGGGCCGCACTGGCTGCTCGTCGCCACGACCGTCGCGCTCGCGTTGATTGGCGTCGTGCTGTGGGGAACGCTCGTCGGCTGCGGACTGCCATTCGTGCTGCGCCGGCTTGGATTCGATCCGGCGACGTCGTCGGCGCCGTTCGTCGCGACGCTCGTCGACGTCACGGGACTCATCATCTATTTCTCGGTGGGCCTGATCGTGCTCCGCGGGGCGTTGTTGTGAAATTGAGATGGTTGTAGTGTCCGCCTTCAGGCGGACCGGGCGAAGTCCGGCTAAAGCCGGACACTACGTACGATTACGGATAATCTCCTCATAGTCTTCCGGCGTATCCGCGTCTGCAAAAGCACCGGCATCGTCGACCTGCACATCTCCCATGGCGGAGACGTTCGCGCGGATGATCGGCTTCGCGCCGGTGGACGGATCCGCGTGACGCAGCGCGTCAAACAGTGACCGATCGATGAGGACAGGATGTCCGTGTCGATCACCGTGAATGGGCCGGACGATTGGGGCACGCGTCGTTCGATAACGCTCCACTACTGCACGCACGGTATCCGGGCTGACGAGAGGCACGTCCACGAGCGTCATGAGCACGGCGACAACGCCAGGTCGATCGACGACGCGAAGACCTGCTAGAAGCGACGAGAGTTGTCCCTGTTCGTAGTCGGGGTTGTCGACAAACCGCGCCCGCGCGGCTGCGCCCTCGACGGCCGCGAACGAAGCGACGATCGCATCGGCGTCGTGCCCGACGACGACCACGACGTCTTCGACGCCCGCGTCTGCAAACGTGCGGACGATTCGCGAGAGGAACGTATCGCCGCCGTCGAGCGGCAGCGTCGCTTTGGCACGTCCCATCCGGCTCGACTTACCGGCGGCGAGCACGATGGCGGGAATCACTTAGGAATCGTATAGAATCCGAGCACATGAGCGAAATCGGTCTGCACATCCGATGTCAGCGCTGCGGCACCGAGATGGAGCTGCGCGATCCGGTGTCCGCGGACGCTTGGAAACCGGATCAATTCTGGGTGTGCCCGAAGTGCGGCCGGCACTTCTGGTCGACATATCCTCCGCCGGCACGAGAAAAGATCAAAGACGCCGCGGCTCCCGCCGCGCCTGCGCCGAATCCGCCGACGACAAGTTAGGCCCATCTGTATTGACTTTCTAAGGGCGTACTGCCTAGACTGGCGCACTTTTCCAGCCCACGTTGGGCTGGATTGTCGGACGGAGGGCTTTCGGGTATGCCAACCGGGACAATCGCCAGACTGCTGATCGACAAGGGGTTCGGGTTCATCCGCGACGAGGGTGGTATCGAACACTTCTTCCACCGCAGTTCCGTGCGTGGTGCAGTTTTCGAGCTGCTCCGCGAAGGACAGCGGGTCGAATTCACTCCCGAGGAATCGCAGAAGGGTCCGCGCGCAGGGGACGTCAGGTTGATCGAAGGCTGACGATCACTGCAAGACTGTTCCGATGCCCGAGAGCTGACACCTCAGCTCTCGGCTCTCTCCAGCACCGCCAGCACGCTCTCAAGATCGCTGAGATCCTCGAAGACGATAGTGGCGCCGGATGTACGCAGCTGGTCGGTCGTGTGACTGCCAGTCGCGACGCCGATCGATCGCGCGCCTCCGGCGAGTGCGACGCCGACGTCGAGCGGCGTGTCACCGATGACGATCGAGTGCGCCGCCTCCGCGCGCACCCCGCTGCACGCCTGGACTTTCGCGAGCGCGTCGGAGAGCAGATCGTTGCGTTCGTGCACCGTGTCGCCAAACGCGCCGCATTCGAAGTAGCGCCAGAGATCGAAGTGCTCGAGTTTGAGTCGCGCACCTTCGGCGAAATTCCCCGTCAGCAGCGCCAGGAAGACGTCGGATCTCGCAGAGAGCGTGTCGAGCAAATCGCGCACGCCGGGCATGACGCCTTTGCGCGGTCCCGGCTGCTGCAACTCGTGAGCGAGGTACTCGAGATAGAGCGGCTTGAACATCGGCAGATGCGTGGATGTGACGCCGTGGCGTGCGGCTGCCTGCGACAGAATCCACGCATCGGTGCGACCGTTGAACGGGACGCCGATGAAGGCGTCCCGTATGCCGTAAAGGTCCTCGAACGCACGCGCCATCGCGCGGCCGCCCGCGCCGCCCGTGAGCACAAGCGTGCCGTCGATGTCGAACAGGAGTACGGTTTTCAGACGTCGCCGCGGACGTTGCCGGCCCGCGGTCCTTTCGGGGATGGCTCTTCCTCGAAGCTGACGCGCTGCCCCTCGTTGAGCTGGTCGAAGTTGCCTTGCACCGAACTGCGGTGGAAGAACCACTCCTGACCACCGTCGTCTCGAATGAATCCGAATCCTCTGTCCCGCACGAGTCGCTTGATTGTTCCGGACGGCATGTCCAGGCCTCCTGCTGCTACTGCGTCACGTTGACCGTAATCGTTGAGCAGAGACCCTTCACTGTATTGTGCAGGTCGTCGCCGAGCTGAAGCGACAATTTGTGCTTGCCGGGCGTGAGCTGCATGTCAATCTCCGAGTCGCCTTTGCCGAAATGTATCCACGACGGCGTGCCCTTGACGATCGTCTTCCCTGGCTCGAGGCATCCGGTATCGACCCCGACGTGAAAGTGGCCGACGCCGGGGCGTGCGGTCTTTACATCACCTTCGGGTACTGCGGCGATCTGGTAGTTCTCGATACCGAACTTCAGGTGCACCGGGCTCTTGACCGTCGCGCCGTTCTTCGGCTCGATGAAAAAGATGCGCGGTTTTCCTGCAGCCCACACGCCCGCTTGGGCCGCCGTAACGGCGGCAACAGCGAACGCGGCCAGGGCCAAGTGGCGGACAACTCTCATGATGAGTCTCCTCTCGTTAGAGATGCACATTCTGGTCCGAGTAGAACACGGGTGCAACTTACGACCGGCGGAAACGTGACAGCCAGCCGCCGCTCGCAGCCAGCCGTCCGCTTGCGGGCGCCCACTGGAGTACACGGGCGGCCGACGCCGCGGCAAACTCGCGATCGGCCGTCAAGATCACGGTCGCAATGTTCCGTCTGGAGGTCACCGCACGACAGCGAGCCGCGAGCCCGGCAATGTCTGCTCGTTCTACCTCAACGGTCGGATGTTCGAAGAAGACGACAGCAGGGTTGTGTGCAAGCGCGCGCGCGAGTCGAGTAAGAACGACGTTCGCAGGACCGAGCTCAGCAATGGGTCGATCGAACGCCGCTTCCGGCAGTCCAGTGTCGAGGGCGAGGGCAACGGCGCGCTCTCTGATGTCCGCGGATGGCGGTTCCACTTCCAACGTGTACGGCATCGCAAGGTTCTGCACCACGGTCAGTGAATCGAGTAACACGGCACGAGGGCTGACGATCCCCACACGATCGACGACGGTCAGCCAGTCATCCGCGTCGGCAATGTCGGCGGTGGCGCGGCCGAGCAGGCACACGGTACCTCGGTCAGGTAACGTCGCACCGGTGACGAGGTTCACGAACACTTCTGCCGAGGGCTGATCGAACCCCACGAGCGCGACTTGCTCGCCACGATGAACGCTGAGATTCGCAATCCTGAGAGGGCGGAGGCCGTGGTAGTCCTTCGAGACGTCTGTCAGCTCGAGAACCGGATCGGTCACGATTGGATCTTGCTGTTCACTTCGTCGACGATGCGCGCGGACGCGGTGAGGGCGTCGATCTCGATCTTGGCAGCCGCGAGATTGCAGGCGATGGCCCCGTAGGCAATCATCCCGTGAACGATCGGCGGCAGCACGCCGGTATCCACACTCGCGCCCAGGATTGCCGTCACCATCGTCGCGACCATGGCAAAGGTGCCAATCGAGAAGACCGGCTTGCGCGCCGCCGCAATCCGGCGATAGTAATCGCCGACGACGTTGTGTTCCGCCATCGCGTCTTTGACGGCTTTGCCTTTGCCGATCAGATAAAACATCATCATCGAGTGCGCGAGCAGGATCACGAGCGTCGAGAAGATACCGAACGAGATATGGCGCGAGATGTCCGTGCCACGCAGTCCAAGGAAGACAGCGGCCGCCATGCCCACCAGCCCGATGCCGACCGCTGAAAGCAACGCCTGAGCCATGTCTGTCGATCATATGTCAGCTTCGCCGTCGCCATTCGTTGCCGAATGGATCTCCAGACTCGCGGTGCCGGCGCCAAGATCGCCGCGAGCGCTGGACGTCGCGATGGGACGCGGGCGTCACGCGCTGTTGCTTGCGCGACGCGGATTTCACACGTTCGGCGTCGACCGCAATCTCGACGTCGTCAGAGAAGCAATGCAGGTCGCGGCGCGAGAAGGTCTGCACATTCGAGGCTGGTGCGCGGACCTCACGGTGTCGCGACTTCCCGCTCACGCCTTCGACCTCGTCGTCGTTACGCGCTACTTGCAGCGCGACCTGTTTGCGTCGATCAAAGGTTCAGTGACGGCGGGTGGTTGCGTGATCTACGAGACATTCACGATCGCGCAGCGCGAACTTGGTACTGGTCCCACGTCGCCGGATCATTTGCTACAGCCCGGCGAACTGCGGTCGGAGTTCGACGGATGGGAAGTGACGTTCTACGAGGAGGTCGACCGACCTGAAGCCGTTGCCCGTCTCGTCGCCCAGCGTCCCTTCAACTCCTGAAAGAGGTCCTGCGGCAGCGCCGTCGATCCGGGTCCGCCGGCGTCGTGGGACGGATCGCCGTGATAGTCGGAACCACCGGACACCGCGAGACCATGGCGCCGAGCGAGAGCGAGATAGCGGCCGGTGTCGTCGGACGAGTGCTTGCTGTGATGGGCCTCGATCGCGTCAAGTCCGTCGGTCACAAAGCCCGGGACCAACTCGTCGCGCTTGAGCAGACCAGGATGCGCGAGCGAGGCGATGCCGTCCGCGCGGTGAATCTGGACGAAGACCTCGGCAGGCGTCGGACCAACGCGTGGCACAAACGCAGGCGCTCCCCTCTTCAGATATCGATCGAATGCCTCCGACGTGCTGGTTACATGGCCAGCGTCCACGAGCGCGCGCGCGATCCACGGACGCCCCGCGGCCTTACCCTGTCCGGTCTGGCTCGGCCGCAGGATGGCGTCGGCGTCGAGAACGATGCCGAGAGCGGCGAGTCGTTCGACCATCTGCCGGACCCGGTCGATACGGCGCTCGCGTTGTTCAGCGAGAAACGCGGCGAGCGCGCCGGCGTCAGGATCGATGAAGTAGCCAAGGACATGAACGTCGACGCCGTCGATCACCGCCGTGATCTCGATGCCGGGGATGAAGTCGACACCCGCCTTCACGCACCCGGCAGCGGCGGCCGCCGCAGCGGCGGTCGTGTCGTGATCGGTAACGCTCAGCACACCGACGCCGGCGGCAGAGGCGCGGGCTACGAGTTCATCGGGCGAGCAGCGCCCGTCCGACGCCGTTGTATGAGTATGAAGATCAATCACCGCCGCGACTTCGCCGACGGCTTCTTCGCGAGGCGCGCCCCATCGGTGTGCTTCGCGCCGGTCCGCTCGCGAAGGGCGCGGTATTCGTTGACGAGAAGATCCAGGTGCACGCGCTCTTCGTCGGCGAACTCGAGGAAGATGCGTTTGCCTTCGGAGTCCTCAAAGCGTTCGCCGTACTTCTTGAAGAAGTTGTGCGAGCCGCGCTCGCACTTGATGCCGATGAGCAGCGCGTCCAGATCGTTGACGCCAGGTCCGAGTTCCTCCGTACCCGCCGCGAAGATGCCGTTCGCCGCGCCCTTAAAAAAGAGGAACGTCGGCCTCGACTCGAGCAGCGGGTCGGTGGCGAGCAGCTCCGCGTACCGCTTCTCGAGCGTGCCGAGATGCTCTTTCTCTTCCTCCGCAAGTTTTTGGAAGACGGACCGTCCACGCGCGTCCTTCGTAAACGTCGCGGCGCGATTGTAAAAGTTGAACCCGCTGCGCTCGGTCGCGATCGCGATGCGGAGCGCGTCGCGGGCGAACACCAGCTCGGTCGTGGAGCCATCGATGTTCGAGACGCCCGACACGCTTGCCGTGCCGGTCCGGCATTCTTCGCAGGTGCCAATGATCTGAACCACCGCCTGGCGCGCCTCGAAATTGCGGGCCGCCGCAATCTCTTCCATCAAGGCCTCGACGTCGGAGCTCAGGAACTCCGACGAG
>Ga0066903_100005428_pt1 | contig 11058 bp, 7 predicted proteins | sample PanSoiMetaGPlot1_FD_67491 | JGI IMG/M metagenome (GOLD analysis project Ga0066903, IMG submission 67491) | Tropical forest soil microbial communities from Panama analyzed to predict greenhouse gas emissions - Panama Soil - Plot 1 (version 2) | ecosystem: Environmental > Terrestrial > Soil >...
TGGCCGCTGGTGGCGCCGGATCGTGCCGCTCCCGATTGAATCTTTACGCCGAAAGACGAAGAGTTGGCGGCACGAGGGGAGGAACTCGTGACCTCGAATCGCCCGCCTCGATTCGTCTTCGCCGTTCTCGCCGCGCTGACCGTCTGCGGCGTCTCGATGCACGCCCAGAACAATCAGACGGGCACCATTCGCGGCGTCGTCACCGACGAGTCGGGCGCAGCCATGCCTGGCGTCACCGTCGCGCTGACGAGCCCCGCGCTGCTCGTCGCGCAGAGCGTCGTCACCGACGCGACCGGCACCTACCATTTCGAGCAGCTCCCGGTCGGCGTTTATAAGGTGACGTTCGATCTCTCTGGGTTCCGCCAGTACATCCGCGAGAACGTCCAGATTACGGCTGGATTTTCCGCCGAGCTGAAAGTGCAGATGACCATCGGGTCGCTGGAAGAGACGGTCACGGTGTCGGGCGCAAGCCCGGTGCTGGACACGACTTCGACCACGGTGTCGACGAGCGTGGGCGCGCGTTCGCTGGCAGACGAATTGCCCGCGACGCGCACGATGCAGGAGATGGTCTCGATCGCGCCCGGCGTGATGCCGACGGCGGCGCCGGATCTGGGCGGCGGCAACATTGCGAGTTTCGTCCTGTCGGCGTACGGCATCACTGGACAGTCGACCGCGCTCATCGAAGGGATCAACACGCGCAAGAGCAACAACAACGCCGAGACGAACTTCGACTACACCGGGCTCGAGGAGATGCAAGTGGTCGCAACGGGCGGCGACGCGCAGACGGCGCTGCCGGGCGTGTTCCTCAACGCGATCGTCAAGTCAGGGGGCAACCAGTTTCACGGCCGCGGCGAAGCGACGTGGGAGGATCAGCGGTTCGAAGGCAACAACCTGACCCCAGTCCTCATCTCGCAGGGATACACGACGCCGCAGCTGCTGCTCCAGGCGAAAGACTCGAGCGGGAATCTCGGCGGACCGATTGCCCGGGACAGGTGGTGGTTCTTCGGCGGCGGACACGTGAACACGAGCGACCGCACCGCGCTCGGCTACGTCGACGCGGCCGGCAACGCCATTCCCGCGTACGGCCGCCTCGCCAACGTCACCGGGAAAACGACGTATCAGCTGTCGCCGAAATACCGGTTGACGGCGTTCTGGACGCGAGAGACGCAGTTCTTTCCCGACCACTTCGGCAGCTCGACGGTCCCGTTCCCGAACACGAGGAACTTCACCGAGGACGCGTACGAGACGAAGGGCGAGATACAAGGGACGGTGACGCCGCATCTGGTGATCTCCGCGTTCGCGGGACATCACGAGTACGTCGCCACCTACAACTCGCAGCCGAGCGCGGCGAACGTTCCGAGCATGACCGATCTGACGACCGGATTTCTCAACGGTCCGAACATGGGCCAGGATCGCCGGCCGCGAAAGCAGAATCAGATTACCTGGTCGCTGAGCTACTTTCCCTCCGGCGAGTTCCTCGGACGGCACGAGTTGAAGGCCGGATCGACCTACATGTTCATGTGGACCGGGACCAACGAACCCGAGGGGCTGCACGGGAACTATCAACTCGTGTTCCAGACGGTCGGCGGCGTTCCCGGCACGCCGGTGCAGATCCGCTTCTTCAATTATCCGATCACGGAGAACCGCGAGAACCTCCTCGACGGGGGCTTCTACGGTCAGGACACGTGGCGCGCCGGGAGCCGCCTCACGTTGAACGTCGGGCTGCGCCTCGATCAGTTCGCGACGTCCATTCCGGCGCAGAACAAGCCCGGCGATCAATTCGGTCCGCCGTGGGTGCCGAGCGGCGTCGGAAACCTCTATGTGGGCGCGGCGCAGTCGTTTCCAGCGGTGGACACGGGATCGTGGTGGGCGTTCGCGCCGAGGCTCGGCGTGAACTGGGATGTGTTCGGCAACGGCAAGACCGTCGTCAAGGGCAGCTTCGGCAAGTACAACTGGACGCCGGGCGACGACTTTGCCGCGCCGTTCAATCCAAATACGACGAGCGTGTCCACGTTCAAGTGGACGCCGGGCAATTGCACCGAGGCGCTGGCTCTGGCGGGGCGGTGCGATTACGTCCCCGGGACGGTGAACCTGAATCCGAACGGACCCGACTTCCAGTCGGTCCTCGGAGGCAGCAATGGTGCGACGGTGAAGCTGTCCAACAGCGTGCTGAACCCAAACCTGAAGGAACAGTACTCGCTCAACTATCAGCTGTTCCTCGAGCGCGAGCTCGGGCCGGGACTCATGGCGCGCGTCGGCTACACCTACATTCAGAATCAGAACACGTGGCTGCAGATCCCGTCGCTCATTCCATTCGACGCCTGGAACATTCCGTACACCGTGTACGACGGTGGTCCCACCGTGCCGTCGTGTTTTTCGACCACAGCGGGGCGTTGCCCGACCGTCGGCGCGCCGATCACGGTCTACGACATGGATCCAATCTACAAGGGCGCCGCCTACAGCCAGACCATGTATGTGAATCGCAGTGACGGCGATCGCTTCGGGACTATCGAAGCGACCGCCATCAAGCGTCCCGGATCCGGCAAATGGAACGTGCTGGCCAGCTACACGACGACCAAGAATCATCAGTTCATCAACGGGAACAACGGCAACAACGCCGCCGCGCCGATTCAAACGAATCGGAATCAGCTGTACTTCCCGCTCGACGAGACCTGGCCATGGCAGGCGCGCCTCACCGGCAACTACCGGCTGCCGTGGAGCTTCGATGTGTCGGCGACCTTGAACGTCTACAACGGCCTGCGCGGCCAGCGGACCGAGACGTACGTGCTGCCCAACGCCGGTTCGATCACCATTCCCGTCGAGGCCTTCGGCGCAACCGAGGGTCCGGTTCGCGATCTGCTGAATCTGCGCGTCGCGTGGAGCATGAAGACAAATCGAGGAGGCTCGTTCCGCCCGAATCTCGAGATCCTGAACGCCACGAATTCGGCGGCGCCGTGGAACGTCACTTTCACGTCCGGACCGCGGTACGGCTTCTACAACAACATCGACACGCCGCGGATTCTGCGCTTCGGCGCGATCTACGAGTTCTAGGGCCGACGGGTGTCGTGAAGCCCCGTTACTTTACGCGAGCCGGCAGATCCAGCCGCTCGCAGCGTCGCAGTACCACAACACGCCGTCGCGGATGTCGAGGCCGTGCGGCTCGGGATCGGTTCGGGCGAGCTGGATCTTCGCGGACGGCGCGCCGTCTTTCGGATCGAGCTTGTAAATCGCGCGGCCGTCCGACTCGACGCACCACAGGAAACCGTTGTCCCACGCAAGCCCGTGCGTGCGCACGCCAGGCGCCGGAATAGAGCGGACGATCTCGCCGCTCTCCGGCTCCATCAGGAAGAGTTTTCCGGACGCAGGCACCGCCATCCAGTACTTCCCGTCAACCCACTTCAGTCCGTGCGCGCCGGACGGCGTGGTGACGCGGCCGTACAAACCCGAGCCCGGCGTCACCCACGACTTCAGCGTCTTCCCGGTCGCCGGATCGACCTTCAACGTCCGTGGCGCAGCCGCCGGGTCGCTCATTTTCGTCGACCCGATCCACAGCGCGCCGCTGCCGTACGTGATCCCGCTGCCGTGAATGGACTCGGTCTGGATCGTTCGAACGATCGATCCGTCGCCGGGGCGCACCAGAAACGCTTTGTTGGGATCGACCTGATCGAGCACCCACAGCCCCTCGGGCACGAACTGCAGGTCGTTCGGTTCCTTGCAGCCGACGATCTTGTACAGCTTCTCGACGCGCTTCGCGAGAGCGCCAGGCCCGGCTAAAGCCGGACGCCACGTACTGCCGGCCGCTAGGGCCGACACGCTCGCCAGAAACGCGCGTCTTGAAATCATTGGCCCTCCGGCAGCGCGAATCCGAACAGCACGCCGCCGGAGGCGACGACGACGTACTGCCGGCCGTCGAGCTGATACGTAATAGGCGAGTTGCCGACGACGCCGATCGACGAGTGCCACAGCGTGGCGCCGTCCGAGGTCCGCAGCGCGAGCGCGTTGCCCGACGCGTCGCCGGAGAAGGTGAGCCCTGACGCGGTCGTGAGCACGCCGGCCGGTGCGCCGCCGTCACCGAGGTCGTGCGTCCACCGGAATTCACCGGTCCGGTAGTCGATCGCGCGCAGAAACGCGCGGCCGAAGACGTTGTGATCGGCGCCGGCCCACCCGTAGTCGCCGTGCTCGGGCTTGTAGAAGTAGATGCCGTAGCTGTCCTGCGCGCTGACGATGAAGAGGCCGGTCGCCGGATCGAAGCTCGGCGACCGGTAGTTCGTGCCGCCGGCCTCGTTCGGCGCGACGAGGCGTCCGTCGCGCGCAGGCTCCTTCGCGGGATTCGGAACGGGACGTCCGGCTTTGTCGATGCCGGCCGCCCAGTTGGCCGCGGCAAACGGCAGGGTCTTCACGCTCGTGCCGTTCGCGCGATCGAGTACGAAGAAATAACCGTTGCGTGACGCCTGCAGCAGCAGCTTTCGCGGCACGCCGTCGACGACGCCGTCGACGAGCACCGGCACTTCTGCGGCGTCCCAGTCATGCGTGTCGTGCGGCGTGGCCTGGAATCCCCACTCGAGCCGTCCCGTCTCGGGGTGAATCGCGACGATGCTGCAGGTCCATGGGTTGTCGCCGGGCCGGGCGCTGCCGTTCAGAACCGGCGTGGGATTCCCGGTGCCGACGTAGACCAGATCGAGCTGCGGATCGTAGGTGCCCGTCATCCACATCTGGCCGCCGGTCGCGCCGCCGCTCGGCGATCCCGGCGCGCCAGGCGGCGGCGTGCTGTGGAAGACCCACTGCGTCTTGCCCGTCTCCGGATCGATCGACGTCAGAATGCCCGGAAGGTTGTCGAAGTCGCCGGCAACGCCGACGAGCAGGTGGTTGCGGACGAGCAGTGGCGCGTTCGTCGACCAGTAGCCTTTCTTCGCATCGGCGATCTCGACGTTCCACCGCATGCTGCCGTTTCGCGCGTCGAGCGCGACCAGATGCGCGTCGGGCGTGGTCAGGTACACCGTGTCCTTGTAGACGGCGACGCCGCGGTGGCCGATATGGAAGCCCGCGTTCTCCGGATAGCGGTAGTGCCAGATCTGGCGCGCCGACCGCGCGTCGATCGCCCAGAGCTGATCGGGCACGCTGACGTACAGGATGCCGTTCACGAGGATTGGCGTCGCCTTGATCGACGCGCCCTGGCCGGTCTGAAACGCCCACGCGAGCGTGAGCCGCGCCACGTTGGCCGGCGTAATCTGCATGAGCGGGCTGTGACGCTGACCGGTGTAGTCACCGTGATAGGTCGGCCACGAATCGGCCGACGGGTTCAGGAGCGCCGCGGGCTCGAGTCCCTGTGCTGCCGCCCGGCCGCACGTCGCAACCACGACCGCCGAGAACAGGAGCAATCGCCTCATTTGAGCGTCTGCAGATACGACAGCACGTCGTGCAGGTCGGCGTCGGTGTACTTTGCGAGCTGCGCGCGATGCGCGTCGAGCGGATCGTCCACGGTGAATCGAACGGCGGTCGCGGGCCACGACCGGTACCAGCCGGATGGATCGATCATCGCGATTGTGAACTCGTCGCGATGCGCGAGCTGTCCGGTGATCCGTTCACCCGTGGGCACCGTGACCGTGACCGTCGCCGGATTCGGCTTCTGTCCGCGATTGGCTCCGGGATTCAGCAGACGCTGCATCAGCGCGAGGCCGCGCAGCCGCGACGCGACGCCCGCGAGGTCGCCGTCCGGCTTGTGACATCTCGCGCAGCCGCCTGCGCCGTCGAAGTACGCCCGCCCGGCCTCGACGTTTCCCGTCAGCAGGTCGGCGAGGTCGACGCTGCGTCGGCGCCCGGGCTGCGTCTCCGCTTTCTTTTTCTGATCGTGGATGAACGCCACGACTGCCGACAGGTCGCTCGCGCCGAGCGACCCGAACGCGGGCATCCCCTTGTCGACGCGTCCGTCGCGGATGACCGCCGTCAGCCTGTCGCCGTTGACGTCGGCGGCGACGAGCGCGGAGACCGTCAGGTCGGGGCCGCCCTCGCCGCCGGCCGCGTCGCGACCGTGGCAGAATCCGCAGCGGGACGCGAAGACCGCCTGTCCCGGCGGCGCGGCGCCCTGGGCGGGCCCGCCCTGGGCATATATATAAAGGACAAGCAGCCAAGGGGCCGACATGACGCTGAGAGAGTAGCGCCCCGCGATTGACAGCGCAACCGCCGGGTGTTACAAGCGGCGCCATGGCAAGAACCCTCGAATCAGTTGCAGTCGCAGGCGCACGCGCAGTCGCAGGCGCAGTCGCAGCCATGGTCGCAGCCGCAGCGGCGGCCACCGTCGCGCCTGCAGTCGCGGGCGCTGCGGCGCCGATTCGTGTGATGCTCGTCGACGGGGCGAACAACCACGACTGGAAGTCCACTTCTCCCGTCATCAGAAAGATTCTCGACGAGCCGGGGATCTTCACGACACGGACGGTCACGATCGACAACGCCGAGCTCGCCACGTTCAAACCCGACTGGACGCAAGTCGACGTCGTGGTGCTGAACTACAACACCGGCATTACGGGCGACGCACCCGAGTGGCCGGCCGAGACGAAGCGGTCCTTCGAGCGGTGGGTGGCGGGCGGCGGCGGCGTGGTCTCGGTCCACGCGGCCGACAACGGGTTCGCAAAGTGGCCCGAATTCAACGAGATGATCGGAGTCGGCGGCTGGGGCGGACGCGACGAGCGCAGCGGCCCGCTGTGGTACTTCAAGGACAACGCGCTCGTGAAAGACGAGGCGCCCGGACGCGCGGGTACGCACGGCGCCCGCGCGCCGTTTCAGGTGACGCTCCGCGACGGCAGCCACGCGATCACACGCGGGCTCCCGAAGCAGTGGATGCATCACAACGACGAGCTCTACGCCACGCTGCGCGGAGCTGGCCGGAACATGACGATCCTGGCGACCGCGCACTCCGATCAGACGAAGCGCGACGAGCCGATTCTCCTTGCGATCGCGTACGGCAAGGGACGCATCTTCCACACGACCGAAGGCCACGACGTCGTCGCCATGAGCTCGATCGACTTCGTGACGACGCTTCAGCGCGGGACGGAGTGGGCGGCGACCGGACGCGTGACCCAGAAGGTGCCTGCCTCGTTTCCGGCGACGCCCGACGCGCCGATCGTGCGAACCGATCTGCTGCAGATGGACCCGAACGCCGGCCGCAAATGACGCTCCTCGGCATCGACGTTGGAACCAGCGGATCCCGCGCGCTGGTGCTGCATGCCGACGGCCGCGTGGCGTCCGCGGCGGCCGACCACGACGCGTTCCGATCGCCGCAGACCGGCTGGGCCGAACAGAATCCTGAAGACTGGTGGCGCGCCTGCGGGGACGCCGTGCGTCGTGTGCTGCAGGCGAGCGGCACGAGCGGCGATGCGATCCGTGCGATCGGGTTGTCCGGCCAGATGCACGGCGCCGTGCTGCTCGACGCCGCCGGCGCCGTCGTGCGGCCCGCGATCATCTGGTGCGATCAGCGCACGGACGCCGAGTGCCGCTGGATCGAATCGACGGTCGGCGCGAGCCGTCTGCTCGAGCTCACCTCCAACCCGGCGCTGACGAATTTCACCGTGACGAAGCTGCTGTGGGTCCGCGCGCACGAGCCGCAGCTGTGGGCGCGCGTGCGGCACGTGCTGCTGCCGAAGGATTACGTGCGCTGGCGGATGAGCGGCGAGCATGCGATCGACGTGGCCGACGCGTCGGGCACCTTGCTCCTCGACGTCGTACGGCGACAGTGGTCGGAACAGATGCTCGACATGGCCGGCATCGATCGCGAGCTTTTGCCGCGCGTGTTCGAATCGCCGGAGGTGTGCGCTCGCGTGTCGCGCGAGGCCGCCGCGGCGCTCGGCGTTCCCGCCGGCACACCGATCGTCGCCGGCGCCGGCGATCAGGCGGCCGGCGCCGTCGGGATGGGCATCACGCGGCCTGGAGCGGTGAGCGCGACCATCGGGACCTCCGGCGTGGTGTTTGCGGCGACCGATCGTCCGGTCACCGATCCCCGCGGTCGCCTCCACACGTTCTGCCACGCCGTGCCGGGCCGCTGGCACGTGATGGGCGTCACGCAGGCCGCCGGTCTGTCGCTGCGCTGGCTGCGCGATATCGTCGCGCCGCGCGGCGGCGTCACGTACGACGAGCTGACGGCCGAGGCTGCGCGCGTGCCGCCCGGCGCCGACGGCGTCATGTGGGCGCCGTATCTGATGGGCGAACGCACGCCGCACTGCGATCCGGATATTCGAGCGGCCTGTGTCGGTCTCGCGGCGAATCACACGCGCGGCCACGTCGTGCGCGCCGTGCTGGAGGGCGTCGCCTTCAGCCTGCGCGACACGTTCACGATCTTCTCAGAGCTCGGGGTTCCGGTGGAGCGCGTCGTGGTCGGCGGCGGCGGCGCGCGCTCGGCGCTCTGGCGCGAGATTCAGGCCAGCGTCTACGGGCGCGCCGTGGATACGATCGCCGCAGACGAAGGCGCCGCGTACGGCGCTGCGCTCCTGGCGGGCGTCGGCGCGCGGCTGTGGGCGACCGTCGACGAAGCGGTCGACGCGAACGTCCGGCCCGGCCTCACCACGGAGCCGCAGGCGATTGCCACGATGAACGATCGCTACGCACAGTACCGGCGCATCTATCCGGCGCTGCGGTCGATTGCCGCGGGCGCCCCCCGCAGAGAGGCCTATGTCTGATCCGTACGCGCCGCGTCCTGAGGACAAGTTCTCGTTCGGCTTGTGGACGGTCGGCAATCGCGGGCGCGATCCGTTCGGGGACGTCGTGCGCGACTCGCTGCCTCCTGTCGACGCCGTCGCGATGCTCGCGGAAGTCGGCGCGTGGGGGGTGAACCTGCACGACAACGATCTGGTGCCGATCGACGCCTCGCCCTCCGACCGCGACCGCATCGTCACATCTTTCATCAGCGCCTGCGAGCGCCATCGCATCGTCGTGCCGATGGCGACGGTGAACCTGTTCTTCGATCCGGTCTTCCGTGACGGCGCGTTCACGGCGAACGATCCCCGCGTTCGCGCGTATGCGTTGCAGAAGACGATGCGTGCGATGGATCTGGGCGCGGAGCTCGGAGCGAAGATCTTCGTGCTGTGGGGAGGACGCGAGGGCACCGAGACCGACGCGTGCCGGCGCCCCGACGAAGCAGTCAAGCGGCTGCGCGAGGCGGTCAACTATCTGTGCGAGTACTCGATCGATCGCAAGTACGGTTTCAGGTTCGCGCTCGAGGCGAAGCCGAACGAGCCGCGAGGCGACATCTACATGGCAACGACCGGTGCGTATCTCGGCTTCATCCCGACGCTCGATCATCCCGACATGGTGGGCGTCAATCCCGAGGTGGCGCACGAACACATGGCCGGCCTCAATTTCCTGCACGCCGTGGCGCAGGCGTGGGAAGCAGGGAAGCTCTTTCACATCGATCTGAACGATCAAATGCCCGGCCGCTACGATCAGGATTTCCGCTTCGGGTCTGCGAACGTCAAGTCCGCCTTCTGTCTCGTGAAGTTTCTCGAGGACGTCGGCTATTCCGGACCGAGACACTTCGACGCGCACGCGTACCGGACCGAGGACTGCGAAGGTGTCAAGGATTTCGCCCGCGGCTGCATGCGGACGTATCTGATCCTGAAGGAACGCGCCAGGCGTTGGAACGCCGACAAGGAAATCCAGACGCTCGTGTCGGAGACGTCCGGCGAGCGCGCCTCGTACTCGTCGGCCGACCGCGACCGACGGCTCGCGGCCACCTTCGACCGCGCGAGCCTCGCCAGGAAAGGTCTGGCGTACGAACGTCTCGATCAGCTGACGATGGAGGTCCTCCTCGGTGTGCGATAGCGCCGCAGAAGGAGCGCATGGCCAAAATCGACTGTGAGGGTCCATGCGACTGACCCGCTGGGCGGCGCTGCCGATCGTCCTGCTGCTGTGTGCCGCATCGGACCCCGCGACGACGGGGGGCCGGCCGAACATCCTGTTCATCATGTCGGACGATCATGCCGCGCACGCGATCGGCGCGTACGGCTCGCGCGTGAACCGCACGCCGAACATCGATCGGCTCGCACGCGAGGGCGCGTTGCTCGAGCACGTGATGGCGACCAACTCGATCTGCACGCCGAGCCGCGCCGCGATCCTGACCGGCCAGTACTCGCACCTGAACGGCGTCCCGGTGTTCAACCGGTTCGACAGCTCGCGCCGGACCGTGGCGGCGCTCCTTCACGACACCGGCTACTACACCGGCATGATCGGCAAATGGCATCTCGGCAGCGACCCCGTCGGCTTCGATCGCTGGGAGATCTTGCCTGGACAGGGCGCGTACCGCGATCCGATCCTGTATACGGCAACGGGAGAGAAAACCTACGCAGGGCGCTACGCGACCGACCTCATCACCGACCTCTCGATCGAGTTCCTGAAGAACCGGCCATCGAACAAGCCGTTCTTCCTGATGTCGCACCACAAGGCGCCGCATCGTCCGTGGGAGCCGGACGCGACGCACGCCACACAGTTCGCGAATCGCTGGATTCCCGAGCCCGACACCTTCTGGGACGGCTACGAGACGCGGACGGACGCGCTGCACGAAAATCAGCAGCGCGTCGCCGCCGATCTGAACAACCGCGATCTCAAGCTCCCGCCGCCGCCGGATCTCGCGGGCCCCGCGCTCACGGCCTGGCTCACCACGAAGCCGTCGATCGTGACCCTGGCCCGCGACGGCCACACCGTGACGCTGTCGGGCGACGCGCTCGCGCGCTGGAAGTATCAGCGCTACATGCAGGACTACCTGGCGACCATCCAATCGCTCGACGACAACATCGGCCGTCTGCTCGCGTACCTGGACGCGTCCGGTCTCGCGAAGAACACCATCGTGATCTACACGAGCGACCAGGGATTCTTCCTCGGCGATCACGGCCTGTTCGACAAGCGCTTCATGTACGAGGAGTCGCTGCGCATGCCGTTTCTCGTGCGCTGGCCCGGTGTGATTCGGCCCGGCACGCGAAGCGGAGCGCTTGCACTCAACGTCGACTTTGCGCCGACATTTCTCGATGCCGCAGGCGCCGCCGTTCCCGCGGACATGCAGGGCCGCAGCCTGTTGCC
>Ga0066903_100005429_pt1 | contig 11057 bp, 9 predicted proteins | sample PanSoiMetaGPlot1_FD_67491 | JGI IMG/M metagenome (GOLD analysis project Ga0066903, IMG submission 67491) | Tropical forest soil microbial communities from Panama analyzed to predict greenhouse gas emissions - Panama Soil - Plot 1 (version 2) | ecosystem: Environmental > Terrestrial > Soil >...
AGTCGCAGTGTTAATGAGACCGCACCTCTTGGCCTCCGACGAACGTTTGCAATACCTGGAGCTCCGTCGAAAGCACAACAAGATCTGCATCGGCTCCGACCGCTAAACGGCCTTTTGTTTCCAGACCGATCGCGCGCGCGGGATTTTGTGTCGCCATTCGGACGGCTTCATGCAACGGCACGTTTACCGTTTCCACCATCGTTCGGATGAGGTCGATCATCCGCGAAGCGCTGCCCGCGAGCGCAGTGCGGTCGGCGAGCAAACAGACGCCGTCTTCCACGATGCAATCATTCCCGAAAAGCGCGAAATGTGAGCCGTCCGACAGTCCGGCGCCCGCAGTTGCATCAGTCGCGAGACAAATTCCGCCTGAGCCTTTTGCGCGATACAACATCTTCATTAGCGTCGGCGAAACGTGATGACCGTCCGCGATCAATTCACAACTGATCTGCGGCTCACTCAATGCAAACTCAAGCAAACCGCCGACGCGATAGATCCCCTGGCGGCGCGCATTCGACATGCAATTAAACGTGTGCGTTACACTGCGCATGCCGTGATTAAACGCGGCGCGTGCGTCTTCATCCCAAGCATCGCTGTGTCCTCCGCTTACGCTGATTCCATGCGTGTGAAGGTTTTCGATCGCCTCAAGCGCTCCAGGGAGTTCGGGGGCGACCGTGACGCGTTTGATCACATCGGCGTGCTCGACTAACTGCTGCACACCAGCCGGTGATGGATCACAAATAAATTGCTCGCGCTGCGCCCCACGTTTCGCCTTTGAGATAAAGGGGCCCTCGACATGAATGCCCGCAATCGCGCTAATGGCAGATCGACAATTTCGAGCCGCTTTTAAAGCTTCAACGATTTCGTCGATCGGTGCGGTCGCTGTGGTAAGCAAAAGCGACGTGGTGCCGCCCCTAGCGTGGAAATCGCAGATTGCGCGAAACGCTTCGGCAGAGCCTTCCATGGTGTCGCGGCCGAGCGCCCCGTGCACGTGAAGATCGACGAAACCCGGTGCAAGATAATTTCCGGCAAGATCAACAATCTCTTCTCCGCGCGCCTGAGTTTGCTCACGAATTGCGACAATTTTTCCCTCCTCCGCGACAACTTCAAAGCCGTCGCAGATTCTATTGGGAAAAATCAAACGCGTGTTTCTGAAGATCATGTCCGCCTAACGCTCAGTCTTGAATGCTCAACCTTCAACGCTAAAGGAAGGCAATTGCGTTTGGACGCAGTAAAGTCCATCCTCTCCGGCGGCGATGGATTCAGATTACGATGTAGTAATCATCGGTGGCGCATTTTCCGGCGCGGCGACAGCGCTCATGCTCAAACGTAAACGACCCGAAGCGCGCCTCCTAATCATCGAAAAAACAGCTGAGTTCGATCGCAAAGTCGGTGAATCGACAACAGAAGTGAGCAGTTGTTACATGACGCGGATTTTGGGTCTCACTCACTACCTCGGCCATCATCAGCTCGCAAAACAGGGATTGCGCCTGTGGTTTTCGAATCGGCCTGATCAACGCTTTAATGATTGTGTCGAGGTCGGCTCGCGATATCAGAGCCGGTTGCCTGGATTTCAAGTGGACCGGGCAAAACTTGATTCACACATGCTCAACCTCGCGATGCAAGCAGGTTGCGACCTGTGGCGACCCGCAAAGGTCGTGAGCCTGGAGGTGAACAATGGGAACGCACAAAGCGTCAGCGCCGCCGTCAATGGTGACGAACGCAGCGTTCGCACGCGCTGGATTGTCGATGCCACGGGACGCGCAACTATGCTTGCGCGGAAACTCGGACATTTTCGTCCAAACACCGAACACCCCATCAACGCTGTATGGGCGCGATTTGCCGGCGTCAAAGAATGGGACAGCTACGAATGGCGTGAACGTTTTCCCGATTACGCGAATGGTTGCCGCACCGCGCGTGAATGGGCCACGAACCATCTTTTTGGGCGCGGCTGGTGGGTCTGGATCATTCCGTTGCAAGGAGGCGACGTCAGCGCTGGGATCGTTTACGACAGCCGAATCTTCAAACTCCCGGAAGGACCGAGTCTCGGTCAACGATTGCACGCCCACATCCTAGCCAACCCGGTTGGCCGCGAGATTTTCGGCGGCGCACACGTAATCGAAGGCGACGTGCACGCTTTGTCGATGTTGCCGTATCATAGCGAAGAAGTTTGCGGCACCGGCTGGGCCGAAGTTGGCGACGCCGCTGGTTTTATCGATCCACTTTACAGTCCGGGTTTGGATTTTTGTTCCTACACATCCTACTACGTGGCCGATTTACTGGCACGAAGTCTGGCCGGTGAAGATGTCACCGAACAGCTTCGTCATTACAACGAGCAATATTCGATCACCTACCGCTACTGGTTCGAAAGTTTGTACAAAGACAAATACTACTACATGGGCGACGCCGACCTGATGTCGGCTGCGCTTCTTCTCGACGTAAGCAGTTATTATCTCAGTTTGGTCCGGGCAGTTTACCGCGATCCGGAATGTGGATTTCTCAACTTCCCCTTCACAGGGATCGGCGGAAGATTCGCTCGGAACACGATGGTTTTTTATAGCCGACGTCTGGTCGCGCTGGCGAATCGCAGATGGACGACTGGTTACTACGGAAAAAGAAACAGCGGCTGGCGCGAGCTGTACGATGGATTTGCCCCGGACATCCGAATTCGCAAACAGATTCGGCGCGGCCTGCTGCGCTGGTGGAAATGTGAACTCATCAATTTGGGATTGATGCTACGACGAAGAGCTGTCAATTCAGCGGCTCAGCCATCGGCCCAGTGGGCACTCAATCAATGACGAAGCACAAATGTTGAATGACGAAGGAAGCACAAAGCCCGAATGACCAAGAAAAGGACATCGCGGCTCTTCGTTATTCGGCTTTCGTCATTATCTGATAAGTGATCGCGGCTGATCGCGATTAAAAGCCCAGGGCGGGCGCGGGCGGTATCCTATTCATGGGCTCAGGAGTCCTGCGTACCAGCGCAGAAAAATTTCGTCAAAAAACATCCAGGTAACTGCGCCAAACGCCAGATAAGGTCCAAACGGCAGTTTGGCTGACCAAACGCGTCTTCCCACGACGAGAGTGACCAAACCGACGATTGAACCGAGTAGCGATCCGGTGAAAAGGCTGAACAAAACCGCGCGCCACCCGAGGAATGCGCCAATCGCAGCAAGAAACTTCAAATCACCGCGGCCCATTGCTTCCCGCGGGATGACCAGTTCACGCGCTACGCCCGAAATCTGCGTCACATCATCCAGCATAAGCACGTTGCCTTCGGCTGTGACGCGATCGTAGCGAAAATCCAGCATTACATCCCCATAGGTGTGGTGGTCGATCCGGACCTCATCGCATTGGAGCAAGAGCCGATCTCTCTCCCGCGCAAAGTAATCGCTCCAGAGGCTTTCTTCAGCGCCCACGACGAAATCAGCGTCATCCCCGCGTTTTGTCCACGTGAACCGCGTCGGCGCATCGAATCGAATCCGTTTTCTGCCAAAAGCGATTTTGCCCGCCTCCAAGACAATTAAAAGGATTACGTAACCGAGGGCTGCGGCGAGCAAAGCGCGAAGGCCGGCTGCTAGTCGCGAATCGGTTCCCATCAAAGCCGGCACAGCCACACTGCAAACAACGCCAGCGATTACTCCGCCGATTGTCACACGGTCGGGAATAATGAAATGCTCAAAATCGATAAACGTCCCGATGATCAGGAACGAAACAAAAATCCAGTACGCGATCGCCACCTGCGATGAAAATGTTTCCCAGATTGCCAGAAAAAGAAGCGCGGTAACCAGTTCCACGGCGAAATAGCGGAAAGAAATTTTAGCCCCGCAATTTGCACAACGGCCGCGAAGCGCAAGCCAACTGATCAACGGCAGATTTTGATGCCAGGGAATCGGTTGCTTGCAGTTCGGACAAAAAGATCGGCGCGGCCGGTTAATCGAAAGATCGACGGGCCAGCGATAAATACAGACGTTTAGGAACGAGCCGACCGCCGCTCCGAACACCAACGCAAACGCGCCGAAGAGGAATTTGTCAATCGGATAATGCACGCGATTAGCCGGCGGTCTGTTTTAAACGGCGCCGCTCCATGAGCCACGCAATCCAGATGCAGCTTTCGTAAAGCAGACACATCGGGAGTGCCATCGCGATCAACGTCAGGATGTCGGGCGTGGGCGTGATAATGGTCGCCAGGATAAAGATCAGCACGACTGCGTAGGGCCGGGTGCGCGCCATGAATTTGTAAGTGATTAACCCAAATCGGACCAACGCCAATACTACGACTGGCAATTCGAAAGCCAGACCGAAACCGATGGTGAAACGTGTCACAAAAGAATAATACTGCTGCACCGTCCAGGTCGGCGCCCATCCCAGATGCTCGGTGTCTCGAAAGAAAAAGAGAATCGTTTTCGGCAGCAGCCAAAAATAACTAACCAGCACACCTAGTAGGAAGAGCGCGAAGCTGACGCCTATCGCCGGAAACAAAAAGCGTTTCTCGAGTGCAGTGAGCGCGGGCAAAACGAATTCCGCAATGAAATACAGCAGCAGTGGAAAGGAGAGAACGATGCCGGCGTAAAACGCGAGGTGAAACGAAATCACGATTGAATCAGTGATGCCCAGTGCCTTGAGTGTTCCGATTTGCGAACCGACGTCGCGCAACGGCGCCTGCAGTATTCGCACGAGCGTTGATCGAAATGCGAAGCACACAATCATGGCGACACCGAGCGTGATAGCCATCTTCACAATGGTCCATCGCAAGTCCTCGAGATGCTCCAGAAACGGCTTGGAAGTTTCGCTCTCCGGCAAATCACGAAACTTGAAGATGTCTCGCAGCGCCATTGGACGTAAGAATCAGCGCGGCGCGAGCGACAAAAGACCGCGCGCTGAGAGCGTGGCGCAAATACCCAGCGTATTCGCGTCGCGAATCTCGTTCTCAGCGATCATGCGGCGAATTTCGTCCACAGTAAATTCGCGACAATCGAGAATCGATTCTCCTTCGTCTCGCACTGGGACCTCTTTACACCGCTGAACTGGACGCGCTAGAAAGAAGTAGCCCCGCTCATCGGTGAATCCCGGCGATGAAAAATAATGACCAATCGCAATAAGCTCACCGTTGTTAACGAGCTCGTAGCCGGCCTCTTCGCGAAGTTCGCGCAATGCGACTTGCTCAACTGTTTCCGCTGGGCGGCCAGGGTCAGCGCCTCCGGCTACAGCGTCGATTTGACCGGAGGGCATTTCCCAGATCGCCTGGCGGATGGGGATGCGTTCCTGGCGAATGAGAACAATCTTACCCTCAGGTGTCATCGGCGCGACAATGACGGCTGCTTTCCGGTGGACGATTGTCCACAGCCGTGGCTGGTCTCGCGATGGCGTTCGGACGTGATCGGTCACGACATCGAGATGCGCGTTAGCAAAGTGCCGCTCGCTCGAGATGGTTTCCCACGCGCGTTCCTTCATGCAGAAAGCTTATGAACGTGGGCTCGAAAAGCGAATGCTTAGCTAGGAGCGCTTCACTCAAACCGCCTGCGGGCAATTGAGTCAATCGGCGTGGGGCTCAGATCTTCGAATTCCTTCTCAATCAGTCGCCTGCGTAGCCGAGTGTGTTATTCCAGAACCGGATCACTGGCTGAGACGGATCATGTTCGTAACTGAGCGCACTAAGGCTTGCCACGTCCAACATTAGAAATTTTCCGGCAGCCGGCTCGAGCCCTACCCAGCGGGCAGCGAACACTCGCAGGAAATGTCCGCTAGAAAAGACCAACACATTGCCTTTGATGGCGCGTATACGACTCACAACACGGTCGGCCCGGGCGCCAACCTGCTGCGGCGATTCTCCATTGGGGCAACCATCACGGAACAGTTGCCAGTCCGGTCGCTTCGCACGAATCTCCTCGGTTCGGACACCTTCGTAGTCGCCGTAGTTCCACTCCACCAGATCACGATCAACTTCGGCGATGGCTCCAAAACCAGCTAATTCGCAAGTTCGCGCAGCGCGCCGCAGTGGACTCGTGAAAACCTTTGCAAATACCAATCCGGCCAGGCGCTCGCCGAGCCGCACCGCGTTGCGTTCGCCGCGCTCGGTCAGAGGTAAATCCGTAACTCCGGTATGCTGACCTGTAACGCTCCAAGCGGTCTCCCCGTGCCGCGCCAGGTACACAACCGGAAGAATTTCAGTCGGCATGGGTGGTCTATTGACCGGTTATTGCGTTGTGTTCAGACAATGTTCACTTGCCAGTTGCGTCCTTCCCAACGCTGATCGCGTGTCCAGAGGAATGTAAAGGCAAGCACTGAGCCTTCCGGCCAGTCTGCGGTGGGAAGATCCGCGAACCAGAGGTCAAGGTCGCTCTCATGAGCAGTCTCCAATTGCTCAGTGCGCCCCGAGTGATTCATTGAGTAAACGATAGTTGCAGGCGCGGCGAGGATAATTCGTAAGATTTTTCTGCGCGGTACGCGGCGCAGCGGATGCCGAAGACACCAAATCTCGTACCGGCTTTGCACCGGATTCAATACGTAACGTTGGAACGCCGGTTCGACGCGATCAAAGCAGACGCCATCGTGTCGGCTGCGCACGAGCGACACGTATTCAGCGTGCGACCAGCACAGGGGCATGGCCGCACCCGTCGGACAGCCGCGTTTCATCCTGGCATGCGGCAAATCATCAGCGTCCCAGAGTTGTTCAGTGATCATCCCACCGGCGTTAGCAAAGTTTTCTATTGCTACGATGAACAGTTTTGGATCGCGCCCCGCAGCCAGCTCGTAATGGCCACGTTCTCCGGTCAAGATCGGCCAGCAACGCCCGACGCCTGTTCCGTCGAATGCGCTGCCGTCATCCTTTTGACCATAACCATCGTGATTGTAGCGCCGCCAGCCGGGGCCTTCCGGCAGATCGTGTTTGAGCACGCGATCGATTACGTCGATGGAGTCGCGCACGAGTGGGTCCTTGGCGTCGCGAATGCCGAAACGCACCAGGTGAAGAAAATCGCCGCTCACCACATTCCGCGCCGAATGCAGTCCGCCGCCATTTGCGATCTGAATCATCGCCGTGTTCGGATCGGGGTGGGGATCAGGCGCGTTAGGATCAGTCGGAGTGATGCGAATGTAGTGGCGACGAATCTCCTCAACCAACTCGCCCTTCGTCGTAACCGTCCACTCTTCGACATGTGCTGCCAACCAGTCGGCATACGCAAAAATAAATTCTGCAACATCGGTTTTGCCGTACTCCTTTGCCCAATCCGCCGCACAGGCGAGAGCAGCGATCACAACAGCGATAGTGGAAGGTGAGTATCCTGCGTTTTCTTCCCAGCGGTCCTGACTCGTAACCGGCCCCTGGCGAATCAGTTGTGCCGCAGCGCGGACAATCATCACGCGAGGATGAAACAGGCCGAGGGCGTCATGCTTGTGCAAACGCCATGCCAGTAATATGGGAAAAGCACACTGATCAAGCTGCAACCCCGACCAGTATGCGGTGCCGTCGATCCAGCTATTTTGCGGAAAGCTGCCGTCCAGCCGCTGAATCGCGGCCAGCCAAATCAACGCACGCAGCGGTGTGCCCGTCTGACCGGTGGCGAAGAGCGCTGTTGCACTATGCACGAGGTCCCGAGTCCAAACGAGATGATAACCGCCAAGGTCATTGTCACCCTTGGTTTCCCCCCATGGAATGCTCATCGATGCAACGATTGCGCCTTGAAAAACTTTGTCTTCGTGTGCAAGCACCACGCACCGGCTCAGCCGATACATGCCACCGCCGTCGGATGTGTCGCTGCTGAAGTCGAATTCGGGATTCACCACGGCGCGTTGCCATTGCCGAACGTACGCCTGGCGGTGCGACTCAAATGGATCGGCCAGCGATTGGAACAACTTCGTCGCTGCGCTCTGGTAACTTCGGCCAAATCCGACGGCAAGCGTGAACTCGCCATCAGCCATGAGATTGACTTCGCCGGTCAACGCAATGTTACCGTTTTCCGCCGACTGAAATTCCCAGTCCATTTTGAAATTGTGCATCAGGTCCTGCCAACCATCGCTGAAGCCGACGTACCCGATCGATCGGCGTGAGAAGCCGCTGCTGCATGCCATGATGAGATGAACATTGTCGCGCTGCGCGTGGAAGAGCTTGCTGTCGCCAATCTCAGCGCACCACGCGGAGTTGCCCGCGCCGTAGCCGGCGATGTGTGGTGCCAGCAATGCGTAGAGGCGCAGTTTGCGGCGTAGCGATTCGTCGAACACTTCGAGGTGCGTGTGCACAAGCAACACCGACAGGTGCGGGTCGGTAAGCACGTGCTTGATCAAACGATAGCGGCCGCGCGGTTCTGAATTCGTCAGCCGATAAAAGAGACAATCGCGCTCGGGATACTCGATCTGATGATCCAAATCCCGCTTTTCCTCATGGCAAAACGTTTCTCCGTCACTGATCAGAAACTGAAAGTCGCGCGTGTTTGGTTTATCGACGTGTGGATAATAAATCTCATTAACGATTCCATGACTGAGTGTGAACCAGACACGGCAACTTGTATGGTAGGCCGTGCCGACGCCTTCTTTCGCGCTCGAGGTCCAGCGTGGCTCGATTCCCGGTGCGCCAAATGCTACGGAATTCTCAGCCTGATTCATCTGTGAGCGTCACCCGACGGAGACAGTGCGTGTTACTGTCGCGGAGACGTATTTCGCGTCCTGCAAAGGAAACTTCCGGAGTTCCACCGTTACTTTCTGTATCGGAAAAGTTTTCAGCAGATGCCCTGCGAGCTGATGAGCCAGCGTCTCGATAAGATTGACCGATTGGTCGCGGACGAAACTCTTCGTTTGCTCGGCCACGGCTGAATAGTTGACCGTGTGATGAATATTGTCGTCCGCATCGCGCGTCTGCTGATACGGCCAGAAGGAAATACTGACCGTCAACCTTTGGGGCTTTGTGCGCTCTTCTTCCGAGACTCCGATACGTGTAGAAAGCTCAAGTTGCTCGATGCGAATTTCATCGGAGAACGGGTGTGATTCGTTGGACACACAGCAAGATTAATGCAGCACGGGTAAGGGCGACAATGTGTTTTGCGGCCAAAGGCGGGCGCTTGGGCCAATCGCCTACCTTGACGTCATGACTTGCGCGTTGAGGTTGATCGGCGATGAGAACGGTCTGGCGCGTTTTTGCTTATTTGAAGCGATATCCGTGGATGGCAACGGGGACGCTCGCCTGCGCGGTCCTGAGCACGCTGATGGTGATCGTTTTTCCCGCGACCACAAAGTGGATCATCGACGATGTGGTGCGCGCGAATCGGCCGGACAAATTGTTGCCGCTGGTTTTGCTCGCGGCAGCGGCTTTTCTGCTTCAGCACGTTTTTAATTCACTGCGGATCATTCTAAACAACACGTTCGAGCAAAGAGTCATTTTCGATCTGCGCAGCGATTTGTATTCGCATATCCAGCTTCTTCCGTTGCGCTGGTTCGACAATCGCGCCACCGGCGATTTGATGACGCGTGTAATCGAGGACGTGAACTCGGTCGAGCGCGTGTTGATTGACGGGATCGAGCAGGGTGTGGTCGCCATTCTGCAAGTAGTGATCGTCATCAGCGTAATGTTTTATCTGAACGTCAAGCTGGCGTTCCTCGCGCTGGTGCCCTTTCCGCTGCTTTTTGCCGGCGCGCTGACGTACACGCTGACCGCGCACCGGCGTTATAGATTGCAACGGCGCGCGTCGTCGGACATGAACGCGCTGCTGCACGATAATCTCGCCGGCATGCGGCAGATCAAAAGCTTCGTGCGCGAACGGGAAGAGCACGCGCGATTTAACCGGGTCAGCGACCAGCTGCGACACGCCACACTCGTAGTCATGCGGGTTTGGGCGATCTACAGCCCATCGATGTCGATGTTTGAAGCGATCGGCGCGTTGCTTGTGGTGGGGTTTGGCAGTCACGCGGTGCTGACGGGCGCGATGCAACTCGGTGATCTCGTTGCGCTACTGATGTTGACTGCGTTCCTCTATGATCCCATCAGTCGGCTGCATCAACTCAATCAACTTGTGCAAGCCGGGCGCGCCGCGGGCGAGCGCCTGTTTGAAATTCTAGATGAAACCCCCGAGCCGGGCGTTGGAGTGCGGCGACATATCGCCGCTTTCAAAGCGCAGACATATCTGCGCATTCCAAACAAGCGTATCGCCGGCGATATTCGCTACGAAGATGTCAGCTTCAGCTACGTGGAAGGTTTGCCAGCGCTGAGGCATGTTTCCTTTCATGCGCCGCCGAGCGCGACTATCGCCCTCGTGGGCGCAACGGGCGCGGGAAAGTCAACCCTGGTGAATCTGCTGGTGCGCTTCTACGAATTCACCAGCGGCCAAATCTACATCGACGAAAGACCGATTCGTGAATATGGACTGCGCACTTTGCGCGAAGCCATCGGGGTCGTGACTCAGGAAAGTTTTCTGTTCAATGGATCAATTCTCGAAAATCTCTTGATGGGGAAACCGGATGCAACTGATGCCGAATTGTGGCGCGCCGTGGACGCGGGGAACGCGCGACAATTTATTGAACGTTTGCCAGACGGATTGGGAAGCGTGGTGGGTGAGCGCGGGGTGAAATTAAGCGTGGGCGAGAAACAACGACTAACAATTGCGCGTGCGCTGCTGAAGGATCCGCCAATTTTGATTCTTGACGAAGCCACCGCGAGCGTGGACACGGCAACCGAACGGCTGATTCAGGAAGCACTCGAGCGGCTGATGGCGAACCGCACATCGATAGTGATCGCGCACCGGCTTTCAACAATCGTCCACGCGGATCAAATTTTTGTACTCGATCACGGCGGGATTATCGAGCGCGGCACGCACGAGGAATTGCTGGCGCTCAGTGGAAAATATGCGCAGCTGTGCCAGCAGAGTTTATTGGAGGCATCTCCCTTACGGGAGACAGAGCCGCAGACGCAAGTCGTTACATCGGAAACTCTGGAGCGAGAGGAGCAATTGCCAGTCTAAAAATTTCACTATCCCGCGGGCGTTGGCGTCGGCGTCGCAGACGTCGGGATCGTGATGGTTTGGCCAGCCTGCAATTTACGGCCGTCTTCGATGTGGTTGGCTTTTTGCAATTCA
>Ga0066903_100005430_pt1 | contig 11057 bp, 9 predicted proteins | sample PanSoiMetaGPlot1_FD_67491 | JGI IMG/M metagenome (GOLD analysis project Ga0066903, IMG submission 67491) | Tropical forest soil microbial communities from Panama analyzed to predict greenhouse gas emissions - Panama Soil - Plot 1 (version 2) | ecosystem: Environmental > Terrestrial > Soil >...
AAAGAAACGAATCGAAACAGCAGCCGCCTCGGCCTTCATGCGAGCCTTGTCGAGCGCGATTTGCACGAAGTCGAATGCGGTGACCTCCCAGCCGTGCCGGCGAAGATAGATCGCGGTATCGCCGGTGCCACAGCCCGCATCGAGGGCCTTCCCGGGCCGTAGCGGTGACGAGCCCGCAACCAGTTCGGCCAGCCGCTGCGGGAGTGGGTGTCCTTCCCACGGCGGCGTCCGGAAACGATAGAAGAACCAGAAGAACAGCCGATTGAATTGCATCGGTTCCCCTGATCGGCCGCATCGGCGCGGATCGTCCGCGCTACTGCACTTTCGGAAACACCACCGGAAGCACCGCGTCGGTCGTGTAGACGCAGCGATCGTTGTGGCCGCACTCCGGCACGATCTGCATCTGGTGCTTCGCGCCGAGCCGCTCGTTGACGTACTTCACGTAGGCCTCGCCCCGAGCGCGGCGGGTTGCGCCCTGCGCCATCGCGGGACACGACGAATCGAATCCGCCGAGCGGCAGCGTGTCCACCTGACCGAAGAGAAAGGTCGCCGGCCGTAACACGAGCTGCTTCTTCAGCTGCTCGTCGCTCATTCTCGCGGTGTAGCCGCTGGACCGGTTCTCGAGGCCCGCGGGCCACCGATCGTAGTTCGCGCAGGCCGACGCGTCGAACGCGCCGTACGAGAACTTCGTGTGCGGCTTTTCGGTCTCCCACGCGCCCTTCGCGTTCTCGGCCGAGGCGTCGTCGACCGGCTGCGGCCGCGTGTTGTCGGGCCACGCGTAGCTCGAGGGATTGGCCACGACGTAGGTGATCGGAACGCCGAGCGTTTCGTGGACGCGGTTCGCCATCTGATAGCGCGCCACGAACTGGCCGCCGGCTGAATGACCGGCCACCACGATGGCGCGCAGGTTCGGGAAGACGCTCCGGTTCGCCAGCTTCTTCAGGATCTGATCGACGAAGTCGAACGACGTCAGATCCGGATGGCTGGCGGCAACGCCGCCCGAGCGCCAGCTGTCGCCGGTACAGCTCCAGCTCACTTCGTTCGGCGCGAGCGTATCGCGGCAGTTGCCGGCCGCAGACGCGATTCGCGGCGAAATCACGATCGAGTCGTCCAGCGCGCCGGCCAGGAACGCGGCGGCCGTCGCGGTGGTGAAGTAGTGATCGGCGTTGCGGTTCGTCCCGTGCACCATGATGAGTGCTCGCCGGACGTTGTCGTTGCGTTCGTCGAGCGACCGGGTGCGATAGATCAGCGACCGCGCCGATCCCGGGCCGAGCGCGACCCATTCAGTGCACGCCTGAGTCGCCGTCGTGCACGCCGCGGCAGGGGCCGCCGGGCGGGCCTGCGGGCCGATCGCCGCGAGGGCGCCGACGATCAGAAATGACATGTATCGCATGGCGTCGATTCTACCAACGCCGCCGCAAAGCGAAAGGTGATCCTGAAAGCACCCGCACAGATCGCAGAGTGCGCTGATCACGTGGGAGAAAGAATCTCTCCGCGTTCTGCGCCTTCTGCGGTTGCTTTCGGCCGATCATTTGGTCATCTGGTCATCTGGTGATCTAGTCATTGGTGTGAAATTGCTCAATTTCAAGTGACCAAATGACCAGATGACCAAATGACCAGATGGATTGCGTCAGAACTTGAAGACCACGCCGAAGGCCGCCCGGCCGAAATCGATCTTGTTCTCGTTTTGCGACAGGGGAAAGCCCAGCAGCTCCAGCGCCTGGAACGAATGGTAATAACGCACGTCGCCTTTCAGGCCGATGTGCTGCTGAACGTAGACGATCAGCCCGCCGCCGATCGTCCAGCCGATCTGGTTCTTGCTGTCTGAAGATCCCGTCACCTTGTCTTCGAGATCGGTCTTGATCAACCCGATGCCGACCAGCCCGTACGGCTGGACGATCGTGATCTTCGGCGCAATCATGAAGTTGCCCATCACCGTCAGCACCGACGATTTTTCGGTCGATGTGACGCCGGTGAACTCCCCGTCGTAGGTGAGCTCGGCCTCGAAGCCGACGATCGGCCCCAACGCGCCGAGCGCGATGCCCCAGTTCCAGTTCTTGTCCTCGCAGTCCAGAGCCGTCCGGCACCCGGCGTCGCCCTTGAAGTTGTAGCCGAACGACGGGCTGATGAACCCCTGCGCGTTCGCCCGTTGGGCCGAAATGCCGCAGAACCATGCCGCCAGTGCGATTGCCAGCGACCATCGACGAACCAGCGTTCCGTGGGACATCCGTCTACCTCCGTAAAGTCACTCGCCCGACGATTGCCTCGATCGGCCGTCGTGACGTGTTCTGCCGAGCCTGCCACCACGAATCGTGCCATCGGTGCAGCCACGACATCTTGATGCGCGTACTACGGATGGGGTTCAAGGTGGCGACCGCCACATTCAGTGGCTGTCCGAGATCGGTCGCCTGAACCCGGCCTTGACGGATCGCGTGAACATGACATCGCCGCCTCCTCCTTCTGTTGTTTCCGCTACGCCTTGGTCAGCCGCGCGTTCTTGATCGGCAGCTCGCGGACGCGGATGCCGCTCGCCGCGTAGATGGCGTTCGCGAGCGCCGGCGCCAGCGGCGGCACGCACGGCTCGCCGAGTCCGCCGAGCGGCGCGTTGGAGCGCAGGAACGCGGTGGTGACCGTCGGCGCGTCGGCGAGACGGATCATCGGATAATCCCGGAAGTTCTTCTGGACGACGCGGCCCTTCGCGATGGTGATCTCGCTGAGCAGCGCCGCCGACAGCGCGAAGACGATGCCTCCTTCGACCTGCGCGGTGGCGCTGTCCGGATTGATGATGTCGCCGCAGTCGACTGCGGCGTACACGTGGAGCACCTTCACGCGGCCGTCGGCCGGAACCGCCACGTGGACGACTTCGGCGGCGATAGTGCCGAAGCTCTCGCAGATGGCGATGCCGCGTCCCTCGCCGGCCGGCAGCGCGCTGCCCCAGCCGGACATCGCCGCAGCTTTCTCGAGGGCGGCCTTGAAGCGCGGCTGCGTGCCGAGCAGCGCGCGCCGGAATTCGAACGGATCCTTCCCGGCGCCATGCGCCAGCTCGTCGATGAACGATTCCTTGAAGAACCCGTGCTGCGAGTTCAGCACCGAGCGCCACTGCCCGAGGCGGATCGGGTGATCGGCTTTCTTCTCGTCGGCACGCATCTCCGGAATCGCATACGGCATGAAGACGGCTTCGCCATTGCCGCCGCCGGTGTATTTCGAATGAGCCGCCAGCGGCGCGCCCGAGGCGTCCAGCGCACCGGCATGACGGGACAGCGCGGCGCCGCGATAGTAGTCGTGCTGGATGTCGTTCTCGCGCGTCCAGATCGTCTTCACCGGCGCCGGCGACATCGCTCTGGCGACGCGAACCGCGAGGTCCACGTAGTCGAAGGTGAACGGCAGGCGCCGGCCGAAGCCGCCGCCGAGCGAGAAATTGGTCAGCCGCACGTTCGCGGCATCGATGCCGAGCGCCTTGGCGGCCGCGGAGCGCGCATTCAGCGGGTCCTGTACCCCCGTCCAGACCTCCGCGCGATCGCCTTCGACCTTCGCGGTACACGTCATCGGCTCCATCGTCGCGTGCGCGAGAAACGGCGCGCGGTACTCGGCGGTGACCACCTTCGCCGCGGCCTTCGGCACGTCCGGCGGCGCGCCGACCGCGCGGTCGAACGCCGCGAAGATCGATGCCGTCGAGACGTCGCCATGCCCGGCGTCGCTGAACTCCGGCGCGAGCGCCGCCAGCGCGCGGCGTGCACGCCAGAAGCTGTCCGCAACCACGGCGACAGCGTCGTCCAGCTTTACGACCTTCTTCACGCCGCGCATCCCGTCGGCAGGCGTCGTGTCCACCGACAGAAGCTTGCCACCGTGGACCGGCGCGATCTCGATCGCCGCGTACAGCATGCCCGGCGTCGTGAAGTCGATCGCGTACTTCGTGCTGCCGTCGACCTTGGCCGGGATGTCGAGACGAACCGGAGAGGTGCCGCGAATCGTGAAGCGCCCCGGTTGCTTGAGCGCCGGACTCGTCGGGACGCGCTCGGCCGCCGCCAGGTGCGCGAGCTCGCCGAAGGCGGCGCTGCGGCCCGACGTCGCATACACGCGAGAGCGACTCGCGGTGCATTCCGACGCGTTGACGCCCCACGTTCTGGCCGCGGCGGCGACGAGCATCTCTTTCGCCGCGGCGCCCGCAACACGCATCCCGTATTCGCCGGTGCCGCGCACGGCGGTGGAACCGCCCGTCACCTGGAAGCCGAACCACTCCGCCATCTTGTAGGCGCCGTAGTCGACGCCGCGCGCCAGAACCGCGGGCACATACTGTCCGCCGGCGGCGCGCACGATGTAGCCGTTTGCGTACGAGTCCTGCGCCGGCGCCTCCTGCACGCGGACGAGCGGCCAGTCGGCGTCGAGCTCCTCGGCCGCCATCATTGCGAGCGCCGTCAGCGATCCCTGCCCCATCTCGCAGTGCGGCACGAGGATCGTGGTCAGGTTGTCGGGGGTGATCGTGATCCAGGTGGTGAGCTGTCCGGTGTTGGCCGCATCGGCCGACACCAGGGTGTGTCGACCTGGCGCGAACGTGAACCCGGCGACGCCCAGCAGAAATCCGCCGCCGGCGACGGTGCCCGCGCCGATGAACGCGCGTCTGGTCCACCTGTTCATGATGCGACCCCCTCGCTGACCGCAGCGTGAATGGCGGCGCGCATGCGCACGAACGTCCCGCAGCGGCACACGTTGGTAAGGCCTGCATCGATCTCGTCGTCGGTGGGATTCGGGTGCTGCGCCAGGAGACCCGCGACCGCCATGATCACGCCGGACTGGCAATAGCCGCACTGCGGCACCTGGTGAGCGATCCAGGCCTGCTGCACCCTGTGGAGCGTGCCGACGGGAGCGAGCCCTTCGATCGTCGTCACGCGTTTGCCGGCGGCGGCGGACAGCGGCAGCGTGCACGAACGAACCGGCCGCCCGTCCAGATGCACGGTGCAGGCGCCGCACGCGGCAATGCCGCAGCCGTACTTGGTGCCGGTGAGGCCCAGCGTTTCCCGCAGCGCCCAGAGTACCGGCATGTCGGGTTCGAGATCGAGCGTGTGCTCGGTGCCGTTGACGGTGATTGTGATGTCCATGCCACCCTTGACCGAGGTACGGACTGTTCGCACCACGAATCATAGCGATGTCACGGCGAGCAACGCGACTGTCCATCGTGTCCCCTTGGCGAACGGGCCATTTACGGCACTCGCCACCTGGCACAATGCGAGCCCCGAAAAAGCGGAAGCACACCTACGAAATGCCGGAGTTCGGGCAAACCCACACGGTCCCGTACACCGTAAAAAGGCCGGAAGTCCTTTCATCGTGGCGCACTGGCAGGCCTCAACGGACCGTTGTGCGACGGCCCCGGGATTGCTCCAGACGGGACTCCGCGGCGACGGCACGACCTCGCGCGACGCAGTGGTGACGCAGTCGGGACCTGCAAACGTGGCCGACGTGTGTGCGACAGACCGCCGCCGGCCTTCGACTGGAGGATCAGACATGAAGCCTGTGATGACCGCTTTGATGGCCGCATCCATCGTCGGCGCGTTCGCCGCCGCCGCGTCGGCGCAGGATGCGAAGGGCGCCAAGGTGTACACCGATCAGAAATGCGCGACCTGCCACTCGATCGCCGGCAAAGGCAACAAGAAAGGGCCCCTCGATGAGGTCGGCTCGAAACTGAGCAGCAACGACATTCACCAATGGATCGTCGATCCGGCCGGCATGACGGCGAAGGCCAAGGCGGCGCGGAAGCCGCCGATGCCCAACAAATACGCTTCCTTGCCAAAGGACGATCTCGATGCCCTCGTGGCGTATCTCTCGTCCCTGAAAAAGTAGCGCGGCGGGCACCGCATCATGACGCGGCATCCGCTGTCGATCGTCGGGGCCTGGCTGGTGACCCTGAGCGGGTTCACCTTCCTGTTCGTGTTCCTGATCGATCTGTTCGGACTGCACAGCAACCCGTACTTCGGGCTGGTGTTCTTTCTACTCCTGCCGATGATCTTCGTGCTCGGCCTCGTGATGATCCCCATCGGGATCATGCTCGAACACCGGCGCCGGCGGAAGGGGCTCGAGCCGCGCCGCCTGCCCCGGATCGATCTGAACGACCCGGTCCAGCAGCGGACGATCGTCGTCGTGCTCGCGCTGACGATCGCCAACGTCCTGATCGTCTCGCTCGCAGCGTACCGCGGCGTCGAGTACATGGACTCGCCGAAGTTCTGCGGCCAGGTGTGCCACACCGTGATGGAACCGGAGTACGTGGCCCATCGCGAGGGGCCGCACTCGCGCGTCACCTGCGTCGAATGCCACGTGGGATCCGGCGCCCAGTCGTACGTCTACTACAAACTGAACGGGATGCGTCAGCTCGCGCACCTCGTCACCGGCCAATACCCCAGGCCGGTCCCCTCGCCGGTGTTCAACTTGCGGCCGGCGCGAAGCACCTGCGAAATGTGCCACTGGCCGGAGAAATTCCACGGCGACAAGGTCGAGGTCGCGCCGGAGTACGCGAGCGACGAGAAGAACACGGATAACTCCACGAAGCTGGTCCTGCACGTCGGCGGCGGTCTGCCGCAATTCGGCCTCGGAGCGGGCATTCACTGGCACACCAATCCGCAGAACGAGATCGAGTTCGTGGCGACCGACGCCAAGCGTCAGGAGATTCCGTACGTCCGGTTGAAGGACAAGGACGGCAAGGTCCACGAGTTCCGGACTCCGGATGCGGACGAATCGAAGATCGCGGCCGGCGAGCGGAGGGAGATGGACTGCGTCGACTGCCACAACCGCCCGACGCACGACTTCTTCGCGACGCCCGAACGCGCGGTCGACGCGGCCATCGCGCGCGGCGCGATTTCGCCCGCCCTTCCCTTCGCACGACGCCAGGCCGTCGAGGTGCTGAAAGCCAGCTACGCGGATCGTGCAACAGCGGAGCGGGAAATCGACCAGCGCCTCCGTGCGTTCTACAGCGCGAACGACGGCGGGTCCGGAACGAGCCGCGCCGCCGACGTCGATCAGCTGGTCACCACGACACGCTTCCTCTATGAGCGCAACATCTTCCCCGCGATGAACGTCACGTGGGGCACGCACCTCAGCAACCTCGGGCACACCGACGCGCCCGGATGCTTCAGGTGCCACGACGATCAGCACAAGGCCGCCGACGGCCGCGTGATCAAGCAGGACTGCGATCTCTGCCACGAGGTCCAGTAAGCGATCCGAATCCGGGAGGACTTGACGAATGACGCCGCTGCTCTCCCTCTGGGGATTCCTGATGCTGCTCGCAGTGCCGGCGCAGTCGCCGCCGGCACCGGCCGCGTCGGCGCAGGCCGCCACCTATGTCGGCCAGGACACGTGCGCCGGCTGCCACGACACTGAAGGAACCAACATTCACCAGAGCGCACACGGCAAGGCGCAGAATCCGCGGACGCCCGAGGCCGGGCGCGGCTGCGAGAGCTGCCACGGCCCTGGCAGCGCGCACGTCGACGATCCGTCGAAGCCCGATTCGATCAAGCGGTTTCCGACAATGAATCCGCGCGACGTGTCGGATACCTGCCTTGCCTGCCACAGCCGCGGCAACCACACGCAGTGGAGAGGCAGCATGCACGATGCGCGCAACCTGTCATGCGCGACGTGCCATTCGGTCCACAACCCGAAGTCGGAGAAATCCCAGCTCAAGGCCGCGACGATCGTCGACACGTGCAAGTCGTGCCATACCGTCGAAGTCGCCAAGCAGCAGCGCGTCGGCCACATGCCGGTACGCGAGGGCAAGATGACCTGCACCTCGTGCCACAACCCGCACGGAACCACGAACGTGCGCATGCTGCGGACCGGCAACTGGGTCAACGAAACGTGCACGGGCTGCCACGCGGAGAAACGTGGCCCGTTCCTCTGGGACCACGCGCCCGTGCGCGAGGCCTGCAACACGTGCCATGACCCGCACGGATCGAACAACGATCGGATGCTCGTCGCCAAGCTGCCGGTGCTCTGTCAGGGCTGTCACATCGGGACGCGTCATCCGTCGACGATCTACGACGGCAACCAGCTCGCGTCGAAGAGCAACCGGTTGATAGGACGCAGCTGCGTCAACTGTCATTCGCAGATCCATGGGTCCAACAGCCCCGCGGGCAACACGCTGCTGCGCTGAGGAGGACATGATCATGCGAACGATGCGATTGATCCTCCTCACGATGCTGTCGCTGCTCGTCGCGGCCGCCGCCGCGAGCGCGCAGCAGAACACGCCGCCGGCGGAGCCCGATCAGAACACCGGCCTGTCGTCGCTCGCCGGAGGCGGCGTCGACTTCGGGTTCCGCGGCACGTTTTTCTCCGACGGCTCCGACGAAGCCCGCTACCAGCGCTATCGGGATCTGCGGAACGGCGTCTTCGCCGAGGCGTTCCGCTGGGGCAAGCAGGACGACCAGCAGTACTGGGACGTGCACGCGACGCACGTCGGCTATCGCGATCACCAGTACGCGGCGAACTTCAACAAGTTCGGCAAGATGAAGGCGTCGTTCGAGTACAACCAGATCCCGCTCTTCTTCAGCCAGGACACGCGCACCACCTACACGACGACGTCGGCCGGCGTGCTCAGCCTCGACGGCTACCCGGCGCAGATACAGGGCGGCGCCGCGACCTCGGCGATCTACGACAACGTCGCCACGGCGTTCGATCTGCAGCTCAAACGCAGCATCACCGACTTCCGGTTCCTCTACAGCGTGACGCCCCAGCTCGACATCAGCGGCTCGTTCAAGAACACTCAGAAGACCGGCGAACAGCCGTGGGCCGGCACGTTCGGGTTCAGCGACGCTGTCGAGCTCGCGGTGCCGGTGGACACTCGCACCACCGACGTCGGCGTGGCCGCCGAATGGAACGCGCAGCGCGGATACCTGCGCATCGGCTACGACGGCTCGTTCTTCAAGAACAACATCTCGACGCTCGTCTGGGACAACCCGCTGCGTTCCACCGACGCCCCGTCGGGTGGCGCGGGCCCGGCGCATGGACGGATGGCGATCTGGCCGAACAGCGATCTGAACAGCGGCTCGGTGTCGGGTCTGTTCAAGCTGCCGAGCAATTCGACGGTGACCGCGTACGTGTCGCTCGGCAGCCTGTCGCAGGACGACGCGCTGATTCCGTTCACGATCAACACCGCGATCGCGTCGCCGCCGCTGGCCCGCCCCACCGCCGACGCGAGCGCGCGGATCACCGCGACGGCGTTCACCTACAACGTGCGGCCGACCTCGCAGCTCTGGCTGAACGCGCGCTTCCGTTCGTACGATTTCGACAACCACACGCAGCCGTTCGTCGTGCCGACCACAGTGACGTACGACACTTCGTTGTCGACGATCAACGAGACGTCGAGTCCGTTCGCCTTCTCACGGAAGACGCTCGACCTCGACGCCTCCTATACGCTGGCGACGGCGACGGCGCTCCGCGCCGCCTATTCGCTGGAGACGGTCGACGAAACGTTCCGAACGTTCAGCAGCACGACGCAGAACACGGCGCGCTTCTCGATCGACACCACGCGAGTTCAGAACCTGACCCTGCGCGCCGTCTACGAGTACTCGAAGCGGACCGGGTCGGGCCTCGACGAGCAGTCGCTCGACGACATCGGCGAGCAGGTGTCCCTGCGTCAGTTCGACATCTCCGATTTCACGCAGAACCGGTTCTCGCTGATCGCCGTGGAGCGCCTCGGATCGAACCTGTCGGTGAACTTCACGACGTTCGTCGGCGACGACAAGCGCCCGAACACCGGCTTCGGCCTGCTCACTCACGACAACAGCGGCGTCTCGTTCGGCCTCGACTACATCCCGGACGACGCGGTGTCGGTCGGCGCGTCGTACCAATACGAGACCTACTCGGCGCTCCAGAAATCGCGCCAGGCGAACCCGGGCGTGCAGTTCGACGATCCGACGCGCGACTGGATGACCGACAGCGGCGACCATACCCACACGCTGCAGGCGTCCGCCGATCTCATGAAGTTGTGGCCGAAGACCGACGTGCGCGTCGCCTACGACTTCGTGCGCGGCCAGTCGACGTACATCTACGAGCTCGTGCCGAACACGACGCTGCCGCCCGTGTCGCAGCTGCCGGCGGTCAACAACAAGCGCAACCGGATATCGGCGGATGCGCGCTACATGGTCACCCCGCATCTCGGCGCGGGTCTCGTCTACTGGTTCGAGAAATACGACGTGGACGACTTCGCGTTCAACCCGACCACGCTGAATACCGTGTCGCAGCCGTCGTTCATGTCGCTGCAGTACGCGTTTCGCCCGTATACCGCGAACACGATCTGGGGGCGCGTCACCTACATGTGGTAGCGGCTTTCCAGAAGACTGAGAACGACTGTCACCTCCGCTGACGCGATCGCGCTCGCGCCGAGTACGGCCAGAGAGTCCCCTCGTGTTTCATATTGGGGAGTCGGTGCACGCGCAAATGTTCTATTTGTAGACATCCCTGATCGGTGGCCCGCGAAAGGCATCGACGTAAGTCGTGGGCAGCCGCGAGCTTAGCCGATCGGCCTGGTTGCGCCGCATCACGGCGGTTCGTTTGCACCCTGTTTCTGCGTGCGGAACCGCATCGTCATCGACGTCGAAGGCGTAGACGACCCGTCGGTCGTGGCCGGAGTCGAAGCGACGATTCGCGAGTCGTTCATGGAGCGGTCGGTTCCCGGATCGTGGCGCGTGCGCGTCGTTCCCTCCCGCGTGCACGGCAGCTTTCTTCTGAATGTCCAGGGACTCAACGCGCGCCGCACCGTCTCGATCGCCGTGCCACCAAGCCTGCTTCCGGAGTTGATTCCGCTCCGCTTACGCGAGTCGCTCGAACGCCTGTGTTCGGTGCGAGTCGTCGCCGCGGACGACGATGCTCCCACGCGTGCATCGAACGAAACGCTGACCGCCTGATCGAGGAGACCGATGGCGATTTTCTTACATCCCTTTCTGACTCGTGGCGTTGTGAGGCTGCCGAACGGAGCGTTTCCGATTTCGCGCGGCCGGGTGGAACTGCCGGATGACGTCGGCGAGCCGCTTGGCTGGCGCAAGATCGAAGACGATGACTCGGCGGAGCCGCAGGCG
>Ga0066903_100005431_pt1 | contig 11057 bp, 11 predicted proteins | sample PanSoiMetaGPlot1_FD_67491 | JGI IMG/M metagenome (GOLD analysis project Ga0066903, IMG submission 67491) | Tropical forest soil microbial communities from Panama analyzed to predict greenhouse gas emissions - Panama Soil - Plot 1 (version 2) | ecosystem: Environmental > Terrestrial > Soil >...
TGTAAGCGCGACTTGCGTTGACGAAACGTTTCCTCTGATAGTCCTGGTTCGAGCTTCCTGAGTTCGCGCACTGCTTCGCTGTCGGTGAATTTACGGAAGGATTGCAGCGCGATAATTCTCGCAGTAGCTATATCGTCCGCGTCACTGATCGGGACAAGATTCCCTATAAGGCATCTAGCCAGCAACTCGAAGAATTTCTCAGCATCGGGCGCATTGAGCATTGCCTTAAGAACCTTGCGTGTGTCGTTAAGCTTGTCGGTTCGCTCGAACATTTCGCGGACAAAGTCGCGCATTGAACCAAAGTTCCTTGCGATGTCTCTAGCCATTAGCTCGAGCCAACCCATCCGCTCCATCCTATCATAGTCTTTGAGAGCCAACGTTTCATTAACAAACAAATTCACGGCCCATGGCACAAACTCCTTCTCTCGCGGACTTGGAACAGTCGCGACCGGTTTCTTACGCTTGCGCTTGCGCTTCATGCGACCACGCCGGGCATTGATTCGATTGCGGCGCGTATCGGCTCAAGCTCGCGATGCGTGTAAATCTCATTCATCCGCTCCGATGCGTGGCCCGTGAGTACCTGCCGCAATTCCCGACCAACACCAGCGTTTGCTAACGCCGAATTGAACGAGTGCCTTAAGCTGTGAAAACTCTTTGTCGTGTTGCCCCGGCCCTTCGCTGTGTGCCGGATGATGTCGCCATGCACACGCGCTTTCTGCATGATCCCACGAAATTCTGTGCTTAGTCCGGTCGTGCCTCCGGGTGTGCGTCCGGCCAAGGCTGGAAAGATTGGCGCATTGCCGACACCGGGATTTTTGAGCAATAGTTTTTCTAGCTCGGGGTGCAATGGGATTCTAAGAACTTTTTTTCCGCGCCTGGTCTTCTTCGGCGTGAACGAGATGAGATGCTTGTCCCAGTCGATCGCGCTCCACGGCATATTTGCGACGTCACTGAGCCGAGCGCCACAGTAGTAGGCGAGCATGATCGCGCCGTGCCAATCGCCCGTTGCCGCTTTGAGCAGCTTTTTTATTTCGTCCGGCGTGAACGGCTCGCGCTCTGCCGATTCCTCTTCTAATGCGTCCAATCCCACGCATGGATTAAATTTTATTTTGCCCTGGCGCAGTGCATCGTGAAACGCCATCGAGATTATCTTCACCACTTGATTGGCGGTCTTATTGCTGACGCCTCGTTTCGTCTCAGAGTTCCGAAACGCGAGAATGTCTCTGTCCGCGATATGCTCGATCGGGAGATCGGCGCGTGGTCCGAGTGACACAAGAAAATTTCGTGCAACCTGGCCGTAGCGTTCTGCGGATGCCGGACGCGCTTTGACCTTTCGTTCGTGCCACCAGGAAAGCCACGTCCTGGCGGTGTAATGCTGAACCGGTGCGCCGACAACGCGCTCCAATGTTTCCTCGAGCAATTCCCGTAACCGGGTCTCGTTAAACGCGCCATGCCGCGCCAAGTCTTCGCCATGCTCAAGCGCCAGCGCGACCGCGAGAGCTTTTTTCTTGTTGGTGAGTTTGGTTGATTTTTTGAGTCGCCGCCCGTTCGCATCGGTATAACACGCGACCCAATACGGACTGCGACCCCTCGCATCTTTTACAACTGTGGCCATGAAGTCAGAACATAGTCAGCCATTTACTGCTGTCAATAGATGTTTATAGATGTTCTTTCTACGAGGGCAAACGAGTTTTCATAGGTGGCCTGCCTTAAAGCGCGGTTCTATGATTCCAATATTAGGCGACATTACTACTCGATCCTGGTTCGGCCGCGCCAAAAGGAGGAATCACCTGCGAAACCACCTGGTTCCGCAAAAGGAGATGGCGCGGCAGGCCGCGAATAGAACCAAACTTTCCGCTGCAAGAGAAAATCCTTTACTTAACTCACGTCATCACGTCATTCGCGAGCAATTTTTGTGTCCTATTTATTCGTACTCATTTGTGGTTAAAAAGAACTGGCGTCTCAAGTTCGACGCAGTGAGGCAGAGATTTCGTCTCACTCCGACGGAAAAACGAGTAGTTGTGTTCGTTCTTGCAGCGTTCATGCTCGGTTTGATCACAAAATGTTATCGCGACGCTCATCCATCTCCTCCTCCGCCACCAGCAAAGGGGAGATATTATTCCAGTGACGACGAGCTCCGTGAAATCTGTGGAGAACTGACTGGAACCTCCGAGCTGTCGACTGTCAGCTCTGTTCAAGCGCGGCACGCACTTTCATCGCCGCGTTATGCCCGGGGATCCCGCTAACGGCACCGCCCCGTAAGGCACTCGAGCCGCAGAAAAACACATTCTCAAACTCCGTCTCCACGCCCCATTTTCCCACCTGTTCTTTGCGCTGAGCAAAAGGAAACGTCGGCGCGTTCTGAAAGATATTCCCATGATACATCCCAAGCGAGTCCTCGATGTCTACGGGGCTGTTGCTTTCGGTGCAAAGGCTTCCATCACGCGAGACTGCAAGACAAGTTTCAATTGGCTCTTCCAGCCACTGGTTGATGCTAGCGAGGAATTTTCGCTGCGCGTCCCGCCGCATGTTATTATTGTCTCGCACAAACAAGCTCCACGGCGCATCGAGTCCGAACAACGTCATCGTGTGAAATCCTTGTTCACGCAGGTCCGGCGCGAGAATGCTGTCATCGGTCAGCGTGTGGCAATACATCTCGCAGGGTGTCTTATCTGGTAATCGGCCCAAAGACGCCTGATCGTAACTAATATTCATTTGTTCGTAGCCCTCATCGCTATGAATTGTCCCGCAAAACGCCTCAGTCGCCGCATATTTTTTCGCCTTCAGGTTGGGCAATCGACGCAGGAGCATGTTGATCTTGAACACAGATCCTTCATCCGTGCGATCCGGTTGAAATAGTCGGCCAGTAAATTTTGCGAGTACGTTCCGGCCAAAGTTAACCAGCAAAAATCGTGCATCGACGGTCTCGCGTTTACCGTCAACCCAAAATTCGACGCTGCGCGTCTTCCCGGTCACGTTCAACGCGCGCACTTCGACATTTGTTACGATTTCGGCGCCTGCTTCACGCGCCGCCCGTTCGAGCTCTGAAGATACTGCGCCCATCCCCCCGACCGGCACCTTCCATTCGCCTGTTTTGTTTCCAATGAGATGATAAATGAAACACCGGTTCTGCACGAGCGATGGATCGTGCGGATAGGTGAACACGCCAATCTTCGCATCCGTGAAGGCGAGGCCACGCACTAGATCGTTTTGCAGATAACGCTCGATCACGCTGCCAAGCGGTTCCTCCACCAAACTGCGCCACGCCTCGCGCGAGATTTCATCAACATCGAACCGGCGCGCCATCTCCTCTTTCGCAACCAGCGGCTCCAGCATTGAGTCCCAAACCTGCTCCGCAAAAACGCGCGGCAGAGTGTAAAACTTTTTCACCCGCTCGAACTCGGCGTCGCTGCCAGTCAGATCGATAATGGACTTTCGGCTCACGTTCTCGTCGAGGTTGCTCAAAACCAACGCGCCGTGCTGGCCATGGCTCACGTACGGCGTAAATGACGCAATTGCGCGTCTGCGCAGCTCGAGATTTAGGCCGAGATCGCGGATGATTTTCTGCGGAAATAAACTGACTAGATAGGCATACCGCGAGAGCCGTGCGTCATAGTCCGGGAATATCCTTTGCGAAGTAGTCGCTCCGCCAATGTAATTGTTTTTTTCAAGTAAAAGGACGCTCAACCCAGTCCGACCCAGATAACCCGCGGCCACAAGTCCATTGTGCCCAGCGCCGAGAATCACCACATCGTACTGCGATTTCATTTTGAACGTGTTTATGAATTCACGGTTACATCAAACACTACAAACCAAACATAAAACATTTCTTAGCGGTGGCCGCCTCTGCAGGCGCTGCTGTACGGTGCGGTCTTGAGTGCGGCAATACTTCGCCGCTTTTCGTAGCAGGCTAACAGATGCACGCGCGCAGAAGGCTAAGACTCGCTATCGCTCCCCTCGCCCCTCTTTGCTTGCTCTCCCCGCAGTTTCGCGCGGATGAACATGTCAATGTCACCGTCCATTACGTCTTGCACATTGCTGGTTTCTGCGCCGGTGCGGTGATCTTTCACCATTTGATACGGCTGGAAAACGTAAGAACGAATTTGACTTCCCCACGCGATCTCACCCTTTTCGCCATATTGCCGCTCCATCTCAGCGCGTTTTTTGTCGGCTTCGACCTGGTACAGTCTTGCTTTCAGCATTTTCATCGCCAGCTCGCGATTGCGTCCCTGGCTGCGCTCGGCTTGGCAGGCCACCACAATTCCGCTTGGCTTATGCAAAATCCGCACGGCAGTTTCGACCTTGTTGACGTTCTGCCCGCCTTTGCCGCCGCTGCGAAATGTATCGATCTCAAGGTCGGCCGGATTGACTTCAATCGGGGTGGTGTCGGCAATCTCAGGAACAACGTCAACACTTGCAAAGGAGGTGTGCCGCCTCTTATTTGCATCGAACGGCGAAATACGCACGAGCCGGTGCACGCCGCGCTCGGCCTGCAGATGTCCGTAGGCATACTCGCCGGTCACAAGGAGAGTCACCGATTTAATTCCGACTTCTTCGCCCTGTTGAATGTCCACGGTCTGCGATTTGAAACCGCTCCGCTCGATCCAGCGCTGATACATCCGCAATAACATGTCGGCCCAGTCGCACGACTCGGTGCCGCCCGCACCGGAGTGAATGGTGAGAAAAGCGCTCGCGTGATCGTTTTCGCCGGAAAAAAACTGGCGCAGCTCGAATTCCTCGAGCTTATGAATCAGACGGTCGTGTTCAGTCGCGACTTCTTTCTCCGCGTGAGCGCGATTTCCGGGGTCGCTTTCTTCGGCAGCCAGCTGCTGCAACGCACTGAAATCTTCGATCTCGCGTTCCAATTCTTGAAATGGATTAATCAGCGACCGCAACCGGGAAACTTCCTCCACATCGGCCTGAGCCCGCTCCCGATTTGACCAAAAATCCGGCGCCGCCATGCGCCCTTCGATTGCCGCTAGATTTTTCTGCAGCTTTTCGACGTCAAAGAAACCTCCGCAACTCGCGGACACGCGATTTCAGATCCTCAGCATCTGGAATGGAGATTTCTGTTGGCATGACAAAACATAATTTAACTCATTGCGAAGCGCAAAGGTCCAGCGACGTTCGCCCGCGGCGAACGCCAAAGACTCCGGAATTGAAGGCGCTTAGCGCAAACGCCTCTACATTTATCTGCGCGCGGAATCGGCAGGCTTCGACTTGGCGCGGACCGGCTCCAGGCGAAAAATTGTCTCGCCTTCCTTCATGAGATCCAGGCGATCGCGCGCAATTGCTTCCAAGTAAGTGACATCGGTCTTGAGCAAATTAACCTCGCGCGCCTGACGAGCGAGCAAACTTTGCTGCTCGTTCACCTGTTGTTGCAGGTTGTCGATCTCTGCGCGGCTCTGCGTCAGTTTTTTATACGGCGGAACAAACAAGCTCACGATCACCAGCCAGATCGAAATCACCAGCAAGACGAGAAGAATCCGGTTCAGTCGCTGCCAGACGGTAGCTTCGCGACGCGCGCGGAAATCGCCGTAGGGGTGCTGCACTCAGAGCAGTCTAGCGCCGTATACAGCGTTGTCACCAAGTTCTTCTTCGATTCGCAGTAGCTGATTGTATTTCGCCACCCGATCGCTCCTGGAAACAGATCCGGTTTTGATCTGGCCGGCATTGGTCCCCACCGCGATGTCGGCGATGCTGGCGTCTTCCGTTTCGCCGGAGCGATGACTTATTACCGTCGCGTAACCATTCTTCTTCGCCAAATCAATGGTCGCCAGCGTTTCCGTTAGGGTGCCGATCTGATTCACCTTGATCAAAATGGAATTGGCCACGTGCTCCGCAATTCCTCGACGGAGAAATTCCACGTTCGTGACGAAGAGATCGTCACCTACGAGTTGAATCCTTTCACCAAGTTTTTCGGTGAGCTTTTTCCAACCATGCCAGTCGTCCTCGGCACAACCGTCCTCAATCGAAATGATCGGGAAGCCGGCACACAGATCAGCATAGTATTTGACCAATTCTTCAGCGGTTTTTTTTGAACCACCGGATTTCTTGAAAACGTAAATATTGTTTTCGCTGTCGTAAAATTCGGAGGCCGCGGGGTCGAGGGCGATAAAGATTTGTTCACCCGCCTTGTAACCGGCCTTCTCAATCGCTGTCAAAATTGCCTCCAAGCCGTCCTCGGCGGAATGGAGCTGCGGCGCAAATCCACCTTCGTCGCCGATCGCCGTGGAAAGATGTCGGTCTTTGAGGACAGATTTGAGTGAATGAAAAACCTCGGCGCCGTAACGCAGCGCCTCCGAAAAACTCGCCGCGCCGCGCGGCATGATCATGAATTCCTGAAAATCAATCGGCGCATCCGAGTGGGCGCCGCCGTTCAGGATGTTCATCATCGGCACTGGCAAGACTCGTGCCTCGCTTCCGCCGAGATATCGAAACAACGGAAGATTTTCCGCGGCCGCAGCAGCATGGGCGACTGCAAGCGACACGCCCAGTAGCGCGTTTGCACCTAGGTTTTTTTTGTTGGGCGTGCCGTCTAGTTCAATGAGTTTCTTATCGATCTTCGCCTGATCGTGCACGTCCCAGCCTTTGAGAACCGGCGCAATTTTGTTGTTAACGTTGGCAACGGCTTTTTTCACGCCCTTGCCGCCGAAGCGGCTCTTATCGCCGTCACGCAATTCCCATGCTTCGTGTTCGCCCGTGCTCGCCCCGCTTGGAACGGCCGCTCGCCCCAGCGCACTGCCCTCAAGGCGTACATCGACTTCAATTGTCGGATTGCCGCGCGAATCCAAAATTTCCCGTGCATGAATTTGGCTAATGCTGGTGCGCGCCATACACCTGTGGGCGGACTAGAACAGCTTTCCCAAACCGACGCAAATCACGTCTCCAAACTTGCGCAGATATTCGGATTGGCAATTTTGCCAAGGCACAGATAACCTGAGCGCATGATTCGTTTGGTCAAACTGGGAGTGCTTGCAGTGTTTATCGGCGTTTTTGCCGCCGCGAGCGCCGAGGAGGCAGGTCATCTCGCGGCGGATCAACTGGCAAAAGCTGCCAGAAATGATTCGATCAGCATCCCCACACCGGGCGAACTTTTCGCCGCGCTTGGAAAGACGGGAAAAACAAACTGGTCAGCCCAGAGCCGCGGACCGATACCGGTGACGTACAGCAACCGCGCGCAAATCGCGCTAAACCTGGGCGGTCTGATTGCCGATGGCTTTATCGCCGTCGAAGCAAAGGACAGTCAGCAGGTGAAAAACATCGGCTCAGACATCATCAAACTCGCAAAGGCCCTCGGAGTCAGTGAGAAGCTGCTTAGCCGCGGCAACAGTATCAACGAGTTCGCCGAGAACAACGAATGGGACACGCTACAGGAAGAACTGGAAGCGACGGAAAACGAGGTAAAGTCCTCAATGCAATCGCATGCCGACCAAGACCTGGTAATTCTGGTGACTCTCGGCGGCTGGATTCGGGGCACCCAGGTAGTCACTTCAGCGATCATGCAAAATTATGATGAAAGTAGCGCAAAAGTCCTGCGGCAACCGGCGCTCGTTCACTTCATGCAGTCAAAAGTCAACGAAATCTCGCCCGAATTACGCGGGGAACGTCTGGTGAAAGATGTGAGCGAACAGCTTGGCGAAATCGAGAAGCTCGTTTCTTTTCCGCCGGGCAAGCCGCCTACTGTAGAGGAAGTGCGAAAAGTGAACCAAGCGGCTGGCAAGGCGATTACGGAAATAGAGAGCAAAGAACTGCCGAAATGAAACGCTGGCTCATAATTTTTGTGTCGGTTTTTGTGGTGGAGACGACTATTGCCGTACGTGCCGAGACAGATGCCGAGGTGGGCGCGCGTAAAGACGCGCTGGACGTTGCCGGAGCATTTTCAAACGAGGGTTTCATGATCCGAGACGGACACTGGTGTGGGGTTGTTAAGCCACACGACCACGCACTCGTGGCAGTCAATCTCTACGCGGGAAACCAGTACTGGTTCTCTGTTGGTGCCACCGAACCAGTAAAAAAAATTGCCGTCAGCGTCTATGACGAGACCGGAAAACAGGTGACTACTGAAAGCTATAATAACGGGGAAAAAGCGGCAGCTGGGTTCTCACCCGCGAACAGTGGTCAGTACTTTATTTCGGTCGATCTGGTTGAAGGCGAGGAAGGCACCTTCTGTTTGGTCTATTCATATAAATAGACGATGCTCGATTCTCGATGCTCGATGCTAGATTTTCGTGCGCTCGGGCCTTGCGATCCAGGATCGAGTATCAAGTGTCCAGTGTCGTGGAACAGGCGATGATCTCCCTCCAGGTGTTCTACGAGGGAAATGTGCAAGGCGTCGGATTCCGCTGGTCAGTCCGCCACGTAGCCAAGGGGTTCGATGTAACCGGGTGGGTCCGTAACCTGCGGGACGGGCGGGTGGAACTTCAGGTTACGGGAGAGCAAGACGAAGTGCGCACATTCCTCGATCGCATCACGCAAGGCGAACTCCACTCGCTGATTCACAAGCAGACCGAAAACAAACTGGACAAACCAGTCACTGCGCGCGGCTTTGAGATTCGCTATGACTAATCCGGCGGTCGCGGTTCACGGACTGACCAAAATTTTTCCCGTTCCGTTTCATCCCACTCGCGGGGTGGTGGCAGTGAAGGACCTCACCCTTCGCATTGAACCGGGCGAGGTGTACGGGCTGCTCGGGCCGAATGGTTCCGGTAAAAGCACCACGCTGAAAATTATTCTTGGCTTGGTCTCTCCAACGCGCGGCCGCACGGAAATTTTTGGGCGAGATAGCCGACTGGTAGCAAGCCGGGAAGCTGTCGGATTTTTGCCGGAGAATCCGTATTTCCAGAAATTTCTTACCGGCGAGGAAACGCTGCGCTTTTTGGGGCGCCTTTGCGGCTTGAGAGGCGCCGCATTAAGGAATCGCGTCAACGAATTGCTCGATCTCGTCGGGTTAAACAAGGCACGCAAGCGGCGGCTGGGCACTTATTCGAAAGGGATGTTGCAACGCATCGGACTTGCACAAGCATTAATTCACGATCCCCGACTGGTGGTGCTGGATGAGCCGACTGCCGGTGTCGATCCAGCAGGCTCGCGGGAGATTCGCGATCTGATCATCAATTTGAAGCGCCACGCGATCACGGTGCTGCTTTCTTCGCATTTGCTCACACAGGCTCAGGAAATCTGCGATCGCATCGGCATTCTCGCCGACGGCGTTCTGGTGCGGGAAGGTCGTTTGCAGGAATTGATCGCGATAGAGAATCAAACCGAGCTTGTCATCACCGATGCCTCCGATGAGCTCATCCGGGAAATCGAATCGTTCGTTAACCGGTCAAGCGCGAAAGTGGTCGAGCGGCGCAAATCGACGACCACGCTGGAGAAATTGTTCCTCGAAGCAACAGGAAAGAATGACGAAGGGACGGCTGACCGGAAATGACGGATAAAGAACAGGTCTCAGCGCTTCAACCTTTTAACGCTCCAACGTTGTCGAAGCACCGCGCTTTTTCTCTCTCACGAATTCTCGCGATCACTGCCAATACGCTCACCGAGCTAACACGCCTTAAGGTTTTTTATGTCCTGCTGATCTTTGCACTTCTTTTGATCGGGAGCTCAATCTTTATGGCGCAGTTCTCTTTTCAGCAGGAATTTCAAATCCTGAAGGACATTTCGCTCGGCGCGATTTCGCTTTTTAGCTCGTTGCTGGGAATCGTTGCCGCTGCGCGGCTGCTTCCACAAGACATCGAGGACCGCACGGTTTACACGATTCTGGCCAAGCCGGTGCCGCGGTTCGAATATGTGTTGGGAAAGATTACGGGAGTTCTTTTGTTACTGGCGATCAGTACCGTCATCATGGCCGCAGCGTTTCTGCTCGTGCTGTACACGCGGGAACAGGCTGTACTACACGCGACCTTGAAACAGATGTCCGGCGCGTCGCCTGATCAAGTCGCTGATGCTCTGCGCACCGTTCGATCCTCCGCGTTCAATATTGATATCGTCCCGGGGATTATCATGATTTACCTGAAAGCGTGCCTCCTCGCGGCGCTCACCTTGTTCGTTTCCACATTCGCTACCTCAACCATTTTCACCATTGTGGTGATGGCTTTCATTTATTTTATCGGGCATTTGCAAGCCACCGCCCGCGAGTACTGGCTGCAGGAACATGGCAGCGGATTGGTTACTCGTGTTTTTCTCGCGGTGGTGACGCTCCTCTTTCCCGACTTACAGGCATTCAATTTGGTGGATGATATCGTCGCGGGCACCGCAATTTCGTTAACGCTTTTTGCCAAGACATCCTTGCTCGGCATCTTCTACACGACGATCTACACGCTGCTGGCTGCGTTTGTGTTTTACGGGAAAGAATTATGACACGAACTGTCGTCGTGCTGGCAGTATTGTTAGCAGTCGGGACGCTTAAGTTACCAATTGAAAGCAACCTGGCGGCGCTACATCGGCAGGAACATTTCCGCGGCGTTGAATTTAATCTGGATCTCCGCGAAAAACTTGGGCAACTGGGGTTCGTCGCAGCCTTGAGCGGGTTTCGAGCAATCGTCGCCGACGCTCTCTTTATCCAAGCATTTTCGGCATGGGAAAACACGGAATGGGGCCGAATGTTATTATTGTTTCGGCACATCACAACGCTCCAGCCGCGCGTCCTCCTTTTTTGGGACACGGCAGCATGGCACATGGCCTGGAACGCAAGCGTGGCCGCCATGAATGATCGAAACCAGCCGCGCCTTGCGCTTCGAGTCAAAGCGCAGCGTGAATATTTTGCGCTTGGCAAGGATTTCCTCGAACGCGGGATAAGAAACAATCCCGATCGCCCCGACCTTTACGAAGCGCTTGCACGGCTATACAAGGAGAAATACAAAGACCACGAGCGCGCCTCGGAAATGTACGCCAAGGCAGCGGTCTTGCCCGGAGCGCCGACGTTCGACAGGCGTTTCTCGGCCTACGAGCTTTCTTACTGCGAGGGGCGTGAGCACGAAGCCTATGAGCGACTCCGCAGCCTGTACGACGAAGGCCCGCAGGAACGCCTGCCTACGCTGATCGCGCGGCTGAAG
>Ga0066903_100005432_pt1 | contig 11057 bp, 7 predicted proteins | sample PanSoiMetaGPlot1_FD_67491 | JGI IMG/M metagenome (GOLD analysis project Ga0066903, IMG submission 67491) | Tropical forest soil microbial communities from Panama analyzed to predict greenhouse gas emissions - Panama Soil - Plot 1 (version 2) | ecosystem: Environmental > Terrestrial > Soil >...
GATGTGATCTGGGCCCTCACGTCGTACATCAACGCGGACCCGGCCGCGCGTGCCTGGCTCGACGGCCAGCCGGACCCATGGGGCATGGTGGTCAACCCCAACTACAAGGGCATCGACCTGCCCGTCGACAGTTGGCCCCTCCGCGACACGTTCCAATCCGGTTCCCTCTACACGAACGACATCAACCCGTGTCTCGCCGCCGACCCCGTCCCGATCCTTCCGCTCATCGCGGCGCCGGTGCAGACGCTCGGACAGCTATCGCTGAACATGCAGTTCGGGGTCGCGAACTCCCAGATCGTCTGCAAGGACGGTGGGCTCCCGACGCAGAAGCTGGTCTCGATGGGCCGGGAGGCCGCCGGGCAGCGCTTCATCCTCGGGGTGACGTCCCTGGCGGACGCGGAACGGTACCAACTCGACACGGCGTCCTTGCTGACCCACACGGCTCCGGGCGCCGCGGAGAAGTTCACGGACACCACCGGACGGACGTTCGTCGCTCCGAACGACGCCGCCTTGCGCGCTGCGGCCGGCTTGTTCCAGCCGAACGAGAAGGCGGGCACCTGGTTGCTGCCCTACGATCAGATCCGGACGAGCTCGGCGGGGGCTTCGGCGTATCCGGGGACGATGCTGGTGTCGACGGCCGTCCCCACGGAGGGTCTCTCGAACACGGACGGCCAACGGTACGCGGAGTTCATGCGGTTCGTCGCCGGGCCGGGCCAACAGCCGGGGCTCCAGAACGGACAGCTTCCGCCGGGCTACCTCCCCATGACCGCCGGCAACGGGATGTCGACGATGGCTCGCTACACGCAGGCGGCCGCCGACGCGGTCGCCGCACAAGAGGGTGCCACCGTCTCCGTCACGACGCTCAAGACGACGACACCCAGCGGGAACCAGCCCGGAGGGTCGACGAACCCCCCGACGGGAGGCGGCTCGAGCGGCACCGGGACGACCGGTCCGGGTTCGGGGGGTTCGACGACCCCTCCGACGACGACCGGACCCTCGTCACCTCCCAGCTCGACACCCGCGCCCCCCGCGGTCGGTGAGACGCTCTCCGTGGACTCGGGGCCCGGCGGGTTGGCGGCTCCGATCGCCCTCGGGCTCGCCATCGTCGCGGCGCTCGCGGCGGGGGGGGCGTGGTTCTTCGGACGCCCGAGGGTCGGCGCATGAGCATCCAGACCCCCGAGCGAGCGGACCGAGCGGCCACCGACACGCCTGGCTCGAGCGAGACGCTGATCGTTGACGAGGCCGCGAAGCCACCCAAGCGCCGACGTCGGCGGCGTGCGGGGCATCCGTCCCGGGCCGCCACCGTGGTGGTCGTTGTCTGCGGGGTCGTGGCCGGTCTGGGGTTGTGGTTCACCTTCCATGCGCTCGTGCTGACCTCGCTCCAGGAGCACGGGAGCCAGGAGCGCCTGTACGCCACCCTGCGCGCACAACTCGCGCTCGCCACGGCACCGCTCGGCGGCTCGATCGCGAGCGGAGCTCCGGTCGCGCTCATCGACTCGGACGTCCCCGGGATGCAGGACGTCGTCGTCGTCGAGGGAACCGATTCGGGCGATCTGATGCTTGGGCCGGGGCATGAGCCCGACACACCGCTCCCGGGCCAGCAGGGCACGTCCGTGATCTTCGGGCGGAGCGTGACGTACGGGGCGCCGTTCCGCTCCCTCCAGCAACTCGCCGTAGGCGACGAGATCCGTGTCACCACGTCTCAGGGCCGATTCACGTTCCGGGTCGAGCGGCTCCGCGGGCCCGGCGACCCGGCCCCGGTCCCCGCCTCGGACACCGCGAACCTGACCTTGGTCTCGTCCGCCTCGAGCGGCTGGCGGAGCGGCTGGGCGCCCGACCACGCCATCTTCGTGGATGCCACGCTGGATCGCGGTCACGTGCAACCGGCGCCGCCCGGCCGGCCGACCTCGATCCCGCCGAGCGAGCAGCCGATGGCCGGGGATGCGTCTGCGCGCATCCTCGGTCTGTTCTGGCTCCAACAGTTGGTGATCGTCGGGGCGGCCGTCGTGTGGGCACGCCGGCGATGGGGGACCTGGCAGACCTGGATCGTCGGCGTGCCGCTCGTGATCGCCGTCCTGTGGGGCGCCTCGAGCACCCTGTCGCGCCTCCTGCCGAACCTCATCTAGCCTTTCCGACGCAACCCTCCTCGAGGGCCCGTCCAGTAGCTATTTCTGTTCATCAACGCCTCATCTGCCGTTCCCCATTGCACGGTTGAGTGTTCCCAGGCGCCGCGATACATATCCGGCTGCCCACCGAAAAGAGGGGGAGGAAGCATGGGGAAGATAGGTGCGGTGCGGCGACGGGCGAGCGCGATCGGCGTGCTCGTAGCGTCGTCGGTTTTGGTGTTGGGACTCGTGGCCCCGCCGGCGCACGCGGATTACGCGCCGAGATCGCAAGACGTCGTCGGCGTCGGCTCCGACACCGTCATGTTCGCCCTGGACTTCCTCGCAGACGGGTTCACGAACGGGGCGCCCGGCTACAACTTCGCAGGGAACGTCAACAAGTTGGTGAGCTTCGACGCCATCCCGGACGCGAACGCACGGCTCGCCTACGGGGTGAACGGCGGGAGCGGCACATGCACGCCCGGCACCGGCGGCACCCAGGGAACCGGGAACCTGAACGGCACGCACGCTGAGGGCACGCCGGTCTGCACCCTGAACCCGACGATCGTGCTCCAGGCGGGGACGAACCCCGTGCAGCGCATGAACGGTTCGGGCGCCGGGTTCGCCGCGCTGATCAACGAGATGAACAAGGGCCCTCGCCCCAACGGGTGCGGCGGCGCCGGGACGGATCCGCACCTGATCGACTTCACACGGTCCTCGTCCGCGCAGAACACCGGTGTCTGCCACGACGTCCTCCAGATCCAGCTGGGGTCGGATCCGTTCTTCATCCTCACCGCCCAGACCACGAACTACGTGCCGCTGTCGACCGACCAGCTCAAGGCGATCTACTCCGCGAACACGCCGAACTGCCTCACGTGGGGACAGGTCGACGACGGCTCCACGGGGAACACGGTCCCGGCGCCGGGGGCGACGATCGACCCGGTCATCCCGCAGGCGGGATCGGGTACGCGCTCGGCGTTCCTCGGGCAGATCGGGAACCCAACCCTTGGAACCTGCGCAACCCAGAACACGCACGAGGAGAACGACCCGTTCGCCGTCGTGGGTGACCCCAACGCGATCGAGCCGATGTCGGGTGGACGGCTCAACCTGTTCCAGGGGAAGAGTGGCACCGGAGGATCCTTCGCGAACGGCTACTTCAAGGACCCGAGCTGCAAGTACCTCGACACGTCCGTCGCACCGGCGTGCACCACGGGCGCCTTCCTGACGCCGGACGTCACGGGGCAGACCACGGGAACGCCGTTCCACGGGACGATCGGCGGCAACACGTTCGGGACCCTGCCGGTCTGGAACCAGACCCGGCCTCTCTACGTGTACCTCCGCCAGTCCGACGTGGAGGAGACGGCCCCCTTCGGCACGAATCACCCGTTCCAGCCCGGTTCCACGCTCAACTGGGTGCGGGCCCTGTTCTACAACCCGTGCTCGACGGGACAAACGGGCTGCATCACGATCAGCGGCACGCAGTACGGTCCTGGCGGTCAGCCCTTCTTCGCGAAGAGCCAAGGCCAGGCGTTGATCGCGGACGCGGGTATCCCGCCGACCTACGTCGTCACACCGAACGTCTGAGTCGAGGGGTACGAAGGAACGAAGCAGGCAACATGGGAACGGTCCGGGGTGCGGCGGCAGACGAGATGTCTGCCGACCGTCCCCCGGACCGGACCGACCAACCAACCAGCCACGCATCATCTCACAGCTGAGGAGCAGAGAGTGAAGCGTCTATTCACGAAGCCACTGAGCTCGATCCTCACGGTCGCGATGATCGCCGCGGGGCTCATGGTCTTCACGGGGGGGAGTGCGCTCGCCGTCACGCCGCCCTGGGAGACCGACCCGTACGCCCTCGGGAGCGTGATCTTCTACAACGCTTCCGGGAGCGTGATCACGAGCGGCAACAACCTGAGCCACATCGCCGATTTCGCGTCCGCGTCGACCGGACCATCATCCGGGTTCGCGGCGTTCTACTTCGGCGTGCCCGACCACACGAAGCTGCTCGCGGGCGTCCCGGACCCGATCCAGTGGGCCACGGACCCCCAAGGGGCCTCGTCGTACCCCAACGGCGCCGCGCCGGCGCCGATCAACACCCTCACGCATCCGGTCGTGAGCTTCGCCGCGGGGGACGCCTGCCTGATCTGCACCACCGGGTCGTTCACCTTGGACACCACCGCCGGGTGGGCGAACATGTTCGAGGCCCGCGTCTACGACACGACCGACAGTGGGCACTACTGGCGGACCGACATCTCCTACGACACGGCCGCCGGCACCTGGTCGGTCGTGTTCCCGACGGTCACCGGGACCACCACATCGATCACGACGACGCCCGCGAACGGCGGATCGGCCCTCACGGGCAGCAACGTGACGATGACGGCGACGGTCTCGCCCGGGGAGAACGGGTCGATCCAGTTCAAGGACGATTTCCCGGCGGTCCACAACGTCGGCAGCCCTCAGGCGGTCACGACCGGGAGTCCGACCACGTCACTGGTGACGGACACCACGCCGCCGAACGGGGTGCACCACTACACGGCGGTGTTCACCCCGACGGATCCCTCGACCGTGGGGGGTTCGACGTCCGCGGCGAGCGTCGTCACGATCCACCCGCCACAGACGGCGACGTCGACGGCGATCGGCGCGGCGCCGACCTCCGGTCCGCTCGGCACGCCGATCACGCTCACGGCCAACGTCGCTTCCGGCGGCTCGCCGTACACCGCGGCGGGCACGATGGAGTTCTTCGACGGCGGGTCGTCGCTCGGGACCAAGACCACGAACGACGGCACCCCCGGTGAGTACCAGTTGGTCGTCTCGACCTTGGGCGTCGGCGCGCACTTGCACATCCACGCGACGTTCACGCCGACCGATACCAGCTTCGCGGCCTCCACGTCGCCTGACGTCGAGGTGGACATCACCCCGGCCGCCTCGTGCACGCTGCCGGGCTCGGTTTGCACCGACCCCCAGAACGTGCAGGTCAGCGTGGGCGCGGGGTCGCTCACGATCTCGACCCCGTACACCGCGGCGAACCCGTTCGTGCTGCCGGCGATGCAGCTCGACACGACGGGCACGTTCCTCCAGAGCAGCGCGCTGTTCCCCGCCACCGCCGACCCTCAGATCGTGGTCACCAGCACGCTCGCTGGGAACCCGACCTGGACGGTGTCGGTGTCGGGAACCGATCTGACCAGCGGAGGGGGCACGATCAACGGGATGGGGTTAGGTTTGACCGGAGGCGGTCTGCACGCGACCCCGGCATTCCCCTACGTGGTCAATTTCACGAACAACCCGGCGCACAACCCGAACCTTGCTGACGGGTTCGTCGGGATCAAGGGCGGTCCGTTCACCTTCGCGCAGTCGGTCGGCGGAGGCATCGGAACGGCCTCGATGCAGGGAACGCTGACGCTGTTGGCGCCAACGTCCACAGCAGCGGGCACGTATACCGGAACGGTCACCTTCTCGGTCGCCTAGCTCGAAGCAACGCAGGAACCTCCTCCCCAGGTTCCGCGGAGACGATGAAGCGGGGCGGGCATGATGCCCGCCCCGCTTCATCTCCACTCCCGGAGCACGTGGATACGTGCTCCGCCTCCAGCCCCCAATGCCCCATATGAGAGGTATCCACGGACCTCGATGGTGTTCCGGGGTACCCTTATCCCCTCGTGTCGGAGGCGTTCTTCACGTCGCTCAGGGCTCCTGACCTGCGCCCCACGGTCCCCGGGACCGTGGTGGCTCCATGGCTGGTTCGACGGTTCCGCTAGGAGAGGGAACCGATGCGCTTCGTCTTCCTCGGACTCCCGGGCGCCGGCAAGGGGACCCAAGCGCGGGTCCTGTCCGAGCGGCTGGACATCCCACAGATCTCGACGGGCGACACGCTCCGTGAACACGTCCAGGACGGCACGCGACTGGGGATCGAGGCACGCCGCTACATGGACCGCGGTGAGTACGTTCCCGACGCCCTCGTCGTCCGGATGGTCGAGGACCGGTTGAGCGAACCCGACGCGTCGAAGGGATTCATCCTCGACGGGTTCCCGCGGACGGTGCGGCAGGCGCAGGCGCTCGAGGTGGTTTTGGAGGAGCACGGGGCCCCGCTCACGGCGGTGATCAAGTTCTCGATCTCGGACGCGACGGGGATCCGCCGTATCACGGGCCGCTACACCTGTCCGACCTGCAAGCGGACGTACCATGTGGAGCTCCGGCCGCCGGCGAACGACCTGGTCTGCGACGTCGACGGAACCGCGCTCGAGAAGCGATCCGACGAAGACGAGCTGACGGTCAAGCGCCGGCTCGCGATCTACCGAGAGCAGACGGAGCCGTTGGAGCGGTACTACGCCGAGCGAGGTCTGCTCCACGAGGTAGACGCGGAGGCCCCACTGGAGCTGGTCACCGAGCGGATGCTGGCCACGATCGAGGAGGTCGACCACCCGTGATCATCCTCAAGTCAGCTGAAGAGCTCGACAAGATGCGGAAGGCCGGGAGGATCACGGCGGGGACGATCGGCCGTGTCCTCGAAGCCGTCGTCCCGGGCGCGACCACCGCCGACCTGGATGCGGTGGCCGAGGAGTACATCGCCGAGCAGGGTGCCGTCCCGTCCTTCAAGGGGTACCGCGGTGCGTCGAAGGCGCCGTTCCCGGCGACGATCTGTGCTTCCCTGAACGACGAGATCGTGCACGGGATCCCCTCCAAGGATCGGCGTCTCGAGGAGGGAGACCTGCTCTCGCTCGACTTCGGAGCGATCTGGCAGGGGTTCCACTCCGACTCGGCCGTCACCGTCTTCGTGGGTATGGCCCCGAGCGCGGAGGCCGAACGGCTCGTGAAGACCACAGAGGCGGCTCTGGACGCGGCGATCGCTGAGGTCCTGCCCGGCGGCAAGCTCTCCGACATCGGTCATGCGATCGAAACCGTCGCGACCCGCGAAGGGTTCGGGATCGTCCGCGAGTACGGTGGCCATGGGATCGGCAGGTCGCTCCACGAGGATCCGTTCATCCAGAACTGGGGCAAGCCCGACCGAGGGCCGGAGATGCGTCCCGGCCTCGTGATCGCGGTGGAGCCGATGCTCAACCTCGGCGAGGACGAGACCGCGATCACGCCCGACGGATGGACGGTGGTGACGGCCGACGGTTCCCTCTCGGCCCACTTCGAGCACACCGTGGCCGTCACCCGTGGCGGGCACGAGGTCCTCACCGCCCGCGACTGACTCGGCGGGCCCCTCACCCAGCGGGGGTAAAGACCCTCCTCCTTCCGGCCGACAACGGATGCGTGACCCGCGCACATCCCCTCGGCCTGCCCGGGCGTGTCATCAGGGCTTCGACCGCGCTCGCGGTCGTGGTCGGGGTCGTGACGGGGCTGGGGGCCTCCCAAGCACTCGCGAGCCAGCCACTCACGTACGTGCAGACGATCGGTCGTCCGCTCCACACGGCGCCCGAAGGCGTGGCAACAACGGCGGCAGGTGACGTCTACGTGGCCGAGCCGGACGTGATCGGGAGCACACCCACGAAGGATCGCGTGGTGAAGTACGACGCGGACGGCAACCTCCTGACCGTCCTCGCCGGGCCGGGGACCGCCCTTGGTCAGGTGGATGACCCTACGTCGGTCGCTGTGGCGCCGCCCGGCGCCCCCAACGCCGGCGACGTGTACGTCACCGAGCAGGGAACCGATCGCGTTCAGTACTGGGATGCATCCGGCTCGTACCTCGGACATTGGGGGGCGAACGGATCCGGGAACGGTCAGTTCGCGAACCCACAGGGGATCGACGTCGACTCCCTGGGCAACGTGTACGTCGCCGACACGAGCAACGGCCGTGTGCAGAAGTTCGACAGCGCCGGCAACTGGCTCGACGCGTGGGCGAGCACGGGAGCGGCGGAGATCGCCGTCGACAGCACCGATGTCCTCTGGGTGGTCGGCTCGAGCACGATCAAGCGGTTCGACACATCCGGCAACCTCCTCGGAGGTCCCTGGACCTTCACCGGCGCGGCCGGCGTCGACACCGATACCTCAGACAACGCATGGATCACGAACTCGACGTCGATCCGCGAGTATGACCCGACGGGAACACTCCTGAACACGTACGGCTCGTCGGGGACGGGCGACGGTCAGCTTAGCGGCGCCCAAGGCATCGCGGTCGGATCGGGCGGCGACTTCTTCGTGGCGGACGCGGGCAACAGCAGGATCCAGCGGTTCTCGAGCGCGGGCGCGTACGAGACACAGTGGGGGGCGTACGCGGCAGACACCGGCTCGCTCGACACGCCGACCGGGCTCGCCACGGACGCGAGCGGCAACGTGTACGTCACGAACAAGGCCTCGGACGTGATCCAGGAGTTCGCGAGCAACGGGTCGTTCATCCGCGCGATCGGGGGATCAGGGAACGGGGACGGACAGTTGCACGATCCAGAAGGTGTATCGGTCGATGCGTCGGGGAACGTCTACATCGCAGACACCCTGAACCAGCGGATCGAGGTCTTCGACAACACGGGCGCGTACGTGCGGCAGTGGGGGAGCTTCGGGACGAACAACGGCCAGTTCTCGAGTCCCAAGGGCATCGTGGTGACGGCCGGTGGGAAGGTCTACGTCGTCGACTACGGCAACAGCAGGATCCAGGAGTTCGACACGTCGGGCAACTTCCTCAACGCATGGGGAACGGTCGGTGGCGGCGACGGTCAGTTCAAGAGCCCGAAGGGGATCGCGATCGACGGGTCCGGTCACGTCTGGGTGGCCGATTCCGCCAACAACCGTCTCCAGGAGTTCACGGCAGGTGGAGTGTTCATGAACAAGTTCGGTTCGGTGGGCACCGCGGACGGCAAGTTCACGCAGCCAACGGGGTTGGCGTTCGACTCGGACGGGACCGTTTGGGTCACCGACACGAATAACTCCCGCGTCGAGCGCTTCGACGTGGCAGGAACATTCGGGCAGTACCTTTCGACGCTCGGAAGCCTCGGGCTCGATCTGGGCCAGTTCGACCATCCTGCGGGGATCGCCGTCGATCCGACAGGCCGCCTCGTCGTCGCCGACACCAACAACGAGCGTCTCGAGGTCTTCGTCGATGAGAACGGCCCGGACACGATCATCACATCCGGTCCCGGCACGGTCACGAACCAGTCCGGCGCTTCGTTCTCCTTCTATGCGAGCGAGCCGGGGTCGACCTTCGAGTGCAAGCGCGACGCGGGCAGCTGGAACGCCTGCACGAGCCCCGCCTCGGTCGCCGGCCTCCCCGAGGGGAGTCACACGTTCTCGATCCGGGCCACCGATCCGCAGTCGCATGTGGGAGACGCCACCGACTACACGTGGTCGATCGACACGACACCGCCGACGGCATCCGTGACGAGCTCACCGACATCACCGACGAAACAGTTGACGAGCAGCTTCTCGTTCACGTCCACGGAGCTCCCGGCGACGTTCCAGTGCAAGGTGGACTCGGGCGTTTTCGCGAGCTGCGTGTCGCCGAAGTCCGCGACGGTTTCATCGCAGGGGACCCACACCTTCTACGTGAAGGCGACCGACCAAGCCGGGAACACGAGCGTGGCCGCGTCGTCAACCTGGACCGTCGACACGACGCCCCCGACCGTAGCGATCACGCAGGCCCCGTCGTCGTGGTCCACATCGACGAACGCGACCTTCAAATTCGCCGACTCGGCCGACACCGGCGGAACGGACACGTTCCAGTGTCAGCTCGACAGCGGCACCGCCTTGCCCTGCTCGTCGCCCACCTCCTACTCGAGCCTCGGAGCCGGTCTCCACACCTTCCGCGTGAAGGCCACCGACAAGGCGGGGAATATCGGCTCGTGGGCTCAAGCCACCTGGACCGTCGACACCGGCACGCATCGGCCCGATGCGTTGATCGCCACCGGCACCTCCTACATCGGGAACGGCATCTACAACACGACCGGAACGAACCAGACGAAGACGCTCAAGGGGAAGACCGGCAAGACGCTCGTGTTCAAGGTCCGGATCGAGAACGACAGCAGCGACGAGGTCGGCGACCCCTTCAAGGTCCTCGGGACAAAGGCGGGGAAGGGCTACACCGTGGGCTACTACGACGGGACGGCCAGCGTGACGACCAAGGTCACCGCCGGCACGTACTCGGTCTCGCTCGACCCGGGGGCCTACAAGATCCTCACCGTGAAGATCACGGTTGGGTCGTCCGCCGCCGCCAAGCGGGCCTTCCTGATCACCGTGAGCGCCGCGCACGACCCCACCAAGGTGGATGCCGTGAAGGCGGTCGCGAAGCTCGCCTGACCCGACGGGGGCGCCGGGAGCCCTTGTGGGGGAACGCTCTCGCGTCGTGGACGACCTCCAACCACCCGCCTTATACTGATTGCTCCCCGTTCCGGAGGCGTGTTCGCGTGCGCACCGAGCGGGGGTTGTCCGACGGGAGACTTCTGGAGCGTGGCCAAAGACGATGTCATCGAGGTCGAGGGGACGGTCGTGGAGCCCCTTCCCAACGCCATGTTCCGGGTCGAGTTGGAGAACGGGCATAAGGTGCTCGCCCACATCTCCGGGAAGATGCGGATGCACTACATCCGGATCCTCCCGGGAGACCGGGTGCGCGTAGAGCTGTCGCCCTACGACCTCACCAGAGGTCGTGTGGTGTACCGGTACCGATAGAAGGAGTGGCGCCATGAAGGTCAGGCCGTCGGTCAAGAGGATCTGCGATCGCTGTCGCGTGGTCCGTCGGCGTGGTCGGATCCTGGTGATCTGCTCCAACCCGCGGCACAAGCAGCGGCAGGGCTGATCAAGGAGGCGCTCCCGAACCATGGCTCGCATCGCAGGCGTCGATCTCCCACGAGACAAGCGGCTGGACATCGCGCTTCGGTACATCTACGGCATCGGTCCCACCAGCGCCTACCAGATCATCGGTGGGACGCAGATCGACGGGAGCACCAAGGTTCGCGACCTGTCGGAGGACGAGGTCCTCAAGATCCGCGAGTACATCGACCGCAACTTCAAGGTCGAAGGCGATCTCCGCCG
>Ga0066903_100005433_pt1 | contig 11056 bp, 11 predicted proteins | sample PanSoiMetaGPlot1_FD_67491 | JGI IMG/M metagenome (GOLD analysis project Ga0066903, IMG submission 67491) | Tropical forest soil microbial communities from Panama analyzed to predict greenhouse gas emissions - Panama Soil - Plot 1 (version 2) | ecosystem: Environmental > Terrestrial > Soil >...
GGGAATGCGTCGGGGAGCACGTGGAACGCGTCGGGGACGACCGGAACACTCCGAAATCGACGGTGAACAGCTCGGGCATGTGTTGTGATGCGCCGGGGACGCGCGGGTTTCACCGCCGTCCGATTCTTCTCTCATACTCCACTTCCAGCACGTCTGCGGTGTGGAGATCGAATGCGGCTGCTGTGCGCTTGTAGGCCCCGCGGAACTCGGAATGACAGCGATAACACACCGTCACTTCCTTCAAGCGCCCATAAATCAGGAGATCGATGAGAGTGGCGGCCGCGAGGATGCTGTATGCAATGAAGTCGCGCTTGAACCAGTAGAACACTGCGCTGATCGACGCGCCGATGATGACGATCGTGAGACCGATCTTTGGGTTGAAGTCCTTGCGGACGTAGAAATCTCCGCCGGCGCATACCGGACACTTGTCGACGATCTCGTCGGCGCGGACGGCAGGCGACCAGGTCATCGATATCGCGCGTCCGCAGTTCCCACAGCTGATCGCCTCCGGCGCGCGCGACGCCTCCACCGGGAGGCCCGCATCACACTGCGGACACTTGGCGAGCACATTCATGTGGTAATTGGGTAACTTGGTAATTTGGCAATTGCAATGGAGAGGTGGCGACCTTCTTTGCCTAATTTCCACCAAAGAAGGAGGGAAGCTGCATGTCCAGCATCGTGTGCAGGCCAGGCTCCGCCTCGAGAATCTTCGGAATCGAGTTGACGACCATCGCGGCCGTCGCCGTGTCTCCGTGAAGGCCGCCGGGAATTCTGACCGACAAACGCGGCGAGCCATCGATCTCGATCGCGTCGAGCGGCTCGGGCGCGCCCAGGTACGCTTCCATGTAGAGGCGAATCACGGGCTCCTTCTTCCGGTAGCCGATCCCTTCCTGCACGATGCCGCAGACGTAGCCGGGATCGACGGCGAGGTACTCGCTGGAAATGGTCACCTGCGCGAGTTTGGGTTCGACCTTATCGCTGATCCGATCCAACGTCCACCCGAGCGAGTCCGCGATCATCGCGATCGACTCTGTGAACCCCACGTGGCGGATGCTGCCCTCCTCCACACGTTTCTGGAATTGTTCGGTCGTCAGGCCGGCGCCGATTTTCTGCTGAAAGGGCAAGCGTCGACTGCGCGCGTCCTGGATCCGTGTGACGCTGACACGATCGACGCGCAAACAGGCGGCCGTCAGCGTGATCGGCAACGCATCCATCACGAAGCCAGGATTGACGCCGGTGCCGAGCACCGCGACCTTTGCCTTCTTCGCCCACTTGTCTACCTTCGAGGCCTGGCGCACGTTCGTGTAGACGGGATACGCCAGCTCCTCCGTCGTCGAGACGATGGGGACCTTCACTTTCAGAATCGCCTCGAGTTGCGGCATGACCGCTTTCATCGACGAGTTCGTGCAGAGGACGACGACGTCCGGCTTCATCTTCTTCAGTCGTGACGCGTTCGGCTCGACCTTCACGCCAATGCGTCCGCCGCGCAAGTCAGCGACGTCACCGAGATCGCGACCAGCCTTTGCGGGATCGCTGTCGATGCCGCCGACGATTTTGAACCCGGGATGCGCTGCGACCGCCTGAACGATTGCTGCTCCGATCGGACCGAGACCAAAATGCACGACGCGGATGCTGGGCATAGCGACGAATTATAGCCTTCGAGGTAGGATTTGCACGCCTTCATGCGTGCATTCGCTGCGTGGTGCGACGGAATCCGTCGCGTCGCGTCCGCTCCTGGAGTCGTCGTCGCCGTCTGGGTTGCGACCGCGCTCGTAAGTGTTCCGCTCGCCGTCGCCGTTCGCACAGACATCATGCATTCGCTCGGCCCGAGCATGGCCGCCGACGGTGTCGCCCGCGGCATGAACTACGAGTGGATGGAAGAATTCGCCGCGCACGCGCGCGGACTTGCCACGACCTTCCGTCCGACGATCGTCGGGTTCAACGCCGTGCTCGACAACCTTAGCGCCTATCTCGACAACGAGCGACGGCCATTCGCGCTCGTTGTCGCAGCCGGCGTCTACATGTTGTGCTGGGCGTTTCTTTCCGGCGGCGTGATCGATCGGTACGCGACGACGAAAGACGCAATACAGAGCGGCAGGTTTCTGGCCGCGTGCCGCCGATACTTTTTTCGCTTCGTCCGGTTTGCGATCGTGACAGCGCTCGTGTACGGCGTAGCCGCCGGCCTACTCCATCGATTGATGTTCGACGGCGCCTACGCTCGAGCCATCCGCGGCATCAACGTCGAGAGCACTGTCTTTGTGATTCGTGTCGCCTTCTATCTTGTTTTCGTGCTCCTGCTTGCCGCCGTCGGTCTTGTCATCGATTTCGCGAAAATTCGAGCCGTCGTCGAGGATCGACGTAGCGTGATCGTCGCGCTGACGGCGTCGTGGCGTTTCATTCGGCACAACGCCGCCGCCGTCATCGGCGTCTACGTCTTGAACGCGGCGACATTCGCCCTCGTCCTGGCCGCGTATTCATTCGTCGCGCCCGGCGGGGGCGGCACAGGCGCGATGGTGTGGGCCGCCGTCTTCATCGGACAGGCGTACATCGTCGGCCGACTGTGCGTACGGCTGCTGTTCTTCGCGTCGGAAGTCGCGTTGTTTCAGAATTCCGGCCGTCGTCTCAGCGGCTGACGACGGGAGATTGACGACTGGCAACCGCCGGCCGGTGATTGGCGATCTCTTCTTTCACCGCGTCGACGATGTGCCTAGCGGAGATGCCGAAGCGGTCGAGCAGTTCCTCCGGTTTGCCGCTTCGTGGAATCTCGCGGACGGCAAGACGCGTCACCGCAAGACCTGCGCTTGCCACTGCTTCAGCGACGGCGTCGCCAAGGCCACCTGCAGCGTAGTGATCTTCGACGGTGATGATCACGCCGCCGGTGGCTTGGCCTGCCTTGATGAGCCCCGCTTGATCGATCGGCTGCAGCGAATACAAATCGATGACGCGCACGTTCACACCTGACGCCTTCAGCTGATCGTAGGCTTTCAGTGCTTCGAAGACGGTGACGCCCGCACCGATGATCGTCGCGCTGTCGCTCGAGCTCTCACGCAGTACTTTCAAGCCGCCGATCGCAAAGGTCTCGTCGTTGCCGTAAATCACCGGCGTCTTCGGCCGGCTCGTGCGCATGTACGCCGGTCCGGGATGGTACGCCATCAGCGCGAGCAGCTTTTCCGTGCTGACGCCGTCGCACGGATAGAGCACCGTGATGTTCGGCTCGGCGCGGCACATGGCGAGATCCTCGAGCGCCATTTGCGATGGGCCGTCCTCGCCGATCGACACGCCCGCGTGCGATCCCGCCATCTTGATGCCGACGTTGCTGATCGCCGCCATGCGGATGAAATCGTACGCGCGCGACAGGAAACAGGCGAACGTCGACGGGAACGGGATGGCCCCCCGCGCGGCCAGACCCATCGCCGATCCCACCATCACCTGCTCGGCGATGAAGTTCTCGAAGAACCGGTCGGGAAACACCTTTTCGAACTTATCGCTGAAGGTCGAGTTCCCCACGTCCGCGTCGAGGGCGACGACGCGCGAGTCGGCTTCGCCCAGTTTCGCAAGTGCGACGCCGTAGGCTTCGCGAGTAGCAACTTCGTCTCCGAGTTTGTAGGCTGGCGGAGCGATGGGTTTCGGCGACTCGACGGCGCGTGGACGCGCAGCCGGCTTCGGTATCAAGGCGGGCAGGTTCACGCCAACCGGCGCCGGGACGAACTCCTTCTCGAGTTCGGCGAGCGCGCGATCGAGCTCTTCGCCCTTCTTGAATGCCTTGCCGTGCCAGCCTTCTTTTCCTTCGACGAACGACACGCCTTTGCCTTTGATCGTCCTGGCCAGGATCATCGTCGGACGGCCGACCGTGCGCTTCGCTTCCGCGAACGCGTCCAGAATCGCCGCGATATCGTGGCCGTCGATGACGATGGCGTGCCAGCCGAAGGCGCGCCAGCGCGCGGACAGCGCCTCCATGTCGTGGTCCCACATCGTGGCGCGACTCTGGCCGAGCGCGTTGACATCCGTGATCCCGCACAGGTTGTCGAGACCGTCGTGTGCCGCCGTGTTGGCGGCTTCCCACACCGACCCTTCAGCTGTTTCGCCGTCGCCGAGTAGTACGTAGGTACGGTAGTCCGACTTGATGCGTCGGGCGTTGAGTGCGATGCCGATCGCGGCGCAGACGCCCTGACCAAGCGATCCGGTCGCGACGTCGACAAACGGCAGCCGTGGCGTCGGGTGCCCCTCCAGATCAGAATCGATCTTGCGGAGATTCATCAGCTCGGCACGATCGAACGCGCCGGCCTCCGCCCAGGCGGCGTAGAGGATCGGCGCCGCATGGCCCTTCGACAACACGAAACGATCGGCGTCGACGTTCTTTGGATCGTGCGGATCGAACCGCATCTCTGCAAAGAACAATGTCGCCATGACGTCGGCGGCCGAGCAGCACGTCGTCGGATGACCGCTGCCGGCTTCCGAGGTCGACTTGACTGAATCGATCCGCAGCCGGGTCGCGAGGTTTTTGAGCGCCGGAATGAGAGACGAGCGTTCGAGGGCCATCAGAAGGCAGATTGTAGCTCGCCGGCCGCCAGCGCGTACGAGGCTGCGGCGAGCCCAAGCGTTCGTGCTTCTCCCGCTGCGCGCTCGAGCATACAGGCGGCATCGCGGGCATAGTCGGCGTCGGCCGCGATGACGGCGGCGCTTCGATATTCCGTGACCTTATGTAAGGCTGCCATTCTCGAGAACGCGGAGGCAGCCGCGCAGGCCGTCGAAAACGGCAGGGCGCTCGACTTCAGGAGCTCGACGCGAGCATGCTGGAGGAGCTCTTCCGCCAACATCGCGTAAGGAAGACGATCGGTCACGGCAAAGGCGGTGAGCAACGCGCCGGCGACGCTGATTTCGTCGTCGAGACTCGCCCCGATTCCGCTGCCAGGTTCATAGGACGCCGCGACGAGCCGTTCGAGTTCGTCGATCGGCGCTCGAGCGGCGTCGCCACCGAGGATCGGCAGCGCTCTCAGGCAGGCGTCGACACTCGACGCGCTGACGGCAATCGGCTGCGCACCACCCCAATTCATGCGTGCCTTCAATGCAAGATTCGACGCCGCTTCCCGGAGTCGTGCGTCGTCGGATGCGTCGGCAGCCTCTGCAAACAACATCAGCCAGCCGGGTGTGGCGGTTGACGAGCTGTCAGCCGCGAGCTCGAGCGCGTGCGCGAGCGTTGGTTCGAGCGCGTCGCGAAACTCGTCGCTCCCGGTGGTTGCGTATCCTCGAAGTAACAGGCGCAGCGACTCTGGCGTAGGCGCAACACCGCGACCGAGCGCCTCGAACACAGCGGTCGTGATGTCGTCGACAGCGGCAGCGATGACGTCTTCGTGCAAGAGCGGCAATTATAATGAGAAGAACCTGGCCACAGCGTCACAGAGCCACAGAAACAAATCGCCGTGCGTCTCCATGACTCTGTCTCTCCGTAGCAGATTCCGTCGCCTTCTCAATGACGCACCGCATCACGCTCATCCCCGGTGACGGCATCGGGCCGGAAGTCACCGACGCCGTTCTCAAGATTCTCGTGGCCGCTGGCGTCACGATTGACTGGGAGCGATACGACGCGGGCATCCTCTCGCCTGACAAGAACAATCCGTTGCCGTCGCCGCTGATCGACTCGATCCGCCGCAACAAGATCGCGCTCAAGGGCCCTGTCACGACGCCGATTGGCGAAGGCTTCACGAGCGTCAACGTGAGTCTCAGGAAGGCGCTCGATCTATACGTGAATCTCCGGCCCGTCGCGAACATCGCCGGCATCCCGGCGCGGTTCACGAACGTCGACCTCGTCATCGTCCGCGAGAACACCGAGGATCTCTACGCCGGCCTCGAACACCAGATCGTTCCTGGCGTCGTCGAGAGCTTGAAGATCATCACGGAGGTCGCATCGACCCGCATCGGCCGGTTCGCGTTCGAGTACGCGCGCGCGAACGGACGCAAGCGCGTGACCGCAATTCACAAGGCCAACATCATGAAAATGAGCGACGGTCTGTTCCTCGAAAGCGTCAGACGCGTCGCCACGGAGTACGCGGACATCGCGTACGACGAGCGGATCATCGATGCGGCGTGCATGCATCTCGTCCTGCATCCGGAACTGTTCGACGTCCTCGTGCTGCCGAATCTCTACGGCGACATCGTCTCAGATTTGTGTGCAGGCCTCGTCGGCGGACTGGGCGTCGTCGGCGCCGCGAATCTCGGCGCCGAGTGCGCGGTGTTCGAAGCCGTCCATGGCAGCGCGCCGGATATTGCCGGCAAGGGCGTGGCCAATCCGACGGCGCTGCTGCTTTCGGCGGTGCTGATGCTCCGTCACATCGGCGAAACGACGGCCGCGGACCGCGTCGTGCACGCGCTCGAGCAGGTGATGGCCGCCGGCATTTCACGAACACCGGATCTCGGCGGCCACGCGTCCACGATGCAGTTCGCGGACGCGGTCTGTAAGATGCTATAGTCGCGGCTCAACCGATGCTCGACGACGTTTCGCAGGCCGTCCTCGCGCGTGAGGAGGTCGTCAAATACCTGCAGGGCGGCTACGGCGAGAAGAGCGAGGCCGAAGCCCGCGAGCGTGTCAACAGCTATCTCGAGGAGCTGCGGACGACGCAGCGATACCACATGTATCGCGCGCTGCAGCATCCGCTCTATCCGATCCTCAGGAAGATCGAAAAAGTCCCCGAGCACGCGGCAAACGCGCTCGATGCCACCGCTCGCCACCGCGTCGTCTACGCGTCGAATCACAAAAGCCACATCGACTATCTCGTCGAGCCCATCGTGCTCGACGATGCCGGCGTGCGGCCGCCGCTGATTGCCGCTGGCATCAATCTGTTCGGCGGACCGCTTGGCCTGATCCATAAGTACGTCACCGGGGCGATTCCGATCCGGCGCAACACGAAGGATCCGGCGTACCTCATCACGCTGAAAGCGTACGTTGCCGAAATCCTGAAGAAGCACGACCTCTTCCTGTATCCGGAAGGCGGGCGCAGCTACAGCGGCGAGTTGAAGCCGGCGAAGACCGGCCTGCTGCACGCCGCGCTGACTGCGGCGCAGTCGAATCTGGTAATTTTGCCGGTGGCGATCGCGTACGACTTCGTCCTCGAAGATCACATTCTGGCCAGGCAGGGCGTCAAGAAAACGCAGCGGCCGTTCACGCGAGAGCTCGCCGAGATGGTGCGCTATGCGGTCGGCTATCGTTCTCGCGTGTTCGTGACGTTCGGATCGCCGGTGCCTGTGACCGGCGTCGACCCAGACTCGCGCAGCGACGTGCTGGCGTTCGCCAAGATGATCCGAGGACGCGTCGGCGAACTCTACAAAGTGCTGCCGACCGCAGTCTTCGCTGCGGCGATGAAACCCTCGACGACCCGCAAGGATCTGGAGACGAGAATCGATCGACTGCTCGACGCGCTGCGCGCGCGGCGGGCCAACCTGGGCGTCGCGAGCGGCCGCGAAGCCATCGAGCTCGCCAGCGAGCCGCTCGAAACGCGCGGCATCATCGTGCACGAGCGCGGCCGCTTCCGCGTCCGCAGCCGCAGCGTGCTCCGGTACTACGCGCGCACGATCGATCATCTTCTCGAGATGCCCGGCAGAACGCACTGAGGCCCCGTATCGATGTTCGACACGGCGTCGAAGGCCTTCTTTCACCTTCTGGCTGGCACCACCCCGCTCAAGACGCTGGCTTCACGCTACGGGATGCGGCGGCCGACCAGCTTCGCCCGCCGCTTCATCGCGGGCGAGACGACCGAGGAAGCCATCGCTGCGGCCAGCTCCGTCGAGTCGCGCGGGATGACCATCACGCTCGATCATCTCGGCGAGAGTCTCAGCAGCCTGACTCAGGCCGACATGGCCACGCGCGAATACCTCGAAATCATCGACAAAGTCGTCGACGCGGGCACAGGACGCAACCTCTCGTTGAAGCTCACGCAACTCGGGCTCGAGGTCGACCGCGCCAGCTGCGTCGACAACCTGCGGCGCGTACTCGACAAGGCCGAAGCGAACGGCTTCTTCATCCGGCTCGACATGGAGGGATCGAAGTACACGCAGGTGACGCTCGACATCTTCGAGACGTTGTGGGGTCTCGGGTATCGGGAGATGGGCGTGGTTCTGCAGGCGGCGCTCTATCGAACCGAGCAGGATCTGGCTCGCATGATGAGGCTCGGCGCGCGCGTGCGCCTCGTGAAGGGCGCGTACGAGGAGCCCAAAGCCATCGCGCATCAGAAAAAGTCAGAGGTCGACCAGGCGTACGCACGCTTCACGAAGATTCTCCTCGTCAACGGCCACTATCCGGCGTTCGCGACGCACGACCCAGCCATGCACGCCCTCGCCCTGCGATCGGCCGCCGACCGCGGAATTACCCCAGACAGGTATGAGTTCCAGCTGCTCTACGGCATCCGTCGCGATCTGCAGCAGTCGCTGGTCGCGAACGGATCGCTCGTCCGCATCTACATCCCGTTTGGCCGCGAGTGGTTCCCGTACTTCATGCGCCGGCTCGGCGAGCGGCCTGCGAACGTCCGCTCGGTCGTCACGAGCATCATCGACGAACGCGCTGCTCGGCGCTAGAACGACGTTGGTACCTAGGGCTTGGTACCCAGGACTAAACTGAATCGCATGCCCCGTGTCATCGCCATCACTGGAGCGTCCGCCGGGATCGGACGAGCGACCGCGCTTCGCCTCGCGCGCGACGGCGCTTCGATCGCCATCTGCGCACGCCGCCGCGATCGACTCGATGACGTCGCGGCGGACATCGTGAAAGCCGGAGGGCAGGCGCTGGCCGTCGTCGCCGATGTCGCGAGCGAAGAAGCGATGCAGATGTTCGTCGGCACAACCGTCGAGCGGTTCGGCACGCTCGACGTGATGATGTGCAACGCCGGCTTCGGCATCTACGGCGCGATCGACGACATCACGCCCGACCAGATGCACAAGCTGATGGACATCAACTACTTCGGCACCTATTACGCCGCGCGCGCGGCGCTGTCGATCTTCCGGCAGAAGCAGCGCGGTCACGTTGTGATCGTATCGTCCATCGTCGGCAAGCGCGGAGTGCCGTACATGGGCGCGTATGCGGCGACGAAGTTCGCCCAGGTCGGGATGGCCGAGTGCCTTCGATCCGAGCTGCACGGATCGAATATTCACGTCAGCGTGGTCTGCCCGGTCTCGACGGTTACCGAGTTCACCGACGTGATGACGCGCGAAACGGGCGCGGGCGTGAGCGAGTCGCTCGGCCCGGCGCAGTCAGCCGAGCACGTTGCCGAGGCGGTCGCGCGCGCAATCGACAATCCGGTCCCCGAGGTACATCCGTACTTCAAGTCGCGCGGTCTCGTGCTGCTCAACGCTATCGCGCCAGGCTTCACGGACAAGATCGTCCAGAAGTTCGGGCGAAAGCCAGCTCGATGACGGACAGCCTCTCTCGCGCTCGCGATATCGCTATCGCGGTGCGCAACGCTGGCGGGCGCGCCCTTTTCGTCGGCGGATGGGTGCGCGATCAACTGATGGGCCGCGCCAGCAAGGACGTCGACATCGAGGTGTTCGGCGTGCCCGCGGAGCGTCTGAAGACGCTGCTCGAGTCGCTCGGCCGCGTCGAGTCGGTCGGCGAAAGCTTTCAAGTGTTCAAGGCCGGCGACATCGATGTCTCGCTGCCGCGTCGCGAGTCGAAGTCCGGTCGCGGTCATCGCGGATTCGACGTCGCTGGCGATCCAACAATGTCAGTGGAAGACGCCGCGCGACGCCGCGACTTCACGATCAACGCGATTCTCTGGGATCCGCTCACCGAGGGGTATCTCGACCCGTTCGACGGCCGGCGTGACATCGTCCATCGCGTTCTGCGCGTCGTGGATCCCGCGACATTCTGCGACGACAGCCTGCGTGCCCTCCGCGCCGTTCAATTCGCCGCGCGATTCGAATTTTCGCTCGACGACGAAACACGCCAGCTCTGTCGAGATATGCCGCTCGACGATCTGCCGGCCGAGCGCGTCTGGGGTGAAGTCGAAAAACTGCTGCTCGCGCCGCATCCCTCGATCGGGCTCGCGCTCGCGCTGGAGCTCGGTATCGTCGCCAGGCTGTTTCCCGAGTTGAAGGCGCTCGATGGCTGTCCACAGGAACCCGAGTGGCATCCGGAGGGCGACGTCTGGGTCCACACGCTGCAAGTCGTCGATCAGGCGCGCGCGCGCGTCGACGACCTTCCGCGTCCGCAGCAGTTGACGATGATGCTCGGCGCGCTGTGCCACGATCTCGGCAAGCCCGCGACAACGAAGTTTTCGGATGGACGAATCCGCTCGCTCGATCACGAAGAGCAGGGAGTCGCGCCCGCGCTGTCGCTGCTCGACCGGCTCAACGTGCATTCGCTCGATGGCTACGACGTCCGCGGCCAGGTCGCGGGGCTGACCGCGCAGCACCTCAAGCCTGGCGCGTGGTACAAGGTGCGCGATGAAGTCGGCGACGGCGCGTTCCGGCGATTGGCAGCCAAAGTCGATCTCGAATTGCTCGCGCGCCTCGCGAAGTCGGACTGTCTCGGCCGCGAGCCTGGACGCTTCGACTGCACCGCGATGGACTGGTTCCTCGAGCGCGCACGTCAGCTCGGCGTCGAGCACAAACCGCCCGGTCCGATTCTCCTGGGCCGTCATCTGCTCGAACTCGGAATGAAACCTGGACCGCGCGTAGGTGAGATTCTGAAGGCCGTCTACGAACAACAGATGGACGGTTCGGTCACGACACTCGAGCAGGCAATCGACGCTGCACGCCGTCTTCTCTGAGTCCTCGTCCCTACCTGCCCTACCCGCCCCACCCGCCCTACCTGCCCCAGTACAATCGCAGCATGGCGCGCTACACACTCGTCTACGGAGTTCGGCTCGTTCCCGAAGGATCGCTGAAAGGTGTCACGGATGCATCGCTCACGTTGACGGACGGATCATCGTCGGGCGTCACGCTGCACACGATCGACGGCACGATCCCGCAGCTTCGCCGCGCGATGGATCGCAGTCTCGATGCGTTTTTCGATTTGCTGCCAGGAGCGGATGAGGAGGACGTGGAGAAGTTCGGAGAGTGACGTGAACCG
>Ga0066903_100005434_pt1 | contig 11055 bp, 12 predicted proteins | sample PanSoiMetaGPlot1_FD_67491 | JGI IMG/M metagenome (GOLD analysis project Ga0066903, IMG submission 67491) | Tropical forest soil microbial communities from Panama analyzed to predict greenhouse gas emissions - Panama Soil - Plot 1 (version 2) | ecosystem: Environmental > Terrestrial > Soil >...
GGCGGCCCGATGCGCGCGGTGTTCGAGACGCTCGGCATGCAGGACGTGGTGGCGAAATCAATCGGCTCCTTGAACCCGTACAACATGGTGCGGGCGACTTTCGACGCCTTGAAGCGCCAGGATTCACCTCGCTCAGTCGCGGCGCGGCGAAACGTCAAGGTGTCGTCGCTGCAAGCGCGCCGTCGCGACACCGACGCTGAAGCGGCGGCCACCGAATAACGAAGTTTGCGGAGCTCGCCAATGGCGACAACGAATTCGACCACGACGAAGACGATAAGGATCAAGCAGGTCGGCAGCCCGATCCGCCGTCGCCACGACCAGCGCGAGACCCTTATCGGGCTCGGACTTAATCGCATCGGTCGCGTGAGCGAGCTGCAGGACACGCCGTCGGCGCGGGGCATGATCGCCAAAGTCGCGCATCTCGTGCGTGTAATCGGAGAACCGACGAAAGATGACAGATGACAGACCGATCCGTCCTATGTGGTCGTCTGTCATCCGCAAAGGATATGCGCCATGAAGCTCAATGAGATTTCCGACAATGCGGGTGCCCGCAAGGGGCGCATGCGCGTCGGCCGCGGCATCGGGTCTGGAAAGGGCAAGACCGGCGGCCGCGGCGGCAAGGGCCAGACTGCGCGTACCGGCGTTCGCATCAAGGGCTTCGAGGGCGGCCAGATGCCGTTGCATCGGCGGCTGCCGAAGCGTGGCTTCAACAACATATTCGCGCTTGAACTCAACGTCGTGAATCTCGACCGTATTCAGGCGGCGGTCGATCGGGGCGCGCTTGATGCCAAGGACACGGTCGACGTGGAGGCCATGGTTCGCGGCGGGGTGTTGCGGCGCGCCAAGGACGGCGTCCGTTTGCTCGGCAGGGGCGAAATCAAGGTGGCGCTGCAGTTTGCCGTCCATGGCGCATCGAAGTCCGCAATTGCCGCCGTTGAGAAAGCGGGCGGAGCGGTCAAGGTGCTGGCGCCCCCAGCCCCCGCTCAGGCGGGGGAGGGTCAGGCGGGGGCGGCGTGACGCCGGCCTTGCGAAGCATGTGCGGCGTTTACATTTTCGGTGGATAGCGCGCCACCCGGTCCTCTCCCGCATGCAGCGAGCGGGGGGTGGGAGTACAGCCGGAAGATGATGGGCGTTCGGGAGCCAGGACCATGGTCTCAGCAGCGGAACAGTTGGCAGCCAATCTCAATTTTTCTGCGCTCGCCAAGGCCGAGGAGCTGAAAAAACGCATCTGGTTCACGCTCGGTGCGCTGCTCGTCTATCGACTCGGCACCTACATACCGCTGCCCGGCATCGATCCGGCCGCCTGGGAGCAGATCTTTCGCACGAATTCGGGCGGTATTCTGGGCATCTTCAATATGTTCGCCGGCGGGGGTATTCACCGCATGGCGATCTTTGCACTCAATATCATGCCCTACATTTCCGCCTCGATCATTATCCAGCTCATGACGACGGTATCCCCCGAGCTGGAGCGGCTCAAGAAGGAGGGCGAGCAGGGCCGCAAGGTGATGAACCAGTACACCCGGTATCTCACGGTGCTGCTGGCGGCGGTCCAATCCTACGGCATCAGCGTCGGGCTTGAGGGTTTCGGCCAGACCGTCGCCGAGCCGGGTTTCTTCTTCCGCATTTCGACCGTGATCACGCTGACCGGCGGCACCATGTTCCTGATGTGGCTCGGCGAGCAGGTCACCTCGCGCGGCATCGGCAACGGCATCTCGCTCATCATCCTATCGGGCATTGTGGCGGAGCTTCCCTCCGCAATCGCTGGCACGCTCGAATTGGGTCGCCAGGGCGCGCTCTCGACCGGGCTGATCCTGGTCGTGGTGGTGATGGCCGTCGCGGTGATTGGCTTCATCGTCTTTATGGAGCGGGCGCAACGGCGGCTGCTCATTCAGTATCCCAAGCGCCAGGTCGGCAACCGCATGTTCGAGGGGCAGTCGTCGCACCTGCCGTTGAAACTCAATACATCGGGCGTCATTCCGCCGATCTTCGCGTCATCGCTGCTGCTGCTGCCGACCACGGTGGCAAACTTCAATGCCGGTCAGATTCCCGACTGGCTTGCCGCCATCACGGCTCAGCTCGGTCACGGCCGGCCGCTGTTCCTCGTCTTGTACGTGGCGTTGATCGTCTTCTTTGCGTTCTTCTACACCGCGATCGTGTTCAACCCGACCGAGACCGCTGAAAATCTCAAGAAACATGGCGGTTTCATTCCAGGTATCCGCCCGGGGGAGCGGACTGCGGAATACATTGATTATGTGCTGTCGCGCATCACCGTGATCGGCGCCGGATATCTCGCGATTGTCTGCGTCTTGCCGGAAATCCTGATTTCCTATGCGGCCGTCCCGTTCTATTTTGGCGGCACCTCGCTGTTGATCGTGGTCAGCGTGACGATGGACACGGTCGCGCAAATCCAGGGCTACCTTCTGGCGCACCAGTATGAGGGCCTGATCAAACGATCGAAGCTACGGGGGCGGCGCCGATAACGAACAGGGCCGCCGGGGGGACGGCTCTGATGGGGGCTAGTGTGTCATGAGGTTGATTCTGCTGGGCCCACCAGGGGCCGGAAAGGGTACCCAGGCGCAGCGCCTGGTAGAGAGATACAACGTCGTTCAGTTGTCGACCGGCGACATGTTGCGTGCGGCCGTGAAGGCCGAAACGCCGGTCGGCCTCAAGGCAAAGGACGTTATCGCACGCGGCGAACTGGTGCCTGACGATGTCGTGGTTGCGATTGTGGCCGATCGCATTGCCGAGCCCGATGCGCGCAACGGCTTCATCCTTGACGGATTTCCCCGAACTGTTCCCCAGGCTGAGGCGCTTGACGAGATGCTGAGCCAGAAGGGGCTTGCCCTCGATGCCGTGATCGAGCTCAAGGTCGACGAGCGCGTTCTGCTCGGGCGGATCGAAAATCGGGTCGCCAAGATGATCGAACGGGGCGAACCGCTGCGACCCGACGACAATCCCGAAAGCCTCAAGAAACGCCTTGACGCTTATCGGACCCAGACTGCGCCCCTAACCGGATACTATGCGAGCAAGGGCATGCTCAAGGCGGTGGACGGCATGGCCTCGATTGAGGACGTGAGCGGCGCCGTCGCGGCCGTGCTGGAGCAGACGCTGAACGCAGGAGGCGCCGTCCCGTCCCGGCGTCGGCCGGCAGCGCCGCGGACCGCTGCGGCCCGTAAGGCGGCGCAACGTCGGAGTGCCCGCCGGCCGGCCGCAAGGGGCCGCGGCGCCCTTCCCGGCGCCGCAAATCCGGCCGGAGCGGCTCGCGGCAAGGCAAGCGCCAAATCTGAAACCAAGGCTGCCGCCAAGGCGCCGGCGGCGGCCACGCCGGGTGTCGCAAAGCGCGGCAAAAGGAGCGCCAAGGCCGGAATCAAGGTTGTCGCCAAGCGAGGCGGCAGGACCCGCACCAAACCGCACCGGCCAAGTGGCAGAAAAACCGGCCCCGGGGCGAAGAAACCTGGGCGGAGAGGTTGACGGATTGCAATGGAGACCGTAGATACTGCGCACACTGTCAACGAATTCTTCAACGACGCCAAGCCCTGCTCTCAGGGATGCGTCGCGCTTGTGCTTATGCGATGCTGAGGAACGATGTTCGGTGCGCCGGGCCAGCTCCTCTACGCTCCCTCGCTATAGGGGGAAGGCGGGGGAGGACAGACGGCGGGTAGCGGACGGGTAACGTGAAATCGATCGGCCGGCGGCAAGCCGGCAACAGGAGTGACGGCCTTGGCCCGTATAGCTGGTGTTAACATTCCGACCAACAAGCGGGTCCTGATCGGGCTCCAGTACATTCACGGCATTGGTCCCACCAAGGCCCGGGAGATTGTGACTAAAGTAGGAATTCCGAACGAGCGGCGGGTGTCGCAGCTTACGGATCAGGAGGTTCTGCAAATCCGCGAAGTGATCGATCGCGACTATCTCGTCGAGGGCGATCTGCGACGCGAGACCGCGATGAATATCAAAAGGCTGATGGATCTGGGTTGCTATCGGGGTTTGCGGCATCGGCGCGGCCTGCCGGTTCGGGGCCAGCGCACCCACACCAACGCGCGGACCCGCAAAGGTCCGGCCAAGGCGATCGCCGGCAAGAAGAAATGATTGCGGGTATATCTGAGGTCCGCTGCGGCGGGTCGCGAAAGGGTTAAGAATGGGTAAGGAAGCTGTCCGCGTCCGGCGGCGGGAACGCAAGAACATTGCCTCTGGCGTTGCCCACGTGAACGCGTCATTCAATAATACAATGATCACGATTACCGATGCCCAGGGCAATACAATCGCTTGGTCGTCGGCCGGCACCATGGGTTTCAAGGGGTCGCGCAAATCGACGCCGTACGCGGCCCAGGTCGCGGGCGAGGATGTTGCGCGCAAGGCCCAGGAGCACGGCATGCGCACTCTTGAAGTGGAGGTGGCAGGTCCGGGGTCGGGTCGTGAGTCGGCGCTGCGCGCGTTGCAGGCGGCCGGCTTCACCATTACGTCGATCCGCGACGTGACGCCGATCCCGCACAACGGCTGTCGGCCGCGTAAGCGCCGGCGCGTGTAGATGGTTGCGGCAGGGGCTTTCTGCCATGCCGGATTTTCCGATGAAGCGGGGTTGGTTGCGCTTGCAAGGCGCGCACTGCTGAACGCGATGGTGACGACGTGACTATCCAGAAGAACTGGCAGGAATTGATACGACCGAACAAGCTCCACGTGACGCCCGGGCCTGATCCCAAGTGCTCCGCGACCGTGGTGGCCGAGCCGCTTGAACGCGGCTTTGGACTGACGCTGGGCAACGCGCTGCGGCGCATTCTGCTCTCCTCTTTACAGGGAGCAAGCGTCCAGTCGGTGCACATTGACGGCGTCTTGCACGAATTTTCTTCCATCGCCGGCGTGCGCGAGGACGTGACCGACATCATCCTCAACATCAAGGACATCGCCATCAAGATGCAGGGCGATGGCCCCAAGCGCATGGTCGTAAAGAAGACCGGTCCGACGCTCGTCACTGCGGGCGACATCCAGACCGTCGGCGACATCGTCATCCTCAATCCGGAGCTGGTGTTGTGTCATCTCGACGAAGGCGCCGAGATCCGCATGGAATTCACTGTCAATACCGGCAAGGGCTATGTGCCGTCGGAGCGCAATCGCCCGGAGGATGCGCCGATCGGGCTGATCCCGGTCGACAGCCTGTATTCGCCGGTGAAGAAGGTGTCCTACCGGGTCGAGAACACCCGTGAGGGGCAGATTCTCGACTACGACAAGCTCACGTTGCAGATCGAGACCAACGGAGCTGTGACGCCTGAGGATGCGCTTGCCTATGCGGCGCGTATTCTCCAGGACCAGCTCAACGTGTTCGTCAATTTCGAGGAGCCCCGCAAGGAAGTCGGCATCACGGAGGCCATTCCCGATCTCGCATTCAACCCGGCCTTCCTCAAGAAAGTCGACGAGCTGGAGCTGTCGGTGCGCTCGGCCAACTGTCTCAAGAACGACAACATCGTCTACATCGGCGACCTCGTTCAGAAGACCGAGGGCGAAATGCTCAGAACCCCGAACTTCGGCCGCAAGTCGCTCAACGAGATCAAGGAAGTGCTTGCCCAGATGGGGCTCCATCTCGGCATGGAGGTGCCTGGCTGGCCGCCCGAGAATATCGACGAGCTCGCCAAGCGGTTCGAGGATCATTATTAGGGCGGATTTCGACGAGATTGACATTACCGGTGTCATTGCCCGGCTTGACCGGGCAATTCAGTATCTCCGGTCGGGGGTGACTGGATCGCCCGGTCAAGCCGGGCGATGACAGCGCGGTCAATTGGCACCTGGTCGAGAAAACCCTTTTGGGTGTTGAGGAACGGAGTAACGACGATGCGCCACGGCAAGGTCTATCGCAAGTTTAACCGCACCGCCGAGCATCGTCGGGCCATGTTCGCCAATATGTGCGCGGCGCTGATCAAGCATGAGCAGATCACGACGACACTGCCGAAGGCAAAGGATCTGCGCCCAGTCGTGGAAAAGCTGATCACCTTAGGCAAACGAGGCGGCCTTCATGCGCGCCGGCGAGCGATTGCGGAAATTCGCGATGTCGGCATGGTGAAGAAGCTTTTCGACGTGCTGGGCCCCCGCTACAAGGATCGCAACGGCGGCTACACGCGCATCGTCAAGGCAGGCTTCCGCTACGGCGACAACGCCGCGGTGGCGGTGATCGAATTCGTCGATCGCGACGTCGCTGCCAAGGGCCTCGACTCAGGCCAGCCCGAGGAGAAGACCGCGGAAACGCCTGCAGCGGCGTAGCAGCGTCCCTGGTGAAAGCGCTCAGCATCCGCATTAACCGCGCCAGGGAATATCCCCGATATTGACCGCGCAGTAGGTTCGACAGATCGGGGCTGTTTTACGCCGAGCAGCTTCGCTGCATCGACCAGCGCCAGCTTTCGTTCTTTGATCTTATAATTAGCCGGACCGCTCAAGCTGGGCTAGTTAGTAGCAGCTCGACGACCAGCGCGGCCTTTAATTGATGTTCTTCGGCAGCGGTTTCCGATCGGATTGAATGGCCTCTGCGGCCGTCATGCCAGCGCTTGTCGCGGGTATCCACGATTCTTTTTCTTTTGTGCCTTCAGTGAGAAAGGCGTGGGATGGCCCGGACAAGCCCGGCCATGACTAAAGCTAAATGGTTCGTTTGACCGGAACGCGCGGTAGGGAGACCGAAGTCGGCAAAAATGTTGCCGCTGCCGATCTCGCGCGACGCCAAAGCTCTCTTGCTCATGTCAATCGGAAGGCGGGCGGGACGCCCGACTTTGGTTGGACGGCAGCGTCCGGCCACCGGTGCAACAATGGAACGATCTGTGACACCGACGAGCCTCAATCGAGGGCAGGCGGGCTTCGCAGCCGGTAGAAGAGATTAGCGAGACCACGTCCGCCGAATAACAGGAGCGCGCCGGCAGTGAATTGGGCGCAGGTCGACGCAATGCCTGCGAAGTCTTCGGGAGTGAGCGTAAGAGGTCGACCGTAATTCAGCTCGTTGAAGACGACGAAGTAGAGCCGCAGCTTGGCGATCCAGTAGACTGCGTCGAATAGGGCGAACGCGACAAAGTAGAGGCCAAGGACCGAAAACGCGAGCTGCTGCAGGGTCAGCGTGTCAACGCTTTGCTCAGCAGGAGATACAATCCGGTTCGCGATCGTGCCCGGGAAGTAGATCAGGAACAAGCCAACCAGAATGGGAAACCCCGACGCAATCGTCAGCAGCCAAGCCGAGACGTCGGGGCTCGCTCCGGGGGGCTTCATGAACAAGATCACTAACGTTTTCGGCGTAGCGATGATCGCCTGCACCATGACTACGACGCCCGTCAATCGCAGCATGAGCAACGTAAGCGATCTGTAGTCCACGGCGCTCCTCCTCTGCTGCTGGCAACGCTGTGGAATGCGTCATGGTGATGAGGATGTGTTGCGGGCGAGCAGGGTAGGGCGCGAAGCGGGCGGGACTCCCGCGCCTGCGTTACTTCGTCAGCTCCGCGCGCTGACTGCCCGGGGTCACTTCGAACGCGAAGTGGAAGGCCGGCAGGTCCTCGCCCGGATGGTCGTCGGCGAAGGTGAGCTGCGGGATGCGGAAGTTGTTCGGCCGCGTCTCGGCGCCTTTGTAGATGCCGGGGTACAGATCGATGTAGTGCATGCCGGGCGCGCCCGTTGCTCGCATGATGATCTCCACATCACCCTGGCTGTTGAAGGCGCAGACATAGCCCGTGTAATTGTTGTCGTAGACGACGTTGTAGAGGTTGGCCGTCTCGGTCCAGCCAACGCCTTTGAGATGAATCGTGAAGGTCGTCCCGGCCGGCCCGCGGGTCACGTCGATGGGCAATGCGGTGGGCTTGATCCAATAGGACCCGATCTTCTTCTTTCCCCCAGTGTCGATCCACAGGCCGTGGGTGCCGCCGAGATCGTCGGGCGTTGCGAAACGGAATTCCGCCCGCCCGGCGCCGTCCGCCGCGGCCTCCGCCACGGGCTTCGACATTTCCTCCCAGCCCTGGCCGGTCATGCGATTGCCGACCACCCGCGTCCAGTTGAGCCGATAGCTTTTGCCCGGCTCCAGGCCTTCGCCGCGCACTAGCGCAGGCTCGCCGACGCCGGAGAATTGCGGCGTCGCCACAAGCTCGCCCTGCGGCGGCAGTACGCGCACGGCCTTCTGCGCCTGCTGGGCTAGAGGCGCCGGCATCACCGGCGCGGCGTCCGTGACGGTGAACTCGAACGCAAAGCGCGGCCGGCCCGGCGCCGGATTCTGTTCCGGATTGCGATACGGGAACGTTAACTCGCCGTGCATCACTTCAATGACGTGGACGCCCGGCCCGCCTGTCGCCGGTATCGTGAAGCTCGCGGCACCCTTCGTGGTGACGGACGAAATCCAGCCGGTGAAGTTGTTGTCGTAGATCACGTCCCAGGAATTGTAGAGCGAACGGTAGCCGATGCCCTTGACATCGACCTTGATCGGCGTGCCCGGCGGCCCGCTCTTCGGCGAAATCTCGATGGTCATGTCGAGGTTGAAGCCCGCCTGGGTGAACAGGCGGGAGTCTTGCTGCAGCACGATGTCGTGCATGAAGCCGTAGTCGTCCGGCGCCTTGAAGGTCACCGAGAGGTGGCCGGACTGGTCGGTTCTGGCCTTGGCGATCTCGTAGGCAACCGGCGTGAATTCGCGGCCGTGATACTCGGCGTCAGCCACCTTCCATGCGCCGGCGGCGGTGGTCCACACCAGCTGGAATTCCTGGCCAGCCGGCAGGCCTTCGGCTGAAAGGGTTACCGGCGCCCCGGCTGGGGCGTGATTAGGAGATACGTTGAGCCGGCCGACATATCCATTCGACGGCTCCCCGACCTCGACTTGCGGTCCAAAGGCAGCGGCGGGAGCCGCGGCCGCCGGCGTTGGCGATATCAGCGCCAGCGACGCCATTGTGGGCAACACCAGCGCACACGACAACCCGGCCAGCCGGCCGCTGCCAACCCTCATAAGCGACCTCTCGACGCGTTATTTCTTCAAGACCGGCTCGCCGTCGACCACCATCAATGCCGTGGTAGGACGGTTGAACGGCTTCCATTCCACCGTGGAGCCGTCATTCATGGTGGCGATGACTTTATAGCCCACGGAGCCGGTTGGGTGATCGGCCGGGATGGTCCAGAACATCGACCAAAAATAATCGGTCGGCGGCGCGCCATGGGACTTGTAGCCGGCCGGCAGCCTCTGGCCGTTGCCCAGTTCGACCACCAGGCTCTTGAGCACCTTGTCGTCGGCGATTTCGCCGTTCGCCTGCAGCACGCGGATGCGGAATGCGACTGCTTCCTTGCGCTTGTATTGGTTGTTCAGGACGCAGAACGGGCCCGCCTGGTCCGGCAACGCATGGCGAACGATATCGCCCTCGAAGAACAATTTCTTCGCTTGCTGCTGAGCCTGGGCGCCCGAGGCGAAACCGAGCGTCGCGACCGCCAATGCAATAGCTGTGACTGAGAAGCTTTTCATTTGAGGGCGCCCTTTCCAACCTGATGTGGATTTATTGGGATGCGTTTCGCATCGTAATTTACTCACCATAGCTTTTTTTTGGTCAGGCCGAAAGGGGGTCGGACCCGACAGGCGGGTCGGCCCGACCTTGCCTTGCCTTGACCCTGTCCCCCCGGGAGCGCGGGCGTCGCGCCTGCCCTATTCGGGCAGGCGAACGTCCCGTTTCCCACAACCGCTGCACTTCAAATCACGTATCTTACGCTCTATATAAATTTTGTGTCTTCGCTATATGTCCTGCGCTCTATACGTTGGCTGTTTGGGCCATATGGATTCGGAGCTATCCCGATGACTTCCCGTCTGGTTGCGGGCCTCTTGGTCATTCTCGCCTGGGTGCCGGCCATAGGCCAGGAAGTGCGCGTGCCGTCGTCTCCCGGCGAGATCAAGCTGTCCTATGCGCCGGTGGTGAAACGGGTGGCGCCCGCGGTCGTTAATGTCTATGCCGCGCGCGTGGTCGAGAATCGCGTGCCGATGTTCGATGACCCGATCTTTCGGCGTTTCTTCGGCGGCGGCAGCCCGCGTGAGCAGGTGCAGCGCTCGCTCGGCTCCGGCGTGATCGTCGATCCGGCCGGCCTCGTGGTGACGAACTTCCACGTCATCGAAAATGCCGATCAGATCAAGGTTTCGCTCGCCGATAAACGCGAGTTCGAAGCTGACATCGTGCTCAAGGATCAGCATTCCGATCTTGCGGTTTTGCGCCTCAAGGACACCCGCGAACGCTTCGCGGCAATCGATCTCGGCGATTCGGACGCCCTCCAGGTCGGAGACGTGGTCCTGGCGCTCGGTAACCCGTTCGGGGTCGGCCAGACTGTAACCCACGGCATCGTGTCGGCTGTGGCGCGCACCCAGGTCGGCATCACCGATTACCAGTTCTTCATTCAGACCGACGCTGCCATTAATCCGGGCAATTCCGGCGGCGCGCTGGTCGACCTCGGCGGGCGGCTGGTCGGCATCAACACCGCGATCTTCTCCCGCTCCGGCGGCTCCCAGGGCATCGGCTTTGCCATACCGGCCAACATGGTGCGGGCCGTGATCGCGTCCGCGCGCGGCGGCAGCGCCGTGGTGCGGCGGCCGTGGCTCGGCGCCAAGCTGCAGGCTATCACCCCGGAGATCGCCGAGAGCCTCAGCCTCAAACGGCCGGTGGGCGCCCTGGTGTCGGGCGTCGCAGCCAGCAGCCCGGCTGCCCGCGCCGGGATGCGCACCGGCGATCTTGTGGTTTCCGTGGACGGCCAGGACGTCGATGACGTCAACGCTTTCGACTACCGCTTCGCCACCAAGCCGCTGGGCGGGCAGGCCAATATCGGCGTCTTGCGCAGCGGCCGGGAGGTCAGGCTTGCGGTCGCACTCGAACCGGCGCCGGAGACCCCGCGCGATGAAACCCTCATCAAGGCGCGCTCGCCGTTTCTCGGCGCCAAAGTCGCGAACCTGTCGCCGGCGCTGGCGGACGAGTTGCGGATGGACAACTACTCCAAAGGCGTCGTCGTCACCGATGTCGAGAACGGATCGACGGCGCAGAGCTTCGGCCTTCAAAAGGGCGACGTCGTGCTTGTCGTCAACAACGCCAAGAT
>Ga0066903_100005435_pt1 | contig 11055 bp, 7 predicted proteins | sample PanSoiMetaGPlot1_FD_67491 | JGI IMG/M metagenome (GOLD analysis project Ga0066903, IMG submission 67491) | Tropical forest soil microbial communities from Panama analyzed to predict greenhouse gas emissions - Panama Soil - Plot 1 (version 2) | ecosystem: Environmental > Terrestrial > Soil >...
GCAAACTTACGCTGGAACAACTGGCGACCGCGGCGGATGGAACGGAAAGGATCACGATTGATGATGAAGACGGAAGAGCCTGGGGTCATGAGGTCTCCACGCCCCGCCCCGATCTCATCGCTCAGAGACTTATGAATACCAGCGTTGGCATTATTCGGCGCTTGCGTGTTGTCGATCATCTGGGCTAGCGCTACCGAGCCCGTCAGCAATAGGAGACCGCTTGCAGACCGTGCGACCCTTCCCCAAGTTCTCATGACGTTTTACCTCTTCTCGCAAATGTTTAGGCGTTCTTATCGCAATCTTCGGGATGTTAGTAAATCCCTCGCGCTTCTCACGTTGCGCTCTTGTGGTTCTCTTGCTAATGCATTCAGTGGGTGAGGGTTAGTGGGACTTATATCCTGCGTTGTGGAGGGTGCTAGACTATGCGGAGCCAGTGGCAGCCCGCATGTGGCCTTCGCAGCCTTCCACCAACGGAAACGTCAGGTTCGGCGTCTTTGATCTCGATTTGCGCACTGGTGAGCTGCGCAAACGCGGCACCAAGGTCAAACTTCAGGAACAACCGCTCCAAGTCTTGCAGGTGCTGCTTGAGAACACGGGAGAAGTGGTCTCCCGTGAGAAGTTGCAGCAGAGCATCTGGCCGGTCGACACTTTCGTGGACTTTGAGCACGGCCTGAACAATGCGATACGGCGATTGCGCGAGGCATTGGGTGACTCAGCAGAAACCCCCCGCTACATCGAAACCCTAGCGAGACGCGGGTACCGTTTTATCGGGCATGTGGAGACTGCTCACGCGCCTGTTCCCTCTGCCACAAGGTCGCTGGCCGTACTCCCTCTCGACAATTTATCGCACGACCCCGAGCAGGAATATTTCGTGGAAGGACTTACCGAGGCCCTTATCACCACGTTAGCCAAGATCGGCGACCTGCGGGTTGTAGCGCGGACTTCGGTGATGGCTTACAAAGGTGTCCGCAGGCCCGTGCGCGAAATTGCTCGCGAACTGGGAGTCGATACGATCGTGGAAGGGAGCGTACTGCGCGTAGGGGGCAGAATCCGCATCAATGCGCAGCTCATTCATGCACCCAGCGAAATGCACCTGTGGGCGGAGAGTTATGAACGTGATGTGAGGGACATCCTGGCCTTACAAGCGGAAATGGCCCAAGCCATCGCCGCCGAGGTCCACGTCAAACTCACGCCACAGGAACAGGCCCACCTAGGGCAGGTCCACCCTGTCGATCCGGATGCGTACGCAGCCTATCTGAAGGGCCGTTATTACTGGAACCGGCGCAGCGGCGAAGGTTGCGAAAAGGCAATTCGATGTTTTCAAGAAGCTATTGACCGCGATCCGACGTACGCCGCGGCGTACGCGGGCTTGGCCGACTGCATGTCCGTGCTTGGCGTCTGCAGCATGGTTGCCCCTGACGATGGTTTTGGCAAGGCCAAGCGGTTGGCTTTGCAGGCACTCGAAAAAGATCCGAACCTGGCGGAAGGGCACGCATCGCTTGCCTTTGCCACGATGTGGTATGACTTCGATTTTGCCAGCGCCGAGCGCGGATTCAGGCGGTCGCTCTCGCTTAATCCGAGCTACGTGACAGGACGTACATGGTACGGAATCTTTCTTTCCATGGCAGGACGAAACGAGGAGGCCTACAACGAAGTGCAACGTTCCATTCGCCTCGAACCGTGCTCCAGCCCAGTCTCTTTCTGCATGGGAATCGTTCATTGGGCAGGGCGTCGTTATGATCAGGCCATCGAGCAATTTGATAAGGCGATCGAGCTGGAGCCCACTAACGCCCTTGCATACGGGTTGCAGGCCGATACCTACTTAAGCAAGTCGGAGTATCAGTCCGCCGCTGAGGGTTATCAAAAGAGCATCCAGTTTTCCCATGGCTCTTCGTCATTCATCGCTGCCCTCGGAGCGACTTATGCCAGGCAGGGAAAAACCGAAGAGGCGCAGAAGATTCTGGATCAATTGCGCAGCCTCGCGAAGCAGCGGTACGTTACGCCGTATATTGTGGCGAGGCTCAAGCTAGCTTTGGGCAGAAAAGATGACGCCCTTGAGTGCCTTGAGACCGGCTACCGGGGACGCGATTCATTCATGGTCTTTCTCAAGGTAGATCCTCTGCTCGATGATCTGCGTTCGGACCCGCGCTTTCAGGACCTGCTTCGGCGCATGAACTTTCCCTCGTAACCGCAAAGTGCAAACTTGAATCAAGCAAACGACACCGAAGCCCAGAGACGAGCCACCTTCAAACGCTGGACGAGGTGGTATCTTCAGCGGCGATACACGCTGTTGTTCTATACCTTGCTCTTCACTCTGGTGGCGAACCCCATCATCGCCATGTTCGGTGGAAGCGGAATACTTGTTGATTCGTTGCTGGCCGCTAACCTGCTTGTCGCCGTGATGCCGTTCGAAGCCAATAGGCCTAGAAAGTACGTGCTCGAGGCAATGGTCTTGTTATGGGTGGCTTATCCCATCAGCAGCTGGCTCGGACACCCGACCGTTTCAGCAATCATACTGACCACATGGACACTGATCGGATTGTCTGCAGCGGCCGTTGCGTTACGCTTCGCCATGCGAAGCTCCAAAGTCGATGCGGAGCATCTGTTCGCCGCGCTGAGTTCTTATCTGCTGGCCGGGATTTATTTTGGCCTTCTCTATTGGGCTCTTGAGCAACTTCGACCTGGGACGTTTGTGGCCGCGACCGCATTCTCAAAGACGGGCGGCATCTATTTCAGTTTCGTGACACTGGCAACTCTCGGTTATGGCGATATCGTGCCGAAAACAGACGTAGCCCGCGGCTTGGCAATTCTCGAAGCTGTGGGAGGCCAGTTATTCCTCGCTGTACTGGTTGCACGGCTGTTAAGTCTGCATTCAAACTCTTCGGACTGAAGCAGGGGTTGCACGTGTGTTGCACGTCGCCCCTGTACTCCTTGCGGTAGTGCCGACTTGCCTGTTTGTCGAACCAGGTTGAAATTGGTAAAAAAAACATTTACTGAAAATCCGGAAGACAAAGGAGCTAGCCCAGGATCACTTTGTGAAATCCGGATTCCACTGAGGTTACATGGAGATTCGGCATAAATAACGACTTAGCGTACGGTCGGGCCTCTGACCCCAGCTTTTGGCTCCTAGCTACTCGCAAGAGATCCGGTCCAAAGTTCGAGACAGGATCTGGAAACTAAAACCAGAAATTGGAAACTCGCTTGTTGTTACCCTTCTACTTCCAGTGCAGCAAGTTGGAGAGGGTGAACCCGCCAAGTTCACGAACTTTAAATTGAGATTGAATTCAGCAGGTTAGCGTGAATTGAAGGTTTCCTGGGGCTTGACAAGAATTTTCCAGCGAATGCTGCCGGGCGTGCGGCTACGACATGCGATTGGCACTGCCACTCTTAACAGATGCGGGGCTTCTAGAAAGCTGACATAAATGTTTCAGTCCGCCTAGAAGTCCAGCGGAGACTACGGGAATGAGGATGAGTCGATGCGCCCCAGATTCGCTGCAGTTTTTGCCCTGTCCATCTTCTTGCATAGCGTATTTATCAACCCCTGCCTAGTTGCTCAGGTACAACCAAAAGATGCTTCGGATGTCACTCGACAAGCGAACTCTGCAGTGCTGAATCAGCTTCCATTCAATAATCGTCAAGACTACGAAGACGCAAAGCGTGGTTTCATTGCCAGTGATCCCAAGATCATGTTCAAGAACCAACAGGGGCAGACCATTTGGGATTTGAATACCTACAGTTTCCTCAACGCACAAGAAGCCCCCGCCACCGTGAACCCCAGCTTGTGGCGGATAGCCCAACTCAACATGAACAGTGGGCTGTTCAAGGTGACCGATGGAATTTATCAGATACGCGGTTATGACCTTTCAAACATGACGATCGTGGAGGGGAAGACCGGTCTCATTGTGATTGATCCTCTCATTTCGACGGAGGTATCCAAGGCTGGTTTGGATCTGTACTACAGGAATCGTCCCAAGAAACCCGTGGTCGCAGTTATCTACACCCACAGTCACGTCGATCATTACGGTGGAGTTAAGGGTGTGGTTTCCGAGGCTGACGTCAAGTCAGGGAAGGTTCACATCTATGCGCCGGAGCACTTCCTAGAGGAAGCGGTCAGCGAGAACGTTTTCGCTGGCAACGCGATGAGTCGTCGCGCTATTTACATGTACGGTGCGTTACTTCCGAGAGGGCCCCAGGGACAACTGGACGGGGGCCTGGGGAAAACCACATCCATCGGAACCGTGACTCTTATTCCACCGACCGACACCATCAAGCAGACCGGCGAGAAGAAAACGATTGACGGAGTCGAGGTGGTCTTCCAGATGGCACCAGGCACGGAAGCGCCGTCTGAGATGTTGTTCTACTTCCCGCAGTTCAAGGCGCTTTGCGCCGCCGAGGACGCCACCCACACTTTACACAATCTCCTCACGCTCCGCGGAGCACAAGTGCGCAATGCCACCAACTGGTGGAAGACGCTGAACACAACTCTCAACATGTTCGGAGATAAGACTGACGTAGTGTTCGCGTCGCACCATTGGCCGACGTGGGGGAACGACAAAGTAATCGATTTCCTTGAGAAACAGCGGGATCTGTACAAGTACATCAATGACCAATGCTTGCGGCTTCTGAACTCTGGCTACACCATCACCGAGATTGGGGAAATGATGAAACTGCCGGCAAGCCTCGGTCAGGAATGGTTCAATCGTGACTATTACGGATCCTTGAATCACGACTCAAAAGCAGTCTACCAACGGTATCTCGGCTGGTACGACTCCAACCCGGCCAACCTGTATGGATGGCCACCAGAGGAGGTTGGCAAACGTTACGTTGAGTTCATGGGCGGCGCCGATGCAGTCATTGCCAAAGCCAAAGCCTCATTCGACAAGGGAGATTACCGCTGGGTGGCCGAGGTAATGAAGCATGTCGTTTTCGCCGATCCTAACAACCAGACTGCCAAGAATCTCGAGGCTGACGCATTGGAACAGCTCGGTTATCAAACGGAGGATCCGACCTGGAGGAATGAGTTCTTGATGGGCGCGTTAGAACTCAGAAATGGCATCCCTAAGGGGACGGGGACGCAGACAGCGAGTCCAGATACTATCCGCGCCATGACGGTTGAGATGGTTCTCGATTTTCTTGGCATGCGAATTGATGCGCAAAAAGCTGAAGGCAAAGCGATCACGTTTAACTGGATCCTTCCGGACAGTTCCCAAAAATACGCGGTTACATTGAAGAACTCTGCGCTGACCTACACCGAGGGGAAGGTTCTCGCCAACGCAAATGCCACTGTGACTCTGCCAAAATCAAGTCTCGACAACATACTATTAAAGAGCACAACTTTCGACGATGAGGTCAAGGCTGGTCGGGTCAAGGTCGAGGGGAACCAGGCCATGTTCAACGAGTTCCTTGGCATGCTTGTGAACTTCGATCCACTCTTCAACATAGTGGCACCCTGAAAGTCAATCTAGGGAGGCTGGGCTATGGCTGCCGCCAAGACGTTTTCCCTTACCAAGAGTCACCCTGGGATCGTTGAGCACTTTACCGCGCCACGAGCCTCCATCAAGGATCGCGTGGCCGAGGGCAAGGCTTTGCGAACGAAAGTACCCCGCTCCAGTTTGGCCGAATACCAGCCGTCCTTAAAGCGACAAGACCCGGTGTCGATTCTGGAGGCTCAGGCCAAGGCACGTTTGCCGCAACTGATCCCGGTGCGTTATGCGCGCATGTTGGCATCACCTTTTGCGTTTCTTCGGGGGTGTGCGGCGATCATGGCCCAGGATCTGAGCCCGTCACCGGTGACCGGGCTTTCGGTTCAGGTCTGTGGCGACATGCACGTGTCTAATTTCGGCCTCTTTGCCTCTGCCGAACGTAACCTGACATTTGGCATCAATGACTTTGACGAGACTATTTCCGGTCCGTGGGAGTGGGACCTAAAACGTCTGGCAACCAGCGCAGTCGTAGCCGGACAGTTTCTGCAGCGCGATCGTGAAAGTTGTGAGTCGTTTAGCCGAGCCGTGGTGAGCTCCTATCGGAAACATATTCGTGAATATGCCAGCACGGGCTATCTGGCCACCTGGTATTCCACAATTCGAGAGAACGATTTGTTGGGAGCCTTTCCTCCGAAGCTGCGGGATCGGCTACAAAGAGTCCTGGCCAAAGCGAAAAAAGGCTCCAACCTGCAGGTTCTGGAGAAAATGACGGACCTGGTGGATAACAAGCAGCGGATCGTCGAAGCCGCTCCCTTCGTTGTGCGTGAACTCAAAACCCAAAAGGGAACCCCCATTCGGAAAGCCCTGGGAATTTTTCTACAGCAATACCTTGCCTCGCTCTCCCCAGACCGAAGAACGCTGATCTCGCGATATCAGGTGCTGGATGTGGCACGCAAAGTCGTGGGAGTGGGCAGCGTGGGCACTCGTTGCTGGGTAGTTTTCATGCGGGGACTGGAACAAGGCGACCCGCTGTTCCTGCAGGTTAAGGAGGCACAGGCTTCAGTGCTTGCTCCCTACCTCGACACCCCAGCGTTCCAAAACGAAGGTTTCCGTGTAGTCAGTGGGCAGCGTTTGATCCAAGGATCGCCTGACATTCTGCTGGGCTGGGGAACGGCTGAGGGTATGCAATTCTATGTGTGCCAGCTCCGCGACATGAAGGGCAGTTACGAGTTTGACCCAGATTCATCCACGCGACAAGGATTTTTAAGCTACTGCCGACTGTGCGGCTGGGCGCTGGCGCTGGCACACGCAAAGTCCGGGGACGCCGCGAAGATCGCCGGATACGTGGGCAAGAGTGAAGCGCTAGATGAAGCCCTAACTGAGTTTGCCTTCGCGTACAGTAACCAGAACGATCGCGATTATGGGGAACTGAAAAAAGCGGCGCGCACCCACAGGATCAATGTTTCGAAGGCAGCATGAGTTCGCGTGCCCTTTTGTGACCGATCCGAGTGCGCCAGAGCCGAACGGGTGCGGTGAAGCTTAAGTGACATGAGATATGCAGCCTGAGGAGCTTGCCGCAAATGAGCTTAATGAACTTTCCATTTCTTGTTTTTGCCCTGTCGTTATTGGTTCTCTTCCTTGCAGCGATCATCGGAGACCAGCTCCGCCGAAGGGTGTTTCCCCTACAGGATGAAGGTCGGGAAGATTTCAATATCGTTTTAGGTGGGACGCTGACGCTGCTCGGATTACTGATCGGCTTCAGCTTCTCGATGGCAGTAAGCCGCTACGATCAGCGTAAAAACTACGAAGAAGCTGAGGCCAATGCAATCGGCACTGAGTATTTGCGGGCTGACTTGCTGCCGGCAGAGAACGCCGCGAAAGTACGCGGATTGCTAAAAAAATACATTGATCAGCGCTTGCTGTTTTACACAACGCGCGACGAGGAAAAAGTCGATAGGATCAACACCGATACAGCAGCATTGCAGAACGAGCTGTGGTCAAGTGTCCAGGCGGTAGCCACGGCGCAGTCCACCCCAATTATTGCCCTTACTGTCTCCGGGATGAATGATGTGCTCAATTCGCAGGGGTACACACAGGCTGCGTGGTGGAACCGCATCCCAGTCGCTGCGTGGCTATTAATGGCAGCCGTTGCCATCTGCGCCAACCTGCTGGTTGGTTACAGCGCACATGGGACGCATCGGCGTATGCTTGCGATCTTGCCAATCATGGGCGCTCTTGCGTTCTTCTTGATCTCCGATATTGACAGCCCACGCGGAGGGGTCATTCGCGTGGTTCCGCAGAATTTGCTCAGTCTGTCGCAATCGCTGCCCAATCAGTAGATGGAAGCGCCTAGGCGCAGTGAGCAATTGTCGCCTGCCGCGCCTTACTTCCCTGCTTGCTGGAGGCGCTCCGCCTCGGTTCGTTCCTTAGCGGCACTGGTGGCTTGTCCTAGAGCCGTATAGATCTGAAACAGCAAAATGTGAGGATCGGGGGAGGTGGGCTGAACCTTGCTTGCTTTCTGCAGATAGGGGATCGCAGCATTGGGGTCATCTTGCGCAAGCATCTGGCCCATGACGAGATTCGATTCGTAATCGTCGGGCTGAAGAGCAAGCGACTTTCGCATCTCGCGTTTGGCGTCGTCCGCACGTCCAAGGCGACTGTAAGCGGCTGCCAACGTGTAATGGAGGTTCCCTAAAGACTGCGAGTTCTCGCTTGTGGATTTGGCAACGGCCGCTTCCAGTTCGGTCTTGGCGTCCTCGGTGTTTCCGGATGAAAGGTAAGCAAGCCCGAGGTTGTAACGGTCCATAGCTGTGTTAGGACTCAACTCGACGGCTTTGCGTAAATACGGCAGGGCTCGAGCATAGTCCTGCTGGTCCACCCAGATGGTGCCGAGATTCCGATTTACGACCGCATTGCCTGGATCATGCGAGAGAGCCTTCTCCAGTGCAGAGGTGGCATCCTGCAAGTGTCCGGACTCCCGTGCCAATAAAGCTTCCTGCACGAGGTTGGCGATCTCAATCTTATCTTTCGGGTCGGCGCGATTCTCATTTGAGGCGCCGGCGACAACGCTGCCAGATGAAACGTAACCCAATGCGGCCAGTTTTTGACCCAGTGCTGGATTCATCGCCGATTCAGGTGCCTTGGTCGTGTTTTCTGTTCCACGTCGCAGTGCGGTGAGCTGAGAAGCTAGCGTCTGCGTAATCGCGGGAGATTGCTTTGACAGGTCGTGTGCGGCTTGAGGATCGGCAGTCTGATCGTAGAGTTCTTTGCGCGGAGCCTCCACGTACAAATACTTATCCGAACGAAGGGACCGGAGAGAACTCCAGCCGAAATCGCGGTACGGATAGTCCGTTTCTGCATAGGAGGAGCGATCCTCGGGCTTTCTCTGGCTTGCTCCAGGAACAGATGGAGTCATCAGCGCCATGAGTGACTTGCCCTGCACGGACTTTGGAATTGGAATCGACAATGCTTGCAAAATGGTGGGCATTATGTCGACAAGACTGGCCCGTTGGTCCACGCGAGTACCGGCGAAACGCTGCCCAGGCAATTTGATTAGAAGGGGAACGTGGATGGTTTCGTCATAAAGAAAGATCCCATGATTGCGCTCGCCGTGCTCTCCGAAGGCCTCTCCATGGTCGGACATCACGGCGATCAGCGAACCATCGAACAAAGTCTGCTTTTTTAACTGCTCGAGCAGGGTCCCCAAGGCTGCGTCCGTGTAGGCAATTTCGCCATCGTACAGATTCGCTGCGTAGCGGCTTTTATACGGCTCGGGGGGTTCGTAGGGTGCATGCGGATCAAAGAGGTGAATCCACACAAAGCATGCGCTGCGGGGATGTGCTTTTAGCCAATCCACAGCATGAGAAACTACGTCGGCCGCGCGGTGCTCGTAGACTTGATAGCGGTCGCCCGTTGAAGCGAACCCGGTGTCATATTCGTCGAAACCCCGATCGAAGCCCGGGGAGGCTCCAGACTTGGGATCGAGAATCACAGAGCCGATGAAAGCAGCGGTTTTGTAACCGTGATCGTGGAGGACTTTCGGCAAATAGGGCAACGTTTCGGCAAGTGGCATACCGAAATCATTTACCCGGTTGAACTGTGGATAGGTGCCAGTGAGAATCGTGGCGTGCGAAGGCGAAGTGAGCGGAACCTGAGAGTAGGCACGACTGAACACGACCGACTGCTTAGCGAGTGAATCGAGATTCGGCGTCAGTCCGCGCTGTGATCCGAGGAATCCCATGCGGTCGGCGCGGGTCGTGTCCACGGTAATAAGGATCACGCTTGGGGCAGAGACAGGTGCAGCCAGCGCGGAGCAGGTCAAAAGCGTAACGCCGAGCCAGGATTGCAACACGCGAATGCCAAAGCGGGGGCTTATCACACGAAAAGTGTACGCGAGATTTTGAATGGAGGCTGTGCCAGCAACGCGCAGGAACTGGTAAGCTTGAGTTCTGCAGTTTTGGACCCGTAGCTCAACTGGATAGAGCACTGCGCTTCGAACGCAGGGGTTGGGAGTTCAAGTCTCTCCGGGTCCGCCATCTTTTTCGATCATGCCTAATTCACAGCGTTCGAGGGAGTGACTTCAATATTCACCCGCGCACTGTGGCTGGGATGTTCGCCTTCCAAAACCTCGGCGGCCAGCATGCGTGACAGATGAACCATCTGAGGACGAAACAGACTCGAGTAGTGCAGGTTGTATCGCTTGTCACAACGCACACAGGAGAGCGGCTCAGGATCCAAAATCAAGCCCTTGCGCATCGGGCTGGCGCCGTCGGTTACAGCTTCACAGAGGAAAATCTTCCGCGATACGACCGCAGATCGTAGTGTCATTGGATCGTGCGGATCTGGTGAACTTTGACTTTCGCGAGCGTTGCTGCTTGGGTCGAGTGCTGCCAGGTCAGCGAGGAGAGAGTTATCGCGGAATAAAGACTGCAGGGCGTGCGGAATCCTTCCCACGCGGGATTGCGCGATGATGGCTTTTATCCCGGCTTGGCGAGCAAGCCGTCGTTCTTCCGGTGTAACGTGCGAAGCGCACAGGAGCAATCGAGCGCCGGGGTGGAATTTGAGAATTTCGCGCGCAGCCTCGATGCCATTCAGAACCGGCATGGCGAGGTCGAGAATGATGAGTTCGGGCGTGAGTTGGTAAGCCTTGCTGACGGCATCTCCGCCGTCAGCTACCTCTGCACAAATCTTCCAGTGAGAATTCCACTCAACGAAATCACGGAGGATTTTTCTAATTTCTGGCCGTTCGTTCGCGATAAGAACTCGAACCGACAAAGCACCTCCGCGGGCATGCTCCTGATCTGCCATGGCTTTGCTCGATCTAATACTTGCCCCTTGGATGCAGGCCAAGCGGTGCGGATGCCCGGTGTCACTGAAAGTGACTGTGGTGCCCATGTGAACCATCTTGCAGCCTGGCGGGTGTATTGATGCACGGCCGAGTCCCAAAACCCTTCTTGTGCGGACGTTTGGCATGCGGACTGCGGTGTATGCTGTTGGACCAGCCAAGTTGCGCGGAGGAGCGTTCCATGAGCCCGAGTAGAGAGGTTCCTGCTATGAAATCGATATACAGCGTACATCCGGGGATTGCTATGGTGCAGAAATGGGTGGCGGAGTTGCCATCGAAAACAGGGCG
>Ga0066903_100005436_pt1 | contig 11055 bp, 6 predicted proteins | sample PanSoiMetaGPlot1_FD_67491 | JGI IMG/M metagenome (GOLD analysis project Ga0066903, IMG submission 67491) | Tropical forest soil microbial communities from Panama analyzed to predict greenhouse gas emissions - Panama Soil - Plot 1 (version 2) | ecosystem: Environmental > Terrestrial > Soil >...
TACAGTACTCGTCAACGGCGCCGGCGGAAACAAGCCGGAAGGATCGGTGGCTCCCGGTGGCGACTTCTGCAAGCTGTCGCTCGACGGGTGGGAGCAGGTGTTCGACCTGAATCTGATTGGCGGTGCGCTGCTCCCATGTCAGGTGTTCGGGGAGACGATGGTCGCGGCCAAGAAAGGGAGCATCATCAATATTGCCTCGATCGCGTCGATCCTGCCGTTGTCAAGAGTTGTTGCATACTCGGCCGCGAAGGCCGCGGTCCTGAACCTGACGCAGTGGCTCGCCCGCGAATGGTCGACCAAGGGTGTGCGCGTCAACGCGATTACCCCCGGCTTCTTCCCGGCCGAGCAGAACCGGCGCATGTTGCTCAAGGATGACGGGACCTACACAGAACGCGGACAACAGATCGTCGGCCATACGCCAATGGGCCGCTTCGGCGAGCCGCAGGAACTGGCCGGCGCCGTCGTCTGGCTGGCGTCACCCCGAGCGTCGTCGTTCGTCACCGGGCAGAATATTGTGGTGGACGGCGGATTCTCGTCCGTCACCATTTAGCTGCCCCTCCCTGGCCCCGCGCAGTCAACTTCCATCCATTCGTGCACTCGGTTCCCCTCTGCGTCTCGAAAACGATCAGTTCAGCTGGGCCGATTCTCTCGAATTTGACAAGGTCGAGGGCGAGTTGCGGCCGCCCTCGCCGGTGGATGGTTGCATGGCAGGTAAAGGTCGCAACTGGAATGGCGACAAGGAAAAGCGTTTGTCACAGGAGCATTCGCGAAAAGCCGTATTCCTGCCGCTTCATGACGCTAATGCGAATCGGACTTTTTTTCCGGCCTGAATGCGGACCGAGAATTGGTTCCATCCCCTAGTCGGCACTAGAGTTGCAGTAAGCCGATTGAAGTCGCCCCTCCAGGAACCGTACTTCCTCGCCGGTCGCCCCCGGATGAGCGGGATCGGCGTATGAGCTCAGCGACATTGACCCGCCCCCTTCTTGTGCTGATCATCGAAGACAACGTGGACACGGCCGAAGGCCTGGCCCGGTTCTTGCGCATTGGCTGTGGGTATACGGTCGTGACCGCGCTCGACGGGCTCAAAGGACTGCAGGCTGCCCGGAACGATCCGCCGGATGTGATCATCTGTGACCTCGGTCTGCCGAAGCGGAACGGCCTCCTCGTCGGCGAGGAGATTGCCGCGGCTCAGAACCCGCGACCTCTGCTCATGGCCGTGACCGGCTACGGCGACGCGGCGACCCGCGACCTCGCGCAGAACGCCGGCTTCGACCACTTCCTCGTCAAGCCGGCCGATCCGTTCGAAATCGAAGCGCTGATCGAAGCCCACTTCGCTTCGCGCGCCGACCAATCAGCCGACAACGATTCCTGAGAATGAATTGGCGGCCGGGCTAACTCAATGCCGAACGACCACGCGCGCTCGCGCGCCGACCGCTTCGCCATCAAGTTGGGCGGACGTGTGTGCTTTGAGCGGAGCCGTCGTTCGCACCGGTTGTCTGATGAGTCGCCGGTAAACCGGAAGGTAATCATTCGCCATGCGCGTGGCGCTGAACCGCGAGTCGAACACGCGGCGGCAACGGCGGCGGTCGAAGTCCGCAGCGCGGCGAACGGCTTTAACGGCGGCGTCGACGGAATCGACGACGAATCCAGTCAATCCGTCATCAATCACCTCAGGAACGGAGCCGCGCGGCCAGGCGATCACGGGAGTCCCGCACGCCATCGACTCGATCATGACCAGGCCGAACGGTTCCGGCCAGTCGATAGGGAAAAGCACCGCGCGGGCGTTGCCGAGGAACTCCCCCTTGTCCTTCTCGCCGATCTCGCCGACGAACTGGACCTTTGGGTCGCGGAACAGCGGTTCCACGGTGGTGTGGAAGTACTCTTCGTCGGCCTTGTCCACCTTAGCCGCGACGCGCAACGGAATCCCGGACCGCCGCGCGATTTCGACGGCCCGGTCCACGCGCTTCTCCGGCGAGATCCGGCCCAGGAACGCCAAGTACTCGCCCGGCCGTTCGCGGCAGCGGTACAAATTGGCCGGCAGGCCGTGGTGCACCGTCGCCATCCAGTTCGCCTGCGGCAGCGGACGGCGCTGGCCGTCCGAGATGGAGACGACCGGCATGTCCTGGAACTCGTCATAGACGCAGCCGAGTTCCGGCTGGTCGAGACGGCCGTGCAGCGTGGTCACCTGCGGCACGTCCATCCGTCTCGACAGCGGGTAGTGCAGGTAGTCGATGTGGAAATGGATGATGTCGAATCGGTCGGCGGACTGGTAGACCTTCTCCATCATGACGAAGTGCGGGGCGAACCGGTCTGTGTAATTCGGGTCCAGGCGCAGCGCTTGCGGGCAGATTGGGACGAGTTCCGCGGCGGTTACCGAATCACCGCTCGCGAACAGGGTGACCTGGTGGCCCTGTCGGACTAGCTCTTCGGTCAGGTACGAGACGACGCGTTCCGTTCCGCCGTAGTATTTCGGTGGAACCGCCTCATAGAGTGGCGCGACTTGTGCGATCCTCACGTATCAGTCCCCCGCCTGGGTTAGTGAAGCCCGAAGTCACGCAGTTTTCATGCCAGACTTGGGATTTGTCGTCCCTATAAATCACCGACAATCGCTCTTACGTAAAATCGGTGTGGCTATCGGGTTGTGGGCAGGAAGTTTCCCATGAGCGAAGTTGCGACGGGCGGAGCGGTCCGCGAACAGACGGACAGTCGAATGGGCGAACGCGCGCATGAGGATCCGTATTACATCGCCGCGGCGGCGCCGCCGGCCGGCGAGCGCGATCGCGTGCTCAAACACGGTGACACCTTCGCCGTCTTCGACCACCACGGCGACATCCGGCCGGTCGGGATGAAGGAGCAGGGGGTTTTCCATGAGGGGACGCGGTTTCTCTCTTGTCTCGCCCTCCGCTTCGGTCGCGGTGAGCCGCTGTTTCTCAGCTCCACGGTGAATCAGGAAAACGCGATCCTCACGGTCGATCTTACCAACCCGGACATCCGCGAGGGCGATCGCGTGACCGTCCCCCGCGGAACCCTGCACCTGTTCCGCGGCATCTTCCTCTGGCAGGGGGCCTGCTACCAGCGGCTTGGGCTGAGGAACTACGGCGTTGTTCCGATCGAGGTCTCCTTCTCACTGCGCTTTGACGCCGACTTCGCCGACATCTTCGAGGTGCGCGGCACACGGCGCGCGCGTCGCGGGCGAATCCTGCCGCCGGCCGTCGGCGGCGGAACCGCGGTCCTCGCTTATGAAGGTCTCGATGGCGTTATCCGCCGGGCCCGACTGGAGTTCAGCCCGTCGCCGCATCGCCTGACTGCGACGGAAGCCTACTTCACCGTCTCACTCGCCCCGCAAGAGGAGGCCCTTGTCCATCTGACGACGGCCTGCGAGATCGGCGCGGAGCTGACGCAACCGGCACCGCCGTTCGAGGTCGCGCTCGGGCAGGCGTCCGACGGCTTGCGCGCCATCCGCGCCGGGGCGTGCGACATCTTCACGTCCAACGAGCGGTTCAACGACTGGCTGAATCGAAGCCTGGCCGACCTGGCCATGATGATGACCGACACCCCGGACGGCATGTACCCCTACGCCGGCGTGCCATGGTTCAGCACGCCGTTCGGCCGCGACGGGATCATCACCGCGCTGCAAACGTTGTGGGTCAATCCGGAGATCGCCCGCGGCGTGCTGGCGTTTCTTGCTGCGACGCAGGCCGATGCCGAAATTCCGGAACAGGACGCCGAGCCGGGCAAAATCCTGCACGAGATGCGGCACGGGGAAATGGCCGCGCTCCGCGAGATCCCGTTCGGCCGCTACTACGGCAGCGTCGACGCGACGCCGCTCTTCGTCATGCTGGCGGGTGCGTACTACGAGCGCACCGCCGATCGCGCGTTCCTCGAATCGATCTGGCCGAACGTTGAGCGCGCCGTCAAATGGCTCAACGACTACGGCGACCGCGACAAGGACGGCTTTGTCGAGTACTACCGCCACTCGCCGGAGAGCCTGGTCCACCAGGGCTGGAAGGACTCGCACGACGCCATCTTCCACGCCGACGGTTCCCCGGCCGAGGGCCCGATCGCGCTCTGCGAAGTTCAGGGGTACGTTTACGCCGGGAAGCAGGCGGCCGCGGCCCTGGCCACGGCACTCGGTCATTCGGGCAGGGCGGAGGAATGGCGGCGCCAGGCCGACGAACTCCGGGACCGGTTCGAGCGTGCGTTCTGGTGCGATGATCTGTCCACATACGCCCTGGCGCTGGACGGGGGGAAGCGCGTGTGCAACGTGCGGACATCGAATGCCGGGCACGCTCTCTTTACCGGGATCGCGTCCCCGGAGCGGGCGGCGCGCGTTGGGCACACGCTGCTGTCCGATTCGTCCTTCTCCGGCTGGGGCGTCCGCACGGTCGCCGCGGGCGAGGCCCGGTACAACCCGATGTCGTACCACAACGGCTCCGTCTGGCCGCACGACAACTCGATGATCGCGAGTGGACTGGCCCGCTACCGGGCGAAGGAAAGCGTGCTCAAGATCCTCGCCGGCACCTTCGACGCGAGTCTCTTCGTTGAGCTGGCCCGGATGCCGGAGCTATTCTGCGGGTTCCACCGCCGGCCCGGCGGCGGCCCGACGGCCTACCCGGTCGCGTGCTCGCCGCAAGCCTGGGCGGCCGGGGCCGTGTTCCTGTTGCTGCAGGCGTGTCTTGGGCTGCGGATCGACGCCGCGGCGGGCCAGGTCTGTTTCGATTACCCCCTGCTGCCCGAGTTCCTAAGAGAAGTGAGAATCCACGACTTGCGAGTCGGCGCTGGGTCGGTCGATCTCTTGCTTACCCGCCGCGGGGACGACGTCGGAGTCAACGTGCTCGAGCGGTCAGGACGGGTGGAGGTTGTGTTGGTGAAATGAGAATCGAGTCGCCGGACAGTTTCATTCCTCCGTCCCCCCCTCCCCCCCTCTGTGGACGAAACCAACTTTCCTGGACGAATCACAACTATTCTGGACGAATCCCGGCCGGATCTGAAATGCGCGGACTGAACCGATTGCTGGGACAACACTTATGGAACGGCGTCCTGGTCACCGTGCCCGACGGTCGTGTTCCCTTCTTGCACTGCCGCGCGGGATGGCCATTCGCCGGCGAGCTTCTCCTGGCACGCCAGCAGGCTGCCGAGGCTCTTGAAGTGGATCCGCTTCACGCGGCCGAGGACGCCTTCGAAGCGGGTCACCAGCTTGCCGATCCATTCAGCCGAGATGTTATTGCCGTAGAGCGGTTCGATCTCGGTGTCGCCGCGGTCGACGATCAATGAGTAGAGAGATGCGCCCGCCTGGACGTTGGTCAGGGCCGGGGCCTCGAAATCGCGTGCGTCCTTCAGATTGTCCTTGATCGCCCGGTGGATCTCTTCCAGGCCGTCGCGGACCGCGTTGAAGTCGGCCTCACTCATTTGCTGGTTGTTCTGCAGGAAACCGAGGATGCCCCGCAACCGGCCCTGCTCGCTGAACATCCCCTGCAGAAAGCCCTGGACCGCCGTGTGGAAGCGGTAGCGCTTGAGCAAGTCGGTTTCGCGTCGGGTTTCGCCGGTGGACCGATCCAATTGCCGCGCGAGCGACCAGTGGGCGAGGAAGACGTCCCGGTCAAGTTCGTGGAAGCCCTTGATCTCCTTTTCCACTTCACCATCGACCTCGGTCAGCAACCGCGGGACGTCGCGGATCGTGCGATCTCGGCCCCGGAACGGGAACGTCGTTCCCTTGAGCTGCAGTTCGCCCGACTTCAGTCCTTGCAGCAGCCCCAGTTCCGACTGGTGCTCGCGATACAACTTGTTCCGCTCTTCGAGATCGACCGGCGGCCATGACGCCAGCCATGCGTCGACCCGGTCCGGCGCCCACGGTTGCGGCGGCAGTAGCTTCAGATCGCCCGGGTTGATGAACCGGTCGTCGTACCAGCCGTGGTACTTCGCGTCGTAGGTCGTCTCGGCGTGCTCGGCGTCGATGAACTCCCCGACGGCCACGGCCGGTCGCGGATCGTAACGCTCACGCCGGTTCAGTCCTTTCCGATAGAAGACCCGCGTCACTTCGCGCTTCAACTCGGCCGCGTCGCCGAACAACAGCCACGGCGAGCGAGTGTCGCGTGGACCGGCCACGTACGTCCGCTTGGCGTTCCGCTCGCGCATATGCTCGGTCGGGTGCGAGCGGTACTTGTCCGGGATGCCGTCGTTCGTCGGCGGGAAGATGGTGACCTGGCCGGCCGCGTCCGCCGGCACTTCCGGCGGCAGGCCGAGTTGCTCGTTCTTTCGCGCCTTGCGCAGGCGCTCGGCGGATCGCGTGTGGTGGTAGAACAGGTCGTCCGTGAACACGCCATGGTCCGCGGCCGCGTCGAGCGAACCGGCCGCGTCGCCCAGGCATTCGGTCGCGAATTCGAGCCGCGACAATCCGTGGATCAGCGCGTCCGACCCGGTCACGCTCACGGCCACGTTGTCGGCGTTAAACTCCATCTGCCGGCCCAGCGATAAGTGAAGCAAATTGAGCCCGCGATACAACCCGGAGAGCATTCCTCGGACGACCCACAGCACGCCCTTCAGACCCCACGCCGGGAAGGAGATTCGAATGTCGATCCGGGCCCAGGTGTCGACGAACCGGTCGAGCGCGTCGCGGCTGTAGATGACGTCCTGCATCACCTGGTTCGCCACGTAGAGGTAGCTGCCGAAGCCGACGCTCCGCTGGGCAAAGTGGCCGAACTCATGTGCGAGGACGGCCTTGAACTCGGTCAGGTTGACCACGTTCACCAGACCGAGGCCGATGAGCAGGTCTTTCTTGGGCGGGATGACCAGGTTGAGCAGCGAGGTGTCGTAGATGAGCGCGGCATTGACATCGGGGCTGACGACGACGCGCCTTGGGGCCGGAGAGCCGGTGTCCTGGTAGACGCGGCGAATGAAGGCGAAGAGCTCGGGATGGTCCTCCTCGCGCAGGCGAACGTGCGAGGCCCGCTCGACGCGTCGCCCCTTGAAGAGTCCCTTGACCAGAAACAGGCAGAGGAGCCCCGCGGCGAACACCCCACCGAATTTGATGATCAGCACCAGTCCCGTTCCGCGACCGCCGCTCTTCGGCAGCGGCAGCAAGAGGAGCAGATACGCGACCAGTCCGGCCAGGGCAATGATGATGAGGTAGAGGAGCAGAAAAACGAAGAGCCCCCCGATCATCGCGGCCACGCGCTGGCGGTACGCGCGGTCGATCCGCGTAATCTCCGGCGGAACGTCGGTTGGGCCGGCGGGATAGAGGGGGACGGTTTCCGTCACGGCCGCTCCTCAAGACGATCGTTGCACCGTCAAGCGATTTGCAAACTAAATTGGCGAGCGTCGCGGCGTAAGCCGCACGATGATGTGACGCCCGCGCCGTCCACCATTATCGTGCGGCTTACACCGCGACGCTCGCCAATTCACTTCTTCTTGCCCGGCGTAAACGACTTGAGGACGCTTTCCCACTTGCCGCTGGCCATTTTCACCAGCCCGACCTCTTCCGCGAACCAGTAGGTGGCCGCGTTGCTGCCCACGCGCTCGATCTTGATGGTCTCAAACTTCCCGGCCGGAGTCTCGATCGATTCTCGCCCGACCGCGGTCAGTTTCGCAGCGCCCCCGTTCGCGTCGCCCAGGTCGAACTCCCACTCCTGGCCGTCCCTGTGTGGGAGCTTGAGAAGACATTCGGGGGTCGGGAGCATGGTTCCCGCGATGTTCACTCGGAACACGCCCTCCGCCGAAATCCGCATCTGCTGAGTCGGCGTCTCGCGGCCGTCCGCCACGATGGCGACATCCACGAGGAAGGCCCCCTCCTTCTCCTCGACCCGCGTGACGACGAATGGGTTCTCGGCCCCCGGGTTCTGGTACACCCACCGCGCCCCGACGGTGGTCGGGTAATACAAGGCCGGGCCCTTGGACTTGAGGGCGGGGGCGGCCGGGACGGGCAGCGTGGCGAGGAGTAATAGGAGGAGGGGAAGCGTTCGGGCCATGAGCAGGCTCCGATGGGACAACGCTCCGATGCTAACGTGGGTCGTGGGTGAATGCCACTGGGGGCGCCCACGAATCGGTGCCCTATGTGTCACGAGCAATCCAACGAAACGCAATCGAGCGGAGTTATCATGACACGACGGCCGGTCCGTTTTCGGGGTTACGTGAATCGAATCCGTCGTTGCTCGAGCTAGCGCGGCAAGTTATTCCGTCTTGCAGAGTCATTCAATATGTACCGTCTCCTCGGTTCGCTCACACTTGCCGCCCTTCTCGGCATGCCCGTCCGGGCAGACGACGCCCTGAAGCAGCAGGTCGCCGCGGACCTCAAGCGGTTCTATCAGGAACGGCTGAGCCGGCCGTTCATCCAGCTTCCTGACGATCCCGAGCCGAAGGAAAGCCCGCCGCCGTGGGAAGCGCCCCTCAAGCAACTGGCCACTGGGAAGTCCGAAGAGCGCTTGCGCGCGGCCGAGTACTTGCGCGAGCTGCTCAGCCTCGCCTTGGAGCATGAAACCGGACGATCGGCGCCATCGCGGAATACCCCGAATTGGGGTGGTGGCGCCGAAGTACCGGCGCGCGACCTGCGCGAGACAGTCGCTGGTGAATTGAAGAAAGCCAGCGCGGTCCCGGACGCAGTGCCCGTATTTCGTTGGTATTTCGAAAACGAGAAAGCCGATGACCTCCTTCCACCCGTCCTAGTTGCCCTCGGCAAAGTAGACGGGAAGGATGCGGACGCGCTGCGGCTTGAGCTGGCGACGCGGCCACATCCGAATGCGGTGGTCGCCGGTGGGGCCATCGAACAAGTGACCAGTCGCAAAGGTTCGCTGCCGGCCGACCGGCTCGCGGAGTTGTGTCAGCACCACCGCTCGGCCGTTCGGGCGGCCGCGCGCAAACTGAGCGCGCAGCAAGGTGGAAAGGACCCCGGCCCTTTCGACGCGGCCAAGGCGATTCGAACTGTGCCGGTGCGAAAAATGATGGACGAGGTCTTGGCGTTCATGCCGGACTTGCCGGGGCCCAAGGCCCAGTTCGTCACCGTCACGACGCGGTATCTCGACGACAAGAAAGTGGCGAAGGAAACGTTTGGTGAAACCGGGTGGCTGGTCCGGCGGGATAAGGACGTGGTCGAGATCTACTCACCCCATGGCTGGTCCGACGCGGTGCGACCCGGGGAGAAAAAGCAGATCAAGCACACGGAGAGGGCCCCGGAAGGCAACGGCTTCGTTACATCCGAGATTGACGTCACGGTTGAAGTTGAGGTGTCGCCAGCCAAGCTGGATGAAGTCATCAATAAGGTCGCGAAGTCGCGAGCGAAAGATACGGCCGGGTCCGAGCTCTCCCGGCAGGGGGAACTATCCGGCCAGTTCGAAGGCAGCGGCGCAACGCTGTACGAGGCGATTTTGGGCGCTTGGCTTTACCAGGCTGGGCGCGACACCGAGGCCGCGCGCGTGCTCTTGCCCGCTCTCGACTCGCTGTACTCGGACCGCCACTTCCCCGAGATGGTCCGCCACCAACTGGGTGATCTTGTTGGGCACCGGATGTTGGCGGCCTTCGCCGGCGACCGCGACTACGCGGCAACGTTGAAGGAGGCTCGGCTGATTGACCGGCTCTACCCAAACACCCGATTTCACGACTACGCCAAAGGCTTCAAGGACCAGCTCCCACGACGGACGGACGACTTCACCAAGTTCAAGCTGCCAACTCCGGCCGAATGGGCCGAACTCAAGAAGACTCTGCCGCGGGAGCAGCAAATCGACTTCTTGGGCAGCCGGTTGCGATTGCTGAACTGTTTCCAAAACAGTCAGCCGGGCGGCTGTGACTTGGCCGCAACCCAGTACGCCGAACCATGTGGAATGGGAGGTGACGCTTCTTTCGGTCTGTACCTCGGAAAGTCAAAGGTCATCAACCCTCTGATTGAGCTCACCGGTCTGCCGGACCGGCCGGAGCATAAGGACCAGCCCAAAGGGCTCAATCTAACTCTCCGGGACGTGCCGGCCCTGAGCCGACATCTGCGAGACGACTGGTACATGCCAACGGTCGAATTCTGGCGGAACTTCCACCCAGATCGGCAACTGCTAAGCACTCGCAGCATGGTTGCCGACGTGATAAATGATCTCGCCGGCAAGGACGTGGGCAGGATCCGCAGGTGGAGTGAGTCGACTCCGGCCGAGATCGATCGCGAGATCGAGCGGATCAACAAATGGGCAGTGGACAACGCCGGGAAGTCGCGTGTGGAGCTGGATTGGGATGCCCTCAAAGAAGAGTTGGCGGACGGAGTAGAGTGGCGCCATGTTGCCAATCGAGTCGAGCGTCTCTTGGAAGCGAAACAAACAGCGGCTTACGACGTGACGCGGAAGTTCTTGGAAGACGCCAAGACGAGAGAGTTCGACAAGTCAGGAATACTCAGGATGTACCTCCGACACGACGTCAAGAGAGCAAAGGATTTGGCGCCGAAGTTCCTGGACGCCAAGCAGGCCGACATCCGCGAGGCCGCGGCGCTGATCGTAATCCGCACGGGTGGCGACCGAGCACGGGCGCGGCGCGTGATCGGGGATCTGCTCGAAACGGCGGAATTGTTCGGCAACAATTTGCCTGATGCCGTGGAGGAACTCCTGAAGGATGCTACCGAAGAATCTCGGCGAGAAGTCGATCGTGTGTTTGCCAACGGCCGGCTGGCCGCGAACTTTGAGCCCTACTCTCGCGCCGCTCGCCTTCGCATCGTAAAGAGTTGCGCGGCGGCCGGAATGTTGGGCCCCTACCAATTCTACCTGCGTTACATGGACATGACCGGACAGGAGCTAATGATGCGGACCAGGAAAGGGGAAGAGATCGGGACCGCTCACTATTCCCCATCAATAGGCGAGGCGATGGCTGAGGAGATCGTGACCCAGTTCGCGCCGAACGACACTGCGGTGAAGGAGATCGCCAAGAAGTTCCCTAGACCTGCGGACCGCATCGGACCGCTCAAGGAATGGCTCAAGGGGAAGGCGGGGACCGCGAAGGAGTGACGACGCACTTGTGAGACCCTTGCCGAAGTGGGAGCCGATGCCGACATCGCTTTCGAGCCCGCTTACCCCTCACTCCCTCCCAAAATACCTC
>Ga0066903_100005437_pt1 | contig 11054 bp, 8 predicted proteins | sample PanSoiMetaGPlot1_FD_67491 | JGI IMG/M metagenome (GOLD analysis project Ga0066903, IMG submission 67491) | Tropical forest soil microbial communities from Panama analyzed to predict greenhouse gas emissions - Panama Soil - Plot 1 (version 2) | ecosystem: Environmental > Terrestrial > Soil >...
GGAGCTGCGTTCGGAAATTGAAAAAACAAACACCGCGATAAGAGAGTTCGCGGCCAACGTGCACAGCGGAAAGTTGAAAGGCGGCCGCGGCGAAAAATTTCGGCACATTATCTCGATCGGAATTGGTGGCTCGGCGCTTGGCCCGCAATTCATAGCCGATGCCCTCGGAAATGCCAAAGACCCGCTCGATATCTACTTTTTCGACAACACGGATCCCGACGGGTTCGATCGGGTTTTTGACAAGATCGGAAACGATCTTCCGCGCACGCTCGTCTTGGTCATTTCGAAATCCGGAGGAACGAAGGAAACGCGAAACGGAATGCTGGAAGCGGAAGCGCGTTTCAAGGCCGCCGGTTTGGACTTTTCCAAACACGCCGTTGCCATCACCGGCGCGGGAAGCGAGCTGGACAAGCAGGCACAGGAAAGCGGCTGGCTCGCGCGTTTTCCGATGTGGGATTGGGTCGGCGGACGAACGTCGGTGATGAGCGCGGTTGGTCTCGTGCCAATGGCGCTGCAGGGCTTTGAGATCGAGAAGTTTCTCGCGGGTGCTGCGGCCATGGACGAGAAGACACGCGCGAATGATTTTCGCGAGAACGCAGCAATGCTGCTGGCGTTGATGTGGTTCTATATTGGAAACGGCCGGGGCGAAAAAGACATGGTTGTGCTTCCCTACAGAGACCGACTACTGCTCTTCAGTCGATATCTACAACAACTGGTGATGGAGTCGTTAGGCAAAGAAAAAGATCTCGATGGCAAGGTCGTGCACCAGGGAATTGCCGTTTACGGCAATAAAGGGTCGACCGACCAGCACGCCTACGTGCAGCAATTGCGCGACGGGGTCTTGAACTTCTTTGTCACTTTCATTGAGGTTTCGAAGGATCGCGATCAAAACCGGTTCGAAGTCGAGCCGGGCGTAACCAGCGGCGATTATCTCCACGGGTTTCTGCGCGGGACGCGCACGGCGTTGTACGAAAAAAAACGCGAATCGATCACGGTTGCGATTCCGAAGGCGGACGCATTCAATATTGGCGCGTTGATCGCACTCTACGAACGCGCGGTTGGATTCTACGGATCGCTCGTCAATGTTAACGCTTACCATCAACCCGGCGTTGAAGCCGGGAAGAAAGCCGCGACGCGATTGCTCGAGTTGCAGGCGGTGGCGCAGACGAAGCTTTCACGGACTGGGAAAACCGCGGAGGAGATCGGGCGCGCGCTCGACGCCGATCCCGAAGATGTCTTTCACGCTTTGCTACATCTTGCGAGCAACGATTCGCGTGTGCAGATTTCCAGAGGTGAAGACCCGTCTGAGGACAAATTCTCGATCACGGAATAGGTTTTGCTCGGGCACGAGCTAAGATATGGCGCAGGAACACTCAACCGATCCGCCCCCGGTGCCATGGCCGGAGATCGTGAAGTTTGTTCGACAGCTCAGTCACGATATCCGTAACAATCTGAACGCGGTCGAATTACAGTCTGCGTACCTTGCCGAGCTGACGGAGAACTCCGAAATGAAGGAGGAGGTTCAGCGTCTGCGCCAAATGGTCTCCGAAGTTGGCACCAGCCTGCAACGGCTGACCGCAGGGCTCAGCCAGGTAAATGCCACGCCGATCTCCTACCAGGCGAAGGATTTCGTCGAGGACCTGAGGCAGAAAGTAGCCCGCGAGCAACCGGAGAACGCGAACAAGATTAGCTGGGACGTGAAATGTGAAGGCGGAACTTTGCAGGTCGATCCGCAATTCGCGCAGCAAGCATTGTTGGAGCTTTTCGCGAACGCTTTCCACCACGAACGAAATGTGAATGCCATTACGGCCAAGGCCTACACCGATGGCGGTCGCTTCGTCTTCGAATTGCACGAGCCGAAGTCAAACTTCCAGTTGCGGACGGAAAATTGGGGCCGCGAACCGTTGCGAAATGTCAGTCAGGGGCATTATGGGCTCGGATTGAACCGCGTCCGATCAATCGTTGAGGCGCACGATGGGGAGTTCGAAGCGGAGTTCGATCAAAAAAGCTCAACGTTGAAGACCACGGTGGTTCTCCCCCTTGAAAAACCGTGATGAAAGAAATCCGCCGTATTTTGATCATCGATGACGAGCGCCCGATCCTGCTCACTCTCGAAGCCTTGCTCGGCCGTCATGGATTCGAGACCGAAACTGCGGCGACTGCCGCGGCCGGCCTCAAAGCGCTGAAGAACAAAGCGGCCTCGCTCGTCCTGCTCGATCTCCAACTCCCGGATACCCAGGGCTTGGAAATGCTGGATCAAATCAAGGCCGAGCGACCGGAAACGCAGGTCATCGTTCTAACCGCGCATGACACACTTGCCAACGCGATCGAATCAATTAAGCGCGGCGCCTATCATTTCGTCAGCAAACCGTACGCGCCGGAGGAATTGCTGAGCCTCGTTGAGAAGGCGCTCGAGAAACAATCTCTCCTGAAAGAAACGCAAACCCTTCGCAAGAAAACCGAGGAGCTTGAAAAACGCTTGGAGCTTGCCGAAACGCGTTTCACTCCCGTCTTCAAGAGCAAATCGATGCAGGAGATCGATGAATTGATCAACGCGATGGCGCCTTCGGAAGCGAATTGCCTGATTACCGGCGAAAGCGGAGTCGGAAAAGAGGTCATCGCGAACATGATTCATCATCGCTCGCGGCGATCCGATCGGCCGATGGTGAAGTTAAATTGCGCCTCATTTCCCCAGACCATGATTGAGGGCGAGCTCTTCGGTTACGTCAAAGGCGCGTTCACCGGCGCGGGGAATGATTTTCCAGGGATGATTGCTGAAGCGAACGGCGGCACGCTTTTTCTCGATGAGATTTCGGATATGCCAATCGATTTGCAGACACGTTTCCTGCGGGTGTTGCAGGAACGCGAATACAGGCCCCTGGGAAGCACGCGAGTTTTGAAGGCAGACTTCCGGGTGATCGCGGCCACCAATCGGCCGATTCCGCAGGCACTCGCCGAAAACCACTTACGCTCCGACTTATTTTATCGATTGAATACGTTTCAGATCGAGGTTCCACCGTTGCGGGACCGCAAACAGGACATTCCGCCGTTGGTTACCCTCTTTGTAAAACAATTCGCGGCCCAACTCGGCAAGTCCGAGCCGGAGATTTCGTCCGAAGCCTTTCAAAAGTTGCTGGATTATTCGTGGCCAGGAAATGTGCGCGAGTTGCAAAACACGATGGAATACGCCGTTGTGCTCGCGCGAAACAACACGGTGACAATCAAGGAATTGCCGGGGGAACTGCAATTGCCGACTGCACTTCAAAACTTTGACCGCGCCGCGGTGCCGCAAGGGGTGCAAAGCCTGGATGACATGGAGCGAGTCACAATCCTGCAAGCCCTGGCTCAATGTCACGGCAACAAGAAGAAAGCGGCCGAGCTTCTGGGTATTCAGCGACCAACCCTCTATAACAAGCTGAAGCGATACGCCATCGAGCTGTAACTACAGTTGGATTTTTGATTTTAGATTTTAGATTGTCCGAGCCGGAGCGACACTAAGATCGATCATGGCGACTTCGCGACATCTCGACAAAGTCCTGGCCCACGCGGAAGACCAGCTCGGCGTCGTCGGTAAACAACGACCGACCGAAGTTCTCGAGACTTACAAAAAGTTCCTCAAGCTCGAAGAACACCGGTTGCGCCTCAAGCACCAGGCCGGCGGCGGTGGCCGCGAAATCTGTGCGCGGCGCGGCGAACTGGTTGATGTGATTCTACGACACATCTTCGCCACGGCTGAAAACTCAGTTGGACAGGCGAAGACATCGCTCGCACTGGTCGCCCTCGGCGGGTACGGACGCGGCGAGTTAAACCCGTTTAGCGATGTGGACGTCATGCTGTTGCATGGCGATGACGGCGGCAAAATCTCCCGCTACGTGGAAGCGATGGCCGAGCAAATCCTGTACTTGCTGTGGGACATCGGCTTCAAAGTGGGCCACTCCACCCGCTCGGTGAAAGAAGCGCTCACGCAAGCCAATCGAGATATGCTGACAAAGACGGCGATGCTCGAATCCCGATTTCTCACCGGCGATCGCGAGCTTGCCCGTGAATTTCGGGATCAGTTCCGCGCCAAGTGTGTTCTTGGTTTCGAGCAGGAATACGTCGAACTGCGTATGCGCGATCAGGAGGCACGGCACCACAAATTCGGCGACAGCGTCTACATGCAGGAACCAAACATCAAGAATGCCTGTGGTGGATTACGCGATTATCAAAATCTCCTGTGGATGTCGTATTTCAAAGAAGGCGTTTTGACAACGACCCACCTCGTCGGGCGCGACTGGTTGAGCGAATCAGATCAGCGTCGCATTGAGAGCGCTTACGATTTTCTTCTACGATTGCGGACCGATCTGCACTATCTCTCGAAGCGAGCGGCAGACACACTGCATTTTAATTTGCAGGAAGAGGTCGCGCGTCGACTGCGTTATCGCGAAAACAATGGCCAGCGAGCGAGTGAAGCGCTCATGCGCGATTACTACAAACACACGCGGAACATTTTCCGCGTCACCGAACGCATCACGGAACAATTTGCGAGCGGCTATGCAACAACAGGAACGCGCGCGCTTTTCAGTTTCTTACCATTACGGCGCGGGGCTCAGAGGAAAATCGGCTCGTTCGTGATCCGTCACGGACATCTCCATTCCAATCAACGCGATCTGTTCAAAGCGGACCCGCTCGAAATGATGCGCGCGTTTGAGATCGCACAGCAACACAATGTCGATCTTAGTCCGGAGCTTGAGGATCTATTGAGTCGCGCGCTCGGCCAGGTCACGCGCACGTATTGTTACGCGAAAGGGCCGCGCGAAATTTTCTTGGCAATGTTGTCGAGAAAGGGCGAGGTCGGCCGGGCCTTGCGGCTCATGCACCGCGTCGACTTTCTCGGCCGCTACATTCCTGAATTCGGCCAGCTGACGTGCCTGGTTCAGCATGAATTCTTTCACCGCTACACGGCGGATGAGCACACGCTGCTTTGCATCGACAAACTTGACGCATCGATGCGGACCGAAGACCCGAAGCTGATTTCCTATCGGCATTTGTTCGAAAATCTCGACGGGCCGTACGTTCTTTATCTGGCTTTATTGTTGCACGACACCGGCCGGGCGGTCGGCGCACGACCGCATTCGGAGGCAAGCGCATTGTTTGCGCAGAGTGTCGCGAAACGTCTCCAACTCTTACCCGACGAACGAAAATCGCTCATTCTGCTGGTTGATCATCACGTCACGCTTTCGAGCACGGCGCAGCAACGAAATCTCGACGACCCAGCCACAATTGTTGAGTTCGCGAAAGTCGTCCGAAACCAAAGGAATCTTAACGCATTGATGCTCCTGACTTTGGCCGATGGTCAGGGCACAAGCGGACAAAGCTGGTCAGATTGGAAAGAATCTCTCGTTTGGCAGCTCTTCCACGCAACGTCGAAATACCTCTCCGACCAACAGTCGTATTACGAACAAACAAAGATCGAGCGCGACAGCCTGCAAAAGGCCGTCGCGGCAAAAGTGCCGCCCGATTTTGAAGATGAGATCGAAGCCCATTTCGATTTCATGCCCGATAATTATTTTCGTGGCTCCAAGCTTGAGGACATTGTGACCGACGTTCAGCTGTTTAGATCGTTCTTTGAAAACGCCTCGACCAGAAAAGATCGTCCACTCGTGCCAACGGTCAGCTGGGAGGCGTTCCCAAAGTTCGGGCATAGTGTCGTGTCGATTTGCACCTGGCAGCGTCAAGACCTGCTTGCCAAAATCGCCGCATCATTTTCGGTCGTGCCGCTGAACATCCTGAGCGCGGATATTTTTCCGCGCGAAGACCACGCAATCCTGGCCGTGTTTCGCGTGTGCGATATGCAAGAACGTGCCGTCACGGAACCCGTCAACCGCACCCTTGTCGAAAACACGCTCCAGCGCGCGCTCGAAGCCGAGGCGTTTGAGTTCGGGCCGTTGCTCGAACAGGCGCAACGCCGGATCCACCACCGGCGCTCGCACGAGCTGGAATTCCCGACCGGCATCACCGTCGATAACAAAGCGCATCCCGTTTACACATTGATCCAGATCGAAACGCCGGACCGGATCGGCCTGCTTCATGACTTGTTGACCGCGCTCGGCAAACAGGGCGCGAACATTGTTCTGTCGCGTATCAGCACGCAAAAAGGCGCCGCGATCGACACCTTTTACGTCACGGACAGCGCGACCGGCGCGAAGATAACCGATTCAAATCGAATTGCTGCCATTCAGCACCACTTGCGGGCGGCAATCTTGAGCGGCAACACTCGCTGAGCTCGGAATCACTGGCGCACGGAGAGCGAGAGACTATCGTCGCAAAATTCAAATGAACGCGCTCATCCTCGCCGCCGGATATGCAACCCGCCTTTATCCCCTCACCTTGAATAAGGCGAAGCCCCTTCTGGACGTCGGAGGCAAGCCGATCATCGAGTGGCTGTTCGACAATCTCTCATCCATTCCCGACCTGCGGAAAGTCTACATTGTGACGAACAACAAGTTCGCGAATGATTTTCAACAGTGGGCAAGCGCCTATCAGAAAAATCATCCCGGATTGGAGATCCAGACTGTGAATGACGGATCGACGAGCGACGATGACAAGCTCGGCGCGATCGGCGACATCAACCTCGTTTTGACGCGCGAAAATCTAAGCGGTGAGGATCTGGTCGTCGTAGCAGGCGACAATCTGTTTGATCAACCTCTGGTCGATTTCGTGAACGTGGCAAAGAAGACCTTCGCAACAGTTGCGGTTCACGATGTGGGCGATCTCGAGGCGATGAAGAAATACGGCACCGTCACGATCGATATTAAGGGGGTAATCACCACCTTCGAGGAGAAGCCGAAGGAACCAAAGAGCACGCTTGCGGCGGTTGCACTCTATTATTATTCGCGCGAAGCGCTGCCGCTCTTCACCACTTATCTGGCCGCGGGAAACAATCCCGACCAACCAGGGCTTTTTTTACAGTGGCTGTACACACGGAAACCGGTCGGCACTTTCGAGATCAAAGGCCGATGGCTCGATATTGGAAGCAAAGAAACACTCGCCAACGCGGACAAGATTTTCTCAGGTAGTGGCGACTGACCGAGTCGCCATGGCGGTTCGGTGAATCGCCGCTACCTACTTCAGCCGGCCTTCGTCAAATTCGATCAGGTCGAAGTAAGTCCGGATATCTTTGCGGCCCGCGCCGCCAGCCTGCTTCAGGAAATGGTTAAACCGGGCTTTCTTGGCGGCGGTGTCTGGATGACGCGAAATCATAGCCTGGTTCCAATGCTCGATTTCTTCGGGCGAATGTTTGACCGCGCGCTGATTGACCCAATGCAGGATGGCGTCGTCTTTCTCAAGGCGATGCACCGCGTCTTCGAGCTCGTCTCCGTCGATCTTCAGAAAGCTGAGGAGATGTTTGTCGAACCCGACCGTCTTGTAGTTGTAGCCGTCGAGAAGGCCTTTGCGGTGCAGTCTAGCTTTATCGATCAAGCGCGGCAGATGGACATAATTGCCGAGCTTTTCGTACGGACTGCGAGGGTGCAGTCGGCGCATGAGATGCATTACGTTGCGTGCGCGGGCTGAGCTCCGCCAAGCGGCATTTCCGATTCTTTCTTCTTCTCGGAACTTTTTACTTCCGGCAAGAGCTCGCCCTGTGTCAGATTCGCCTGCCCGATTACCAATTGACCGGAGAAGAGTCCGCCTTTCTCAATCGCGATAGATTTTGCGGTCACGTTGCCTTCCAACGAGCCATTCTTGTGAATGGTGACCGATCCCGAGGCGATGATTTCACCCGACATCCGCCCCCGGATCTCAATGTTCGTCACGCGCACGCGCCGGAAACATTGAATGTCGGATCTTTTCTCAACGATAACGTTTTGAGCAGCGATCCGTCCCGGAATTTTTCCAACAAGATTGATGGTCATCGAATCTTCACATTCGAGATTCCCGCGCAGCTTTCCTTCGATAACGGCGGAGTGACAAACAACACTGGTACTGCTGAGGTCGCCCTTGTTGGTCAAAAGTAAATCGCCCCGTGTGCGGATCGTGCGGCTGAAACTGGTGGTGATTTTGTAATCGCGAAGATCGATGTGAGCACTGCAGCCTGGGCAGTTTGTGGAAGTCGCCTGATCGCTGACTTCGTGCTTGCGTTTGCACTCGAAACAATTGACCACCCGATTGCGCTGGCGGCCCCACATGCTTTCGAGCTTTCGATGCAGTGGGACTTCCTCCGCTACCGCAGCTGCGGAGTCATCCCTGAGCTTTAATCCCGGTTTCGGAGCCAAAGGAGAAAACGATCGGCCGCATTGGCGGCAGATGGTTGATTTCGCCGCCACATACTCCATCTGCTTAAAGCCACAGTGCGGGCATTCCACACTGGCCTTGGCAGGCGAAGATTTGGTCACTAGTTCAGAAGGAGGAGGTCAAACTTTACGAAGCACGAGCGAAAGCCGGTTTGGCTGATTCGTCGTTCCGACTAACTTCTGGACGGGCCGATGAAGCTTTTACGCTCATGCCGCTGGAAACTTCCGACTTGCCGATGAAGGTGGCGCCTTCTTCGATGATGAGGCGCGCGGCCTTCAAATCACCCTGGAGCGTGCACTTGGATTTCAATTCACAACGCTCGCTCACCGTGATGTTCCCCTGCACCTTGCCGTAAATCGTGATCGATTTCGTTTTGATCTCCGCGCGAATGTCCGCGTTTTCCCCAACTGTCAGGACGCCGTCGGAATTGATTTCACCTTCGACTTTACCATCGATCAAAAGCTCCTTTTGGAACTTGATCGTGCCTTTGATTTCAACGTCGCTGGAAAGGACGTCTTTGCCGGAATGTTCAGCCATAAACTTTTTGTAATCGTTGGTTGTTGATTTTGGTTGGTCGCCGTAAGCGGGGCGGTTGGTTTCTTCACCCCCCGAACTCAGCGACCCTTCTCCGATCGATGAGATCGTTTTCTGCGGGATGAATTTTTTCAACACGCACCATTATTGTGATGGTTATTCACATTGTCAACGGGTTCACGTAAGAAAACCTTACTTTTTACAATTTATTTACAGATCGGAATAACTTTGCGGTCCTGTTTTAGTTGGCAGCACTAGAAATGCTAAAGTTTGTTCGGCCGAACCATCTAACCGCAGCTTTGATCGAGGACGTTCCGCAAGCGGGCAGCGAAAGCCAGAGTCTCGCATCCAAACGCTTCGACGCGAGAGTTTTCGTGATCAGCGTTGAGCACATTTGACTAACTTTGAACAATTGGCTGCTGAATTGCCGGTGAAGTCGGCATCCGTAATAGTCTCCGCGGCTTACGAAATTGGGCCCGCCTGGATTCGAACCAGGGACCAAGGGATTATGAGTCCCCTGCTCTAACCGCTGAGCTACAGGCCCGTGTCGATGGAATTAAAACACAATCGGCCGCTTAGACCAATTTCTCGATTTGGTGCGTGTCAGACCCAGCAGGATCGGTGACTGAATTAGCAATTTGCGGCTAGGAGTTCGGAAATAGTCTGTTCCAACTTTACCGCGGAGAGCGGCTTTTTCAGATAAGCGTCGCCGCAAACGGCGAGAGCGGCTTCCTGCTCCTTATCCGTTCCGTAGGCAGAATAATAAACGGCCGGCGCAGTTGGCTGGAGTTCCTTGATCTTCAGGCAGAGGTCGATCCCGCTGCCGTCCGGCAGGCGCACGTCCAATATCGAAAGGTCGAACTTGTACTGCTTTGCCAATTCCAACGCCTCCGCATTCGTTCCAGCCGTTGCCACCACGTAACCGACCGCTTGCAGTGACGCGGCGATCATGAGTCGAATGTCAGGGTCATCGTCGACGTGGAGAATTCGGCCCTTCATATGGCCTTTTTCAGCAGTGATCGCGCCAGAAAACGGCTCGGTTCACTGCGCAGGCAGAATTCTTCCGGTCACTTCGCCGAAGCCGACCCTGTATCCATCGCCCTGACACCAACCCGCAACTGAAAGCGCGTCGTCATCTTCCAACCACTTCCGCTCTTCGCCGCTCGGGAGTTTCAGGGGATTCGCGCCACGCCAGGTCAGTTCGAGCATGCATCCGCGTGACTCCTCGGTCGGTCCGCTGATTGTTCCACTCGCGAGCAGATCGCCCGGCTGCAAATTGCATCCGCCCACCGCGTGATGCGCAAGCTGCTGGGCGACGCTCCAGTAGAGGTTTTGGAAATTCGTGCGCGTAATCGTGTGCGGCGATTTGAGTTTGGCCGTTTGCAACCGCGCTTCGAGTTGAATGTCGAATGTGAAATCGTTCTTCGCGCGGAGATAGTCGAGCGGCTCCGGATCCTGCTTTGGCAGCGCTTTTCGAAACGGCTCGAGCGCTTCCATCGTCACCACCCAGGGCGAAATGCTCGTGCAAAAGTTTTTCGCAAGAAACGGTCCCAACGGCTGATATTCCCACGCCTGAATATCGCGTGCGCTCCAGTCATTCATCAAAACGAAGCCGAAAATGTGATCGTACGCCGTATCGATCGGGATTGGCTGGCCTAACGAGTTACTCGGGCCAATCAGGAATGCCACCTCCAATTCGTAATCGAGACTTTTTGTCGGGCCAAATACCGGCGCGGCGGCGTCCGGCGGTTTGATTTGTCCTTTCGGACGCAGCACGTCTGTTCCGCTCACCACCACCGAGCTCGCGCGACCGTGGTAAGCGACCGGCAGCCATTTCCAATTTGGCATCAGCGCATTCTCCGCCCCGCGCAACATCGTCCCGACGTTATGCGCGTGGTGATATGACGAGTAGAAATCGGTGTAGTTTCCGATCTTTACCGGGAGTTGCAGTTTAACGCTGGCTTGTTGATGGAACGTACGAGCGCGAAGCCTTGAATCGTCTCGAAGCGTCGAATTATCGGCCGATAGGAGCTTCTGCAGTACATCGCGAACTTTTCGCCACGCTGGACGCCCGAGCGCGAGGAATTCGTTCAAGCAATCACCCGCGAACAGTTGTCGATTCTGAATACTGGGAAAATGTCCGACTTCCTGAAGCGCGGAAAGATCGACGACCTGCTCTCCAAGCGCCACGCCGACGCGCGCAGCACCATCGCGCGGTTTAAAAACGCCAAACGGCAGATTTTCCA
>Ga0066903_100005439_pt1 | contig 11054 bp, 10 predicted proteins | sample PanSoiMetaGPlot1_FD_67491 | JGI IMG/M metagenome (GOLD analysis project Ga0066903, IMG submission 67491) | Tropical forest soil microbial communities from Panama analyzed to predict greenhouse gas emissions - Panama Soil - Plot 1 (version 2) | ecosystem: Environmental > Terrestrial > Soil >...
GCGCCCATGCCTGACACCTGCCGCTCGTGATGATCGAGCTCCTGAAAGCCGCCACGCTCGGCGTCGTCGAGGGACTCACCGAGTTCATTCCGGTGTCGTCCACCGGCCACCTGATCATGGCGTCGCGGCTGGTGGGCTGGGGCGGCCCGACGTTCGAGATCTTCATCCAACTCGGTGCGATCGTCGCCCTCACCTGGGAGTACCGCGAGATGCTGGGCCGGCTGACGACAGAGGCGGTCGCGCCGGGCCCGTCGCGCCGGTTTCTCCTCTCCGTCCTCGTCGCGTTCCTGCCGGCCGGCGTCGTCGGACTGCTCGCCCACCACTGGATCGAGGATCACCTCTTCAGCGTCGGGACCGTCGCGACCAGCCTGATCGTCGGCGGCGTGCTGATCCTCGCGATCGACGGGCCCGGACGTCGCGGCGGGGTCTCCCGCGTAACGGACGTGACGCTGCCCCAGGCCGTAAGCATCGGCCTCGGCCAGGTGCTGTCGCTGATCCCGGGAGTATCGCGCGCGGGTGCGACCATACTCACGGGCCTCGTCGTCGGCCTCGAGCGCCGCGCGGCCACCGAGTTCTCGTTCTTCCTCGCCCTGCCGACGCTCTACGCCGCGTGCCTCTTCACGCTCTGGAAGAGCCGGCACGACCTCGACACCAACGGGGCCGTCGCCCTGGCCGTCGGCTTCGTCGCCGCGTTCGTGAGCGCACTCGTCGTGATCCGGGCGCTCCTCCGCTTCGTGCAGACCCACGACCTGCGCCCGTTCGGCTGGTATCGCATCGCCGCCGGCCTCGCCGCGCTGAGCTGGCTCGCGCTCGGGCGCTAGGACGCCGTGCTCCGCCGGCCGGACGACGATGTCTCGCGGCCGAGCACCCGATCGATCAGTGGCGCGAGGCGCGTCGCCGGCGTCGCGATCTGGCACCGTGCGCCACCGTGCACGAGCCCGACGATGCGTGCGGCGCCATCGACCAGGGGCGAGCCCGAGTCGCCAGGTTCCCCGCGGAGGCTGGTGAAGAGCGCGTCGGGCAGCCGGGGCAACGACTCGCAACGGCCCCGCCGGTCGAGGCGCGCATCCTGTGGACGCGGCCGCTCGGGGTTCCCCTGGAAGTACAGGACCGTCCCGACGATGGGCGGCCGCCGGAGAACGGCCAGCGGCTCGGCGGCCGCCGCACGCTCGAGCAGCAGGATCGCCTGGTCCGCCGCGGCGTCGGTGGCCTCGAGTCGCGCATGCAGCACCGCACCGTCGCTCGTGCGCACGCGGAGCGCGGCATCGCGGTTGATGCAGTGGAGCGCGGTCGCCACCAGGTCCGGACTCGCGGCCAGCACGCCGCCACACTCGGTCGGCAGCACCAGCACGGTCGCGGCGGTCAGTGCACGCCGCACGGCGGCGGGCACGGGGGGCGGGTTCGCGCCGGCCGGCGCGACGGTCGTGCCGAGAGCGACCGCCGCCGCGATCGCCGCGAACCGGATCATGAGGCAGAGCGAGCGAGCCAGCGTTTCACGCGAGGAGCGGTGCGACGGCGCAGCTCCGCGTTCAACCGGAATCGCTCGAGGGCCTGGCGCACCGCGCGCGACGCCTCGGGCAACGGATGGGCGCGGAAGAACGCTCGCACCTCGCGAGCGTGGCGCTGCGTCCGCAGTGCGGGCGTGGCGTCGACCAGACGCGCCAACATGAGTGGGGGAATGCGCTTGCGCAGCGCGGTCCAGCGGCGTCGCAGGAACGCCCACGCGGCCGCCCGACCGGCGGGGTTGCCGAACAGCCGCATGAGCAGGAATGCAACGTCCTGCGTGGGAATCTCGGGGGTCAGCAGCGCGTCGAGCGTGTGCTGCACGCAGTCGGGGACCCGGAAGGATGCGAGGTTCAGGAGAAAGCGGCGTTGCTCCTGGGGCGTGCGGGCAGCCGCTGCCACCTCGCGATAGCGATCGTACAGCGCGGAGTTCCCGACCCGCGCGGCGAGCGCGACGACCGGCTCGGCCAGGTTCGGCTCCAGACTGCCACGGTCCACCAGGTAGGCGTCGAGTCGTCGGCGCGCCTCCGCGAGCACGTCCGGCGCCTCGCCGACGCCGCCGACGAGCCGCAGGAGCGCCGCCCGGCGGAGGCGTGCCTCGTCGGGCTCGTCCTCGGCCGCTTCCCATCCTGCCTTCGCAAGCGCCGGCCCGAAGCGCCGCGCGATCCATGCGCGAAGCGCTTCCTGCTCCGCGCCCGCGGGCTCGACCACCTGCTCGTCGATGACCGCCAGTGCTCCCGCGACGCCGTCGAGCACGTCGTGGTCGGGCTCGTCGCCGAGGGCGTCGGCGAGGTCAAGGAAGGTCTCGACCGTGGCGCGGTCCGCGCGGACGAGCGCCCACTGATCGCCGACGAGCGCGAGCCGCTCGACCGCACCGAGCGTCGAGAGCACGCCGATGAGGGCGGCATGCGTCTCGGCATCGTGCCGGACGCGGTAGAAGCCACCCGCGCGCTCGTTGCCATAGAACCAGGCCGGAGGCGGCGCGGGCAGGGCGACGTCCTCTGCCGCGGCCTGCACCAGCGCCCGCACGGTTCCGTCGGCAGCCCGAGCGCCCCCCAGACGGACGACGAGCGGCACCGGCCAGCGCTCGCGGCGCTTCGCTGCCGGCACCCGCGGATCGGCGAAGAAGCGCTCCTGGCGCACGCGCAGCGTGCGACCCGTGCGCGAGAGTGTCACGAGAGGGAAGCCCGGCTGCGCGATCCACGCCTGCGCCACGCGCGTGACGTCTGCGCCCGACGCCTCGCCCAGCGCCCGCCACAGGTCTGCCGCCACGGCGTTCCCCTCACTGTGGCGCTCCATGTAGCGCCGCACGCCGTCGCGGAAGGCGGCGGCGCCGAGGTAGTGCTCGATCATCCGGACGACGGCGGCGCCCTTCTCGTAGGTGATGAGGTCGAAGTTCTCGGTGGCCTGGGCGACGCTGCGCACCGGCGCGTAGATCGGATGCGTGCTCGCGAGCGCGTCGAGCCCGAGCGCCCCCGCACGGTCGTGCTCGAAGCCCTGCCACATACGCCACTCGGGCTTCCAGTCGTCGACGACGCGATACGCCATCCAGGTGGCGAACGCCTCGTTCAGCCACAGGTCGTCCCACCAGGCCATGGTGACGAGGTCGCCGTACCACATGTGCGCGAGCTCGTGAGCGATCACCTCCGCGGCGCGCTTCCGCTCCGGCAGCGACACGGTGGCGGGATCGAGCAGCAGCAGGGTCTCGCGGAAGAAGACGGCGCCCGCGTTCTCCATCGCGCCAGCCTCGAAGTCGGGAACGGCGACGAGGTCGAGCTTGGCGTACGGGTACGAGATACCGAAGTAGTCCTCCAGGCGTGCGAGTGCCTCGGCCCCGGCCTCGAGACCGAAGGCCGTCAGGTGCGACTTGCCCGGCACGTGCCAGATCCGGATGGGCGTCGTGCCGACGTGCTGCACCTCGCTTGCCTCGAGCGGGCCGACGGCGAGCGCGAGCAGGTAGGTCGAAAGCGGCGGGGTGGGTTCGAAGTGGACCGTCCGCCGGCCGCCCGGCAGCGCCTGCTCGCGCGCCACCGGCGCGTTCGACAGCACCGTGTCGCCCGGGCGCGCCGTCACGGTGACGTGGAAGCGCGCCTTCATGGCGGGCTCGTCGAAGCACGGCATGATGCGGCGCGCGTCGGCGGCCTCGCATTGCGTGAAGGCGTAGCGCGCACCGCCGGCGCTCGCGGCGTAGAGACCGCGCAGATGCTGGTTGAGCGCGCCTGCGAAGCGCAATCGTAGGGCCAGGGCACCGGCCGGCAGCGGTCGTGCCGCACGCAGCGTCGCGGTCTCGTCGTGGCGGTCGAGCCGCACGCGCAGCTGGATCACCCGTCCGCTCACCTCTGCCGCGGCACGCTCGACGGCCAGGTCCGCGGCGTGCAGGACGATCTCCGCACGCGGGCGATCGAGATGCACGTCGATGCGGACCTCGCCTCGAAACCGCCCGCCGTCGATGTCGGGCTCGAGGTGGAGGTGGTAGTCGGTCGGCCGGACGTCCGGCGCGAGGCGAAAGCGCGAGGGACGCTTCGCGGTCGACATGGAGCCCGGGTCTAGCCGGGGAACGGGAGGCATGCAACGTTTCGGCACCGGCGCACGTCTGATACAGCACCCGCGTGAATCGCCGTCGTGTCCTCGAGGCCGTGCTCATCGTCGCACCCCTGCTGTCATGCGCTGCACCCGCATCGGGGGAGACCGTCGTCGGCCGCGATGCGCGCACCGCCGTCGCGCTCACGGTCTACTCCGGGCAGGATCTCGCGCTGGTGCGCGAGTCGCGCAGGGTCGACCTCGAAGGCGGCGAGAGCACGCTGCGCTTCGAGGACGTCCCGGCGCGGCTCGACCCGCGCACCACGACGCTCACCTCGGTGCCGGGGGACGGGTTCACCGTGCTCGAGCAGAGCTACCTGTTCGACCTCTCGTCACCGCAGGCGTTGCAGGAACGCTGGGTCGGCCGCGGCGTCGAGCTCGTCGAGACGGACTCGCGGCTGCGCACGCGTGTGACGCAGGGCACGCTCCTCTCGACCGACGGCGGCAACGTCTACCGGATCGGCGACCGGATCGCGATCGGCCATCCCGGCTGGCTGTTCCTGCCACCCTCCGGCGACGACGTCTTCACGCGGCCGACGCTCCGCTGGCGCGTGTCGAACACGGGCACGGCCCAGCGCACGCTCGAGCTGTCGTACGCCACCGGAGGACTGTCGTGGGACGCGGACTACGTCGTCCTGCTCGGCGTCGACGACGCGCACGCGGACGTGAGCGCCTGGGCTACCCTCGCGAACGGCAGCGGCGCCCGCTTCGACGACGCCGCCGTGGTCCTCGTCGCGGGCCAGGTGAACCGGACGCCCGCTCGTGCCGGGCGCGTCATTGCGATGGAGGCGGCTCCCGCGGCCGCGCCGCCGCCCCAGGCGCCGTCGCCCGAGCGATTCTCGGAGTACTATCGCTACGCGTTCGATCGGCGCACCTCACTGGCCGAGAGCGAGACCAAGCAGCTCCCGCTCCTGACCGTCCAGGGCGTGGGCGTCGACAAGCGCTACGAGCTGCGCAGCGCGGCGTACTGGTTTCGCCAGCCCATGCGTGACCGCGACACGCGCGTACCGGTCACGGTGACGCTGGCCGTCGCGAACACCGCACCCAACCATCTCGGTCGCGACCTCCCGGAGGGCACGTGGCGCGTGTACCAGGCCGACGCAGCAGGCGGGCGCCAGCTCGTCGGCGAAGAGCACCGGCGCCAGACGTCGAAGGACGAGACCGCCCTGGTGACGCTGGGGAACGCGACCGATGTGATCGCCACCCGCACACAGACGGACTTCGAGAAGATCGACGTCGAGCCGTTCGACTCGGAGAGCGCGTACGAGGTGACGCTACGCAACGAGAAGCCGGCTGCCGTCACCGTGGCCGTGCGCGACCAGATCGACGGGGACTGGCAGGTGATGGAGTCGAGCGTCCCTGCCCGGAAGGCGGACGCGGGGACGCTGGCGTTCGACGTCCCGGTGCCCGCGGGAGGCGAGGCGGTCCTGCGCTATCGCGTGCGGGTGGGGCGATAGGCCGGCCGGTGGGCGATTCCCCCGGCAAGGCCCTGCTCGTCGACTACTCGAGTCTGCTCTACCGCGCGTTCCACTCCCTCCCGGCGAGCGTGCCGGTGCAGGGCGTCCATGGCTTTCTCTCGATGCTGGCGCGGCTGGTCGGCGACCGCCAGCCGTCGGCGCTGGCGGTGGCCGTCGACGACGACTGGCGCCCCGAGTTCCGCGTCGCCGCCCTGCCCTCCTACAAGACGCACCGGGTGGCGGAGCCGGATGACGAGCCTGATCCCGTCGCGCCGCAGGAAGGAGTCGGGCGCGAGGTGCTGTCGGCGCTCGGCATCGCCGTCGTCGGCGCCGAGGGGTTCGAGGCCGAGGACGTGATCGCGACGCTCGCCGCACACGCCCGGCAACCGGTCGAGATCGCGTCGGGCGATCGCGATCTCTTCGCGCTGGTGCGCGATCCGGACGTCAAGGTGCTGTACCCGTTGCGTGGGGTGAGCACGCTGCTCGAGGTCGACGAGGCCGAGATCGTGCGGCGCTACGGCATTCCCGGACGCGCCTATGGCGACTTCGCGCTCCTGCGAGGCGATCCCTCCGACGGATTGCCGGGTGTCCCGGGCATCGGCGAGAAGACCGCCGCCGCCCTCATCGCGCGCTACGGCTCGCTCGACGGGCTCCTCGCCGCCACCGATCTGTCCCCCGCGACCGCGCGCAAGCTCGACGCCGGACGCGACTACCTGGCCGCCGCCCGCCGCGTGGTGCTCCCGGTCGCGACGGTGCCGCTCGCACGGGTTTCGCTCGCGTTGCCGGCACGCCCGGCCCACCCGCGCACGCTCGACCGGCTGATCGCGGAGCACACGCTCGCGGGCCCAGTCGGCCGGCTCCGCGCAGCCCTCGGCCAGCTTCAGACCGGCTAGAAGGCCACCTCGCGACGTCGGTGCGCGGGTGGCGCACCGCCGCCTCCGCTCAGCGTCCTCGGCGTAGGCGCGCCTCGTAGGTCGCGGCGTCCCACACGCAGCGCGCTGCGTGCGCCAACGCCTGCGGATTCGCTCCGGCGGCGGTGCCCCTCCCGCGTCGAACGTCGCGGCGGTGGGGTCGCTGTCGGAGCGAATCCGCAGCCCCTTGCGCGCGCCCGCGGCTTTCGCCGAAACGCTCCGCGCTCGCCGGCGCGCATGGGGCGAGGACGCTGAGCGGAGACAGCGGCCCCAGCGCCGCGCACCGCCGCGCATCGACTCGCGGCTATGCGGGCGCGCCGCTGCGCAGGACGTCTCCGAGCGCGGACGGGGCCAGGCGGATGCCCACGTAGAAGGGGCCGAACTCCGCGAACCGCGAGCTCGCGGGATCGAAACGCATCTCGTAGATGAGCTTCTTGAAGACGAGCGGGTCGTCGGCGAAGAGGGTCACGCCCCACTCCCAGTCGTCCAGTCCGACCGAGCCCTGGATGACCTGCGTCACCTTGCCGGCCCAGCGGCGCCCGATCTCGCCGTGACCTCGCATGAACGCCGCGCGCTCCGTGGCCGGCAGATCGTACCAGTTCACGTGCTCTCCGCGCCGCTTGGACATCGGGTAGAAGCAGAAGTATCGGCGCGGCGGAACGTCCGGGTACAGGCGCGGGCGCGCGAGCTTCTGCATCTCCTCGGTGAGCGCCGCGTCGAATCCGTCGGCCCCGGGCTCGAGGCCGCGCCGGCCCAGCATCGCGGTGGCGTGAGCGGTGAGCTCGTAGGTTCCGAGCTCGACGACCGCGAGATACGAATACGTCGGCGACAGAAAAGCGCGCAGGTGCGTGCGCGCGAGCGCCACCTCTTCGCGGCGCAGCGCCTCGAGGTCGCGCCGCCAGTGCATGAAGCAGAGGTCGCCCTTCTGCGTCAGCAGCGACCAGACCGCGCTGTGTCCGTCGGCGGGGCGCTCCTGTGCCTCGAACAAGCTCGCCGCCTCCGCCACGATCGCATCGCGCTCCGCCGCGGCGAGTGCGTTCCAGCGCGCCCAGTCGACGGCGTACATCTCGTGCAGCGTGTACCAGCCCTCGAGCGTGACGGGCGCGTCCGCCATGGAGCGCTCATACCGTGCTCCCGGTCGCGTTTGAAGCCGGCCGGTCCAAGGCGCTATGCCGACCGGCGCATGCTTCTGTCCTGGCTGTCGTCCCTCGTCTTCCTCCCGATCTTCGGACTCGTGTTGGTCGGATTCGACGTCGCCCAGCGGGTCGCACGTCTGTTCGGACAGCGCCCGCAGGAGTACGTGGCCGGCGCGCTGCAGTGGACGCTGGTCCACACGTTTCGCATCTGCGACACGCGGCTCGTGGTCGAGCGCTCGCCGCAGGTGCTGCCCGGTGCGTCCTACATCATCATCTCGAACCATCAGAGCATGTTCGACATCCCGATCCTCGGCTCCCTCTTCTTCTCGAACTTCCCGAAGTACATCTCGAAGCGCTCGCTGGGACGCTGGATCCCGAGCGTGTCGTACAATCTGCGCCGGGGCGGCCACGTCCTCATCGAGCGGTCCGACGCGCCCGGAGCGCTGGAGGCGATCCGCGCCCTCGGTCGGCGGGTCCGCGCCGGTGGCGTCTCGGCCATGATCTTCCCGGAGGGGACGCGGGCGCGGATCGGCGAGCTCGGCCGGTTCAAGCCCGCCGGCTCGCTCGCGCTGCTCGAGGAGGCTCCCGACACCCCCGTCGTGCCGGTCGCCATCGACGAGTCGTGGCGCCTGCTCCAGCACAACTTCCTGCCCATCCCCTGGGGCGTGCGGGTGCGCGTGCACGTCGGCGCGCCGATCGCGCGACACGCGGGCGAGGACGGCGCCACGTTGCTCGAGCGGGTCCGCGAGGAGATCGCCGGGATGCTCGCCGAGTGGCGCGGTGACTCTCCGGTGCAGGCCGAGGACCTCGCCCGCATTCGCGCCTAGCGGGTCCCCGCCGGCGATGCCCGAGCTTCCCGACGTCGCGGTGTACATCGAATCCCTCGAGCCGCGGATCATCGGCCAGCCACTCGAGCGCGTACGGCTCCGCAGCCCCTTCCTGCTCAGGACCGTGGCGCCTCCACTGAGCGCCGTCCTCGGCGCCCGAGTCGCCGGCCTGCGCCGGATCGGCAAGCGCATCGTCATCGCGCTCGAGGGCGGGCGGTTCGTCGTCCTTCACCTCATGATCGCCGGCCGCCTGCGCTGGCGGCCAGCCGGGACCAAGCTCCCCGGCAAGCTCGGCCTAGCCGCTTTCGATTTCCCCACCGGCACGCTGCTCCTGACCGAGGCGAGCTCGAAGCAGCGCGCCGCCCTTCACGTGGTCGAGGGCGAGGCCGCTCTGGCGGCGCTCGATCCGGGCGGGATCGAGCCGCTCGAGGCGGACCTTGCGGAATTCCGGTCAGCCGTCCTCCGCGAGCGACACACGCTCAAGCGCACGCTCACCGACCCGCGCATCCTGAGTGGGATCGGCAACGCCTACTCGGACGAGATTCTGCACCGGGCGAAGCTCTCGCCGGTTCGGCTCACGGATCAGCTGACGGCCGAGGAGCTGGCCCGGCTGCATGCTGCCACGCGGGAGACCCTCGCCGAGTTCACCGCGCGCCTCCGCCGCGAGGTGGGCGAAGGCTTCCCCGAGAAGGTCACCGCGTTCCGCGACGACATGGCCGTCCACGGGCGGTACGGTAAGCCGTGTCCCGTCTGCGGCACCCCGGTGCAGCGCATCGTGCACGCCGAGAACGAGACCAACTACTGTCCCACGTGCCAGACGGGGGGAAAACTGCTGGCCGACCGGAGCCTGTCACGACTGCTGAAGGAGGACTGGCCACGGACCCTCGAAGAGCTGGAGGAGCGGCGCACCGGCCGGCCGTGAAGCTCCTACACTGACCAATCGCTCCCGATCCAGGTCCGAAGCCTGTTCACGGTGTGCTCGAGGACGTCGAGGCTCTCCGGATCCCTCCAGGACCATGCCTGCGTCGCCAGACGGATCAACAGATCCCATTCGGAGTTGACTTCGTGGTCCACGCTGACGTTGGCCGCCGTCGCGCCCTGTGCCTCCTGGGAGGGACTGCCCGTTCGACCCGTCATGAGATGGGGGTTCCTGGTGGGTCGTGCGGCGCGGCGGAACGGCAGCAGGACTCCTCTCGGCTCTTGCTTCATCGTGGTGCTCCTCCCGATCGCAGTGATCCTCGACCAACCGCGTCATACGCTAATCATCTCTGGCTCTTCATGATCCATTTGGTGTACGTTGGGGCTGCACAAGGCAGCCCCCGAATGCGAATGTCGCAGCTCTCGGAAACCGCCCTTCCGCTGGTCGAGCGCCTCTACGACGCGGTCGGCGAGGACTCGGGCTGGCCGATCTTCCTGGACGCCCTCGCCCGGGAGCTCGAGGGCGTCGTGCCCGGGCTCTACATCAACGAACGAGCCACCGACGTCATGTTGTTCGTTGCGGTCTCTGGCATGGATCCCGAGTGGGCACGGGCGTACGACGAGCACTACAAGACGTGCGACCTCCGCCGGCCGCGGATCAAGGCGCTTCCGGCCGGGAGCGTATTCGTGGGCAACGCGCTCATCGACGACCGGGACCTGCTTCGGTCGGAGTTCTACAACGACTTTCTCCGCCCCCAGGGCTACTTCCACCTCATCGGTGGCATCCCGCTCGCGAACGACGACTTCGTGGCCGTGCTGCGGGTCATCAGACCCCGCTCTGCCCAGCCGTTCGGACGCCGGGAGGCCGCCCTCATCCATCGCCTCATGCCGCATCTCTCCCGGGCGCTGCTCCTCCACCAGCGCATCGGGGCAGCGGAGCCACGGCGGGACGAGGCGCTCGAGGTGCTCGACTGGTTTCCAACCGGTGTCCTCCTACTCGATTCCACCGGCCACGTGCTCGCGGCCAACCGGGTCGCCGAGGAGATCCTGGCCGCGAGCGACGGTCTGCGCGTCGGGAAGGACGGCCTGCGCGCCGTGCTCCCTGCAGAGTCGGCCGCGCTGCGGCGACTGATCGCCGAGTCCAGCGGGGTGCAGACCGGCGGGGTGCCGGTCGCCCTCGAACCGGGCGGCGGCGTGCTCAACCTGACGCGCGCGTCTCGGGATCGTCCTCTCAACCTGCTCGTCGCGCCCCTGCGCGGCAGACTCCTGGCCCGCGAGTCGCCTCACGCCACTGTCGTGGTGTTCGTGACGGATCCCGACCGGGTGCCGTCGTCCCCGGTCGACCGCGTACAGCGCTGGCTCGGGGTGACTCACGCCGAAGCGGCGCTGGTGATGCAGCTCCTGCGCGGCCGTTCCGTGGAGGATGCCGCCGACGCGCTCGGCATCTCTGCCCACACCGCGCGCACACAGCTCAAGCGAGCCCTCGCGAAGACCAGCACGGGGCGGCAGGCCGAGCTGGTCCGCCTCGCGCTCGGCACGCCCGCCGTGCTCGGTCGCTAACCCAGGAGCCAGTGCGCCGTGGCGAGGACGAGTCCCACCAGACCGCCCACCACCGCGCCGTTCAGCCGGATGAACTGCAGGTCGTTGCCCACGCGCGCTTCGATCATCGACACCAGCATGCCGGTATCGAGCGCATCGAGGTTCTCGCGCACCGTGATGCCG
>Ga0066903_100005440_pt1 | contig 11054 bp, 15 predicted proteins | sample PanSoiMetaGPlot1_FD_67491 | JGI IMG/M metagenome (GOLD analysis project Ga0066903, IMG submission 67491) | Tropical forest soil microbial communities from Panama analyzed to predict greenhouse gas emissions - Panama Soil - Plot 1 (version 2) | ecosystem: Environmental > Terrestrial > Soil >...
GTTTTTTATTCCCGCCATACTTCTGGCCAGCGTCTATATTTATTTTTTGTACGCCTATTTATGTGGCAACCCGTGGCTGCTTGGTCTCTGGGATTTCAACGGCCATCCGTATTGGCCGTTGCCGATCATCGCACTCCGCAATGTTGCGTATCTGGTTGTCTGCGCCGGCGCGCTTTGGATGGTGATTTCTTCTACAGTCCAGGCATCCCCACGCCGCCGGTAATCTTCTTCATTTCCGATTGCGCTAGCGCTTTGCCCTGTTCGATCGCTTGTTGGACGCCGCTCAGAACGGCTTCTTCCAAAAACTCGATGTCGTTTGGATCGACAATCGCCTTGTCGATCTTGATCGAAAGAATTTCGCCAGCGCCGTTCGCCGTCACTTTTATTTTCCCACCGGCAACGGTTACTTCGACCGTCTTTTCTTCCAGCTCCGCCTGCGCTTTGGCCATTTGCGCCTGCATCTGTTGCGCTTGCTTCATCAATTTGTTCAGATTCATGACTATGAAATTCAGGACCTGATCTGGCCCTTGAAAATATCCAGCGCTTCCCGAATCAACGGGTCGTCCGCGTAATCTTGTGGTGGACTTGCGCTACTTGGTTGGCCTTTCGCCGGCAAATTTCCGCGGACAGTTAATTTCAGTGTCCAATCTTTGCCGGTGACTTCGTGCAAAAGCGATTCGATCAATTTTCGGTTAGTTACCGTTCCCAAGATATCCATCGGCGACTTTTGGTCGGGCGAAAATCCGAGGACGAAATGGCGGCCTTCGCTTGGGAGAACATGCGCTGCGGCGGCTGAGTTGCGGACAAACGCCTTTGTGCTCGGAATCTTGGCATACGCCCGCTGCCAAATCTGTTGGACGTCGCTTTCTCCGTTCGGCGTTTCTGCAATCCGTGCAGTTGTGGAGGAGGCCGCGTCGGCCGTGTATTTCTGGGACGCAGGCGGGACGTCCGCCGCAACCCTCTCAGCGCCTAACGTTTTTTTTTCCGACGAAGTTTTTCCGCCCCGGAGCTCGCCGAGTTTTTCGATTACTTCATCGAGCGTAGCCTGATTCAAACTTTGGATCGCTTTGATGATGGCGACTTCGAAATGCAATTTCTTGTTCGGCGCCCATTTCATTCGGCCTTCGGCTTGCGCAAACTGGTCGATCAATTCGAGTAGCCGCTCGTTCTCAATCAGGTCGGCCTGGGCGGCGAGCGCTCTTTGTAATTCAGGATCGACATCTTCCTGAAGCGCGTCCGGTTTGGCTTTGAACACAAGCAGATCTCGCAAATACGAAATCAAATCTGACATCAGCCGCACCATGTCCTTGCCGGCCTCACTCTGCTGGTAGAGAACGTCGAGCGCGGGCGCCGTTTCGCTCCGAAGAATTTTCCCCGTCAGATCGACCACGGTTTGCTCACTGGTGAAACCGAAAATGTTGAGCACATCGCTCTCTGCAATTTTCTCGCCGCAAAACGCGACCAGTTGGTCGAGCATCGATTCCGCGTCGCGCAGACCGCCTTCCGCACCGCGCGCGATCGCGTGCGCCGCGGCCGGTTCAAGCGTGATTTTCTCTTTCTTGGCGATGAACTGGAGATGATCGGCGATCAATTTGGCCGGGATCCGGTGGAGATCGAATCGCTGACAGCGGCTGACGATCGTCGGCAAAAGCTTGTCTGGTTCCGTCGTCGCGAAAATGAATTTCACGTGCGGCGGCGGTTCTTCGAGTGTTTTCAGTAATGCGTTGAACGCCTCCTTGGTGAGCATGTGGACTTCGTCGATGATGTAAATTTTGTAGCGCGACTTGGACGGCGCGTAGCGCACATTGTCGCGCAGCTCGCGTACATCATCGATCCCACGATTACTTGCGCCATCGATCTCGATTACATCAAGGCTGTTGCCGGCCGCGATTTCTTTGCAGTTGTCGCAAGTATTGTCGGGATAAACGGTCGGCCCTTTCACGCAGTTTAGCGCTTTTGCTAAAATTCGTGCCGTCGAGGTCTTCCCGATGCCGCGCGGGCCCACGAACAGGTAGGCATGCGCGAGCCGATTCTGCGCGACCGCGTTCTTGAGCGTGCGCGAGACGTGCGTCTGGCCGACCAGATCGTCAAACGTCTGCGGCCGGTATTTTCTAGCGAAAACCTCGTAGCTCACTTGACCAATCTAAATGCGTTGATCGGCCGGCGAAAATAGAAAAGCATCCGAAATTCAGTGAGCGCAAGATCGACATTGAAGATTTTTTTCAGACCGGCGATCGTTCTCTATATAACTGACGCGAGATTGCTTTTTGAGCTCCTGATGGACGTCTGCAACGTTTCGTTCATGACGAAATGTAAGGTGAGGAGCATCGGCGTCCTTTACTTGTTGTTCTTTCTGACCTCCATCGCGAGCGACGGCTATTGATGGTGCTTGCAGGATTAGGCTGATTGACGTTTTTGTATTCGCCGCTGGCTGAGCGCCTTTTTGGATATATCGCTGTTACTGGCATCGTTGCCGAAGCGTCCCTGATGATTTGGCTGCTCGTGATGGGGCTAAACAGCGAACGATGGGAACAGCAGGCAAATCAAAAAAGCGCGCGTCTTTTGCGGTAACCCGTTCCGTGAAATAGCTGATCTTGTTCGGGGAGAGAATCGATTCATTATTTGTTTGACGCTATCGGATAGTACGATATCGTAATATCTATAAAGATGAAACTCTTACTGTTTATTGCTCCCGCGTCAGGTTGGCTGGCGGTCGCTGCTTGTTTCGGCAGCACTCAATTAGAACAACGCACGGAATCCTTCACTGTTTTCGTTAAGGGGTCGGTCGCCGAGACGACGCCACTGTTTGGACCTGTCCGCGAATCGGAGTGGGCCCCGACGTGGAAGCCGCATTTCTTGCATCCTTCCGGCGGCGGCCAAGCGGAAGGGGTCCTATTCACAGCGGTGAGCGGTGACGGGCACGAGCGCCTGTGGCTAATGACTAGATTCGACGCGAACGCCGGCCAGGTCGATTACGTTTTCATTTCGCCGGGCTTCACAGCTGCGGAATTGAAGATTCGAGTCGCGGCTGATGGCCCCGATAAATGCAAAGTGACAGTCACGTATCGTTACAGCGCTCTCTCACCGCAGGGAAACCAGGAGGTCGCGAAGGTGAACTCGGATTGGGCGGAGCAGCATCGGATCCATTGGCAGCACGGTCTCGATACGCTTGGCGAAAATCATGTCGCCCATGAGTGATGTCGAATTTACCCGCGCGCTGGAACGGGGCGAGATCGCGAACAAGGATTTCCAGCACGCTTCGCACCTGCACGTGGCGTGGGTTTATCTCGCCGAATCTTCATCGATCGGCGAGGCGGCCGGCAAGATGTCGAACACATTGCGAAATTTCGCCGCCGCCGCCGGCAAGCCGGAAAAATATCACAAGACCATCACGCTATTTTGGATCCACCTGCTCAATCGGGTTCGCCTCACCGCGAATGGTAAGAGCCTGACGGAGATTGTTCATTGCCATCCGCGGCTGTTGGAAAAGAATTTTCCGCTTGTCTATTATTCGCGTGATCTTCTTTTTAGTGAGCGGGCACGGGCGTCCTGGGTTGAGCCCGACTTGAAACCACTTTCCATCGATGGCGCTACATTTTGTTCATCCAGTTCATCGCGCGACGCACCGGATCGGTCTTTATCTTGATGATCTCCGTGAACGCGGCTTGACCCAGGGTGAGGCGCACATTCTGGCCATGCTCGATCGTTCCGCGCCGGCTAGAATTTCCGATCTTCATCGCGGACTCGCGCACAAAAGATCAACATTAACCAGCATCCTCGATCGTTTGGCTGCTCGCGGATTCATCACGCGGGAGGTGAGCAAGGCCGATCGCCGGACATTTTGGGTGAGACTAACTGCCAAAGGTCGGACCGCGGCGAAACGTGTGAGTCGCCACCTTTCGACACTGGAGCAGTCTGTTTTGAAGCGCGCGACCGCGGCCGACATCAAAGGCTTCCAGAACGTCGTCACGATTTTGGAACAGGAAGCTCATCGCCGCACGCGCCGCTAGCCGAGCGGAAAGTTTCGCGGTAGACGATTTGCCGGCACACTTTGAATTCAAGGTCAACATCTCGATTTTCCTCCGGCCCGGCGCTCGTCCTCTATCTGGCCGGAGCAAAACTGCTTTTTCATCTTCTTACTGCCGCTCGCTACGGAATTTTTCGGGACGAGATGTATTACCTCGCCTGTAGCGAGCATCTTGATTGGGGATATGTCGATCATCCGCCGCTGATCGCGCTTATCGCATGGATCGCGCGACATCTCTTTTGCAATTCGCTCGTCGGCCTGCGATTTTTCGCCGCCCTTGCCGGCGCAGCCACGGTTTGGCTGACTGGAAAAGTTGCGCGTGAAATGGGCGGCGGCGCATTCGCCCAAATTCTCGCCGCGCTCGCGGTGATCTGCGTGCCGATTTATCTCATTATGCATCACTGGCTGACGGTGAATGCATTCGAGCCGCTGCTTTGGATCGCGTGCCTCTGGTGCATCGTGCGCGCGATCGATCGGCAGGATTCGCGCTACTGGATTTGTTTCGGATTATTCGCCGGTGTGGGTATGGAGGACAAATACACGATTGCCTTCTTCGGTTTCGCTCTCGTAATTGGCCTCGCCCTCACGCGGGAACGCCGATTTTTAATCACGAAAGAGTTTTGGATCGGCGCCGCGATCGCGTTCCTGATTTTCGTGCCGAATCTGATCTGGCTTACGCGTCACGATTGGCCGTTTCTCGAATTGATGCACAACATTCGGTAGACGCGGCGCGATGTTGTCCGCGGTCCGATCGCGTTCATTCTCGATCAAGCTCAAATTCTGAATCCAGTTTTGTTGCCGGTTTGGCTCGGCGGATTAATGTGGCTGTTCTTCGCGCACGAAGGCCGCCGGTTCCGCGTTCTCGGAATTATTTACATCATAGTGCTCGCGATGTTCATCGCGCTGCGCGGCAAAAATTATTATTTGAGCGCGATTTATCCGGCCTTGTTCGCGGCAGGCGCAGTTGCTTTTGAAAAAATTAGCAGCACGCAATGGAAATGGAGCCGCGCGGTTTATGGAGTTCTGGTCTTGCTCTCGACAATCATTCTCGCGCCGACAGTGTCGCCGATTCTTTCGCCGCAAGGGGCTATTGTCTACCAAAAGAAGCTCGGTTTCGAGCCGCCAAAAGCCGAAAACCAGCGCACCGGAGCGCTCCCGCAATATTTCGCGGACGAGTTTGGCTGGCGCGAAATGACCGAAGAGACAGCGCGCGTCTACAAATCGCTTGCGCCCGAAGAACAGACGCGCACCGCCATTTTCGCGAACAACTTCGGCGAAGCGGGCGCGATCGATTACTTCGGGCCGCGGCTCGGTTTGCCGAAAGCGATTTGCAATCATCAAACCTACTGGATTTGGGGTCCGCGCGATTACGACGGAGCAATCGTGATTGTTCTCGGCAGCAACGGCCGCGGTGACCGCGAACATTTTCAAAGTGTCGAAGCCGTCGGTCACGTTGAGCATCCGTACTCGCGGCGCGACGAGCATTTTGACATTTTTCTTTGTCGCGGATTCACCGGCGATCTGCGACAAGCATGGGCGAAAATGAAAAAATACGACTGATGAAAAGAACGACATTCTCCGTCTTGCTCTTACTCATCCTCTTGCTCGGTGGCGCAAAGGCGCAGCCGCAGCCCCTTCAAGATCCTTTTCTGGACAATTTCGTCGGTGACTGGCGAGTAGAAAGAAATATGGGAAAGCGTGGCGTTAATCAGACGAGTGTGCATTGCGAGTGGGTGCTAAATCATCAGTTCATCGAGTTTCACTACGGCGCGGCCGACGCGAAGCCGGAATATGAAGCATTCGTTTTCATCGGCTTCGATGACACGGCGAAAGATTATGTTTGCCACTGGGTCGATGTCTTTGGCGAAAAAGATTCCGAGCTCGGCCGCGGCAAAACCGACGAGAAGGTCCTCGCGATTGAATTCAAATTTAGAAACGGTGAGCTGACCAACAAGTTCACCTTCGATCCTCAAGCTAAAGCGTGGACTTCGCTGATTCGCCAAATCGAGAAAGGCGAATGGAAAACTTTCGGCGAAGAGAAATGGACAAAGAAATGAAACGTTCGCTCTTGCTCTTACTCCTGCTCTTGCTCTTCCGCGACGCTCACGCGCGCCAACCGCAACCGTTACGGCCAGGATCGACAATGGAGAAGAAAATTGTTCGCGCGCGCGGTCTTGGCGTTCCATTTGAAGGCGCGTCGGGTCCGCTTAATGCGATCACCGACGTTGCCGGTGTGGAAGTTGGTTATACGACGATCGTTCGCGGCGACGGAAAGTTGGTTGTTGGAAAAGGACCGGTACGGACTGGGGTGACGGCGATCATTCCACGCGGTCACGATTCGTTAAACGATCCGGTTTACGCCGGCGTCTTCAGCTTGAACGGCAACGGCGAGATGACCGGGACGCATTGGATCGAAGAGAGCGGATTCCTGGAAGGGCCGATCGTGATCACGAACACGCACAGCGTCGGCGTGGCGCGCGATGCCGTGATCGCGTGGCGAATCAAACACGGCGCGGCTGACGCGAGCGGATATTGGTGGAGTTTGCCGCTGGTGGCTGAAACGTGGGACGGCTGGCTCAACGACACGAACGGATTTCACGTGAAATCGGAAGACGTTTTTCACGCGCTCGATTCTGCGCACGGCGGCACGATTGAGGAGGGGAGCGTCGGCGGCGGAACGGGTATGATCTGTTACGAATTCAAAGGGGGCAACGGAACTGCCTCGCGCAAGATCGACATTAAACCGGCAAAAGATAAACCGGCGCAGAGTTTTACCGTGGGCGTTTTTCTTCAAGCAAATTTTGGGCGTCGCGGATTGCTGACAATCGCCGGAGTTCCGGTCGGGAAAGAAATTCCGGGCAGCGTTTACGACGAGGACACCGGCTCCTGCATCGCTGTTGTCGCGACGGACGCGCCGTTGCTACCGAATCAATTGAAGCGGCTCGCCCGCCGCGTTTCACTTGGGCTGGCGCGCACGGGATCGATTTCCGGAAACAGCTCGGGCGATTTGTTCATCGCGTTTTCGACAGCAAACAAAAATGTTTGGGCCGCCGATCAAGTCACGCATACGATTCAGACGATTCCGAACGATTTGATGGATCCAGTTTTCACCGGAGTTGTGCAGGCAACCGAGGAAGCGGTCGTCAACGTGTTAGTCGACAATCAAACCATGATCGGCGCGGACAATCATCGCGTCGAAGGATTGCCGCACGATCGCCTTCACGAACTTTTGAAAAAATACAATCGTTTGAAAGAGTGATTAGGTTCGAGGTCGATCCACCGAAAAATCTGCTGATCATCCGCTACCGGGGCGTAGTTGGAGCTGAAGAAACCGAGAAAGGTCTCGAAGAAATCCGATCTGGATTGGCGACACTGGAATCAGGCTTTCGGTTACTCGCGGACCTGACCGAGCTGGAATCGATGGATGTGAAATGTGCACCGTTCATTGAAAAAGCGATGGACCTTTGCAACGAAAAAGGCGCGGCGATAGTTGTGCGGGTAATTCCCGACCCGCACCGCGATATCGGTTTGCAGATCATGTCGATCTTCCACTACGGCGGCAGCGTCCAAATCATCAACTGCGGGACTCTAGCTGAAGCCGAGCAGGTTCTCGGCTTGTAGGTTTGTCTGACGAAATCGGTTGGATTAAGGTGGGTCCAATGCTTGATGATCTCCGCGGCCAGTCCCCGCTTCGAGGCGTTGGTGCAAAAAGTTTTCACTCCCAAAAAATGAAGGCGAGGATTTTTTTCGCCGGATTGAAGCGAGACAACGTTTACAGAGTTGCGGTCGCTGCGCGATAAACCAGCAACGCGGCAGCGATGTCCTCCACTGCCATGCCTAACGATTTGAAAATTGTGGTCTCGCTTGCACGCGTAGGAACTTTGCCCGCAAACGCTTCGCCGAGCTCGGCATAAATTTTTGCGTCGGAAAGAATCACATCGCCCGACTCTTTCATTGCGGCTTCGCGTGAATCGACAAAGACGACGCTGTTTCGCATCGCGTCATCATTCAGCTCGCGCCAATCGGGCCGGCATGCACCGATTGCGTTCACGTGACAACCGCGCTTCAGCCAAGCGCCACGCAAGACTGGCGTCTTGGAACTGGTCACGGTGACCACGACATCTGCACCGTGCACAGCGTCTTCCGGCAACGTCGATCTGGCGCCGATCTCTTTGGCGAATGCTTCGGCGTGTGATTTGTTTGGACTCCACACGCGAATCTCTTCGAATTGCCTAACGAGTCGTAACGCCTCGATATGACTTCGCGCTTGCACGCCACTGCCGAGAATCGCGAGCACTTTCGCATCCTTCGGCGCGAGAAGTTTGGTTGCCGCTGCCGAAACTGCCGCGGTCCGCATCTCGGTGATCAATCGTCCATCAACCACTGCTAGCGGCGCGCCGATCTCGGGATCGTTCAAGACAATCAGTGCCATGTGCGTCGCAATCCCTTTCTCAGCGTTCGGCGGATAGAACGTGACAATCTTCTGGCCGAGCCCTTCTGGCGTCAGCGCCGGCATTACTCCATAAAATCCGCCCGGCGGATCAATCGAGATGACTTGCCGCACCGGTTGCGTCACTTTCCCGGCCGAGAAATCGATCAGCGCCTTCTCCATCGCCGGAATCAAATCCGCCATTGGCAAATGCTTTCGCACTTGCTCTTCGTCCAGAAAGATCGGCGCCTCCATGAAAACGACAGGGTTAACAGGATTTCTTTGATTTCAGAATCCTTTAATCGTGTGAATCCTGTCTACAACTCTTCCGCTAATTCGTCGCGCAATTTTCGCTTCAGCTGCTGCCGCGCAGCCTTCTTAATCGCCCGTCGCTCGGCCGCGACCGCGTCTTTCTCGCGTTGTCGGTCTTGGCGCGTGCGATGATCGACATCCGCCGGCAAATGCGAAATTTTGGGCCGATTCTCGCCCACCCTCCGCTCGTTCGGTTTTGCGTACGGGTTCATAAGGCTGTGTGACTTATGGAGGGTAGAGAATCCTGTGGGAAGGTGATAGTTTCAATCGGAGGCGGCTTCTGAAAATACCAAAACGACTCCTTGATTGCTTGAAGGAAAACAAAGTTCGTTACGAGACTTTGCATCATCCAGAGGCGCTCACAGCACAAAGAGTCGCTCAAGCCGAGCATGTGAAAGGACGGCGCCACGCCAAGGTGGTGATGGTAAAATCCGGAGAGCAGCATGCGATGGCAGTGCTCCCGGCAGATCACCGAATCGATCTCCAAAAACTGAAAAAGGTCATCGGCAAATCCGTTTCGTTCGAGACCGAGCAGGAATTTAGGGCGCTATTTCCGGACTGCGCAATTGGAGCGATGCCGCCGTTTGGGAATCTTTACAGTGTGCCGACGTATGTGGATAGAAGTTTGTCCCAGGAGGAGTACATCGTGTTCGAAGCGGGAACGCACACCGACGCGATCAAGCTGAACTATCGCGATTACGAGAGGATCGTGAAGCCGCAGGTCGAAGACTTTGCGGTCAAGACCCAGCCGATGAAAGGAGACTGAGATTGGGCGACGCCATAAACCTGAAAGGCATTGCGCTCTGGTTGGTATCCGCGGCAATCTCTGCAAACACTTTCGGGGCGGAGAAGGTTTCGCTGATCAAGATCGACGGGGCGATTGGTCCGGCGACGGCCAGTTACATTTCGCGGAGTATCGAGGATGCTCAAAAACAGAACGCACAGTGTCTGATCATTCAATTGAACACACCGGGCGGTTTGCTCGATTCCACACAAACGATTGTGCAAAGCCTTTTGGGTTCAACCATTCCAACAGTGGTATATGTGGCGCCAACTGGCGCGACCGCGACCAGTGCCGGTTGTTTCATTACCATTTCGGCAAGCATGGCGGCGATGGCACCGGCGACCACCATTGGAGCAGCGCATCCGGTATCGATCGGTAGCGTTCCCGGCGGTGGCGACGAGAAGCTTGACAACACGATGAAGCAGAAGCTCGAGAATTTCTCGGTCAGCTATATGGAGGCGATTGCGTCCAAACGCCACCGCAATGTTGAATGGGCGAAATCGGCCGTGAAGGAGAGCGCGTCCATCAGCGCGGAGAAAGCGTTGGAGTTGAAAGTTGTCGATCTTATCGCTGTCGATCTAACCGAATTGCTCAAGCAATTGAACGGGCGGGTGGTAGACGGAAAGACGCTCAAGACTGCGGGCGCAGAGATTTATGAGATCAGGATGTCGGCATCAGAACAAGTGTTCCAAAAACTTTGGCGGCCGGAGGTCATGTTCATTCTCATGCTTATCGCGATCTACGGCATAATCGGGGAGCTGACGACGCCCGGCGCAATCCTGCCGGGTGTGGTCGGCGCGATTGCGTTGATCCTGGCGCTTTATTTGGCGGCGGTGTTGCCGGTAAACGTCACTGGACTCGTTTTAATCGCGCTGGCGCTCATGCTTTTGATTTTTGACGTTTACGCGCCGACTCATGGCGTGCTCACAGTGGGTGGAATCATTTCGTTCCTGATCGGCTCGCTCATGCTTTTCAATCGCGCCGATCCGCTTTTTCGGTTATCGCTCGGCTACATCATTCCAGCGACACTGATTACCGCCGCGTTTTTTCTTTTCGTCATCGGCAAAGGTTTGCGCGCGCAACTCCTCCCGATCAAGGCCGGCGCGGAAACGCTGATTGGGAAAACGGTCAGCGCATTGACGCCGATCGATTCGCAAGGCGGCAGGATTTTCGTCGAGGGCGAATATTGGAACGCTGTAAGCGACGCACCGATCGCAAAAGACGAGACCGTTGAGATCGCAGCGGTGGAAGGATTAACTCTCAAAGTAAAAAGCAAAGGAAAATGAAGCCATGCCATTAATCGAAGGACTCTTTAAATTAGCCGGTTGGATCGTCCCGATCGTCATCCTCGGCGCAATCATTCTGCCGCAAGCCATCCGCATCCTGCGCGAATATGAACGGGGAGTGATTTTTCGTCTCGGAAAATTACTCGGCGCGAAAGGGCCGGGTCTAATCCTCCTTATCCCGATTGTCGATCGGATGGTGCGAATGGATTTGCGCGT
>Ga0066903_100005441_pt1 | contig 11053 bp, 11 predicted proteins | sample PanSoiMetaGPlot1_FD_67491 | JGI IMG/M metagenome (GOLD analysis project Ga0066903, IMG submission 67491) | Tropical forest soil microbial communities from Panama analyzed to predict greenhouse gas emissions - Panama Soil - Plot 1 (version 2) | ecosystem: Environmental > Terrestrial > Soil >...
TTGTCTCTGACGGAAGGACGGCTCAGCCGCGCCGACCTGCTGAAGGTGGGCGGGGCGGGGGCGCTCGGCCTGACGCTGGCACGACCGGCGTTCGCGGGGCTGAGCAGGTTCGAGGCGACCACGCTGAACATGCTCACGTGGTCCGACCACTACGCAAACGACCAGCTGGCGGCCGTCGCCAAGGCGACCGCGCTTCAGGGTCGGCCGACGCTCTTCAGCGACAACGCCGACGCGTTCCTGAAGATCAAGCAAACGGGGAGCCAGTTCGACATCGTCTCGGGTGACGCGCTCTGGGTTCCGAAGTACAACCACGCGGGGCTCACGACGTCGTTCGACCTGTCATCGCTGCCGGTGTCGAAGCAGCTCTACCCGATCGCACGGCAGTTCCCGTTCTGGAAGGACGGGTCGAACTACATGGGCTACCCGTTCTCGTGGTCGACCGTCCAGATCTACTACAACCCCAAGTACGTCAAGGTGAAGCCCGACTCGTGGCACGCGGTCCTCGACAAGAAGTACGCGGGGAAGATCTCCCTGGAGAACATCCCGACGGACATGATGGCCATCGCGGGGAAGGCGACCGGCGCGAAGCTGCCGTACAACATGACGCCGGCCCAGATCTCGCGTGCGAAGCAGTGGCTGAAGGCGCTCAAGCCGAACGTCCTCAAGCTCGCGTCGCAGAACAACGAGGTCGTCCGCGCGCTGGCCGACGGCTCCGCGTGGATCGGGATCACCAACCTGGGCACCGACGACCGCGTCAAGGACGCGGGCGGTCCGGTCGTGAAGACCGCCTACCCGCGCGAGGGAACGATCGGGTTCATCGACTCGGAGCAGATGGTGACGAAGTCGAAGAATCGCGACTCGTTCGAGAAGTTCGAGAACGCGATGCAGCAGGCTCCGTGGATCGCGAAGAACTTCATCACCAACGGACGGCCGCTCTTCAACGAGAAGTCGTACAAGATCCTCGTGAACCAGGGTCACGGCGATCGGGCACGCCGGCAGTACTACAACCAGCCGGAGAAAGCGTTGAAGATGACGATCAAGGGTCCGGCCGGCGACGAGCAGGCCTACGTCGACGCCTTCAACGAGGTGTTCGGCGCCTGACCGACGCAGCAGCACCCGTCCCAACGGCCCCGCCGGTCGAGACGTCGGCGGGGCCGTCAGGACGACGGCTCTCGAGCCTCAAGCAGTATGCGGGGTTCATCCCTGCGGTCGTGCTGTACGGCGTGTTCTTCCTCGTCCCGCTCGGGCTGATCGTCGCGTACAGCTTCTGGCAGACGATCGATTACGAGGTCGTCCACCGCTGGACGTTCGACAACTACCGCTACTTCTTCAGCGTCCCCACCTACGTCAGGACGATGTGGGCGACGCTCTGGGTCTCGCTCAGCGCAACGGCGATCACCCTGCTGATGGCGTTCCCGCTCGCGTACTGGCTCGTCCGCTATGTGCGCAAGAGCCTGCAGGGGTTCTTCCTCATCCTCGTCGTGCTTCCGTTCTGGACGAGCTACCTGCTCCGCGTCTACTCGTGGCTCAACATCCTCGGCGACGAGGGCGCCATCAACCGCTTCCTGATGTGGACGGGGCTGACGCACCAGCCGGTGTCGCTCTTCCTCTACGACCGACCCGCGGTCATCCTCGTGCTCGTCTACCTCTACTTCCCCTTCGCGGCGCTGACGCTCTACGCGTCGCTCGAGAAGTTCGACTGGAACCAGTTCAAGGCGGCGATGGACCTTGGCGCGCCGCCTCGCACGGCGATCACGCGGATCATGATCCCGCAGATGAAGGCCGGGATCGTGACGGCCGTGATCTTCGTCTTCATCCCGATCCTCGGCGAATACCTGGCGCCGCAGCTCGTCGGCGGCGCGCGCGGCGTGATGATCGGGAACCTGATCGTCAACTTCTTCTCGGGCGCGCAGTACACCCGCGGTGCGGCGGCGGCGCTCCTGATCGCGGTGCTGATCGTGATCCTGCTCGTGATCTTCCGGAAGTCGCTCGAGGTCAAGGACCCGTACCGTGCGTGACGTCGAAGTCGTGTCGAAGCACGCCGGCCTGGCCAGGTTCGGCTTCAACGCGTGGGCGGTCTTCATCTATGTCTTCCTGTTCGCGCCGATCGTCCTGCTCGTCGCGTTCAGCTTCAACGCGAACAAGTACGGCACGTTCCCCTTCACGGGCTGGACACTGCACTGGTACGGGCAGGTGTTCGGCGACTACCAGATCAAGGATGCGCTGACGACCACGCTGAAGGTCGCCGTCCAGGTGACCCTGATCTCGACCATCGTCGGGACTGCCGCCGCGTTCCCGCTCGTCCGCTCCAACCTGCCGTTTCGGAACGGCGTGCGGATCGGGATGACGCTGCCGATCATGATCCCCGGCCTGCTGATCGGCGTGAGCCTGCTCGTGCTGATGACGAGCGTGTTCCACTTCCAGCTCTCGCCGCAGACGGCGGTGATCGGCCAGGCGGTCTACACGACGCCCTTCGTCGTGCTCCTCGTCGCGGCACGGCTGCAGGGTTTCGACCCCTCGCTCGAGCGGGCGGCCAGCGATCTCGGAGCCAACACCCTGAACAGGCTGCGGCATGTCGTGCTGCCGCTGATCATGCCCGCGATCTTCGCCGGGGCGCTGTTCGCATTCACGCTCTCGCTGGACGAGTTCATCATCACGCTCTTCCTGATCGGTGCGCACAACACGCTCCCGATCTACATCTACACGCAGGTCAAGTTCGGGATCACACCGGAGGTGAACGCGCTCGCGAGCCTGCTTCTCGGCGCGTCGCTGATCCTGATCGCGGTCGCGTTCACGCTGCCGATCGCGGTGCGCAAGATGCGGTACGCCTACCGCGCCCGCAGGGCCTGAGCTACGCCTCGACTGTCGCCCACGTTCTCTCGCGGGCACTCCGGACGGCCGCCTCCACCGTCGCGACGCCTCGGTGCCCGTCGCGGAAGGTCGGGAACGGGCTGTGCGGCTCCCCCGCGATCGCCGCGTAGACGTCTGCGAACAGGTTGCGGAACGCCTGACCGTACCCCTCACCGTGGCCCGCGGGGTAACGGGAGAGCCGCCGCGCCTCCGCCGCGTTCGTGGCGGGATCCTTGACGACGATCTGGCGCGGCCCGTCGGCAGGGCGGAACAGCATCTCCGTCGGCAGCTCCTGGTCCCAGGTCACACCGGCCGTCGTGCCCTCGCACTCGAAGAGCAGCTGGTTCTTTCGCCCCGCGACGCCCGCTGAGAGCGTCGCCGATCCGATTACGCCTCCGTCGAAGCGCAGTAGAAGCGCCGCGTAGTCCTCGAGCGGCCCGCCCGCGAACGAGTGGAACTCCGCCTGCACCTCCGTGACGTGACGACCAGTGACGTGCTCGGCGAGGTCAAGCCAGTGCGTGCCGAGGTCGCCGACCACGTACGACGGCCCCGACTCCGCGGGATCCGTGCGCCAGCCGGAGGCGGGGAAAAGCACGTCGTCGCAGACGTAGCGGCCGTGAACGAAGGAGAGGTCGCCGATCGCTCCGCTCCCGACGTCGATCCGCATCTGCTCGACGAGCGGATAGCCGCGAACGTGATAGCAGGTCGCGTGCACGAGGCCGCGCTCCTCCGCCGCGGTCAGCATTGCCCGGCTCTCGTCCGCCGAGATCGCGAGCGGCTTCTCGCAGACGACATGGATGCCCCGCTCGACCGCCGCGAGCACCTGCACCGAATGCAGGGCATTCGGTGTGCAGATGTGCAGCGCGTCCACTCCCTCCCTGTCGAGCAGTTCGTCCAGCACGCCGTACGGTGTCGCCGTACCGAAGCTCTCGGCGCGCTCGCGCGTCCTCCCGCAGACGGCTACGACCTCGACGCCGATCGCGCGGAGCGCGATCTCGTGCACTCGGGCGATGAAGCCGGTGCCGACGATGGCGGCGCGCATCAGCGCGCTGCGAGGAACATCTGGGTCAGCACGTCGATGTCGAGCCGGGCGCCCTCCGGCGGCGTCCGGCACGGCACGCCGTCGACAATGCAGTCGTGGAAGTGCCGCAGCTCGCGTGAGAACGACTCGTCGTAGGCGGTGACGACGTGCGCCTCGACGGCCCGGTCGCCTCGCGTGCTGCGCCGGTAGACCGTCGGGTGCTGCTTCAGCCACGGCGACGGGAACTCGAGCGTGTGCAGCTCCTCCGCGAACATGAACTGGATCGTCTCGCGGTACTCGAAGGTGTCGAGCAGCTGGATCCACGCTCCGTCGACGCGCGCACCGTTCTGCAGGCGCATCCCGCCGTACACGGCGCGGCCCTCGTTCCACCAGTCGCCCGCGACGACCGTCGCCGGAAGCGGCTCGCCCAGCCTCGCGAGTGCACCGTGTACGACATTCAGGTCGTGGAGCAGGCTGCCCAGGAAGCTCTCGCTGAACGCCCGTACGACGTCGGGATCGCCCGAGCCGACGGCCTGCTCGACCTGCTCGGCCTCCTGCACGCGCGTCGCGTCGATCACCTCCTGCGGCACGTCGCTGCCGCGCACGATCTCGCCGGCCTCGAAGAACGGCTCGAACTCGGCGTCGTTGACGACGACGCTGACGTAGCGGAGGTCGGCGGCCGAGCTCGGCAAAGACTCGATCATCGCCTCGACGGCGGGGTCGTAGCGCTTCATCGTCCCCACCTGGACGACCCTGGCTGCACGGTCGCGGGCCGCGACGATCGCGTCGGCGTTCGCGAGCGTGATGCACATCGGCTTCTCCACGAAGACATGAAGTCCGGCGTCGAGCGCGGCGAGCACGACCTCGGCGTGGGTCCCGGCTGGCGAGCAGACGACGACGGCATCGAGCCCGCCGGCGTCGAGCAGCGCGCGGTAGTCGGCGTGCAGGCCCGGGATCCCGTACCGGGCTGCGAGCGCCTCGCGCACCGTCCGGCTCGGCTCCGCGAGCGCCGTGACCGTGAAGCGATCGCGGAGCGAGGAGAGATACGGGATGTGCTCCGCCTGCGCGACCAATCCCGCGCCGACGACGCCGACGCGTACCGTCAACCGGCCACCAGCACGCCGTGCGCGACCTTCTCGAACGCAAGAGCGATCTCGTCCGTGTCCTGCTCGTCGTTCAGCGGCGAAAGGTCGACGTGGATCGCGCGTCCCGTCAAGTCGAGCGTCCGCGGGCATTCGGGCGGCGGGTTCCCGGCGATCGCGATCGCCTCGAGCACCGGCTGCCAGTACGGGTAGACGTGCAGGTCGACGAAGCCCGGGTCGTAGACGCGCATCGCCTCGACGCCCTCGGCCCGTAGGGCGGCGACGGCCTCGGCGGCGAGGTCGGCTCGCTCCGCGAACGCGATCAGGCAGATCCCGGCGTCGCCGCCGTCGTCGTTCGGTCGGCGCAGCTTGAGGCCCGGCAGCTGCGACACACGCTCCGCGAGCCGCGCCTGCTGCGCGCGCATGCGATCGAGCAGGCCGTCGAGGCGGCTGAGCTGCACGCGAGCGACCGCACCCTGGATCTCGGATGCGCGGAAGTTCCAGCCCGCGAACTTCGGCAGGCCGATCCCGCTGCGCACGGAGCCGGCGCAGTCGTGGACGTCGACCGCCAGTTCGAGCAGGTCGTCGCGGCTCGTGATCATCACGCCGCCTTCGCCGGTCGTGATGATCTTGTTGAACTGGAGGCTGAATGCGCCGGCGTCGCCGAACGTTCCGAGCCGCTGTCCTCGGTACGACGCTCCTGCCGACTGGCAGACGTCCTCGATCAGCACAAGACCGTGCTCGGAGGCAAGAGATGGCAGCGCGGTCATATCGGCCGGCGCGCCGCGCATGTGAACCGGAAGGATCGCCCTGGTTCGAGGCGTGAGCTTCCGCGCCACGTCCTCGGGGTCGAGCGTCAGCGACTCGTCGACCTCGGCGAGGACGGGCACGGCACGCGAGGCGATGACCGCGTTCGCAGTCGCGTTCCACGTGTACGCGGGGACGATCACCTCGTCGCCCGGCTGCACGCCGGCGCCGATCAGTCCGCAGATGAGCGCGGACGAGCCTGCGTTGACGCACAGTGCGTGCTTCGCGCCCATGTGAGCGGCGAACTCGAGCTCGAAGTCGCGCACCTCATGTGGTCCGTCGCCGACGCCGTAGTAGCGGAAGACGTTCTGGCTGCGGATCACGCGCGCAGCCGCCTCGACCTCCTCTTCGCCGAGCTCCATCCCGCCCGGGAACATCGGCCGCTCCGGACGCGTCCGGGCCGGCAGGCCACCGTCCCGCGCAAGGCGCATGTCGAGACTCGTCTCCGTCACGCGTTCGATTGTGGACATGAGTCGAGCCGAACGCAACCGTTTGCGGCGATCTCGGCGCAGTCTCGAGAATGAAGCCTCCGGCTCCGTTTCGGGGTGACGCTCGCTGCTGCTAGGTCGGCTTCGTCTTGAAGACGATCACCGTCACCTCGTTGCCGCGTATCCCACCGCCGAGGTCGATTCCGATGCGAACGAGCTTCTTCTCGGGCCAATCCTCCTCGCCAGCTCTCGGATAGTGCGCCGGGATGGAAAACGTGATCTCCGAGTCGGTCCAGGTCTCGGTCGGGATCGGGGAGTCGTCGAGTAGAAGCCGGCTCGCGCCGCCGCCCTGTCCGAGCGAGGCGCCCTTGAGCGACATCGAAGCTTCGACCCAGGCCGGCCTGGGATCCAGGGTGTTCAGGAGCGGGGTGGTCGTCGTCACGAGCTTCTTGCCGAGGTAGCCGCCTTGGCTGATTCCCATCAGCACGAGCAGCGACGCGTCGATGTCCGGCAGCTGCGCGGTGGGATGAGACCCCTTCGCCTGGTGAAAGACGTCGTAGAGGAAGATCCCAACCGCGACGAACGTGAACGCGACCATCTGGATCTTGGCGAGCTCCGGTGTCCCGCTGTCGTCGGCGAGCAGGCCGCCCTTCGTGGATGCAGTGTTCGTGGTCGGGTCGGTGGCGTCGCCCTTGGCCAGACTGCCGGCACCCGTGTAGCCGACGACGATTCCCTTCGCCCCAACCGCCGTCAGCGTGCTGAGGCCGAGCACCGTGAGGAGGTGCCTGGGGATGGTCGACAGCGCGCCCCAATCGCCCTCCCTCGTGCGGATGAACCAGAGGAACACGTACGCGAAGAGGATCACGACGAGCCACACGGCCCACTGGAATTTCGACGTGCTCGCGGCGCCGTCTTTTCCGTCGACCACCTTGAGCGGGTTGGCGCTCTTGTTCATGACCGCGACGATCAGGTAGAGGACGACGAGCGCTGCCAGGCCGATAAGGGCAGCGAGCCACTTCTGGCTCGAGCTGACTGACGAGGCAACAGCGACGATCTGCGGGGACGACACTTCGACACCCCTCTCTCTGACGTGCTCCGTTGTCGCCGCAGGCCGAGCGATTATCGCTCGGTTGGGCGCGTCCGTTCAAGAGCGCCCACCATCATGGATCGCTTCCGACGAGCGTGCCGGGTAGCTCCAATCAGCTGAGCCGCTCCGCGAGTTCGGGGTGGCAGCCCTGCCGGGCCCAGCCCGCGGGCGTACCGCTGTAGATCGCGTCCTGGATCGTCGGGTCCGCGCCGAGCTCGATGAGCGTCTCGACCGCCTCAGCTGCCCGGATTGCGCAGCGAGGTGGAGCGCGGTCACGCCCTGACCGTGATTCGGCCCGCCGAAGGTCCCTCGCCGGTTCACGTCGGCCCCGAGCTGGACGAGACGATGGATGGCCGAGATGCGTCCGTTCGCCGCCGCCCATGTGAGCGGCGTGCCGCGGTAGGGATCAACGTCGGTGTCCGCGCCGAGCCGGACGAGCCGCTCGATCGCCTCGACACGGTCGCTCTTCGCGGCCCACACGAGCGCCTCGTCGAGGATCTCCTGCGGATCGTCGGAAGGCTGCCACGCCGGAAAGCCGCCGTGCGGTCGATAGAAACCGCGGTGCGCGCCGGCAGCGGACGTGCCCGCGACCTCGTCGATCAGATCGACGAGTCCGAGCCCGGCCGCGACACGGAGGTTGCGCGGCTCGAGCCCGAGCCTGTCGACGACTTCGCGGTGGCCCCAGAAGAGCGCAGCGATCAGCGGCGTCCCACCGTCACCCCGCGCGTGCAGATCGGTGCGCGCGCCGGCGGCGAGGAGTATCTCTGCGAGCTCGCGGTCGTTGCCGTATCCGGCCTGGTGAAGCTTTGTCCAGCCGTGGTCGTTGCCGCGGTTCACATCCGCACCGCGCTCCAGGAGCAGCCGAACGCTGTCGACGTCCCCCGCCATACCGAAGAGGTCGTTGCCGTTCGTACCGCGCTGCCGCACAAGCTCCGGGTGCCGATCGAGCAGCACCCGCAGCCGCTCGAGGTTGCCGTCCTCCACCGCGCGATACGCGAGCAGGAACGGCGTCGGCGGCTCTTCGCCGCTTGCAAGAGCCTGCACACGCCGTGTCAACTCCGTCCAGCTGGCAAGCCCGTGCCGTTGCGCGAGCTCACGGCGCGCATACGCGAGAGAGGTGCCGTTTACCGTCGCGATCCCGTATGCGCGTCCCTCGTAGTACTCGAGATCTGTGTGGAACGGCTGCTCGGCAACGTCGTGTACAAGCGCGGGCCAGCTGGAGTAGCCCTGCTCGCGAGCGAGCACGAACTGCGCGCTCGCGAGGCGCGGCGGTAGGTCTCCGAGTCGTGCGACAGCCTTCGCGTCTCCGGTGCGCGCGGCACGAACGAGCTCTTTGGCCTGCTTGCGAAGCTGTTCGAGATTCATCAGACCTTCTCCCTGTAGGCCCGCGGTCCGCGGCGTCGGGCGGGAAGAAGATCGGTTGCTGCCGGGTGGTCCTGGCGAGGTGGGCTCCGCCCTGTCCGCGGACCGGATGCGCCCTCGCGGCGCCGTCGAAGCCTATACGCCCGCGATGTCCGGGTGTTCTACGCGCCTGGGGCAGGGCCAAGTGCGGTTTCGATCAGCTCGATCGCAGCCGTCTCCTCCTCGGTGACCCCTCCTTTTGCTTCGGCGGCCGCGTTAGCGACGTCGAGCACGAGCCTTCGATACGGGTCGAGCTCGGCAGGCGCCTTCTCACCGAGAATCCTCACCGCAGTGCCCAGGGCTGCCATCGTGCCCTCGCTGACCTCCTTCGGCGACGCGACCAAACCGAAGCCGCTGCCGTGAGTGCTCGAGAGCTCGCGAACAAGCTGGCTCTCATTGTCGCGGTGTGCCGCGAGATGCTGCGCGATCGCCTTGGCCTCGCCGAAACTGTCCGTGAAGTCGCGATGAGCCGCCGACACGAGCATGCCGGAGCCCGTCACGCCTCTCTGCAGTGCGTTCCACTCTTCATCCGTGAAGTCAGCCTTCCCAGCCATCTCTTCTCTCCCCTCGGCCGCGATGTGTGTCGGGATTCTTGCAACTGGACAGCGACGGTTGCCGACACGTCTCCGATAGGTGCGCCTCTACGGTTCGGGGATCCACCGCGACGGTGGGCACGAGCGAAGTGGCAGCACGGATGGCACACGTCTTCATCACCGGATCCACTGACGGGCTGGGCCGGGCGGCGGCGATGGCTCTGCTGGCCGAGGGGCACGACGTGGTCGTTCACGCGCGCAACGCGTCTCGGGCCGACAGTGTCAGCGACCTCGAGGACTGTGGGGCGGGTGTGGTCATCGGAGATCTCGCAAGCGCCGAGGAGACGCATCGTGTCGCCGCTCAGGTCAATGCGGTCGGGCCGATGGATGCGGTCATCCACAACGCCGGCATCTATCTCGACCCCGAGCGTGTCACCACGCCGGAAGGGCACGCGCGGACGCTTGCCGTCAACGTGCTCGCGCCCTACGTGTTGACCGCGGAGATCGAGCGCCCGGAGCGTCTGATCTACATCAACAGCGATCTGCACCAGGGTGGAGACCCGTCGTTGCACGACGTCGACTGGACTTCGCGACCATGGGACGCCGCGCAGGCGTATGCAGACAGCAAGCTCTACGTCACCACGATTGCGTTCCTCGTCTCGCGACGGTGGCCGGACGTCCTCACCAACGTCGTCTGCCCAGGCTGGGTACCCACCAAGATGGGGGGACCCGGTGCAACGGACGACCTAGAACTCGGTCACACCACTCAGGTGTGGCTCGCGGTGAGCGACGAGCCGGAGGCACTCAGCTCCGGTGGCTACTGGTACCACAAGCGCCGCCAGACCGCGGCCGCAGCGGTCTCCGATCTGGCATTTCAGAACGCCTTGCTGGAGGAGCTGAGGAGACTCACCGGGGTGCGTCTGCGCTGATGCAACCTCCTGTTCGGCGCGCCGCTCGCGACTAGCGCCAAGCGACGACGGGCCCGAGTGGCGCGTATCGGTCTTGGGACTGGACGCTGAGCCCGTCGTCCCGGACGGGTCGCGGGGTGCTGCCCGTAACGCCCGTGGGATCGCTCGCGTGCAGATCACCCACAACCAGCGCAACCGGCTGGTTCGCGCGCTCTTGCGTTACTAACGTGGGGCTTACGCGCCTGCCAGTCCGGTGGGAACGGGACAGGTCTCACAAAGCGGGAACAACCCGCCAGCGCCGTCGCTGAACCAGCGCCAGCCGTTCGTCGATTCGACATCTTCGAGATTGACGCGAACGCCGCAGCTGACACAGACGTGTTCCAAGTCGGACTCCTGTGCCACGCCAGATACTCGTTCGACTTGCTCGGTCGACAGTGACAACACGTGGCGTCCTTTCTCTCAGCGTGTGCGGGCCGCCAACCAGCACGATACGTGGCAGCGTGCGCTGCTAGCGGAAGCGCAGGTCAAACCCCTCTTTCGGGTGACCCCGTCCGCCAGGGCCCGCCACCCAACCGACCCGGCGCTAAACACGATCGGCCCGTAGCTTTCCGCACCACGGATCGCGGGCGACCCTGACGCGCCAGAGGAGGTCTCCACGCAGACTGAACTGGCACAAGGAGGTGTGCGATGAGTGTGACGCCGCTCTTGAAGGCGGAGCCTTCGGTGCTGCCGAAGTGGGAGTACACCGTCGTCCCGTTGGAGACAACTGGCGGATGGTGGCAAAAGACGGTAGATCCCCGCGTCGACCGGCTGAACGAGTTCGGCCAGGAGGGTTGGGAGGCCGTCGGGGTGTCGCTCGCCGCGGGCGACCTTGTCGCAAAGCCTGTGGTGCTGCTCAAGCGGCCAGTCCGTTAGCAACCTTGAAATAGGCGAGGG
>Ga0066903_100005442_pt1 | contig 11052 bp, 12 predicted proteins | sample PanSoiMetaGPlot1_FD_67491 | JGI IMG/M metagenome (GOLD analysis project Ga0066903, IMG submission 67491) | Tropical forest soil microbial communities from Panama analyzed to predict greenhouse gas emissions - Panama Soil - Plot 1 (version 2) | ecosystem: Environmental > Terrestrial > Soil >...
TAACCGCGCGAGCGGTCGGGCCTCGGCGGACACGCCGCGCCGGCCCGGAAGGTCGAGGCGTAGAGGATCCGGTCTCCCGACGGGAAGAAGTACGCGCAGGTGGTCTTGCCCTGGCCGTTCGAGACGCGCTTCTTGTCCGAGCCGTCGGCGTTCATCGTGAAGATCTGGTCGCAGGGGAGCGTTCCCTCGTCCGACTGGAAGATCAGCTTCGATCCGTCGGCCGACCAGTAGGCCTCGGCGTTCTGGCCCCCGAACGTGAGCTGACGGACGTTGGCGAGGAACTTCTCCTCCCCGGGAGCGAGCAGCCCGCCGGAGGCGGGGGGCATCGCGGGTGTCGGAGTCGGTCCGGGGGCGAGGCGCATCGCGGCGAGCGCGAGAACCAGGGCGGCGGCGTACTTCATGGGCGCGGGATCTTAGCAGGCGCCCGCCAACGACCTCTTTTCGATATTCTCGTTGCCGGCCCGATGGAGCGCGACAGCGACCTGCGGAGAATCCTCGCGGACGAGATCCGCGCGGCGATCGCCGAGACGGCTCCCGAGCCGGGCGCCGGCCGCGCCTCCGACGATTCCGTGACGGCGCCGGCGCGCGTGGCCCTCGACCGCGCCGCAGACGTGATGACGCCGTCCGTGCCGTCCGGGGCGCCGCTCGAGCCCGCCAAGCGCTTCGCGATCCGCGCGCTGCGCTTCCTCTGGCGCAACCAGTCGGCGTTCAACGCGCTGTCGATCGACGCCGTCGCGCGGCTGTCGGACGCCGTCGAGCGCCTCCGCGTCGAGCTCGAGGCCCTCGCGCGCCGCTCGGGGGTCCAGGAGGCTCGCCTGACGCTCGCGGAGGCGTCGCCGCCTCGGCCGGCCGGCGCGGCCGGGCCCCTGCCCCGGGCGGCGTCCGCCGCGCCCGAGATCCCCGCGGGCGTGTACGCGCTCTTCGAGGAGCGCTTCCGTGGGCGGCCGGAGGACATCGAGCGCGGCCAGCGCGCGTACCTCGACCTCCTGAAGGACGTGCCGGGCGCGGTGCTCGACGTCGGCTGCGGCCGCGGAGAGTTTCTCCGGCTGGTCGCCGCCGCCGGCCGGAAGGCCTCGGGGATCGAGTCGAACCCCGTGTCGGTCGCGGCATGCCGCGCCGCGGCCCTCGACGTCGAGGAAGCCGACGCGTTCGACGCCCTCTCCCGGCGTCCCGCCGCGTCCCTCGGCGCGGTCGTGGCGTTCCAGGTCGTCGAGCACTGGCCGCCGGCCGCGATCCTGCGCTTCCTGCAGGAGGCGCGCCGCGTCCTCTCGCCCGGCGGCGTTCTGATCGCCGAAACGGTCAACACCGACTCGATCGCGGCGCTGCGCTCGTTCTACCTCGATCCGACGCACGTCCGCCCCGTGCCGCCCGAGGCGCTGCGCTTCCTCGCCGAGGCCGCGGGTTTCACCGACTGCCGGATCGACTACCGCGCGCCGCTCCCGCCGGGCGAGCGGCTCGAGGAGCGGTCGGAGAACGATCGCAAGCTCAACGCGCTCCTCTTCGGCGCCCAGGACTACGCGCTCGTCGCCCGCGTCGCGGCTGCGCCTTGAGCGCGCGGCGCGTCCTCGTCCTCGCGGTCCAGACGCCGTTCACGCACGGGGGCGCGGAGCGCCACGTCCGGCGCCTGACGGAGGAGCTTCGGAGGCGCGGCGTCGACGCGGACCTCGTCGCCATGCCGGTGGGGGAGCGCGAACGGTTCGACCTCGTGCGCGCGGCGGTCGCCTGGCGCAGCCTCGACCTGACGCAGGCGGGCGGCCGCCCGGTCGACGCCGTCATCGCCACGCGGTTCCCGACCTGGGCCGTGCGGCACCCGAACAAGGTCGTGTGGCTCATCCACCAGCATCGCCAGGCCTACGACCAGTTCGGAACGCCCTACAGCGATCTCACGGCGTCGCCGGAGGACCGGCGAACGCGCGAAGTCATCGCGCGGATCGACGGCGTTGGCCTGAGGGAGGCGCGCCGGGTCTTCGCAAACTCCCGGACGGTTGCGGCGCGGCTCGCCCGGTTCAACGGCATCACGGCCGAGCCGCTCTATCATCCGCCGCCGCTCGTCGGCCGGTACCGGGCGGGCCCGGCCGGCGACTCGGTCCTCTGGATCGGCCGCCTCGAGGAGTGGAAGCGCCCGCGCCTGCTGCTGGAGGCTCTGCCGCACGCCCCCGAGGCGCGGGCCGTGTTCGTGGGCCGGGGCCCGGAGGAGGCCCGGCTGAAGGCGCTGGCGGCATCGCTCGGCGTCGAGGGCCGCGTCCGGTTCGTTCCCGAGGTCGACGACGAGACGCTGCTCGGCCTCTACGCGGAGGCGCGCCTCGTGGCCGTCACGGCGGCCGGCGAGGACCTCGGCTACGTGCCCCTAGAGGCGTTCCTGTCGGCGAAGCCCGTGCTGACGACCGAGGACGCCGGCGGCCCGCTCGAGTTCGTCCAGGACGGCGTCACGGGGATCGTGACGGCGCCGCGTCCCGAGTCGCTCGGAATCGCGCTCCGACTGGCGTGGACCCGGACGGAGACGCTCCAGGCCCTCGGCGAGGCCGGCCGAGCGCGGGCCGCTCGGCTCGACTGGGACGGACCGGTCGCGGCCCTCCTGTCGGCGGCGGGACTCTCGTGAGCCCCGGTGCGGCCGGTGCCGCCGATCCGCTGCGCGCGCTCGCGCGCGAGCGCGGACGGACGATGGGGGAGCTCGGCATGACGCCGGCCGACGTGAAGTGGGCGCGCGCCGACGCCGAGACGATCGCGAGCCTGACGACTCCGGACTTCGCGCGCCGGCTCGCGTGGAGGCTGAGGCGCCGGCTCGAGCGGCTGCGTCGCGCCCTTCGCTAGGCTCCGGGTTTCTTGCGCGGGCGCGGCGACCTTCGCCGCTCCGTCCAGAGGCGGACGCGGTTGCGCCCCTCGTCCTTGGCGAAATAGAGCGCCTGGTCGGCGCGGAAGAGCAGCTGGTGGCGCTCGTCCTCGGCGAGCTCGGTGGTGTCCGCGATTCCCGCCGAGACCGTGACGTGGAAGGCGCGACCGTCCTGGACGAACGTCTCCCGGTCGATCGCTCGCCGGACGCGCTCGGCGACCGCGAGGGCCGAGCGCGCCGTGGTCTCGGGGAAGAGGACGGCGAACTCCTCGCCGCCGTAGCGGCAGGCGAAGTCGCTCGCCCGGACCGCCTTCCGGAGGAGCTCGCCGAACTTCCGGATCGAGAGGTCGCCCCCGGCGTGCCCGAACGTGTCGTTGATCCGTTTGAAGTGATCGAGGTCGAAGAGCGCGACCGCGACCGGAGACTCATAGCGCCGGTGCCGCGCCCACTCCTCGGCGAGCCGGGTCTCGAAGTAGCGCCTCGACGAGAGGCCGGAGAGCTCGTCCGTCACGGCGATCTGCCAGTTTCGCGACGCGTGCAGCGAGGCGGTCAGGGGCGCGAGCAGCGCCCGGATCTCGGACTTGCGGCGCTCGTCGATCGTCTCCGTCGAGACCAGGACGAGGTAGGCGATGAGGTCATCGCCCGTGTAGAGCGGGAGATGGAGGCGCTGGGTCGCGGGCGCGCCGGGAAGCAGTTCCAGCGGCGCGAAGGAGCGGTCGGTCTCGGTGGCCGCGAACTTGAGGAGCGCGCGGGCGTCGATCGACTCCCCGAGGTAGGGGTGCGACGGGTCGAGCGTCGGCCGCCGTTCCGCCGAGCTCGGACCCTTGAGCGTCCACACCTCGTGAATCCTCTGGGCGGAGTCGACCCGATACAGGTCGAACGTCGTGACCGGGAGGATCTCGGAGGCGGCGCGATGGGCGTGCTCGAGGATCTGGGCGGGTTCGGGCGACTCGCCGAGGAAATGGCTCCCGCGTTCGCGGGCCTGGAGGCGGTTCGCGAGGTCGCGGACGCGGCGCTCGAGCCGGGCGGCCCGCACGAGGGCGGCCGCCATGGCGACGAGCAGGAGGATGTCGACCCAGAGGGGGACCACTGCCCTGAGTGTAGCGGGGGGATCGAGCATCCCTCTGTGCGGAAAACAACGAGGCCCCCTCGCGGGGGCCTCGAAAAGTTCTCGGACGGAGGGAGGTTACTTGGCGGCCGGAGTCGCGGTCGCGGGGGCGGTCTCCGTCGACGTCGTCGTGGTCGTCGTCGAGGTCGATTCGGTTCCCGTCGTCGTGCCGGTGGTCGCCGTGGAGGTCGCCGTCGTCGAGGTCTCCTCGACCACGGCCGGGGCCTGCGCCGCGGGCGCGGCCTCGGGGGCAGCCGCTTCCTTCTTCTGGCAACCCGTGGCGAGCGCCAGCGTCGTCGCGGCCGCGAAACCCAGGATCAGAAACTTCTTCATATCCCTCTACTCCTTCTTTCTAAAAAAACGCGTTCTCCTCGAGAGCGCAGCCGAAACGCCCCTGCGGAAAATCGACGCGGAATGATATCCGACTCCGACTTACTGTCAAGGAAGAAAGCACTCGTGAAACCTCGCGCTCGACCGCGATTTGAGCCTCGATTTATCCTTGGCGTCCGCGCGACGCGCGCGCGTCTCGTTTAACGAATCAGACGGAGGTTACAGGTGTTCGAGAGCCTCGGCGAGCGGATGCAGGGCGTCTTCAAGGAGCTCCGGGGAGAGGGGCACCTGACGGATTTCCACATCGAGTCGGCGCTGCGCGAGATCCGCCTGTCGCTGCTCGAGGCGGACGTCGCCCTTCCCGTCGTCCGGAAGTTCACGGAGCGGGTCAAGGAGCGCGCGCTCGGCCTCAAGGTGGCCCAGCAGCTGTCTCCGGCGCAGGAGGTCACGCGCATCGTCCGCGACGAGCTCAAGGCGCTGCTCGGCGGCGAGAATGCGGACGTGGCGCTCGCCGGCAAGCCCGCCGTCATCGCGCTCGTCGGGCTCCAGGGCTCGGGCAAGACGACGTCGGCGGCGAAGCTCGCGCGGCTGCTCAAGGCGCGGGGGCGGTATCCGCTCATCGTGGCCGCGGACCTCGCGCGCCCCGCGGCGGTGCAGCAGCTCGTCACCCTCGGCCGGCAGATCGGCGTTCCGGTCTACGAGCCGGGCGCGGAGAGGGATCCGGTCGAGGTCGCGCGCCGGGGCCTGCGGGAGGCGAGGCAGACGGGACGCGACACGCTCATCGTGGACACGGCCGGACGGCTTCATCTCGACGACGTCCTCATGGCCGAGGTGAAGGCGGTCGCGGCCGCCGTCGAGCCGCAGGAGATCCTCTTCGTCGCGGACGCGATGACGGGGCAGGACGCAGTGAAGTCCGCCTCCGGGTTCGCGGAGGCCCTGGCCCTGACGGGGATCGTGCTGACGAAGACCGACGGCGACGCGCGCGGCGGCGCGGCGCTCTCGGTCGTGAGCGTCACGGGTAAGCCGATCAAGTTTGTCGGCGTCGGCGAGAAGCCCGAGGACTTCGAGCCGTTCCACCCCGACCGCATGGCGTCCCGCATCCTCGGACTCGGCGACGTGATGACGCTCATCGAGAAGGTCGAGGCGAGCGTCGACGCCGAGTCCGCACGCAAGCTCGCCGCCAAGACCGCGTCCGGAGACTTCACGCTCGAGGACCTGCGCGACCAGCTCCAGTCCATGAAGAAGATGGGACCGCTCGAGAGCCTGCTCGACCTGCTGCCGAAGGGCGGCATGATGAAGGCCCTGAAGGGGCCCGAGAGCGTGGACGAGAAGGCCCTGACGCGAACGACCGCGATCATCGACTCCATGACCGTCGCGGAACGCCAGTATCCGCAGATCCTGAACGGGAGCCGGAAGAAGCGGGTGGCGGCCGGTTCGGGGACGTCGGTGGCCGAGATCAACCGGCTCCTCAAGCAGTATCAGCAGATGCGGCGGCTGATGCGGACCGCGAAGAAGGGGGTCCGGGGGCTGGACCTGTCCAAGCTGGCGCTGCCGGGGGGCCCGCGGGGGCAGTAACCCGACATCGTGTACAATGCCCGGCTTTTGCAGGCACGGAAGGGGTACTGAAATGGTGAAGATCCGGCTGCGCCGCATGGGCGCTCGCAACCGTCCCTACTACCGCATCGTGGTCTCGGACTCGCGGCTGACGGCCCGGGCCGAGGTCCTCGAGGAGCTCGGCTCCTACGATCCGGTCCCGAATCCCCCGAGTCTCTCGCTCGACCGCGAGCGCGCGAAGGCGTGGATCGCCAAGGGCGCCCTCGTGTCGCCGACCGTGGCGTCGCTGCTGGCGCGTCCCGAGCCGGCGCCGGCGCCCGCCGGCTGACGCCGATGAAGCGGTTGATCGAGACGATCGTTCGCCGGCTGTCGGACGATCCCGCGCAGGCGCGCATCACCGAGAGCTTCGAGGGCCGCACGCTCGTGTACGACCTCGACGTTCCCGAGGCCGACCGGGGCCGACTGATCGGGCGCGAAGGCCGCACGATCCGCGCGTTGCGGGCATTCGTCTCCGCGGCGGCCGCGGCCCAGGGCAAGCGCGTCCTCATCCGCGTCCGCGACTGACGCGCCCGGGCGCCCGCGTGCGCCGCGAATCCAACGTCATGGCGACTCCGCTCCTCCTCGTGGCGACGGTCGTCCGCACCCACGGACTCCGCGGCGAGGTGCTCGCCGACGTCGCAACGGACTTTCCGGAGCGTCTGCGTCGGGGCGCGTCGCTGACCTGGCGATCCGGGGATTCCGAGCGTGCATTGAGGGTTCGGGATGCGCATCCGCATGGAAGGCGGGTCCGGCTCGCGTTCGAGGGGGTCGACTCGGTGGACGCCGCGGCGGCGTTGCGCGGGGGAGACCTCTGCGTCGCGGCCGCGGAGGCGCACCCGGCGCCGGAGGGCTTCTACTACGCTCACGAGGTCGCGGGGTTCGTGTGCGAGGACGCCGGCGGAAATCGGATCGGAACGGTGACGGGACTCGAGAAGACCGCGGCCGGGCCGATCCTCTCGATCGACGTCGCGGGGCGCGAGGCGCTCGTGCCCTGGACGCGGCCGATCGTGGTGAGCGTCGACCGCGAGGCGCGCCGCATCGTCCTCGACCCGCCGGAAGGCCTGCTGGAGCTGTGAGCGAGCCCGCGCTCTCCGTCGAGATCCTGACGATCTTCCCGGGCTACTTCGAGAGCCCGCTGCGCGAGAGCCTGCTCGGCAAGGCGATCGCGGCCGGCCTCGTCTCCGTGGCGGTGACCGACATCCGGACGTTCGCCGAAGGCCGGCACCGCAAGGTCGACGACGAGCCGTACGGCGGCGGCGCGGGCATGGTCATGATGGCCCCGGTCGTGGCTGCGGCGATCGAGGCCCGGCGCGGCGAGCCGTCGGCGCGGGCGTGGACCGTCCTCATGACGCCGGACGGGAAACCGCTCGACCATGCGCGCGCCGCGGACCTCGCGGCGCGGCCGCGCCTCCTCCTCGTCTGCGGCCGATACGAGGGGATCGACGAGCGCGTCCGCGAGCTCGGCCTCTTCGACGAGGAGATCTCGCTCGGCGACTTCGTGCTCCCGGGTGGGGAGGCCGCCGCGCTCGCGTTGACGGAGGCCGTGACGCGCCTCGTGCCGGGCGTCGTCGGCGCGACGGAATCGCTGGCCCGCGAGTCCTTCCTCGGCGAGCGGCTCGACCATCCGCACTACACGCGGCCCCGCGACTTCCGCGGCCTCGCGGTGCCCGACGTCCTGCTCTCGGGAGACCATGCCCGGATCGAGCGCTGGCGCGCCGCCCGGTCGCTCCAGCGAACGCGAGAGCGCCGGCCGGACCTCCTCGAGCGGCGCCCGCCGGAGCCCGGCGAGGGCGAGGAATAGGGCCGCGGGAGGCCGTTTCGGCGCGCCTCGGGCGGCTTGAATCGCCCCTCGGGTTCCAGTAGAATGCGCCGCTTTCTCGGAGTCCTGCGGGTCGAACCCGCCTGTTGGGAGAAGCCATGACCGATCTGCTCCTCGAAGTGGAAAAACCGTCGCTGAAGAGCGGCATACCCCCCTTCTCGCCCGGGGACTCGGTCCGCGTGCACGTCAAGGTGCGCGAGGGCGAGAAGGAGCGCATCCAGATGTTCGCCGGCGTCGTGATCGCCCGTCGGGGAGGCGGTGCCCGCGAGACATTCACCGTTCGCAAGATCTCGGGCGGCATCGGCGTCGAGCGGGTTTTCCCGCTCCACTCGCCGATCATCGACCGCATCGAGGTCGAGCGGAAGGGCGCCGTGCGGCGCGCGAAGCTCTACTACCTTCGCGGGCGCAAGGGTAAGGCCGCCCGCATCGACGAGAAGCAGACCGACCAGTAGCGGTCCCCGGTTCCCTTGACGCCCGACCCGCTCGCCGCACTCTTCGCCGAGCTGGGACGGCTCCGGGAGCTGGCCCTCCTCGAGTTCGCGCTCGCGCAGCGCGGCTTCGCGGCGATCGCCGGATGCGACGAGGCGGGGCGCGGTTCCCTCGCGGGACCGGTCGTCGCCGCCGCCGTCGTCCTGCCTCCGCGCTGCGTCCTGCCGGGCCTGGACGATTCGAAGAAGCTCGACGCCGAGGCGCGCGCGGGACTGGACCGCGAGATTCGCCGCTGCGCCGTGGCGTTCGCGGTCGGCGTCGTCGAGGCGCGGCAGATCGACGCCGACGACATCCTGCGCGCGAGCCTCGAGGCGATGCGGCGGGCCGTGCTCGCACTGCGGCCCGTCCCGGACGTTCTGCTCGTCGACGCCGTGCGCGTCCCCGGCGTGTCGGTGCCCCAGCTGCCGCTCGTGCATTGCGATGCCCTGTCCTGCTCGATCGCGGCCGCATCGATCATCGCGAAGGTGTACCGGGACGGCCTCCTCGAGAAGCTCGGCCGCCGCCATCCCGTGTACGGCTTCGAGCATCACAAGGGCTACGGCACGCCCGACCACTGGGACGCCCTGCGCCGTTACGGACCGTGCCCGGAGCATCGCCTGACGTATCGCGGGGTGGTCCCGGAGCCTCCGGCCGACGTTCCGGAGCCCCGGCCGGGCCGCCCCCGAGGATAGTCCGGTTAGAATCTTCCGCAGAGATGGCGGTCAACCGTGAACAGGTCCTCCAGTCCGCCGAGAAACTGCTTTCCCGGGGGAAGCTCGATCAGGCGCTCAAGGAATACCTCCGCGTCCTCGAGGACAACACCAAAGACATCCCGACCCTGAACAAGGTCGGCGATCTGTACGTCCGGATGAACCGTCCGGGCGAGTCGATTCCCTATTTCGAGCGGATCGCGGACTTCTACTCGAAGGACGGCTTCTTCCTGAAGGCCATCGCGATCTACAAGAAGATCAACAAGATCGACCCCGCCCGGCTCGAGGTCTACGACCGGCTGGCCGACCTGTACCACAAGCAGGGCCTGGTCCAGGATGCCCGCAGCCAGTACCAGGTCCTGGCCGACCACTACCAGAAGAACAACCGGATCCCCGACGCCATCTCCGTCTACAAGAAGATGGCCGCGATCGATCCGGCGGACCTGCGCATCCAGGTGCGGCTCGCCGATCTCTACCGGGCCGCGAATCAGAAAGACCAGGCCGTCATGCAGTACGGCCTGATCGGCTCGATGCTCCTGAAGCGCGGCGCGCATGACGAGGCCGCTCAGGTCTTCCAGAAGGCCCTCGAGCTCTCGCCGGACGACGTCGAGACGCAGCGCAACCTGGTGCGCTCGCTGCTGGCGCAGAAGAACGCGGCGGCCGCGATGGCCGTGTTGAAGGCGGCGCCGCGCACGGGCGAGAGCATGGGTCTGATGGCGGAGGCGCAGCTCGAGCTCGGTGAGCGCGCCGAGGCGATCCGCACGGCCGAGCAGGCGCTCGCTCTCGACGCGGACGCGGAGACGCCGCGACTGTTTCTCTCGCGACTGCGCCTCCAGGAGCACTCGATCGACCGGGCCCTCGACGCCGTCGGCCCGCTCGTCCTGACCGCGGTCGCCAAGCGCGAGTTCACGCGCGCCGGGGAATTCCTCGAGCCGATCCTGAGCGCGGATCCCTCCCACGTCGGCGCCCTCGAGAAGATGGCCCACGTGCTCGAGGCCGAGGGCAACCGCGCGGCGCTCGCGAAGGTCCACGTCCAGCTCGGCCAGGCGGCCGAGGCCAGGGACCCGGGCATGGCGCGCGACCACTACCGGCGAGCGCAGGAGGCCGACCCCTCGAACATCGAGGCGGCGCAGCGGCTGAAGGACATCGGCATGCCGACCGAGGTGCCGCCTCCTCCTCCCGCCGCCCCCGCGCCGGAGGCGCCGCCCGAGTACCAGGAGCTCATCCTCGACCTCGAGGACTCGGCCTCCGTCCACGCGCCGCAGCCGAAGGTGGCGTCGATCGAGGTCGACGAGACGCCCGCGGCCGCGCCGCCGGCCCCGGCGCCCGTGGCCCCGCCTCCGCCTCCGCCGCCGATTGCGTCGGCCGCGGCGCCGGCTCCGGCACCCGGTAGCGCCGCGCTCGAGGAGCATCAGCAGATCGAGACGCTCATCGTGGAGGCGGAGGTCTTCGCGAAGTACGGGCTCGCCGACAAGGCCATCGAGCGGCTCTTCTCTCTCGTGCGCCGCCGGCCGGACCTCCTCAAGGCCCGAGAACGGCTGGTCGAGCTGCTCGGGGAGAGCGGCAACCCCGCGCTCTCCCGCGAGGCGGAGGCGCTGGCCGCCACGTATCGCGAGAGCGGGCGCGAGGACGACGCCCGCCGCGTGCTGGCGCGCGCCGGGCTCGCCGCGGCCGAGGGCGAGCCGCCCGCCGCCGCGCCCCCAGCCCCGCCGGTCGCGCACGGCGCCGAGGTCGAGTTCGAGGAGTTCGACATCGGCCATCCCGCCTCCCCGCCGGCGGAGTTGCCCGCCGCCGCGGCGCCCTACGAGGACTCGATCGACTTCGCCGCGAGCGAGCCGGGCCCGCCGCCGGCGATGGAGAAGCTCACGACGCCCGAACCGGTCACCCCCGTCGACACCGAGTTCGTCTCGTACGAGCAGCTGGGCAACCTCCTCGAGGACGAGATGACCCGCGCGGGAGACATCGAGCCATCCGCGCCGGCGGACGTGCCGGTCGTGGACGAGGCGAATCTCTTCGCCGACGAGCAGAAGTTCTTCAACCTGGCCGAGGAGCTCGAGAAGGAGCTCGGCGAGGAGGCCGTCGTCGAAGAGACGCCGGAGATCTCGGCGCCGCAGGGCGAGGTCTCGCTGGAGGAGATCTTCCGGGAGTTCAAGAAGGGCGTCGAGCAGCAGCTCTCGGCCGAGGACTACGAGAC
>Ga0066903_100005443_pt1 | contig 11050 bp, 7 predicted proteins | sample PanSoiMetaGPlot1_FD_67491 | JGI IMG/M metagenome (GOLD analysis project Ga0066903, IMG submission 67491) | Tropical forest soil microbial communities from Panama analyzed to predict greenhouse gas emissions - Panama Soil - Plot 1 (version 2) | ecosystem: Environmental > Terrestrial > Soil >...
GACTGGAAAGCAAGTCTCGTGCAACGGCTATATCAATATGTCGGCGAAAGGCACACTCGCGGCAGGGAACGCGAGTATCAGCGGCCTGCCCTTCCCGATTGAGAACGTGACCAACGGCTTCGTGTCGATGGCGATTCCCTACTTTAGCGGGATGGTCACCAACATCAGCAGTTTGGGCGGCTTTGGCAATCCTGGCGCGTCGAGCGTCACCTTGATTGCCAAGCTACCGGGCACCACCGTCGGTATTGCCGTCCTGACGATTGCGGACATTGGCGCTCCGTTTGAAGTCATGATCAACATCAACTATCGATCGCAGAACTGACGCTCGACTAACGTGAGAGGAGGCGGCCGTGCCCAATGATGCCTACACCCAGCAAGCGCTCGGGAGAGACCCCAACTTCTGGACGCGCGTGCGAGCCAACCTGATGTCCGTCGCGTGGGAAGTGATGAATGAAGCCAACACGACGGAGTTCCATTCGCAACGGGCCGCGTACGCGCGGCAAGTCATCAATTCACCAGATGCGTCGTCGCAAACGATCGCGCAATCGATCGTGATGCGGCCGAATGTCTTCACCTTCGAGACCACGTATAGCTTCCCGGCCTCCGCTGTCGTCACGGCAGCTGGCGACCCCGACATCAGGAGCCAGTTGATGACGGACTGGAACGACCTGGCCGGGATCGTCGAATAGAGGTGTCCTTATGATTGAGACCACACTCGGACAGGTTGTCATGGCGGAGGAGGCGCTCCGTCGGCTGGCGGACCAGAAACTGGACGTCCGCACGTCCTATCACCTCGCCAAACTGGCGAAGCTGATTACGGCCGAGTCAGAGATCTTCAACCAGAAGCGGCTTGCGATCTTCAAGGAGCACGGCGACTCCCGGCCGCCGAAGACGGACGCGGAGCGCGCGCAGTTCGGCGACAGTGTCATCGAGATCAAGCCGGAGCACGTGGAGACCGTTGCCAGACTCATGAAGGAGCTGTTCGACGTTCCCGTCAGTCTGCCGTGGACGCCGGTCAAGTTGGGCCGATTGAACGGGGCGCAGGTCTCGCCGCTCGACATGCTGAAGATGGAGCCGCTCTTCGAGGACGACGAGGCCTAAAACACCCTGTAAAACGGCCCGATTTGCATCGCGGGATCTGTGTCTGCACACTCGGACCACCGTGATTCGCGAAGCCACTGAAGACGACATTCCCCGTCTCGTGGAGATGGGCGAGCGGTTTTGGACCGAGACGGTCTACCACGACCGCATTCCGGTCAATCCGACACAGATGGCGGCGACGACGGCGTGGTTACTCGCGCCGGACTCCAACGGGACGGTGTTTGTCTCCGACCACGGCGGCCGGCTGGTCGGCATGATCGGCGTCCTCTACTTCACGAACCCGATAACTGGTGAGCCGACGGTCATCGAGCTGTTCTGGTGGGTGGAACCGGAACACCGCGGGCATGGGCTTCGGCTGCTGAAACGGGCGGAAGCGTGGGGCCGTGAGACCGGTGCTCACAAGCTCCAGATGATTGCGCCGACGCCGGAGATCGCGCAGCTCTACGAGCGGCTCGGGTTCGATTACCTCGAAACCGCGTACCAGAAGGCGATTGCATGATTCTCGTCTTCGACGACGTGTTAGCGGACGTCGACGCCTATCGGCAGGCGGCGCTGACGCAACACTTCACGAGCGTGGAGCTGGCGCCGGGCCAGACGTTTCACGGCATCGCGATGGTCGAAGACACGACGTTGCTGACCTGGCTGGAGACGCACTGTCCCGGTCTGGAGCCCACGCTCACGTTCTTCCGTCTCAGTCCGCTCGGTCAGCCGGAGCCGAACTACATCCATACCGATCGGGACATGGGTGATTGGACCGCGATTCTCTATCTGAATCCGCGGCCACCGGCCGGCGACGGCACGACGTTCTGGCGCAACCGGTCCACGGGCGCGACCGAGAGTCTGACGAATGACTCGCAGGCGCTCGTCGATGAACAGGCGACGTGGCGAGATGCCTCGCAGTGGGAAGTGTCCGTCGCCATCCCGGCGCGCTTCGGGCGTGTCGTGGTCTTTCCTGCGGCGCGGTATCACTCGCGTTCGATTCCTGACAACTACGGGTACGGGGATGAGGCGCGACTCATTCAAGTGGTGTTCGGGCAGGGAAGGGTAGCGTCATGGCAGTAGCAACAGGCACGGCACTCGCGATCGCGGCCGGCGCACAGGCAGCCGGGGCCGGCGTCGCAGCCAAGATGCGGTCGAGCGCGTCCAAGAAGGCCGCGGCTGCGCAGGAAGCCGCGACCCGGCAGTCGTCGCAGTACATCCAGCAGGGAATCAACCAGCTCGGGCCGATGTATGCGCCCTACATCAACGCAGGCGCGGGAGCGATGGGGACACTCGGCCGACTGACGTCACCGGGGCCGGGCGCGCGGTTCGCGTCACCGGGACCGCCGAATGTGATGCCCCCGATGGGCGGTGGCGGAATGCCGCCGATGGGTGGTGGTGGGATGGCGTATCCGCAACAGCGGATGCCGCCTGGCGGTGGCCGGATGCAGATGCCGGACGGTCGACCGGTGGCCGGGCCGTACCCGATGGCGGAAGGCGGTGACTTCAACGTCGCGGGGCCAACGATGTTCCTTGCCGGTGAGGCCGGGCCGGAGCGTGCGACGTTCCAGCCGCAAGGCGGCGGTAACGCTCAATGGGGGGGAATGATAAGCGGGCCGCCGCCGGGAGCCTCAAGCGTGATGCCCGGTCGCATCGGAGGCGGTGGCAATCCGGCTGCACCCGGCGGTATGGGCGCAATGGGTGTGCGCGGGATGTGGGGCGGTGGTGGTGGGCCGACCGGTCCAGGCGCCGCGCAGATGTTCGCCGGGCGCATGAACGCGCAACGTCGCCCGCCGCCGATGATGGGCGCAGGGATGGCGATGGGGGCGCCGGGCGGGACATTCGCCAAGATGATGCCCGCGATGGGACAGGTGCGGATGCCGCCAGGTCCCAGCGGTCCTGAGTGGGACAACGCAATGAGAGGCGTCGGCATGGTCTCGAACGACATGCTGCAGCAGTTGAGGCCGCAATACTCGCCGCAGATGTCGCCGGAGATGAACGCGCAAGAGCAGCAGAACTACGACCAATCGGTGCAGCTCCTGAGAGCGCAGGGACGACTCGGCGGCGGTGGCGGCAGTGATCTCGCCCCGATGGTGATGTCGAATCCGAGTCCGTACTTCTACTAGGCCACGACGATGGCGATGAACTCCTACGACCCGAGCGCGATGCCGCAGGGCGCGAGCACGTGGCAGCAGCCGAGTTACGGCGGATATGGCGCCGGCTATGGCGACATGAATCCGCAGGGCGCGGCGGCCGATCCGTTCTCGTACACCGAAGGCTCTCTCCTCACGCCGTGGCAGGGCCGCTTCAGTTCGAGCGGCTATGGCGGCGGGTACAGCGTGCCGGCGTTCACGCCGTTCAACTACGCGGACTTTAGTTACAACGCGCCGGACCCCGGTCGGTTTCAAGAAGGCTACGCCGATCCCGCCGCGTTCCGTTTCGCCGATTTCGCCGGTCCTGACCAGTTCAAGGCACCGACGAAGGAGGAGATGCAACAGGACCCCGGTTATCAGGCGCGTGTCGACGCGGCAAAGAACGCAGCGACGGCCGCGGCCGCGCACGGTGGCGTGCTCAACACCGGTGGCTTCGCGAAGGGACTCGCGAAGACGATGGGCGACCAGGCGTCGCAGGAGTACGGCAACGTCTACAACCGGCGCGCGTCGGAATGGGACCGGAATTGGGGACGCGCGAAGGACATCTACGGCATCAATCAGGGCAATACGAAGACGGCGTTCGACACGAACACCGCGAATCGACTCGCGGCGCATCAGACGCGCGCGCAGGACTGGCGCAGCAATGCGGATGTGGCGCTCCAGCAGGGACAACTCGGGTACCAGATCGCGCAGGGCACGTGGGATCGCAATGAGCAACTCGCGCGACAGCAGTACGAAGACAAGAAGGCGTATGACCAGCAAGTGGCTGCGGCCGGCGCGGCGAGCGCGAACCAAGCGTACGAGCGCGACCTCGCCGACTACAACCGCGCGCGCGATGAGTTCTGGACGAATCAGGACCGGCAGTCGGCCCTCCTCGACCGCGAAGCGAACCGCGGCCTGACCGCGGCGAACATCTACGGTAACCAGATGATGGGCGCGTATGGTGCGATGGGCGGCAATGCCATCGGCGCGGGTGACGCGCGCGCGTCCGGCATCATGGGCGGCGGCAATGCGTGGGGCGGATTCGCGGGCGACTTGGGCAGCACGCTCGGCGGCATGGCGCTCTACAGCTCGATGCAACCGCGCACGCCGACGGCCCCGCCGCCACGTATGCCGAGCGTCACGAGTGGGCTCGGCGGCTCGATGCCAGGCACGAATGTTCCGGTGTCCATGCCAGCTCCTCCGCCGTTGCAGTCGAGGAACCTCTCCGGGTGGGGAACGTCGCAGTGGGCGCCGCAGTATTTCGGGACGCCACGGTAAGTCATCATGCCTCAAATGCCAGATACACGGATCGCACTCAGTGGGCTCGGCGGTGGCGGCGGCCAGCCATCGCAAGGCCCGCTCGGCACGCTCGGCTCGCTCATGCAGATCAAAGAGCAGCAGATGCGGCTGCGAGCGCAGCAAGAGGCGCAGGAAGACGACGACGCCACGACCGCTGCGCTGCAGCAGTTCGAGCGGCCCGACGATGCCATCGAGCACCTGTGGAAGGGTGGACGCGCGAACGCGGCGGCAGGGCTCGCGAAGAACGTCTATGCCGAACGTAAAGCCAAGATGGACGCCGACGACGCGATGGTGAAGGGGCACGCCACACGGCTCGAACAGGCCGCGCAGATCATGAACGGCGTCAACGATGAGCAGTCGTTTCAGACGGCGAAGCCAGCGATCGGGGCGCTGCTGGAGCCGATGTTCGGCAAAGCCATCTACGACCAGATCGGGACGAACTACGACCCGGCTCATAAGAAGTCGCTCGTGGATTGGGGCACGAGCCGCGCGTTGCAGCTCAATGCCGAACACCAAGCCAATCAGGAAACGATGCAGGCGTGGCAGTACGGTATGAACGCGGATCCGAAGACCGGCCTGTGGTCGCCGAATGGGATGGCGATGCGGGACGCCTATCGACGCGCGGCCGCGAACCGGTTCTCGGTCGCGAACAACGACGACCAGTGGCGGTTCACACAGAAGCACCTTTTCGAGAACGGGACGCCGCCGGACATCATCGCGGAGTTCGGTCCGTATGGGCCGGATGCGGCACAGCGTGCGGCAAAGTTGGGCATGACCGGTGCGCAGGAAGCGAGCGCGGAGACGGCCGGCCGGCGCGCGGAGACGGCGGAAGAGCGCGAGCGACGCCTCGCGGCCGGCGGTACTGGCGGCGGGCTCTCACAGAAGGACATCAACGCGATCGGCACGGTCGCCGACAAAGAGTTCCAGAAGACGCAAGATTGGGCGCGCGAAGTCCACAAAGAGGACAACCCCGGAAAGAGCGTAGGCGGCCAACTCATTGAAACACCCTTCAACGTCAGCACGCTCTCACCGGAGCATCAAGGCGAGTTCGTGCGGCGGATGCTCCAGACCGAGAACGACAAGCGACGCAAGGAGGGGCGGCAGCCACTCATTACCGCGGCGCAGACCGCGGCGGCCAGTGGCGACATCGCGGGCTACAACAAGGTCGCCGATGACTACAACAGCCTGACGCAGGGACTCCAGACGCTCGAATCGATCGTGCCGCCGCCGCCGGGCGCCGGCCGCCCGCAGGCGGCCGCTCCTGCGACGGGTGGGCGCGGCGGTGGGCCAGGCGCGGCCCCGATGTCGTTCGCACAAAAGCAGAAGCGTGTGGGTGAGATCTTTGCCGAGATGGAGGGCATCAAGGATCCCGTCAAGAAGGCACAGAAGATGACGGAATTGCGAGACCTCATCGGGCTTGCCAGTCAGTGAGCGCGCGTGCCGTTCAAACCGCTCAGCACCATCGGGAAGCTCACTCCCTTCGATCCCAACGATCCGTGGCTCGACGAGTTCAACTCGCAGTTCGGCACCGCGTGGGATCCGGGTCCGCGGTTGCCATACCAGAAGGGTCAGGATCCGTGGGCCGACGAGTTCAACGCGCAGTTCGGGCACGCGTACGACTACACACCGCCCGAACCTGAGCCTCCGCCCGAACCGGAACCCGTTCAGCCGCCGCAGGAAGAAGAGAAGCCGTACTCGCTCGACGACCAGATCACGAAGGCGCTCGGGCTCGGCGACAGCGCCGACGACAACATTCTCCGCGACAAGATTCATCGGATGCTCTTCCGCGAGCAGGCCGATCTCAGCAAGGCGCAAAACAAGCAGGCGTTAGGCGGTCCGACAGGACCGGCGAAGGTCACGCCGGCACCGCCTCAGCCACCGGCGCCGCCTCAGCCACCGGCACCACTCGCGCCGCCACAACCGCCACCAGCGCCACAGCAGCTACGCGGCCCGCTTGGCGGGATGGCGCCGGGTCTCGGTCAACAGCCATCACCAGAAGAAGCGCCGTCACTGATGGGCGCGCTTCGGAAGGGGATCGGTCTCGGGCGCCAAATGCTCGGCTGGGACGAGGCGCCGCCTGCAGCTGCGCCGTCGCCTGTGGCGCCGCCAGTCGCGGCACCACCGCCATCGAGGCCACCAGTGTCAATGCCCGTCGGGGCTGCGCCTGTCGTGCCTCCGACGCCAGCGGCCGCGCCTCCGACGCCAGCTGTCGAGCCAGTCGCGCCCGGTCTCTCGGATGACTTCAACGCGCGCCTCAAGCGTGTGCAAGACCGCATGGCGGAAGCCGGGCATCCGATGGGCGTGCGCAGCGGCGCGCGCTCGCCTGAAGAACAGCGGGAACTCTACAATCGCGGTCGCGGTACGCCTGGTCGGAAGGTCACGGACGCCGACGGCACGAAGGTCATTTCGCAGCATCAGACCGGCAACGCCGCTGACATGGCGTTCATCGGAGAGAACGGGCAGCTCACGGGCAGTGGCCCGTGGGATCTGTTCGGCAAGATCGCGCGCGAGGAAGGACTGGATTGGGGCGGCGCCTGGAAGTCGAACAAAGAGCGCTGGCACGTGCAGCTCGAAAAGAAGGGCGCACAGGCACCGACGCAGCCGTCCACTGCGACCAAGATCGCCGGCCTCATCACGCCAGGCAACATCGACCTCACGAACCGGACGCCGGTCCAGAATCCTGATGGGACGATCAGCACGGTCCGATCCTTCAGCGTCAACATGGACGGCAAGGAAGTCCTGCTGCCGTCCGTCACGCAAGACGGACGCAATCTCTCGCAAGACGAAGCGATCGAGCAGTTCAAGCAGACCGGTCAGCATCTCGGCATCTTTGACACGGCTCCACACGCGACGGCGTTCGCGAAGCAGCTGCACGAGGAGGAAGCGAAGCGCCATGCCGGAACGCCGGCCGCGGCCGCACCGACAGCCGCGGCACAGCCACCAGCCGCGGCGCAAGCGGCGAAACCCGGTCCGATGGGGGTGCTTGAGTACCTCCGAGGGCTGTTCGCGATCGATCCATCGCAGTGGACGGAGCAGCAGCGCAAGGACGCGGAAATCGCAGAGAAGGCAGCCGCTGCGATGCCGGGGGCGTTTAATCTGCCGACTGTGCACCTGAGCCGCACAGGCGAGAGTCTCATGCCGTTCTCGGGCGCGGCATCGGAGGTCGCCCATTCGGCTGCGGTGATCGCAGCTGGCCGCCGGATTGCCCAAGACAAGGCCCAGCCTGGCGACCAAGCCCTCATGGATCAGTTCGCGGCCGAACAGGCGACGGAGGCGCGCGGGAAGACGTGGGGCGCGCAAGTCGCACAGGTGGTCGCCAACATGCCGGCGTTCTGGATCGAGATGGCGGTGTCTGGACCTGGCTTTAAGGCGACGCGCACGGCCGCGCGCGAGGGCGCGAAGAAGATCCTCTCGAAGATTTTGCAAGAGAGCGTCGAAGAGGTCGCCGCGCGTAAGTCGGCAAAATACGGGATGGCGCTCTTGGGGACAGCCGCTGGAGCTGCGGCACAAACGGCGCTGCAGCCACAGCGTGTCGCCGCGTCGGTGACGCAGCGCATGTTGCCGCCATCGCAAGTACAGCTAACGGACAAGGAGCGGACGGACTACGAGGCGGCGCAAAAAGCGTACGGCACGCTCCGCACGGAGCACAGCAATCTCGCCGGTGCCTACGACGCGGCGTCGCAGAAGATCGAGCCGGCTGTCAGGGAATTGCGAGCGCTGGGCGCACAGATCGATGCGGCGCGCGAGACGGTCAATCCGAATGACCCGGCCGACCTGGCGCACTTCAACGAGATGGTCAATACCTTCAATGCGCGCCAGCAGCAAATCGCCCCGCAGCTCGCGAAGCTCGGTGAGCAGAACAAGCGCATCGTCGGCATCGAGCGACAGATGCAGGCGCACTCGGCGCTGATGGACAAGGCCGACCAGAAGACGCTGAAGGATACGCTGAAGGATTGGAACGACGACTTTCTCCCGACGCTGTTTCACAACGTGGTCGGTGGGTCATACGACGCGTTCGTCGAGACGTTTACGGAACATGCCGGCGAAGCGCCGGGCGTCATCGCGAAAGACATCATCGGGGCGCTCACGAAGTCGCGCGTCGGACAGAAGATCGTCTCGTCGGCCGTGGGAACGGCGGCGACGAAATCACTCGAAGCGCTTAAGACCGCGGCACTCGTCCGCTGGCTGAGAGCCTCGCCCGACAACACGGTGGCGAAGTTCCTCCACGAGGCTGGCTGGCACACGCTCATCCCGGAAATGCTGGAAGAGCGGTTGGGCGAGGTGATGCACGCCGTCCCCGGTTTGCAGCAACCGGGTCCGTCACCAGCCATGATTCGCATGGTGACCGGTGAAGGCGCACCGGGCGACCCGAACCCTCGAAAGACCGCGGCGAAGGATTTCCTCTATCAGATGACGGTCGAGGCTGCGGGCTTCGCAGCGCCAGATGTGGGCGTGCGCGCGATCGAGGCGGCGTCGGCTCGCCGCGGAGACTCCTTCAAGGTTCCGCGGAACGCGACCGTCGACGATCTCATCAAGGTTCGGCAGAACCTGCAGATCGAGCGCCAGAACCTGATGAACGCGAAGGGTGAACGGCTGACGCCGGCAGACCTCTCGCGCATTGGTGCACGTCTCGCGAAGGTGGATGAGGCACTCGCCGCCAAGATGCCGCCGTCGGAAACGGGCCGACCAGCTGGCGAGCCGGCGACCGCGGCTCCGCCGGCTGCCGCGGCGGTACCCCCGACGGCGGCACTGCCCGACGAAGTTTCCGCGCAGCTCAAGAACATGGGGCTGAGCGATCGGCATCTCGAAGGGATGACGCTTGAGCAGGCGGCCGCGATTCTGACGCACGGCGACCGCGGGGGGCTGCATGACGAGGAGGTGAGTACTCAGCAACCGCAACGGAGCACCCGCGATTCGTTCGAGCACGCAGCGGCGCTCGTCGAGACGCTGAAGCCCGGAGACCGCGTCATCGACAGCGGGAACCGCACGTGGCACGTGACGCAGAACGCCGCGCCAGGCGGGGGCACCGTGACCGGCCTGAGTCTCGGGTCGCCGGAGGGGCGCCAGCTCGGCGCGGCCTACCGCGGCGCGGATGGCGAGTGGCGGCACGAGCGGCATACCACGCAGATCGTCGAGCGCGGTCGCATCGAGCGCGGAACGGGCGAGGCGGCGCCGCCGGTTACCGGCTTCACAACGTCGCAGGGCAGCACCTACACCGTCGAGGGCAAGGGCACTGCGCGCTCGAAGACAAAGACGGGTGAGAAGTTCGGTCCGTCCGATCGCACCATCTACATCACGCCGGCAACGGCAGAACGCGCACAAGTCATCCTCAACACGTACGGCGACGAAACCTCTGACTTCACGGCTCGCCCGCGCATTATCGAGGGCGGGCGCATCCTCATCGAGGTCAAAGACAAAGAGACGAAGAAGCGGCGCGACGACCTGTCGCGCGTTGTGCATGGCGAAGATACGCCGGCCGTCGGACTGCACCCGTTCGAGGTGTGGGAAAAGAACGTCAAGACCGGCGAGCGGAGATGGCACTTCGGCAACGCCATCACGAAGCTCGAAGGCGGTGCGGCGCCTGTCACGGAACGGGCCGTCTCGCAGCCCACCGTCTCACGGCCCACCGCGGCTGCGCAGCAGGCTGCGACGACCGCGGCACCAGACGACCGCGGGATGTTGCACGACGCGGCTATCGAAGACATCAAGCAAACCCCGCGCGGCGAGCAGGTCAAGGGCGTTGACAGTACACCGGAATCACGGGCACATGCCGAGTCGCTCATCGAGGGGATGCAGGGCGGCGAAGTGCTGGTCGACGAGCTGGGCAATCGCTTCAACGTCCGCCGCCGTGAATCGAAAAAGACGCCGGGCCTCGAAGAAGTCAGCCTCGTTACGGAGGACGGTCGACTGGTGGCTGCCGCCACGAAGAAGAACGACAAGTGGCGGCATGACTCCGAGTTCACGCGCCGAATGGAGTTGTCGCGTATCGAGCGCGGCGAGGCGAAGACCAAGCCCGCCGCGGCACCGACCGATCGCGGCCTGCTCCATGACGAGGAAGTGCGCGCGAATGAGGGGAAAACCGGAGCGTGGGTCAGCGCGCGGTCGACGCCGGAGTCGCAGCGCCACGCGGAATCGTTGCTGGATGGTCTGGAAACCGGCGACACGCTGATTGACAGTGTCGGCGACACGCATCGTATCGAGCGCGAGGTCTCACCACGCGGTACGGAATCGATTAACGTCCGTACGCCCGACGGTGACGTGTTGTATCACGCCTGGACCAACAGGGAAGGCAAGTGGACCGGACAGTACCCACACATTCGCCGCCTCGTTGAAACCAGTCGCATCGAGCGCAAACCCACCGCTGAAGAAGGGGAACAGCCGACGGATCGTGGCCTCCTGCACGACGCTGCGGCGCGTTACCACGAAGAAGGCAGGAAGGGCATTAGTCCCGCCAAGAGTACTGAAGCCTCGCGCCAGCACGCACAGTCACTCATCGAGAGCCTCCAGACCGGCGATACCGTCATCGATGAATACGG
>Ga0066903_100005444_pt1 | contig 11050 bp, 9 predicted proteins | sample PanSoiMetaGPlot1_FD_67491 | JGI IMG/M metagenome (GOLD analysis project Ga0066903, IMG submission 67491) | Tropical forest soil microbial communities from Panama analyzed to predict greenhouse gas emissions - Panama Soil - Plot 1 (version 2) | ecosystem: Environmental > Terrestrial > Soil >...
GAGCTCACATGACGCGGGTGCTCGTCACCGGCGCCTACGGCTGCATCGGCGCCTGGGTCAGTCGCGACCTGATCCAGCGCGGGATCGATGTGGTCGCTCTCGACCTCGCCCACGATCCTCGGCGCATGGCGCTGATCATGGACGAGCCAGAGTTGGCGCAGGTGACGCACGTCCAGGCCGACATCACCGATCTGGCCGCGCTGGAGGCGGTGATCGATCGCGAGCGGGTCACGAACGTGATCCACCTGGCTGCCCTTCAGGTGCCGTTTTGCCGCGAGAATCCGCCGCTCGGAGCGAGCGTGAACGTGGTGGGCACCGTCAACGTGCTGGAAGCGGTGGCGCGCCGCGGCGATCGGATGGGCCCGGTCGCCTACGCCTCGTCGATCGCTGCCTACGATGCGATCGAGTCGGCCGAAGGGCCCGTGATGAACGCGGTCCCCGGCACGATCTACGGCGTCTACAAGCGTGCCAACGAGGGCAGCGCCGCGATCTACCACGCCGAGCGGGGCGTGGCCAGCATCGGGCTGCGGCCGCACACCGTCTACGGCCCGGGCCGCGACCAGGGGCTGACCTCGGCCCCCACCAGCGCGATGCTGGCGGCGGCTGCCGGGATGCCGTTCAGGATCCCCTACGGGGGCACCAGTCAGTTCCAGTACGCACCGGACGTGGCCCGCGCCTTCGTCCAGGCGGCGCTGGCCGAGTTCAGCGGCGCCGCCGTGCACAACCTGGCGGGGCAGTCCGTCTCGATGGACGACGTCGTGGCCGCGATCGAGGCGGCCGCCCCGGACAGCGCCGGGCTGATCTCCTACGACGACGTGACGCTGCCGTTCCCGGCGCATGTCGACGCCTCGTCGCTGGTCACTGCGATCGGCCCCGTGCAGGAGCTGCCGTTCGAGGACGGCGTCGCCGACGCGATCGCGCGCTTCCGCAGCCTGCTCGCCGCCGGCCGCGTCGCCGTCCCGGCCTGACCGCTACCAGCCGCCGATCGGGCCGCACCAGCCCGAGCGGCTCGGACTGTGCCCGCTCGCCCGGGGTGACCCGCAGGAAGTCGAAGTCGCAGCCGCTGTCGGCCTGCAGCACATGGTCGATGTAGAGTCGGCCGTACCCGCGGGTGTAGCGGGGCTCCGGCAGGGGTGTTTCCGCCAGCCGCCTCTTCAGCTCCGCCGGTTCCAGCTCGAGGTCGATCGAGCGGGCCTCCACGTCGAGCGCGATCGGGTCGCCGTCGCGCACGACCGCCAACGGGCCCCCGGCGAATGCCTCGGGCACCACGTGCAACACGACGGTGCCGAACGAGGTGCCGCTCATGCGCGCATCGGAGATCCGCACCATGTCCGACACGCCCTCCCGCAGCAGCCGGGCCGGGATCGGCAGCTGCCCCCACTCGGGCATCCCCGGCCCGCCCCGCGGCCCGCTGTTGCGCAGCACCAGCACCGAGTCGGCACTCACGTCCAGACCGGGATCGTCGATCCGTGCGGCCAGGTCGTACACATCCTCGAACACGACCGCCGGCCCGCGGTGCCGCATCAGGTGAGGAGATGCGGCGCTCTGCTTGATCAGGGCCCCGCCCGGCGCCAGCGACCCGCGCAGGACGGCGATCCCACCCTGCGGCGACAGCGGCCGCTCCAGGCTGGCAACCACCGCACGGTCGACGTCACCGCCGCCGGCCAGGTTCTCGCCCAGCGTCGCGCCGGTCACGGTCAGCGCGCCCCCGTCCAGCAGCGGCAGCAGCTCACGCATGACGGCCGGCACGCCCCCGGCGTGGAACAGGTCCTCGACCAGGTGCTCGCCGCTGGGCCGCACGTTGGCCAGGACCGGGGTGCGGCGCGAGATCTGGTCGAATTGCTCCAGTCCCAGCTCGACGCCGGCGCGGCCGGCGATCGCCAGCAGGTGCAGCACCGCGTTGGTGGAGCCGGCCAGCGCCATCAGCAGTGTGATCGCGTTGTCGAACGCCGCGGCGGTGAGGATCTGCGAGGGGCGCGGGCCACCGTCGCGAGCAAGCTCCACCGCGCGGCGGCCGGTCGCCTCTGCGGCGGCGGCGCGGCGGGCGTCCACGGCCGGGATCGCCGCCGTTCCCGGCAGCGCCATCCCCAGGGCCTCGACCAGCGAGGTCATGGTCGACGCCGTGCCCATCTCCTGGCAGTGCCCGGCCGACGGCACCATCGCCGCCTCGAGCTCGTCGTACTCCGCCGCCGTGATCCGCCCCGCCCGCAGGTCCGCGGTATAGCGCCACAGGTCGGTGCCGTTCGAGATGTGCTCACCGTGGAACACGGCCGGTTGGGCCGGCCCGCCCGTGATCATGATGGCGGGCAGGTCGACGCTGGCCGCGCCCATCAGCTGCGCCGGCACCGTCTTGTCACACCCTCCGATCAGCACCACGGCGTCCAGCGGGTTGGCGCGGATCGTCTCCTCGACATCCATCGCCATCAGGTTGCGGAACATCATCGTCGTGGGCTTCATGAACGCCTCGCCAAGCGAGATCGTGGGGAACTCGAGCGGCAGGCCGCCGGCCTGGAGCACGCCCCGCTTGACGGCCGCGGCCAGCCCGCGGAAGTGGACGTTGCAGTTGACCAACTCACTCCAGGAGTTGCACACGCCGATCACGGGGCGGCCCTCGATCCCCGCCTGCGAGATGCCTTCCGAGCGCAGGTAGGAGCGGTGGATCAGGCCGGCCACGTCGTGCGTCCCGAACCAGCGCGCGCTGCGCAGCGGCCCGCTCACGGCAGCTCGATCCCGAACGGTGTCGCGGCCACACCCTCGGCCGGCGGGTGGCGCAGCAGGTACTGCTCCTCGGCGCCGGCCTGGATCTCCTCGGCCGGCAGCTCGGCGAAGCGCTCGACGCGATAGGGAGAGATGTCGGCCTCCGTGGTCCCGGCCGTGACCAGCTCGGCCACGATCCGGGAGAGGCCGGGCCCGTGCGTGACACAGCACTCGTTGCAGCCCGCCAGCACGACATATCCCTCGATCTCCGCTGCCGGGCCGACGATGTGCCGGCCATCCGGCGTCCAGGTGGGGAGGCCGCTGGCGCGGCCGCGCACCCGCGCGTCTCCCAGGACCGGGATCACCCCGGCGAGCTCGCGGGCGAGCTGCTCGTGCTCGCGAACGGCGTGCGCCGGCAGCTCAGCGGTGCGCGGTGGGTCGGACAGTGCGACGCGGGAGGGATCGTCGATCGTGCGCTCGATCGCCCCCACCAGCAGCCCCCCTTCGTCCTCGCGCAGGTAGAGCAGGTCGCGCTCGAAGAACAGCATCATCGGCAGGTCACGGGTCACGCCGGGGAGGGGATCGGTGGTGAACCGCGACTCGAGCAGCGGTACGGCGGCCACCATCACGCCGCTGCGGGCCGCCAGCGCATGCGCGGCGGCACCCGCAGCATTGACCATCGCGCCGGTCGGAATCGTCCCCGCCGATGTGCGCACGGCGGTGACGCGCCCGCCTTCGACGATCGCCTCCTCGACAGCGACGCCGGTGCGTACAGCCACGCCGGCGGCGCGCAGCTCGGCCTCCAGCGCGCGCATAACCTTCACGGTGTCGACCTGGTGGGCATCGGGCTGGAAGAGCGCGCCATGCACGCTCCCCGGCGCCAGCACCGGCGCCCGCCGCAGCGTCTCGGCCTCGTCGAGCAGGACGACGCCCGGCGCAAACTCACGCTCCCGCTCATACTCCTGGCGCAGCATCTCAACGCCGGCCTCGGAGAGCGCCGGGAACAGCAGCCCGACCCGGCGCACGCCCAGGTCGGCGCCGGCCCGATCCTGCAGGTCGCGGTAGAAGCGCATGCCGTACTCGGCCAGCTCCGCCTCCAGCGTCCCGGCCCAGTAGCCGACGAAGCCGGCTCCCGCGGCGGTCGTCTGGGTGCCCAGCGCCGGCTCGCGCTCGACCAGCACCACATCGGCGCCGGCCTCGGCCAGGTGCAGGGCGGCCGTCGCGCCGAGAATCCCGCCGCCGGCGACGACGACGTCAGCCACCGGCCACCCGCGGCCGGTGCAGCGGGGCGCCGGCCACGCCCGGGTCGATCGCCTTCACGGCCCACCCGCACAGCGCCGCCAGCACCAGCACGTCCAGCCGCTCGCCGGCGAAGGCCAGGTTGGTCGGCGTCATCACGTACTCACCGGTCCAGTCGTCCACGATCACGTCGAGCGTGCCCTCGCGGTCGAGGCGGTAGAGCCGGTTGGGCTGGTAGCAGCCGATCCAGAGCCCGCCCTCGACGTCGAAGGCGAGCCCGTCGGGCACCGTGCGGGGCAGGTCGACAACCAACTCGGGCTCGCCACCCGCGAGCGGCAGCCGGATCACACCCGGCCGCTGCGACTCGACCAGGTAGAGGTGGTCGCCCTGGATCGCGCAGCCGTTTGCGAAGCGGAACGGGCCGGCGGCCACCCGCTCGGTCGCTCCCCCCGGCGCGATCCGCACGAGCCCGCCCGTGACCTGGTCCCAGGCGCCCGAGTCGCTCACCCACAGGTTGCCGGCGGCGTCGAAGACCGGGTAGTTGGGGTAGCCGATTCGGTCGCCGTAGCGCTCGACCCGGCTGTCCGCCCCGATCCGCAGCACGTGGCCGCTGCCCGGATCGCAGACGTAGAGGTTGCGGTCGGCGTCGATCGCCATCCCCAGCATGAAGCCGCCCGGGGCGGTCGCAACCGTCTCCACCTCTCCGCCCTCGAGGGCGAAGCGGTAGACCTGGCCGGCCTCACCGCCCGCGTAGACCCGCCCCTCGTCGGGCGACCAGCACACACCCTCGGGGTGATCGAGCCCTTCCGCGATGGTGCGCAGGCCCTGTCCTCGGAGGAGTCCTTGATCGTTCAAGGGGCCTCACGCTATCGAACGCCCGGCCGAGCGTCAAGGCTCGACATGGCCGTCGCCGGCCAGCCGCGAGACGCTCTCGACCCCGGAGTAGACGACTGCCACGACCTCGGTCTCGAGCGACGCCCCGGGCTCGAGCACCCGCGCCCTGCCGGCCTCGACGGCCTCGGCCAGCGGGCTGGGATATCCCGTCCAGGGCTCGGCGATTGCATGGTAGTAGCCGCGCCAGCCGCCGTACACCATCCACAGCCACACCACCGGGAACAGCTCTCTGTCGAACACCAGCCCAAAGCCCCGGCGCGCGGACGTGTCGGTCGTCGCCACCCACCCATCCTGCAGCTCGGTCAGGTAGTGCAGTGCGAAGCAGCCGGCGTCAGGCCCCAGCGCACGGCGCACGTCCAGACCGTCGAAGTCGGGCCAGTCGTAGCGGTCGCCCTTCACGCCCAACGTGCCGCCGCCGTTCTCGTCCACCTCGGCGCGCAGGGCCGGCACGTCGAAGCGGTGGGCGGGCGAGATCGAGGCCACGGGGTGGATGCCCCAGTTGTAGTCGAACGGCATCGTGCCCACGTTCTCCAACCGGTACGCGATCCGCAGTACCGGCTCGTCGTCGATCAGGCTGAGGCGCCGCGTCCAGCAGGCGGGGGTGATGGGTGTGGTCAGCTCGAGCTCGAGCTCGGCCCGGGCAGGCCGATCCTCGACGATCCGGTAGCCGGCTGCGGTCGTCCACAGCTCGCCCATGTAGGGGAGCATGTCGCCGTAGCGGTTGGGGGAGGGAGCGCCGCCGGGGAACGCCTCGTCCCAGCCGCCGGGCCAGTGGTCGTCGAAGTTCGCATGCAGCTCCACTCTGTGGGGGGCGACCCTCGGCGAGTGCCAGAGCACGTCGCAGTCGGCCTGCTTGTCGATCAGCCGCAGGATCTTGCCGCCCAGCTCGGGCAGCACGTCGACCGCGAGCCGGGCGTTCTCGAGCCGGACCGTGCGCAGGCCGTGATGGGCCCAAGCGTCGTCGATGCGCGCGCCCATCAGTAGCACGTGGCCAGAAGGCCACCATCGACGACCAGGGGCTGGCCGCTCATGAACGAGGCGTCGTCTCCGGCCAGGAAGACCGCCGCCCGGGCGATCTCGCGGGGCTGGGCGATCCGCTCCAGCGGGTACTCGGCGCTGACCTCGGCGCGCAGCGCGGCCGGGTCGGCCGCGGTGTCGAAGTACGCCTGCACGAGCGGCGTGTCGATGTCACCGGGGCAGATCGCGTTGCAGCGGATCCCGTCGCGGCCGTACTGCACGGCGGTGGCCCGGGTGATTCCCAGCACGCCGCCCTTGGCGGCGCAGTAGGCGGCCAGGATGCCGTCACCGACCAGGCCCAGGATCGAGGCGATGTTGACGATCGAGCCGCCCCCGGCCGGGCGCATCGTGCGCACGGCATGCTTGCACCCGAAGAAGACGCCCTTCAGGTTCACTGCCAGGATCCGGTCGAGCTGCTCCTCGGTGGTCTCCGCCAGCTCCTGCTCGATCTGAATGGCCGCGTTGTTGACCATCACGTCGAGGCGGCCGTGCTGCGCCACGGCGTGGGCGATCAACGCCTCCACGTCGGCCTCGCGGGAGACGTCGGCGTGCAGGTAGCCGCCGATGCCTGACATCGTGGCCGCGCCGGCCTCGTCGTTGACGTCGCAGCCAACCACCAGCGCCCCCTCCGCCGCCAGCTCGCGCGCGATCGCCTGCCCCAGGCCAGAGCCGACTCCGGTCACCACCGCGCTGCGGCCGTCGAGCGACCGCGGCCGCGTTTCAGTAGCCATGCCTCTCGACCTCCTCGGGATCGTCGTACCATTTCATCTTGTCGCCCACCCGGGCGCGCAGCTTCCACTTCGAGCCCTTCGGCTCGTCCTCCACGGCCTGCTCGAGCGCGGACACCCGCTGCACGACCAGCTCCCGCTGAGCGTCGGTCAGAGGCATCTGGTCGACGTCCTCGCGCAGCCGCGCGAGGTTGAGCTGGACGGTGCGGTACAGCCCCCAGTCGCGTGCGCAGAGCCGCGCCACCCACGCGGCGTTGATCGCGCCTTCATCGTAAGCGGCGACCTCCATCGCCAGCAGCAGCGCGTAGAGGTCGGTCAGGTCCTTCTCGTTCAGCTTCACGATCTGCAGCTTCGTGAGCAGCAGGTCGGCGGCGGGCAGCGTGGTCGGCACGACGTCAAGGCGCTCGCCGATCGGAAGCGTGTGGCACATCTCGAACACGCCCACGAACACATCCAGCTGCCGCTGGTTTGGCTCGTCGTAGAACAGCAGCCGGCGGGCGCCGTGCATCCGGTTGAACATCTGGTTCGGCTCGTATCCCTGCTCGGTCAGGTACTGCGCGAGGCGGCGCCCCTGACCGGACCCGGTGGCCAGGTCGATGTCCTTGTAGGGTCGCGTCAGCTCCGCGGGGTATGCGTCGGCAGCGGCGAGCCGGATGCCGAGCCCGCCCAGCAGCCGCACGGGCAGGCTGCCACCGTCGAGGTCGCGCATCAGCCGCCGACCCTCGTCGACCACGTCAGGCAGGATCCGCGTCCCGTTCGCGCTCACGCGGACCCCCGCAGCCGCAGCTCGACGGGCAGCACGACGTTTCGCCGCCTGATCGGGTTGCCGTCGAGGTGGTCGATCAGCAGCTGCGCGGCGACGCGCCCGATCTCGTACCCAGGGACGTGCACTGTTGTCAGCGGCGGCTCCACGAACTCGGCGAAGGCGAAGTCGTCGAAGCCCGTCACGGCGAGATCCTCGGGCACACGCAGTCCGCGGGCGCGGGCACGCCGCATCGCCCCGATCGCGAGCAGGTCGTTCCCGCCCATGATCGCGCTGGGTGGATCGGGCAGCTCCAGCAGCCGGTCGACCATCGCCCCCGCCTCGGCCGCGTCCCAGATGCCCTCGAACAGCTCGAGGGCGGGGTCGGGATGCATGCCCGCGGACGCCAGTGCGTCGTGGTAGCCGAGGTGGCGTTGCTCGACCATCGGCCACGGCTGGCGTGCGGCGATGAACGCGATCCGGCGGTGGCCCCGCCCGAGCAGGTGCTCCGCGAGCAGCCGTGCGCCCGTGCGGTTGTCGGCGCGCACCGACATCTGGGAGCGTGCGCCACGGCGCGGCTCCTCGAGCAGCACCACCGGGATGTGAAGCTCGGCGGCGCGGGCCGGGTACCACGCACGTTGCTCGGGCGCGCCGGAGAGAAAGAGCAGCGCGCCGTCGACGCGCGACTCGAGCGCAGGCTTGAGCAGGCCGCCGTCCGGCTGGCCCGGCAGCCCGGCGTGGATGAGGACGCTGTAGCCGCGGTCACGGGCGATGTCGCCCAGCCCGGCGATCACCTGGTCGGTCATCGGATCGGCCAGGTAGCGGGCTCCCTCGTCGAGCAGCAGGAAGCCGATCGTGGCCGTGCGCGCCGAGCGCAGCCCGCGCGCCGTCAGGTTGGGGTGATACCCGAGCTCGTCCATGGCCGCTTCGATCCGCAGCCGGGTCTCGTCGGACATCTGCCACAGGCGGTCGTTGACGAGATTCGAAACGGTCTGGACGGACACGCCGGAGTGCTCGGCGACGTCGCGCATGGTCGGACGTCTGCGGATCGTGCCCTTCACTCCCCTACTTTACTTGATCGTCAAAGAGGGAGAGGATGGGCGTCCTCAACGAACAGCGGAAGGAGCACATCGTGCGCATGCAGGAGAGGGTCTGCGTCGTCACCGGCGCGGGGACGGGAATCGGCGAAGCCATCGCCAGGCGGGTTGCCGAGGAGGGTGCGCTCACGCTCTGTGCCGACCGCGACGCCGACGGCGTGCGGGCCACCGCCGCCGCCATCGAGGCGGCCGGTGGGCGCGCCGAGGCACATGTGTGCGACGTCTCCGACGCCGCGCAGGTCGAGGCCGTGATGGCTGCGGCCGAGGCACACGGCGGACCGCATGCGGTCGTCTCCAACGCCGCAGTGCAGTACGAGCGCACGGTCGAGGACACCCCACCGGAGGACTGGGACATGGTGCTCGACGTGAATCTGAAGGGCATCTACCTGTGCGCCCGCGCAGCCATCCCACGGATGCGCCGGCTCGGCGGCGGCTCGATCGTGAACATGGCGTCGGTCAACGGCTTCTGGGTGGAACCGGCGCTGGGTGCGTACTGCGCGGCCAAGGGCGGGGTGATCAACCTGACCCGCGCGATCGCCCTCGAGAACGGGCGCGACGGCATCCGCTGCAACTGCATCTGTCCCGGCTACATCGACACCGGCATGGCGCAGCGCTACTTCGAGATCCAGGCCGACCCCGACGCTGCGCGGGCCGAGGCCGGCCGTATGCACGCGCTGGGGCGGATCGGGCGCCCCGAGGAGGTCGCGGCGGTGGCGCTCTTCCTCTGCTCCGACGAGTCCAGCTTCTGCACCGCGGCGGCGTTCGTCGCCGACGGCGGCCTCAGCGCGGGCGTGCCTACGAGCTGACCAGCTCGGGCGCCAGCTCGGCCAGCAGCCGCTCGGCGAGCGCCGCCCGCCGCACCTTCTCGCGCACCTGGGCCACCGCCACCTCTTCCAGGTGCAGGCCGCTGGGGTAGACCGAGCGCGCGTTGCGCAGCCCGAACTTGAGATGCACCGGGGCGGCGACACGCACGATGTCGGGAACGTCGTAGCTGCGGACGAAGCCGCCCAGGTCGTCGGGCGACTCGATGTACAGGTCGAGCGGCCGGTCAGTCGCGGCACGCATCGCCGCCAGCATCGCCACCGTGAGGTCGGTGGCGACGTTGATGGTGTCGGCGCCGAGCCGCTGGTAGAGGGACGCGGTGGCCGGATTGGCCGCACACATCACCGCGGAGGTCTTGAACCGCAGGTCATGCGGCAGCCCGCCGGTGGCCCGCAGCCGGGTCAGCACATCGAGCACACCGATGTCGCCCACCAGCAAGCTGCGAATGCCGTGAGCGCAGGCGCGGACGGCCTCGGCCACGCACGCTTCCACGGCCTCGGGCCCGCGCGCGACGCCGGCTGCGGCGTCCATCACGAGCGCCTGCCCGCCCGGGTCCCAGCCACCTCGCGGCCCCAGGAACAGACAGACCTCGACCTCCCGCTCGCGACCCAGCCCGGCCATCTCGTCCAGCTCGCCGTCGGACAGCATCATCACGCCCGAGCCCTGCGAGACGCGGTGGATTCGCACCCCCTGGCGGCCTGCCTCGTCCAGCACCGCATGCAGCACTGCCGGCCCTTCGACGCTGGCGACCTCGAACCGGTACCGGCGGCCGTCCGGGAAGCGCCCATCCGACTCCGACCAGCCGTGGCCGGGCGCGGCCAGCCCCACCTGGGCCAGCAGCCCCGAAAGCAGCTCCCTGTCCATCCGGGCAAGTCTAATGTGGTTTACTTGATCGTTCAATGTCCGCTGCCCAAGTCACGGATGGCTGGCTCAGCAGCCACCGCGAGGAGCTCGTTGAGCTGACCCGTGAGCTGGTCGCCGAGGCCAGCGAGAACCACCCGCCGACCGGCCAGGAGGGGCCGTGCCAGGGCCTCGTGGCCGCGCGGCTGGACGCCGCCGGGGCCGAGGTGGACGTGTTCCGACCCGACGAGGTGGACGGCGCTGTCGACCACCCCCTTTGGTGGCCCGGCCGGGACTACGAAGGGCGGCCCAACGTGGTCGGCCGGCGCCGCGGTGTCGGCGGCGGCCGCTCGCTGCTCCTGTCGGGGCATGTCGATGTGGTGCCGGCGCTGGGTGAGGGCCGGCACGGATTCTGGGACGGCGACCTCGAGGACGGCCGCCTGTACGGGCGCGGGACGTGGGACATGAAGGGCGGCGTGGCGTGCGCGATGCATGCGCTGCGCTGCCTGGACGAGTGTGGCGTGGCGCTGGCGGGCGACGTGATCGTCGAGGCGGTGGTGGACGAGGAGTTCGGTGGCGCGAACGGCACGCTGGCCAGCCGCCTGCGCGGCTACCACGCGGACGGCGCCGTGCTGCCCGAGCCGACCGGCATGGCCGTGTGCCACGCCACCCGCGGCGGCATCCAGTACCGGCTGACGGTTGACGGCGGAGCACTGGGGATGGGCTTCGAGGGCGGCCTCGGCCCCAGCGCGCTGACCACGCTGGCCCGCATCTCCGCGGCGCTCGACGACCTCGAGCGCGACGCCCCGTTGCTGCAGTACCTGCTGCGCTCGGGAGACGAACTGCCCTGGGGCACGGCAGAGGGCCTGCCCGCCGACGGCGTGCTCGAGTTCTGGGCGGAGATCATGCCGGGCACCGACCGCGCGGCCGTCGACGCAGAGCTGCGGGGCGCCGTGGAGCGGGCCGTGCCGGCA
>Ga0066903_100005445_pt1 | contig 11049 bp, 9 predicted proteins | sample PanSoiMetaGPlot1_FD_67491 | JGI IMG/M metagenome (GOLD analysis project Ga0066903, IMG submission 67491) | Tropical forest soil microbial communities from Panama analyzed to predict greenhouse gas emissions - Panama Soil - Plot 1 (version 2) | ecosystem: Environmental > Terrestrial > Soil >...
GGATCTGACCAACAGGCGGCTGATCAACTTCCCATCCGACCTGACCAGGGCACCGTACAACTACACGGAGGAGGAGGCGATGGCCTTCTCGGTGGCGAAGGCGGTGCGGGCCAGCATGTCGATCCCGGGGTGCTTCGAGCCGGTGGAGCTGCGCTACGCGCACGGCAACGCGGGTGCCGGCAACCGGTCGCTGCTGGTCGACGGCGGCGTCCTCAGCAACTACCCGGTCCACCCGTTCCTGAAGGACAAGTACCACAAGACCGTCGGCTTCTGGCTCGGCGATTCCATGGATGAGATCGCGCCGGCGGACGTGACCACGCTCGCGGGCTACGGCGGAGGCATGTTCGGTGCCATGCAGGACGCGCACGACCGCGCGATGGTCGAGCTCATGGGCGACCGGCTCGTGAACGCCGAGATCGACCTGAGGATCCCGCTGACCGACGACGAGGAGGAGAAGCGCAGGAAGCGGGTCGGCGAGCTGCGCAAGGAGATCGCGAAGGGGGCCAGCAGTGGCAAGGCGGTCGCGGAGCTGGAGGTGCTGAAGGCACTGGAGCACGGCCGGCCGTGCGACACCCTCGACTTCGCGCTCACGCCTGCACAGAAGGACCGCCTGGTCGAGAACGGCCGCGAGGCCGCCAGGCGGGCGCTGGCGGACGGTCGCCTCGCCGCCCTCGTGGAGTTCGGGGTCGACTAGGGTCCGCAGGAAGTCTCCATGGGCTCGGGGGACGGAGCGATCGGTGCTCCGCCCCCCGCTGTCGTTTGCGACGCGGCGCGGCGGGCGCCGCGCTCCCTGTGCACCCCGCCGTCAACTCCTTCGCTCGCGACTGCGCTGGCGCACGTCGCCGGACGGATCCGATGGCGGTGGGCCTCCGGGGCATGCGCGGGTTTCCAGCGTGGGGAGGAAGAGTTGGAAGCAGTCGAGGCGATCTCCAGCGAATGTCGGCGAGCCTGGGGGCCGGCGCTGATGACCGCTGACGATCTCCGCCTGGTTCACCCACCGCCGGACCGCAGTCTCGGTCAGGTCGAGGTCTCGCGCCACCTCGGCAACCGACCGGTCCCCCTTCCGACCGAGCTCCACCACCTCCGCCGTCGTGGTCGAGCGGAGGACCGCGATGCCGGCACAATGGCACTCGATCACCGGGATGCGCCGGCGCGATGCCGGCCCGCGCCCCTCGCCTCCACGAGCCGCCGTGCCTCGGCGAGCTCGGGCGGGTCGGGGAAGCGCCGCTGGCCGCCGGTCGTCGCCACGATCAGCCAGACGGTGCGGGCGACGATCCGGAGGTCGTAGACCAGGCCGCGCCGGCGCAGGTAGACCCGGTCCAGCGCCAGCTTGATCGGGAGGAGCCGGGACGCGTACGCGGCGTCCGGGTCCGGACCGTCGAGCACGGCCTCCCCGGCCGTGTAGTTGTACAGGCTGCCGGGGCTGGTGAGCCCGGGGGCCACGCCCAGTGTGCGCATGTCATCGGCGGTGTAGTGCGTCGCGACGATGCGGGGGTCCTCGGGACGCGGGCCCACGATCGACATCTCCCCGCGCAGCACGTTGACGAGCTGGGGCAGCTCGTCGACTTTCGTACGCCGCAGCAGGGAGCCGAGCGGGGTGACGCGGCTGTCGTGACGCGCGGTGACGGAAGCGCCGCCGTGGTTTGCGCCGACGCGCATCGTGCGGAACTTGAGCATGTCGAACTCCCTCCCGCCGGTGCCGGCGCGACGTGCTCGGTAGATCGCCGGACCCTCGCTGGACGCCCTGACCAGCACCCCGACCAGCGCCAGCAGCGGGCTCAGCGCGACGAGCGTCGCGCCCGCCACCAGCACGTCAGTCGCACGTCTCAGCATTGCGAATCACTCTCCTCACCGTCATGAAGACCTCGGCCGCCTCCAGGCAGGCCTGGACCCCCCACGCGTGCGCCCGGTCGCGCAGCGCCTGCAGGGACCGCGGATGGGGATAGGGGCGCACCTCGCTCCGGTAGCAGGCCATGGCCTCGACCTTGGCCTCGAGCGTCGCGGCGATGTCGATCCAGGTGTCGGGAACGAACGTCCTGGGGTAGCCCCACTCGGTGCTGCTCGCCGTGTCGAAGGCGTACACGGCCTCCACGCTGCCCTCGGTGGGTCGGGTGGCCACCAGCGCGGCCTGGAACACGATCTGATGGTCGCGATTGACGTCGCCGCCGTGCTGGCAGTACACAGTCCGCGGCCGGACCTCGCGGACCACCTCCTCGATCCGCTGGATCACGTCCAGCTGGCAGATCGTGTCGAGGCGCTGGTCCGGGAAGCCGAGCAGCCGTACATCGTGGACACCCAGCCGGCGCGCCGCGCAGCGCGTGTGCGACCGCTGCCCCACTCCGTCGGGCCCGTAGCGGAGGGACTCGCCCTCGCAGACGATCACGCACGTCACCCGGTCGCCATCACGGGCGTGGAGGGCGACGGTCCCGCCGCAACCGAGGAGCTCGTCGTCGGGGTGGGCGGCGATCACCAGGACCGACTGCTCAGGCATCCGCCCAGCACCTCCCCGTCCAGGGCTGGTCGCTCAGCCACGCCCCGCACATCGTCTCGCCCTCCGCCTCCACCTCGAGCAGCGCGACCTGGCCGCGCCCGCACTGGACCACCTGGCCGCAGGCGCCAGGCGACGGGCTGAGCAGTGGGCCGACCACGGTGCCCGGACGAGCGCCGCGCCGGCTGCCGTGCAGCAGGGCGCACCGCCAGATCAGCCAGCGACGGCCGTTCAGCACGCTGAACGCGCCGGGGTACGGCCTGGTCACCGCCCGAATCAGGTCGTAGACCTGCTGGCTCGTGCGGGACCAGTCGATCCGCCCGTCCTCCGGTCGCCGCCCGGGCAGCGGCTGGTCCGCGCTGGCCGGCTGGGCGCGGCCCGGGTGCTCGCCCCGCAGCAGCCGCGGCAGCACCCGGAGGATCATGTCCCGGTTGGACTCGCCGACGCGCTCGTAGAGGGTGGCGCAGGTGTCGTACGGGCCGATCGGGAACACGGTCTGGTCGATCAGGTCGCCGGCGTCCACCTCCTCGTCCAGCCACAGCAATGTGTTGCCGGTCTTCGACCGGCCCTGGATCAGCGCCCAGTTGATCGGTGCCCTCCCGCGCAGCTCGGGCAGGAGCGAGGCGTGGGCGCCGATCAGACCGGTCCGCACCAGGGCGCGCGCGGGAGCCCGCACCAGTTGCGTCCACCCGATCACGAAGGCGAGGTCCAGGTCGAGCGACGCCAGCGCCGCGAGGCCGTCCACGCCGTTGATGTCGGCCACCTCGATGAGCGGCAGGCCCAGCTCGCGGCACAGCCGGCGATAGTCGGCCGCCGCGCTCCGGCGGGCCGCGATCGGCCGGCGCAGTGTCACGACACCCTCGACCCTGTAGCCGTGCTCCACGATCGCGCGAAGGGCCCGGACGCCCTCCTGGTGGAAGCCGACCCAGCCGATCCTCACGTCCGCCCCACCTCCGCCGGCGCCGGCCGCCGGGAGGCCCGCGTGACCAGCCGGAAGCAGGCGAGCAGCGCCGCCGTCGTCACGGCGTAGGCGACGCACGAGGCGACCGCCGCTCCCAGCAGGCCGTACCGCGGGATGAGGACGAGATCGAGGCCGACGGTCGTGGCCAGGCCCGCGAGCACAGCCATCGAATTGAGACCGGGCCGGCCGGTCCCGTACAGGAACGCCGTGACCACGCCGCCGAGGCCCTCGCCGACGAGCCCCACGCAGAGCAGCTGCGCCGCCAGCACCGCGGGGCGGAACGCGGCCCCGTAGAGGAGCGGGATCACGAGCGGGGCCGCCAGGGCGAGCGGCGCCGCAGCCGCCAGCGAGAGCAGGCCGAGGCGAGGCATCAGGGCGCGGGCCTGCGCCGCGGCCGCCGCACGGCCCGCGCGGGCGAACCGCGGGTAGTACACCCAGTAGACGGCCAGCGGCGGCAGGCGCAGCAGCTCGGCGTACCGCGAGGCGATCGCGTAGACGCCGAGCACGGCCGAGCCCGCGAGCGCCCCGAGCAGGAGGAAGTCCAGCCGCAGGTTGACCAGCGTCATCAGGCTGCCGACCTGCGCCCGCGTGCCGAAGGCGAGGATGCGCCGCGCCAGCGACGCGGAGAAGCCGCGCGCGCCGGCCCAGAACCCCCGGCTCAGGACCCGTCCCCAGCCGACGCTCGCCGTGGCCGCGTCGGAGAGGACCAGTGCGGCCACGATTGCCCCGCCGCCCCGTGCGCCGAGCGCCCACACCACCCCGAACGCGGGAAGGAACATCAGCTCCTCGAGCAGGATCACGAGGTTGCTGCCCGCCGGGTCGAGCAGGCCCTGCGCGCAGGCCTTGGCCGTGATGACGAGCAGCCGCGACACGACCTTGAGCGCCGCCCAGGCCACGATCGCCACCGCGAGGTCGCGCAGGAAGACGGCGTGGACCAGCGGCGTCAGCGCCACCCACACCGTCGCCCCGAGCGCGCCGGCCGCCACCAGCATGCCGGCGATCGTCGGCGCGAGCTGGGCGCTCTCCCGCTCCGCTCCGGCCAGGAAGTAGGAGACGGCGCCGGGCAGGCCGCCGGACAGGACGACCGCCAGCAGCCACGGCAGCAGGCGCAGGATGGCGAGGTCGCCCACCCCCGCCGGGCCGTCCATCCGAGCGACGAGCAGCGACGCCAGCGCCAGCGCGCCGAGCGCGCCGAGCTGCGCCATCACGTTTCCGGCCAGCGGCCGCCCGGCGTCCAGCCACTGGCGACGGACCACCGTCACTCGGCCACCCACAGCTGGTAGGCGGCCAGGAGCGCGAGCAGCGCCCACACGTGGCGGAAGTGCAGGACCTGCTCGTTCGTCGCCAGCGCCGCGACCGCCGCGACGGCGCCGCCCAGCGGCGCGGTATGCGGCAGGGCACGCCGGAACGTGGGTGCGGGCGGGCTCCGCAGCACCGCTCGCACGCGGAACCCGATGGCGCAGACCAGCAGGACGAGCCCGACCCCGCCGAGGATCCCCCGCTCGACGACCGCGGCGATGTAGTCGTCGTGCGCCTCCTTCTGGTACGCGGCCTGCTGGGTCGTCAGCACCGCCTTGGTGGACCGCGGGCCCCAGCCCAGCAGGCCGCCCTGGAAGTACAGGCTGGCCGACTCATCGATGAGGGTCTGCCGCTGCTGCACGCTGGCGTCGCTGCGCCCGATCGAGTCTCGGAGCAGGGGCACACCGCTGTCTCGGGCCGCGCGCTGCACCGCGTCGGCGGGGACCGTCGCCATGACCGCGCAGGCGGCCAGCACGATCGCGCCCGCCACCGCGATCGCGGGCACGAGCCCCGACCGGCGGGCCACGTGGACCGCGAGCGTGACCGCGAGCCCGACGCACAGCCCTGCCAGCCCTCCGTTCGAGCCGGTCAGGCCCAGCGCCGCGGCCACCAGCAGGAACGCGGGCCAGCGCAGCACCCGCCTGGTCGGAACCCCGGCGGCGCCGAGGACCAGGATCGACAGGCAGAAGTAGGTCGCCGCCAGGTTGGGGTCGCCCAGCAGCAGCGAGGCGCGCACGCCCTCCCGCGCGGTGACCCCGGCCAGCAGGTCGATGCCGGCCACGTACGCACCCACCAGCACCGCCGCCCACGCCACCGCGCTGAGCGCCCACGCGCGAACGATGGCGCCCAGCGCGGCCGGGGTGCGCGCCACGCTGGCCAGTGCCGCGCACCAGGCCAGCAGCACCACGTCCTGCCCGAGCTGCAGGAGGCTCAGGCCGGGGAAGGGCCCGGCCAGTCCGGCGATCGCGCCGGCCGCGATCAGCGTGGCCATCGGGAGCCCGTAGGGGAGGTGCAGCACAGCGCGGGATCGCGCGGCCCAGAGCAGGGTCACGACGATGCACAGCCCGATGGCGACGTCCACCGGCGAGGAGTTGCCCGGCCCGGTGGGCACCAGCACCGGCAGCAGCGCCACGCTCACCGCCGCTGCGGCCACCACATGGCCCGGAACGGGGACCGAGCGCTCCGGGACACCCCGAACGACTGCCGGGGCGGCGACCGCCACGTCAGATCCCACGGGGCTGCACGAGCCAGCCGAGGACGAGGCCGGCCAGCAGCAGGAGGACGAGCAGCCAGCCGGTGTCGACGGCCAGGGTCACGACCTGCCGCCGCAGGCGTCGGTGTCTGATCGAGCCGAGCCTCGTGCTGAACGGCCTCACGCCGCCTCCGCGAGCGAGCCGAACAGCTCGAGGTGGCTGCGCGCGAAGCCCCCGTGGTCGGCGGTGGCCGCGACCTCGGCCAGCCCGGCCAGCACCGCCAGACGCCAGAGCTCCGGCGCGATCCCGAGGCGCGCGAGCCCACGCCGCACGAAGTCGCGGAACAGGTCCGGGAACCAGCCGTCGCCCGCGATGGCGTACTCGACCCCGGCTCCCCAGCGGCCGGCGCGCAGCCCCGGGTGGCCGTGCACGCGGGCGCCCGGCCGCGTGTGCCGGTCCAGGTACAGCGCGTATGAGAGGGCGAACCTGACCAGGTCGCCCACGGGGTCGCCGCAGGTGGAGCCGGCCTCCCAGTCGACGACGCCGGTGACGCGGCCGCCGCTCACCAGCAGGTTGCCCGCCCAGAAGTCGCCGTGCACCGCCGTCCGGGGCGCCGGGGCCCGGGCCATGACGGCCTGGAGGCGTTCCAGCCTGCCGAGCGCCGCGGTCTCCTCCGGGAAGCGGCGTCGCAGGACGGCCAGCGTCGCTCCGCCTCCGTCCGGCGCCGCGGGTGGACTGGCGGTCCGGCGCTGGAACTCGGTCAGCCAGGAGCCCGCCGCGTCGAAGTCGGCCCGCACGGCCGGTCGCGAGGACGTGTGCCGCCACCGGTGGTACGCCGTGAACATCGGCGAGCCGCCGACGGCCGACATCAGCAGCGCGCGGCGGCCCTGCGCGTCGACCTCCGCCAGCGGCCGCGGCAGGCTAGCGGCCAGTGGGCCGACGTCGGCGCGCCGCAGGTCGTGGAGCAGGCGCTGCTCGCGCCGGGTCGCGGTCTCGGCCGGCCCGGTCGTGGGCAGCTTGACGGCGTACGCCGGCCGCGGGTCGCCGGGCCGGAAGAGGAGGACCGTCACCTTGGCGTTGGGGTCGCGGGACGTGAGCAGGAGGAGCGAGCGCAGCTCCCGCTCACCGACCCGCGCCGCGACGGCCCGGGCCAGCACGGCCGGGCCGTGCGGCAGGGGCAGCCCGACGGCCACGCGGCACGAGGTCGCCGCCGCCAGCGGACGCCAGAGGCCGAGCGCGCCCGCGACCCGCAGCGTGAGCCCCGCCACCGCCAGCGCCGGCGAGCGCAGGGGCAGCATCGCGAGCTCGGAGCGGAGGTAGCCGAGCGTCTCCGGGGCGTCCTCGACCAGGTATCGGGGGCAGCGCAGCGACGGGATGGCCAGGTACTCACCCTGGAGCTCGATGCCGGCGCGCCGGGCGACGCGCCGGCACGCGCCGCGCCCGCGGCGGGACCCGTCGCAGAACACGACCGGCGTGTCCGCTGGCAGCGCGCGCATCTCCACCGCCAGCGCCCGCCGGGCGGAGGCGCCGCGGGGCAGGTGGAAGGCCACCGCCGGCCGGATGGTGACCGCCTGCCAGGCCTCGAATCCGCCGATCACGTCAGCACCGCGAGCGGCCGCAGCCGGGCCACGGGCCGCACGATGTCGTGCCTGACCAGGATGCGCAGGCCCTCCTCGACGCCGCGGGAGTCCAGGTGCGGCACGCGCACCGGCTCGGCCTGCCGGTATCCGAACCGCAGCGTGTCGCGACCCTCCGGGTCGGGGCCGGACAGGCCCCGCCGGACGAAGCTTTGGATGATGCTGCCGGTGCCGTGGCATGCGGAGAACAGGCTGTGGCGGGCGCCCTCGCCGGCGACGCACAGGAACGAGCAGGTGCGGTTGGTGCCGGGCAGCAGCAGCGGCTGGCCCGTCTGCGCGAAGACCGGGTGGGCCGCCAGCCGCGAGGCCGGGAAGGCCCGGGCGGAGTTGTGGCGGTGCACGACGGCGGGCACGCCCTCGACGTCCTCCTGGTACACCGTGTTGTGCGGCGAGTCGACGACCAGGCGGGCGACCGCGCCGAAGGCGCGCGACGCCAGCGCGCGCAGCGTCGCGTAGGTGGCCTGCCGGTAGGCGAACGCGTAGTTCATCGCCATGGCGTTGGCCAGGAGCAGGCGCTCCGCCTCGGCCCCTGTCCGGTCGACCGGCGGGCAGCCGTCGCCGAAGTACAGCGTCCAGCGCTCGCGCACCTGCCGCGCCGAGCGGGCGCCGGCCGCGTGGTACAGCGGCTTCTGCACCGCCATCACCGCCCGGAGGGCGCGGCTGGCTGCCCGCCTTCGCCCGAATCGTGCGCCCAGCTGGATGTTGAGCACGCCGTCGCCCCCGTGGAACTGCACGGTGACCTGGCCGGGCAGCAGACCCAGCCGGGAGGCGAGGCCGGCGTCGAGCAGCTCGACGACCTCCTGCAGCTCCACGAAGTGCGTGCTCGGGCCGACGGTGCCGAAGCGGAGCCTCGCCAGCTGCGCCGCCATGCCGCCGATCTCGCGCCGCACCCGGGCGGCTCCCCCGAACCACTCGACGTCCAGGCAGCCGCCCTCCTCGATCCGATCCAGCTCGACCGGATCCAGGTCGTAGCGGTCGACCGCAAACCGGGCTCCCTCGGCGGCGCAGCGGAGGACATCGACCGTGGAGAGCACCGGCCGCCGGCCGGGCGGGTACGGGTAGGTGTCACGCAGGAGGTCGTAGAACCGACGGACGGCGCGCTCCGGTGGCCGGTCCGTGTCGAGCGCCGCGAGCGCCATCCCGCAGTTGAGCGCTGCGCTGGTCAGGGTCATGCGGATGGTGTGCGAGGTCGCCACGGCGATGCTGGAGGGCATCTCCATGACCGGCTTCTGGTAGCAGTCGGGGAGCACCACCGGAGGAGCCGCCAGGTCCGCGTCGCGGAGGCCGCATTCCAGGGCGGCGACCACGGCCGGGTCGGCCGGCATGTCGGCGCTGTCGAACACGACGGGGCTCGACGCGCCGCCGAGGTCCTCCCACGCGGGCGCGGTCATGCCGGGACGGCCTCCATCGGCTCCAGGAGCGAGGCCAGCCGGGCGCCCGGCCGGGACGGCAGCGTCAGCTCGAGGCACGGCAGCCGAGACGCGATGCGCTCCGCCACGGCCTCGACCCGGGGCGCGGACGGCCCCAACCCCGTCGCGGCCGCGAGGCTGGCGGCCAGCGGCCAGTAGCGGCGCAGCTCGCCCGCCATGTACGTGCCGGTCACCAGCGACCTGGCGGCACCGGCCGCCGAGCACGGACGCAGGCGAGGAGACCCGTCGAGCCCGCGGCGCACGACCACCAGCCTATCCGGCGTCAGCGCGGCCACCCGGCCCCGGGGCGCGACCTCGACCCGGCCGTGCGTGGTGCGCGGGCCGCGCTCCGACTCCACCCGCATCGGCTCGACGAGGCCCCAGGCGGTGTGCCCGTCGGAGACGCACAGGTTGTCCGACGCGAACAGGCCTCCGGCGCCCAGCTCCAGGGCGAGCAGGGTCGACTTGCCGACGCCGCCGGGCCCGGCCAGCAGCGGCGTGGCACGGCCGGCGGTGCAGGCGGCGGCGTGCAGCGGCGCCCGCCCGGCCAGCCCGGCGAGCCAGAGCGCGGGGTAGTGGACGATGGCCGCCCGCACGAGCAGGCGGAACCTCGCCCGCGCGACGATCGAGGCGAGGCGGTCCCGAGGCGGCGGTCGCCAGCGGAACTGGAACGACGGCGGCCCGTCCGACCGGAGGTGCAGGTCGAACCCGGACGTGGCGACGTTCTCGACCACCACCTCGGCGCCCCGCCGCCACGCCCCGCGCGTCAGCGGCTCCCAGCCGGCCGTGTCGAACGGCTCACGGTCGGCCTCGACGCCGATGGGGGCAGCGTCGCCAGGCGCGTCCGGCGGGTGGAGGCACTCACCGGAGCCGACCAGGCGACCCACCCAGGGCAGCGCGCAGTCGAGGCGCAGCAGCACGCCGGCGGTCTCGATCCAGGTCAGCGTCATCGCCCTCCCCCGGCGGCCACCAGCGGCGCGGCGGACGACCCGGACCCGACCCCGAGGGCCGCGTCGTACGTCTCCTCCAGGTCACGGCCGAGCACGTCGGGGTCGAATCGCGCCCCGATGTGGACCCGTGCCTCCGCGGCCATGCGCGCCGCCTCGGCCGGAAGTTCGAGCAGGTACCCCAGCGCCCGGCCGAGCTGGCCGGGCATTCGCGGGGCGACCAGGAGGCCCGTGCGGCCGGGCACCACCACCTCGGGGACCGAGTTCACGGCCGTGGCCACGACCGGGACGCCGGCGGCCATCGCCTCCACCACGGCGCACGGGAGGCCCTCGTAGAGGCTGGACGACGCGAAGACGTCCAGCCCGGGCAGCAGGCGCGGCACGTCCGAGCGCTCGCCCAGCAGCAGGAACCGCGACGACAGGCCCCGGCGCTCCACCAGGTGACGCACCGCCGTCTCGAGCGGGCCACCCCCGATCCACACGAACCGCGCCTCCGGGCGGGAGAGCCGCTCGAACGCCGCCACCATGTCGGCCGGCGCCTTCTGGTGGTCGAGGCGGCCGACCGTCCCGATGACCGGCGCGTCCGAGGGCACTCCCATCAGCCGGCGGGCGATCGAGCGGCCCCCCGTCGCTCCGGCGCGGGGGTTCGCGTCGATGGCGCTCGCGACCGCGCGGATCTGCTCGGGCCCGGCGATGCCGAGTCGGATCGCATCCGCGGCGACCTGGCTGCCAATGGCGAGGAAGCGGTTCGTGACGCGGCCGAGCCGGCGCTCGATCTGGATGTACGCCCACCGCCTGGCCGGAGACTGGAACTCGTGGAACGGGAACCCGTGCAGCGTGTGCACGATGGCCGGCACGCCGAGCCGGTGGGCCGTCCACCTGCCGAGTGCGCCGGCCTTCGCGCTGTGCGTGTGGACCACGTGGAAGTCCCTGCTCCCCAGCTCGCCGGTCAGCTCCTGCGCCGCCAGCCAGTCGGCACGCGGGTCGATCTCGGGACAGAGGTGGCGGAGGCGCACGACTTCGAGCCCCGCGCACTCGGCCTGGTCGAGGAGGGCGCCGCCGTCCGCGGCCAGGATCGTCACCGAGAAGCGGCTCCGGTCGAGCGCCAGGGCGCC
>Ga0066903_100005446_pt1 | contig 11049 bp, 9 predicted proteins | sample PanSoiMetaGPlot1_FD_67491 | JGI IMG/M metagenome (GOLD analysis project Ga0066903, IMG submission 67491) | Tropical forest soil microbial communities from Panama analyzed to predict greenhouse gas emissions - Panama Soil - Plot 1 (version 2) | ecosystem: Environmental > Terrestrial > Soil >...
CGTTCCTCATCGACGCGAACGGATGAACGCCTCGATCGCGGCGATCGCCTCTTCGTCGCGCAGCGCCGTGCCGAGCGGCGGCATCTGTGACGAGGGACGACGGGACTTCATGCGCGCGAGCATCGCGCTGGCTTCGGGACGTCCGCCCTTCAGCATGTAGCTCGCGCCGTCCGCCTGTCCCGGCACCTGCCACGCCGTCGCTTTCGCGAGGAGCGCTGCCGCCACCGCGTCACCGTCGCCGAGGTCGCTGTGCTTCAGCGACGGACCGTCGTACGCGATGTCGCCGCCGCGGTTGTGGCAATAGCCGCAGTTGCCGGCGAAGTAACCGAGGACGGCGCGCGTCTGCGGATCGGCGGTCTTGATCCGCGGCGGATTCGCCACGAGCTCGGGCTGCGCGGGCGACAGCAGGCGCTCCCGATCGAGCGTCGCCACCGTCGTCATGCCGGCCGCGAGCGGCTCGCCGTGGATGGCGTTCGGATCGCGATCGGTCGAGAGTTGCAGCGCGTTGAATCCGAGCGGGCCGGGACGCCGGTCGCCGTGACAGGCGAGACAGTCCGCCACGCCGGGAATGTCGTGGCTGCGTCCCGGCGCGAGCTCGACGACCCCCCGCACGCCTGCGTCGGGTGCCAGTACGGCATCCGTGCCCTCCTCGTTCCAGACGTATGTGGCGAAAATCCACCGGTCGGCCGTCGCGCGCCACAGAAATCGCGTCTCCACCTTGCGGCCGTTGAATTGAAACTCCTTCCAGAACTTCGTCCCCACGGGCATCTGCCATTCGCCCCTCGACTGCGTGTCGATCGCGGAGCCGGCCGGCAGAGACACCCAACGCGTCTTCTTCGCGCCGTCGGACCACAGCGGGTACTGCGGCGAGAACAGCCGGTTGCGCGGATCGATCGCGCCCGGCCGTCCCTCCGCGTAGAGCCCCGTTTCGCTCAACCGCGCCGGCGCGCAGATCCCGGAGCCGGCGTGCAGCGCCGCGATCCAGAGGATCGCGAGCGCGGCCGTCGCCGTGCGCACCGGGCGCGCCATCAGTTCTTCTCCTTGTTCGCGGAGGCGTCCGCGGGCTCGATCGGCGCGGGCACGCGGTTCTTCACCGGCGCGAGCGACTGCAGGTAGGCGAACACGCTCTTCAGGGCTTCGTCGTCGAGCGCATTGAGCATCTGCACCGGCATCGGGGGCAGCACGGGGCGGCCCTTGCCCTGATGACGCCCGGTCCGCATCGTCGCGATGAACATCTCTTCCGTCCAGTTGCCGAGGCCGGTCTCCTTGTCGGGCGTGAGATTCGCCGTGAAGCTGACGCCCCACGGGCCGGCCCATGCCGTGTTGGTCGCGGCCACGTGGCCCATCCACAGGCCGTGCGGCGCGGGCGCGGGTGGCATTACGAGGTCGGCCGGATGTCCCGTCAGCGCGCGCGTCATGTCGGGGTGCGGACCGTTCGGGCCCATCGTCCAGGGCGTGTGGCAGTCGTTGCAGCCCATCGACTTCACGAGGTGCGCGCCGCGTGCGACGCGCGCCTTCTGTTTTTCCGGCGTTGCTGCGCCGTCCTGTCCGGCGGGGGGCATCGCGCGCAGAAGCACGCCCGAGAACGCCGCCATCGCCAGCACCATCACCGTCGTCGTCTTGTGTGTGCGTGTCATGGCTGATGAGACGGGCGCGGATTTCCTAAAGAACCTGACGGCAATCCTAAAAAGTTCCTAAAATGACGTCCGCATGCACACGGCACGTTCACTCGAGGGGCGGGCGGCGGTCGTCACGGGCTCGGACCGGGGCATCGGGCGCGTGATCGCCACGTATCTGGCGCGGGAGGGATGCCGCGTCGCGATCAATCACGTTGGTGCGCCGGATCACGCCGGGGAAGCGGTACGCGAGCTGACCGGGCTCGGCGTCGATGCGTTCGCGGTCAAGGCTGACGTGCGGCACGCCGCCGACGTGACGGCGATGATGGACGCCGCTGCTGCGCGCTTCGGCCGGCTCGACATCCTGGTCAACAACGCCGCGGTGCAGACGGAAGGCGCGTTCCTCGACGTCACCGAAGACGACTGGGACACGGTGATCGACACGAACCTGAAGGGCCCGTTCCTCTGCACGCAGGCCGCGGCGCGTCACATGATCACGGCCGGCGGCGGATCGATCGTCAACATCGGATCGGGCTGCAACTACGTGCCGTTTCCGACGCTCGTCGCCTACACGGCAAGCAAGGGCGGGATCGAGATGCTCACGAAGGTGGCGTCACTCTCGCTGGCGCCGCATCAGATTCGCGTCAACTGCGTCGCGCCCGGCGCGATCCTCATCGAGCGCACGCGTCACGAACTGCCCGACTACGCCGGGCAGTTCGCGCGGATCACGCCGATGGGCCGCGTCGGCCTGCCCGAAGACGTCGCCGACGCCGTGCTGTTTCTCGCCACCGACGCCGCGCGCTTCATCACCGGCCAGACGATCGGCGTCGACGGCGGGCTGTTCACGCAGCCGCCGAATCCCTAATCCTTGATCCCTGATCCTCGAATCCCGCATCCCGCATCCTGAATCGCGCATCCCTGGTCCCGAATCGAATTTCGTCTCCCGCATCGGGGTCGCGATCCGCGGTTCGGAATAGGGATTCGGGATCGGGGATTGGGGAGCCGGGATTCGCGATGCGAGGATCAGGGATGAGGGATGAGGGATTCGAGCGTCCACGTGAGGCTGGCTTCGACGTCTTCGCGTTCGCGCGCGAGGGGGTCGGTCACGGGCGGGACGACGTAGGGCGACCCGCTGTCGGCGAGCGCTTCGAAACGATCGAATTCCCAGGCGGGCGTGTGGCGGTACGCATCCCAGAAACCCGGCGCTCGATGCGCGTGGATGCGCGGTTCGGGAATGACGATGATCTCGAGCGACAGGGCGCGGCCGGGACAGCGCTCGACGTACGTGCGGATGTAGTTCGCGATGTCGACGTTGCCCTCGCCCATGCGCGTCCAGGCGACGGCCGTGCCTTCGGGAACGCGCCAGATCCGGCTGTCGCGGACGTGACTGGTGAGCACGTAGGGCGCGAGGATCTCGAGCGTCAGGTGCGGATCCTCGATCGCCCACACCGGGTTGCCGGCGTCGATGCAGACGCCGACGAAATCGGGCCCCGCTTCCTCGACGAGCGTCTTCAGCTCGCGTCCCTGCATGTCGCCCGCGTGGTTCTCGATCGCCAGCTTCAGCCCGGCGTCGACGACGCGCGATTTGACCTGCTTCAGCACACGCACGGTGTCGGCGATCCGCGCCTCGATGCCGCCGGGCAGCCGTCGATCCTCCAGGCGCCCCACGACGCAGCGGACGAACGGAGAACCGAGGAGGCGCGCTGCCGGCAGCATGGCGGCGATCTGCGCGTCGGCCGATCCCTTCGACGCGTCGAAGATCCCCGCGCTGGGGCAGATCGACAGCATCCCCAGTTCCAGCTCGATGCCGCGTTCGTCGGCGTACCCGCGGACGCGCCGCAGGTGTTCCGGATCGAGCCCACCGAGCAGTCGGATTTCGCTATAGTGTGCGACGCGCACGCCCCAGCGCGCGGCGAAGTCGAGATGCTCGAATGGCGACCAGCCCTGCGAACGCAGGCTGAAGATATCGAGACCGAAGCGGAACATAGGGACATCATATTTCCAGCCTTCATGTCATGAACAAGCGCGCCCTCTTCGCGGTCAGCTCGATTTCGCTGGTCACGACGTCGATGTCGTTCGCGCTGCGCGGCGACGTCGCCAACGCGATGAGCGGCGCGTTTCACATCACCAACGAACAGCTGGGCCTCGTCTTCAGTCCGGCGTTCTGGGCGTTCGCGATCGGCATCGTCACGAGCGGCGTGCTGGTCGATCTCGTCGGGATGAAGCGGCTGCACGTGCTCTCGGGCCTTGGCTACATCGCGGCGGTCCTGATGGTCGTGCTGGCGCCGCGGCCGTCCGCGCCGGTTGCGTCGCTCTTCGACAACGCGGGCACGATCGTGCTCTACGTGGCGTTCCTCGTCATGGGACTGTCGCAGGGGCTCGTCGAAGGCGTCATCAATCCGCTGACCGTCACCGTCTATCCCGAGGAAAAGACGCGGCGGCTGATCATGCTGCACGCGTGGTGGCCCGGCGGCCAGATCATCGGCGGGCTCGCGGCCGTGTTGATGACCAGGGTGCTGCACGCGAGCTGGCAGCTCGAGCTCTCGCTGATCATGATCCCGGCCGCCATGTACGTCGCGCTGGCGCTCGCAAACCGGTATCCTGCGACGGAACGCGTGCAGTCGAACGTGACGACGGGCGAGATGTGGCGCGAGGCGCTCCGTCCGCTCTTCCTGCTGTTCTGCATCAGCAATGGCCTCGGTTCGGCGGCCGAGCTCGGGCCCGATCAGTGGTTCCCGAAGGTCATGGGCGATCTGATCCCGCAGATGCAGGGGGTGCTGTTTCTCGTCTACACCGCAGGGCTGATGTTCCTGCTGCGGACGTTCGCGAGCGGCCTCTCGCAGAAGAACCCGATCGTGACGACGATCGTCTGCGCCGTCATCACGTGCATCGGTCTCTACTGGCTCGGCAGTCTGCGGCCGGGCGACGGCGCGCTGATCGCGTTCACCGCCGCCACGGTGTTCGGCGTCGGCAAGACGTTCTTCGTGCCGACGATGCTCGGACTGGCGTCGGAGCAGCTGCCGCGCGGCGGGGCGCTGCTGATGTCGATCATGGGCGGCTGCGGCATGCTCGCCACCGCGGTGGCGCTGCCGGTGATGGGCGCGCGCATCGACAAGCTGGGGCCCGGCGCGGCACTGCAGATGATGGCGCTGCTGCCCGCGGCGCTCGGCGTGATCTTCGCCGGCCTGTGGCTCTACTATCGATCGCAGGGCGGCTACAAAGCGGTACGGTTGAGTGGAGCGCACTAGATGTTTCGCATTGGATTGAACCCGTACGGACTGGCGTTCACGGTGGGGCTGCAGGGAGCGGGCACGCCTCGCGAGAATCCGCTGCCGATCGGGCTGGACGAATTCACGCACATGGCGCGGGAAGTCGGCGCGCGCACGCTGGAGATCCACAGTGGGTGGCTGGAGGCTCAGCCTCAGCCCGAACTCGCGCGCATTCGCGACGAATGCGCGGCGCACGGGATGACGCCGATTGTCAGCGCGGGGCTGCGGCACGAGCCCGGCGAGTCGCTGAGGACGCCCGTCGCCCACGCGAACGCCATCGGCGCCACGGTCGTACGGCTCGGGCTGACGCCTGTGCTCGAGGGCTCACGAGCGGCGTTCGGGGCGCGATGGTTCACGCTGGTCGCCCACGCGCGGGCGACGCTCGCCCGCGAGGCCCCGCGCGCCGCCGAAGCCGGCGTGACGATCGCGATCGAGAATCATCAGGACTTCGGCAGCGAAGAGCTCGTCGGGATGGCGGAGGAAGCCGGGCCGAACGTCGGCATCGTCTTCGACACCGGCAACCCGTTCGCAGTCGGCGAGGATCCGGTGGCGTTCGCGAAGCGCGCGGCCCCTCGCATCCGCCACGTCCACCTCAAGGACTATCGCGCGCAGTTCACCGACGAGGGGTATCGCCTGGTGCGATGCGCGATCGGAGACGGCGCCGTGCCGTTCTGGGACCTCGCGCGCGTGCTGTCCTCGCATCACGACGAGCTCACCGCGTCGCTCGAGCCGGGCGCGCTCGAGGCGCGCCACATCCGGCTCTTCACGCCCCGGTGGTGGAACGGCTATCCGCCGCGCGACGGGAGCGAGCTCGGCATCGCCATCGGACGGCTGCGGGCCAACCGGATCGGCGACGACGAGGCGTACGCCACGCCATGGGAGAGCGCCGCGCCGCCGGACGAGATCGTCAAGTACGAGCTGGCGCAGATGCGCCGGAGCTTCGAGAACATGAAAGCGTTCGACAAAGGGGCGGCGTGACCGACGAGTATTCGTTGGCCGGGCAGGTGGCGTTCGTGAGCGGCTCGGGCAGGGGACTCGGCCACGCGATCGCGCGCCGGCTCGCGGAGCTCGGCGCGGCAGTGGCGGTGCACGACCGCGACGAGCGCGCGCCGTCCGAATTCGGCGAGTTCGCGGACCTCGCCGCCTCGCACGCCGACGTCGCGGCCGCCGGCGCCCCCACGTGCGTCGTCGCCGGCGATATCGCCGACGAAACGCGCGTCGCCGCGATGGCGTCGGACGTCGAACGCGCGCTGGGACCGATCACGATCCTCGTGAACGCCGCCGGCGGCGACATCGCCGCGGCCGGCGGTAAGCCGAAGCCGAACAACGCGCTCGAGATCAAGATGGAAGACGTGCGCGCGCTGATCGATCGGAACCTGATCGGGACGATGCTGATGTGCCGCGCGATCGTGCCGGGCATGCTGGAGCGCCGCGCCGGCTCGGTCGTCAACGTCGCGTCGGCCGCCGCGCACATCGGCGTGTCGCCGGAAGTCGTCTATTCGACGATCAAGGCGGCGATCGTCCACTACACGCGGTGCCTCGCGGCGGAAACGCGCACGCGGAACGTGCGCGTCAACTGCGTGAGTCCGGGCGCGACTGCGACCGCGCGTTTCAAGAACACGCGCACGCTGGATCCAAAGCAGCTCGTCGAGGACGGCACGCTGGCGCGCTACGGCACGCCGCGCGATCAGGCTAACGCCGTCGCGTTTCTCTGCAGCGACGCCGCGAAGTTCATCCACGGCCAGGTGCTCAGGGTGGACGGCGGCTTCACGCTCTTTGCGTGAGCGCCGCTCACGCTGTTCGCGTCAGCGCCGCCGGCGTTGTGGCGTTGACCGCGGCGCGCGCTACTCAGCGCGCAGTACAACTATCGGATCAACCCTCGTGGCGCGCCGTGCAGGAACATAGCTCGCGGCGAACCCGGCTGCCGCGAGGACGCCGACGACGGCGGCGAACGTCAACGGATCGGTCGGGCTCACCTCGAACAGGTCGCTGGCAACGAGCCGCGTCGTCGCGTAACTGGCGGCCAGGCCGATCGTCGCGCCTGCGGCCAGCCACCGCACCGCCATGCCGAGCGTCATCCACAAGACGTGTCCGCGGCCGGCGCCGACCGCGATGCGGATGCCGATCTCGCGCGTCTGGCACGACACCGTGTAGGCAATGAGACTGTAGACGCCGACCACGACAAGGATGAGGCCGATGCCCGCGAACGCCGTGAACACCGCGAGGCCGAGCCGCGGCGCCGCGTACGCGAACCGGGCGAGATAGTTCTCGAGCGCGTCGCTTTCCGCGATCGCGACGGCGGGGTCGATCGCCCACATCTCGCGCTTGATCGTCCTGAGCGCCTGGAGGGGCGGTCCCGCGGTGCGGATCACGAAGCTCATGCCGCGGACCGGAACGGCGGAGGCCGGCAGGAACGCCCCGGGCAAGACGGGTTCTGTCACGCCGCTGTTCTTGGCGTTTTCGACCACTCCGACGATCTGAAACGACTGCGGTTCGATGGCGCCGTTGGACGTCCGGAGACTCACCACCAGCGTCCAGCCGATCGGATCGATCGAGCCGAGGAATCGCTCCGCGAGCCGGCGGTTCACGATCGCGACGCGGCGCGCGTGGTTCAGGTCGTCGGCGTGGAAATCGCGTCCCTGCAGGAACCGCACGCCGAGCGTCTTGAAGTACCCGTCGCTGCAGAGTTCGACCTGGCCGCGCCACGTGTCCGCGTGGCCGACGCCGGGGATGTCGAAGTCCGTGCTGAACCCGCCGAATGCCGGGAGTCCGATCGTCGTCGCCGCGTTGGTGACGCCGGGCAACGCGCGAATCCGCGCGAGCACTTCGCCGGCGAACCGCGCCTGTCCCGCCGCGCTCTCGACGCGCCCGGTGCCGACCGGCACGCGAACCAGGAGGATGCGCGCCGGGTCGAATCCGAGGTCCGTGGTCTGCAGCTTGATGAAGCTGCGCATCAGCACGCCGGCCGACGTGAGCAGCACGAGCGACAGCGCGATCTCCGCGATGACGAGTCCGCTTCGCAGCTTGCCGCCGCGGAACCCGCCGCCGGTGCCCTTGTCGGCGCTCCGCAGCGGATTCATCAGATCGCGCCGCACCGTCTGGATCGCCGGCGCAAGGCCGAAGAGCAGCGCCGTGACGCCGGCGACCACGACGCTGAACAGCAGCGCGCGTGTGTCGAGGCGGATGAGCGACTCGCGCGGAATCAATCCCTCGGGGATCGCCGCGACGACAGCTTTGAGCGCGATCGCGGCGACGCCGCAGCCCAGCGCCATGCCGGCCAGCGCCAGCAGCAGGCTCTCGACGAGCAGTCCCCGGATCAAACGCCCGCGGCTCGCGCCGAGCGACGATCGCATCGCGAGCTCACGCTGCCGTCCGGCCGCGCGGCTCAAGAGCAGGTTCGCGACGTTGGCGCACGCGATGAGCAGCAGCAGCGCGACGGCCGCCGCCATCGTGTAGAGCGTCGCCTTGAAGCCGCGGACGATGCTGTCGACGAAGCCCACGACCATCCCGGTGTAACGATCCGGATAGTTCCTCGGATGGATCTTCCCGACGCGCGCCGCGACCGCGCGGAACTCGGCGTCGGCCTGTTCGATCGTCACGCCGGGCTTGAGCCGCGCCTGGAACTTGAAGAACTGTCCGCGCAGCGCGGGGTCGGCGCGATCGAGGCGCACGGGCCGCCAGATGTCGGCGCCGAGCTTCGAGACGCGCGGCGGCATCACGCCGACGAGCGTCGTCGGCACGCCGTCGAGCGTGAAATCGCGCCCGATGAGCGAGGGATCGAGGCCAAAGCGGTTCGCCCAGAGCTTGTAGCTCATCGCGAACACGGGCGGCGCGCCGGGCCTGGTGTCGTCCTCAGAGATCGTACGGCCGGCGATCGCCTCGACCCCGAGCGTCGAGAAGGTGTTGCCCGACAGGAACGCGGCGTTGAACTGCTCCGCGCCGTCAGGCCCGGTATAGATGACGTCGCCGTTGCCGCCGCCCGCGATGATGGCGTCGAACGACGTCAACTGGTCGGCGTAGTCGAGAAACTCCGCCGTCTGCAGGAAGTCGCGCCCGTCGGGACGGCTGCTGGCGTCGTCGTGAATCATGATGCCGACCATCCGCCCGACGTTCCTGTACATCGGATAGGGATCGAGCAGCACGTTCTGGATGACGCTGAAGATCGTCGTCGACGCGCCGATGCCGAGCGCCAGCGCGAGGATGGCGGCGGCAGAGAAGCCGGGCTGCTTGCGCAGGCTCCTCAGGGCGTACTTCGCGTCCTGGAGGGTGCCGCTCGCGAGCGTGCGGGGCGCCAGGCGATGGACCTTCATGGGCCTTTCCGCTTCAGACGGTCTCCCATCGCGATTGGTTGACGCAGGTACCGGATATACTCCGGGTTCCGGCCATGATTCAGGGGGAGCTCGCCACCTTCGTCCAGGAAGGCGTCGGCATCTACATCGGCACACGGAACGCCGCGCTCGAGCCGCAGGGCGCCCGCGCGATCGCCGCGCTCGTCGAGCAGGACGGCGGGCATCTCGTGATCTACCTCGCCAGCGTCGCGGCCGGCCGCGTGCTGCCCGACCTCGAATCGAACGGGCAGGCGGCGGTGACGTTCGGCCGTCCCGTCGACGAGCGCGCCATCCAGGTGAAGGGAACGTTCGTGAGTGCGCGTCCGGCGCGCGAGGACGAGCGGCCGGCGCTCGACGCGCAGTGGGAGGGCTTCACGCGGTCGCTCGAGACGATCGGCGTGCCGCGCGTCGCGCGCAGCGCGTGGCCGAGGTGGCCCGCCATCGCCATCACGCTGAAGCCGTCGGCCGTGTTCCAGCAGACCCCGGGTCCGTCGGCGGGCACGCAGCTCGCCTGACGACAACGGCCATGCGGCAGCGCGACGTCACCCTGGAATCCCTCGCCACCTGTTTTCAGGGGATCCTGCCGGCGCACCTCTTCACGTGCTCGGCCGAGGGGATCCCGAACGCCGCGTACCTGAGCCACGTGGACTACGTCGATTCGACGCACGTCGCGCTGTCGTTCCAGTTCTTCAACAAGAGCCGGCGCAACATCGCCGAGAACCCGCACGCGCTGGTGCAGCTGCCGGATCCCGACACCGGGCAGGGCTGGCAACTTCGTCTTCGCTTCGTCCGCTCCGAGACGGAAGGCCCGCTGTTCGATCGCATGGCGCTCCGCATCGAAGCGATCGCGTCGTACTGCGGGCTGAAGGGGATCTTCAAGCTCCGGGCGGCCGACGTGTACGAGGTGCGCTCGATCGAGGCGATGCCCGAGGAGGCCGGCCTCGACGTCGGGCGCGTGCGCGTGGCGGGCGGATCGCGCGCGGAACCAAACCCGATTTTCACGACGCTGGCGCTGCAGGAGCTGGCGGCGATCGTCAATCGGGCCGCGTCGCTCGAGACGCTCGTGGACGCGATCCTGAAGGGGCTCGACGAGAGCTTCGGGTTCAGGCATTCGGCGATTCTCGTGCCGGCGGAGGAACCCGGCGTCCTCGTCACGATCGCGACGCGCGGCTACGCCGAGAACGGCGCCGGCGCCGAAGTGCGCTTCGGCGAAGGGATCGGCGGAATGGTCGCGGAAGCGCGCAAGCCGATCCGCATCTCGGGCCTCGTGCGCGGCATGCTGTACGCGCTCGCGATGCATCGCGACGCCGCGGCGGCGGCCGCGGGTCACCCGCGCCGTGTGATCGCGATGCCGGGGCTCGCCAATCCCGAGAGTCAGCTCGGCGTGCCGCTGCTCGTGCGCGGCGAGCTCGTCGGCGTGCTGTGCCTGGAGAGCGAAGTCCCGTACCGCTTTCACGAAGAGGACAAGGCGTCGATCGAGCTGCTCGGCAGCTACCTGGCGATCGCGATCCAGAACATGCAGCTGCAGGAGCGCGCGCTCGAGGCGCCCGACGAGCCTGCCGTCGCCGGCGCCGCATCCGCCCCCGGCGTGCAGGGGAACCGCGAAGTCGTCTATTACGGCGCTGACGAGTCGATCTTCGTGGACGGCGAGTATCTGATCCGCAGCCTGCCGGCGCGGATTCTCTGGCGGCTGCTCACGGTCCGCGACCAGTCTGGCCGCTCCGAGTTCACCAACCGCGAGCTGCGGCTCGACAAATCCCTGAACCTGCCGGAGTGGAAAGACAATCTCGAAAGCCGGCTGCTCCTCCTGCGGCGGCGTCTGGAGCAGAAGTGCCC
>Ga0066903_100005447_pt1 | contig 11047 bp, 7 predicted proteins | sample PanSoiMetaGPlot1_FD_67491 | JGI IMG/M metagenome (GOLD analysis project Ga0066903, IMG submission 67491) | Tropical forest soil microbial communities from Panama analyzed to predict greenhouse gas emissions - Panama Soil - Plot 1 (version 2) | ecosystem: Environmental > Terrestrial > Soil >...
GGGCCGTGACGCCCGGTGCCAGCCTACGTGCGGTGGTGAGGAACCCGGTGTGCCCGACCATCCTGTGCTCCGGCCGGACGGCCAGCCCGTCCACATGCCAGCCCCGCTGCATTGACTCCCACGCAGCTGGCTCAGTGAAACCACCCTGGCCGCGGATCGCCTCAACCGCGCGCGACAACTGCGTGGTAGTTGCCACGTAACAGCAGATCAAACCGCCAGGAGCGAGCCAATCTGCGGCGCCGGCCACGTGCTCCCATGGCGCGAGCAAGTCGAGCACGACGCGGTCGAAGCCGCCGGCCACCGGATGCGGTGCCCCGGCGGGCATGCCGGCGGCTCGCTGGCGATCGGCATCCAGTTCGTCGTCGCGTGGCAACCCGCCGACAATGAGGCTCCAGGCCTTGTGCGGGCCGCCGAAATATCCTTCGACATTCGCCTGCGCCACGGCGGCGAAGTCGTCTCTGCGCTCATAGGAAACAAGCTGGCCATCCTCCCCGATGGCCCGCAGCAGCCAGCAGGAAAGCGCCCCAGAGCCAGCCCCTGCCTCGAGCACGCGCGCGCCAGGGTAGATGTCGGCTAGGGCGACGATCTGGGCAGCATCCTTCGGGTAGACGACGGTCGCGCCGCGCGACATAGAGACGGTGTAGTCGGCCAGCAGCGGCCGCAACGCGATGTAGGACATGCCGCCCGTCGCCCGGACCACGCTGCCCTCGTCCGCCCCGATCAGGTCGTCGTGCGCGATCGATCCGCGATGGGTGTGGAAGGTGCGGCCCGCTGCGAGGACAACCCGGTGGCTGCGGCCCTTCTCGTCGGTGAGCTGAACCTGATCCCCTGGCGCGAAGCTCCCGCGGCGCTTGATGATCACCCGGATCAGGCTAGCGCGTCACACCCCGACGAATGCCATATCGATGTCCGCAGCGGCGAGCACGCCGAACACCTGCCCGGACGGCTCGATCAGCAGGTACTCACTCGCCGGAGCCTGCTGCACGGCCTTGAGCAGATCCATGCCGGCGAGATTGGCGGAGAGCACCATCTCGGGGCTCAGGGATCTGGCGAGCGAGCCGACCTCGATCCACGGCCTTCGCTCCTCAGGAGTCGCGAGCACCGCTGCCTCGCTCACCAGAGCGGTCGGCGTGTTCTCGTGGTCAACGATGACCAGCGCGCGCGCACCGAGCTCGTGAGCGCGTCTGACTGCCTCCGATACCGGCACGTTAGCCGCGACCGGTATCGCCTTCCTGCTGAGCGCCCTGGCGCTGACCATGGGCAGCCGTTCCCTGATCTTGGCGGCCTTGATCGCCTGGGTCGACTGAATCCAGATGAACCCGGCGATCACGAGCAGCCACAGCCAGTACAGGCTGATGAATGAGCCGGAGCTCCGCTGTCCGAACAAGGCGAACCCGACGAGCGCGATCGCGAGCACCCGGCCAGCCCACGCCGCGGCCATGGTCGCGGCGGACTGCCGGCCGGTGATCTTCCAGACGCCCGCGCGGAAGATGCGCCCGCCATCCAGCGGCAGGCCGGGCAGGAGGTTGAAGATGCCGACGACGAGGTTCGCGAAGAACAGCTGCGCGACCAGCTGATGCGTCAGGCCGTGCGGGATGGCCTTGGCGATCACGTAGCCGACCCCGGCGATCACCAGCGAGATCACGGGGCCGGCCGCCGAGATGAGAGCCTCCCGTCCCGGCGATCCTGGCTCCTGCTCGATCTCGGAATACCCGCCGAGCGGGTACAACAGGACCCTGCGGACAGGCAGCCCGAACCCGCGCGCAACGACGCAGTGGGCGAGTTCGTGAATCAGCACGGAAACGTACAGCAGCACGACGAAAGCGGCAGCGACGATGTACCTGCTTTGCGTGCTGGCGATATTTGTCTCCGCGCTGTTGGCGTACATCACCACCAGCACGACGGCGAAGACGAGCCAGTACGGGGAGATATAGACGGGGATCCCGAACGGCCGAGCGACAACCAGGCCGAGCCTCGGATCGCGCCTGGGCTGGCGGTCTGGTGCCTCTTGCCCGGCACCCGCTGTCTCGCGGTCCGGCGTCTTGGTGGCCACCACACGATGCTACGTGGTTCGGCGCCGCGATGCTCGCCTGGCGATAGCCGTGACCCGCCGGCCCGGTTAGCGGCGAACTGTCGGAGCTCTGCCATACCCTGCCAAGTGTGGAGCAGATCCGTCCGGAAGCCGACGCGGCTGGGAGTTCGGCGCTGGCCGTCGTGACGGCTCCCGATGAGGCTGCAGAGCATGGAACCGAGGCTGCCGGCCAGCGCTGGCGCTGGTCGCTCTCCCCGTCCCGCGCCGCAGACTTCATGACTTGTCCGCTGCTCTACCGGTTCCGCGTGATTGACCGGCTACCAGAGGCGCCGAGTCCGGCCATGGCGCGCGGGACGCTCGTGCACGCCGTGCTCGAGCGGCTCTTCGACGAGCCGCCCGCCGACCGGAGCCCCGAGGCGGCAGAAAGCCTGATCGGGCCAGAGTGGGATCGCTTGCTGTCCGAGGAGCCGGAGCTGGCGGGGCTGTTCGCCGATCCGGAGGAGCACACGTCCTGGCTCGCGCAGGCCAGGGAGATGATCGGACGGTATTTCACGCTCGAGGATCCGAGGCGGCTGGAGCCCGCGCACCGGGAACTGCTCGTCGAGGCGGTGCTCGATTCTGGCTTGCGCCTGCGCGGGTACATCGACCGGCTTGACGTCTCGGCGGCCGGCGAGATCAGGATCGTCGACTACAAGACCGGCACGGCGCCGCGGGCCGACTTCGAGGCCAGAGCCTTGTTCCAGATGCGGTTCTACGCCCTGGTCCTGTGGCGCACGCAGGGTACCGTGCCCCGGCTACTGCAGCTGATCTACCTGGGTAACGGCGAGATCGTCAGGTACGCGCCCGACGAAGCCGACCTGCGCGCGACTGAGCGGAAGATCGAGGCGCTGTGGCGTGCCATCGAGCGCGCTATCCAGGCCGAGGACTGGCGGCCCCGCCCGGGCAAGCTGTGCGATTGGTGTGCGCACCGGGCGCTCTGCCCGGCGTTCGGTGGTACGCCGCCGCCGTTGCCTGTCCCCAGCCAGCCAGCTGATCGCAGCGTCGAGGTAGTAGCTGACGGGACCGACCGGGCTTCTGGTGGTGCCGAGCGCGGTGCTGGCGGAAACGGCGCACTGATTGCCGCAAGTACGGCTGCCCTAGCGCGTGAGAAGGACTTCGAGCCGTGAGCGTGACGTGGAGCTCAGCTCGCCAGTTACGAGATATAACTTGAATTGAAAACGCGATAGTACGTAAGATATCCCTAGCTCGCGTGGTCCGGCCTGTCGGGCGGCCAGGTCGGCCACGCGGCGGGCTGGTCGCTGACAGGGTCGGGCTTGGCGGAGGAGCACGGTGATTATCGACGCGCAGGGGCTGGCGCGAACATTCAGGACCAGGAAACGGTCGGTCGAGGCGGTTCGCGGCGTGGACCTCACCGTGAAAGCTGGCGAGATCGTCGGCTTCCTCGGGCCCAATGGCGCGGGCAAGACGACTACTTTGCGGATGCTGACCACGCTGCTGCGACCTACCGCGGGCACCGCCACCGTGGCGGGTTGCGACCTGCTCCGCGATCCGGTAGGAGTGCGGAGGCGGATCGGCTACGTGCCGCAGGCGATTGGGGTCACGGCGGGCGGGACCGACCCGAGCGCTCTGGTGGGAGAAGAACTGACGATCCAGGGCCGGGTCTATCGGCTGTCCGCTGGGCAGGCCGCGGAGCGGGCGGCGCTGCTGACCAGTCAGCTCGAGCTGACTGGTCTTGAAGGCCGGTTGTGCAAGACGCTCTCAGGCGGCCAGCGGCGGCGGCTCGACATCGCGCTCGGCCTGATTCACTCCCCTGTGGTCGTCTTCCTCGATGAGCCGACCACAGGGCTCGACCCGCAAAGCCGCAGCAACCTCTGGGATCACATCCGCGGGCTGCGGGAGCGGCTCGGGACCACGGTCTTCCTGACCACTCACTACCTGGAAGAGGCCGACGCGCTGTGTGACCGCGTACTCGTCATCGACCACGGAAAGATCATCGCCGAGGGCGTACCCGATGAGCTGAAGCGCAGGATCTCAGGTGATGTGATCACGCTGAGCGTGAGCGCCGACGCCGACCGGGCGCAGGCAGTGCTGACGGGCTACCCAGGTGTGCGTGACCTCGTGGCCGAGGGCAAGGCGATCAGGATGACGGTCACTAGCGGCGAGCAGGCGCTGCCTGGGGTGCTCCGTCAGCTCGACGCCGAGGGCATCACGATGGATTCCATCCAGCTTGCCAGGCCGACCCTGGATGACGTGTTCCTCACCCTGACCGGGCGCTCCCTGCGTGACGACTCGCCGGTGGGAGAACCGCGCTCGAGCAACGAAACGAGGCAAGCGGAGATGCAGCCGTGACCGCCACTACCTTTCCCGCGCCTGCGCCGGCCGAGACGGTGGAAGACCGCTACCGTTCCGGCCTCGTTACTTTCTTCAGCGACACCATGCTTATCTTCCGGCGGCAGCTGAAGCTGTCGTTGCGTAACCCTGCGTGGGTCATCATCGGCCTGATTCAGCCAATCCTGTACCTGGCCTTCTTCGGGCCGCTCCTGGCGAGGGTGGCCTCAGGCGGTGCGCTAGGCGTCCCGGCGAACAACCCGTACAGCTTCTTCGTGCCAGGCCTGCTGATCCAGCTCGGCTTGTTCGGCGCCTCGTTCGTCGGTTTCACGATCATCGCTGACTGGCGGGCTGGTGTGATCGAGCGGTTCAGGGTGACTCCAGTCAGCAGGATGGCGCTGCTGGCCGGCCGCGTGCTGCGGGACGTGCTTACGCTGACCGTCCAGGCGATCGTGCTCGTCCTGGCTGGCCTGGCTTTCGGCCTGCGCGCTCCGCTGGCAGGGGTTCTGATCGGGCTGTGCTTCGTGGCCGTCGTCGCGGTGAGCCTGGCAGCGGTGTCCTACGCGGTTGGCCTGCTGCTGAAGAGCGAGGACGCGCTGGCACCTCTGCTGAACATGATCATGGTTCCGCTGATGCTGCTGTCGGGGATCATGCTGCCGATGACGCTGGGCCCGGTGTGGCTCAGGGACGCGGCGAGGGCTACCCCGTTCGGTTACATCATCAACGCAATGCGCGACGTGTTCGCCGGCCGATATTTCAATGCCGTCGTCGTCGAGGGCATCGCGGTCTCGGTTGGCCTGGCGATCGTCTGCTTGTGGCTGGCGGGGCGAGCCTTCGCGAAGGAGAACGCCTGAGGCGACGCCCCGGCGTCTCGCCTAGCCGCGGGAGGAATGCGCGCCGGATGCCTCGGCGGCCAGGCTGTACAGCATCGCCAGATCCACGTCGGCCAGCGACGGAGCGATGGTGAGTCCGGACCGCGGCGCGACCGGCGCGACGCCTGGCACGGCGATGGTGATGCAGCCCGCAGCCAGCGCGGAGAGGACACCGTTCGGTGAATCCTCCAGCGCCACGCACGCGCCGGGGTCGGCGCCGATCAGCGACGCCGCTAGCAGGTAAGGCTCCGGGTGGGGCTTTGGCTCGCGGACATCGGCTCCGCAGACGGTGGCAGTGAAGGCGACGTCGTGTTTCTCCAGGCTGGTGAGCACGGCGTCCATGATCACCTTTTCGGATGAGGTCACCAGGATGCGCGGAATCCCGGCGTCACGCACCGCTGCGAGCAGGTCGAGCGCTCCTGGCATGAGCACTGCCTCGCGCTCTGCCAGCAAGTCCGCCATGCCGGTGACAAGCCAGTCGGCTACGTCGTCATGACTGGCAGGCCGGGTCGCCCTGCTCAGCAGGTAATCGACGCTGCGGTGCAGCGATCCCCCGACGAGCGCCTGCTGGTCCAGGGCTGTCCACGTGCCACCTAGCCGGGCCATGACCCCATGCTCGACCTCGAACCAGAGCGGCTCGGTGTTCACGAGCAGCCCGTCCATATCGAACAGCACAGCCTGAAGCTGGCCGCTACCGTCGGTGCCGGACATCAGGTGCTGAAGTACTTCGCCTCGCGGTGGTGCACGACCAGCGCGTCTGTGGACTGTTCCGGCGCGAGCTGGAACTCCTCGGACAACGTCACCCCTATCCGTTCCGGCTCAAGCAGCCGCATCACCTTTGCCCGGTCCTCCAGGTCGGGGCATGCCGGATACCCGAACGAGTACCGGCAGCCCTGGTAGCCGACGCGGAGAATGCCGTCGATGTCGTCGGGATCGGCTCCGCTGATGCCGAGTGCCGCCCTGGTCCTGACATGCCAGTACTCGGCTAGCGCCTCGGCGAGCTGTACTGATAGCCCGTGCAGCTCCAGGTAGTCGCGGTAGGCGTGCTTGGCGAACAGTTCGCCGGTCGCCTCACTGATTCGCGGGCCGATCGTGACCAGCTGGAACGCGACCACGTCGGTCTCGCCTGAGGACCGTGGCTTGAAGAAGTCAGCCAGGCAGAGCCTACGGTCCCTGCGCTGCCGCGGGAAGGTGAACCGCTCCCGCTCCGCGCCGTCCTCGCTGAGCACGACGAGATCATCGCCCTCGCTCGTGCACGGGAAGTACCCGTGCACGACGGCGGCCTGGAGCAGGCCTTCGGTCTGCGCGCGTTCCAGCCACATCCGCAGCCTGGGGCGGCCTTCGCTCTCGGCAAGCTCGGTGTGCGAAGGCCCGGTTCCTCCTTTAGTGGGCTTCAGTCCCCACTGGCCGAGGAACAGCGCGCGCTCGTCGAGGTAGCTCGCGTAATCGGCGAGCGGGATTCCCTTGACGACCTGGGTGCCGTAGAACGGCGGCGAGGGCACCGGCTCGGTCACGCTGACGTCCGACCGGGCGGGCACCGAGTCTTCACCGGTGGACGTCGCGCCGGCGACGTCATGGCTGACCGGGGTGAGCCGGACCCTGCGCTGCCGCAGCGCAGGCAGCGTGGCCCCCGGCTCGCCGCGCTTGACCGCCATCAGCGCGTCCATCAGCCGCAGGCCCTCGAACGCGTCACGCGCGTACCTGACTTCGCCGTCGAACAGGCTCGCGAGATCCTGTTCGACGTATGACCTGGTCAACGCGGCGCCGCCGAGCAGCACCGGCCATCGCTCGGCCATGCCGCGCGAGTTCAGTTCAGCCAGGTTGTCTCGCATCACGACCGTGGACTTAACCAGCAGCCCGGACATCCCGATGACGTCGGCGCCGTGATCGGACGCGGCCTGCACGATCGCCGAGATCGGCTGCTTGATGCCGAGGTTAACGACGTCATATCCGTTGTTGCTGACGATGATGTCGACGAGGTTCTTGCCGATGTCATGCACGTCGCCCTTGACGGTTGCCAAGACGATCTTTCCCTTGCCGGCCTCACCCGTCCGCTCCATGTGCGGCTCGAGATAGCCGACGGCGGCCTTCATGACCTCGGCGGAGGTGAGCACGAAGGGCAGCTGCATCTGGCCTGAGCCGAACAGGTCGCCGACTGTCTTCATCCCGTCCAGGAGCACGTCATTGACGATCTCCAGAGCCGATCGCTGCTGTAGCGCCTCGTCCAGGTCCGCCTCAAGGCCGGCTCGCTCGCCGTCGATGATCCGGCGCTTGAGCCGTTCCCAGAGCGGCAGCCCGTGCAGCTCGGCAGCGCGGCTTGCCTTGAGAGAGGCGGTATCCACCCCTTCGAACAGCTCAAGGAGCTTGGCGAGCGGGTCGTAGCCGTCCTTGCGCCGGTCGTAGACCAGGTCGAGCGCGACCTGGAGCTGGTCGGCCGGGATCCTGGCGATCGGCATGATCCTGGCCGCGTGCACGATCGCCGAGTCCAGGCCGGCCTTGACGCACTCGTTCAGGAAGACTGAGTTCAGCACCGCGCGCGCCGCCGGGTTCAGCCCGAACGAGACGTTGGAGACGCCGAGCGTCGTCTGCGCGTCGGGGTAACGTCGCTTGACTTCCCGGATCGCCTCGATCGTCTCGATCGCGTCCCGCCGCGTTTCCTCCTGCCCGGTGGCGATCGGGAAGGTCAGGCAGTCGACGATGATGTCGCTCTGGCGCATACCCCAGTTGTCGGTCAGGTCATCGATCAGCCGGCCCGCGACCGCCGCCTTCCACTCCGCGGTCCTGGCCTGGCCTTGCTCGTCGATCGTGAGCGCGACGACCGCCGCGCCGTGCTCGCGGATGATCGGCATCACCCTCGCGATCCGCGAATCGGGCCCGTCGCCATCCTCGTAGTTCACCGAGTTGACGACCGCCCTGCCGCCGATGCGCTCGAGCCCGGCGCGGATTACGTCCGGTTCGGTGGAGTCGAGCACCAGCGGGAGGGTGGCAGCGGTGGCTAGCCGGCTGGCGATCTCAGCCATGTCAGCGACGCCGTCCCTGCCCACGTAGTCGACGCAAAGATCGAGAAGGTGGGCGCCGTCCCTGGTCTGCGCCCGAGCGATCTCCACGCAGTCCTCGAGACGGCCGTCGGTCATTGCCTCGCGGAACGCCTTTGATCCGTTCGCATTGGTGCGTTCCCCGATCGCCAGGAACGCGGTGTCCTGCCGGAACGGAACGTGCTGATAGAGCGACGACACGCCAGGCTCGGGCCGAGGCCGGCGCTTCGCGCGCGCGTTCCCTGCCACCCTGTCCCGCACTGCCGCCAGGTGCGCAGGCGTAGTTCCGCAGCAACCGCCGACCATGGACAAACCGAACTCGCGGACGAATGTCTCGTGCGCGGCGGCCAGCTCGTCAGGGGTCACCGGATAGTAGGCACCGCTTGCGGTGAGCTCGGGCAGGCCCGCGTTCGGCATACAGGAGATCGGCACCCTGGAGTGCGCGGCGAGGTAACGCAGGTGCTCGCTCATCTCAGCAGGCCCGGTGGCGCAGTTGAGCCCGATCAGATCGATGCCCAGCGGCTCGAGCGCAGTGAGCGCCGCTCCGATCTCACTGCCGAGCAACATCGCACCCGTGGTCTCGATTGTGACCTGCGCGATCAGGACTACATCGCCGCCGCCACGCTCCTGGGACTGCGCTATGGCGCGTTTCGCGCCGATGATCGCCGCTTTCGCCTGGAGCAGGTCCTGGCAGGTCTCGATGATCAGCCCGTCGACGCCCCCGTCCAGCAGGCCGGCCGCATTGAGCTGGTAAGCGTCGCGCAGTTCTGTGAACAAGACGTGCCCGAGCGTGGGCAGCTTGGTTCCCGGGCCGATCGAGCCCAGCACCCAGCGGGGGCGCCCGTCGCCAGCCGCTTCATCGGCCGCCTGGCGGGCCAGCGCCGCGCCGGCCTTGGAGAGCTCGTGTATTCGCTCGGAAATCCCGTACTCGCCGAGGTTGCCGAGGTTGGCGCCGAAGGTGTTGGTGGAGATCACGTCAACGCCGGCGTCCAGATATCCCTCGTGTACCGAGCGGACGATGTCGGGCCTAGTGACGTTCAGGATTTCGTTGCAGCCTTCATGGCCAGCGAAATCGTCGAGCGTGGCGGGACTACCCTGGAGCATCGAGCCCATCGCGCCGTCCGCGATGACGACTCGCTCGGCTAGGGCGTTGCGCAGGGTCTGCTGCGGATCGGCGGTGCGCGACATGATGGCCCCATCTTAGGGCCAGGTCCGCGCGGGCGCGGGGGGACGACCCCGCGAACGCTCCCCCGGTGCACGTAGGCTTGGCCCGACAGCCAACGCTGTCAGGTAACGAAGCGTAACGAAACGGGCCCGTGGCCACGATGCGTCAACAAGGAGGTGGCTCCAGATCAAGCTCGACGGCATCGGAGGATTGACGTCGCCAACGATCATTGCGGCCTTCGAGGGCTGGAACGATGCGGGCGAGGCCGCAAGCGCTGCGGTGTCCCATCTCAGCACCGTCTGGGACGCCAAGACGATCGGCGAGATCGATCCTGAGGACTACTACGACTTCCAGGTGACCAGGCCGGTGCTTGAGGTCACCGACGGCCAGACCCGCAAGCTCGCCTGGCCAACCACCAGGCTTGCGCATGCCAAGCCAACCGGGATGGACAGGGACATAATCCTGGTGCACGGTATTGAGCCCAATATGCGCTGGCGCGGCTTTTGCCGCGAGCTCGTGGCGGGCTTCAGCGAGCTCGGCGCAGAGATGGTCATCTTGGTGGGCGCGCTACTGGCCGATTCGCCGCATACCAGGCCCGTTCCGGTCACCGTCGCCGCCTCCGATGACAAGCTCGCGTCGACGCTGCAGGTCGAGCCCGTGGATTACCAGGGACCGACCGGGATCGTCGGCGTCCTGCAGGACGCCTGCGCGGCCAACGGGATAGCCGCGGTGTCGCTCTGGGCAGCAGTGCCGCACTACGTTGCGCAGCCGCCGAGCCCCAAGGCCACGCTCTCGCTCCTCCGCGGCGTCGAGGACATCCTCGATGTGCCGATGCCGCTTGGTGAGCTGCCTGACGAGGCCAGGGCGTGGGAGCGCGGCGTGGACGAGCTCGCCGAGCAAGACGCCGAAGTTGCCGAGTACGTCAGGGCGCTGGAAGAGGCCAAGGACGCCACCGACCTTCCCGAGGCCAGCGGCGACGCGATCGCGCGCGAGTTCGAGCGCTACCTGCGCCGCCGCGGCGAGCACGGCGGCGCCGGCAGCCGCTAGCGTCCGCCTAGATCGGCGACTAGATCGGCGGCCAGGGAACCGCGGGCCAGTCGTCTGGCGGGTACGGGTGGACCTTGTGCTTCAGCAGCATCTCGGTCCTCATCCGCGTCGCGGTCACTTCGTCCTCGGTGAGCCACTGACGCAACGAAGAGGCGAGCTCGTTCTCTAGCTGCCCGCTGAGGCGCTCGAGCGCGTGCACGGCGTCGTTGGTGAGCGGGTCGCCGCGCCACTGCCAGAGCACGGTACGCAGCTTGTACTCCTCTGCGAAGCAGACGCCGTGGTCGCAGCCGTACAGGTGGCCGTCCTCCCTCGGCAGTAGATGCCCGATCTTGCGGTCGGCGTTGTTAACCACCGCGTCGAACACCGCCATGGAGCGCAGTCCCCTATGCCGGCTGTTCCTCGCGAGCGCGATGAGATCAACGTCGGGGTCGGAGTCGATCCACAGCTGGCACATGCCAGGGCCGAACGGGCCGTCCCGGTAGACGGTCGGCGGCACGATGTCCCAGCCGGACGCGCGGGAGACCTCGTAGGCCGCGAGTTCCCGGCCTGCCAGCGTGCCGTGCGGGAA
>Ga0066903_100005449_pt1 | contig 11045 bp, 9 predicted proteins | sample PanSoiMetaGPlot1_FD_67491 | JGI IMG/M metagenome (GOLD analysis project Ga0066903, IMG submission 67491) | Tropical forest soil microbial communities from Panama analyzed to predict greenhouse gas emissions - Panama Soil - Plot 1 (version 2) | ecosystem: Environmental > Terrestrial > Soil >...
AGCACACCTGTCACAAGCAGGATTGCGAATCCATACACGGATCTCATAGTCGTCTCCTCAGGGTCGAATGGTGCGGCGGCTAGCGAGCCTCTTTGGAAGCGATGACGGGAACGTCGATTCCAAGGGCCGTCGCGAGGTCGATCTGGTGCTCCTGTTCGTTCACGAGGATCTTCCGAATTTCCTCCGCCATCGCGAACTCACCCAGCGCCTCACACTGGCGAACCCGCTGACGGTAGTGGCGGACGGTTTCGGTCTCGTTGTCGAGATCGAAGCGAAGCATGTCTTCAGCTTTGTGTGACACCTTGACCGGTTTCGGATCGGCTGTGGGTGTGCCTCCTAGGTAGTCAATTTGCTTCGAGATGGTGAGGGCGTGGTTCAGTTCTTCCTTCGCGTGCGACTCGAGTTCCGTCGCGATTGCCATGTAAGCAGCGCCCTTGATCGTCTGCGAGTAAATCACGTAGGCGATGATGGCCTGGTACTCGCGTGACAAATCGCCATTGAGATCGGCGATCAGCTTCTCTCTGTCCGTCGTCGTGCTCTTCTCCGTATCCGTCATCGTTGCCATCGCGCGTTCCCTCCGGTCTGCCTGCCGCGGGAAAAATTGCAAGAGAAAGGCCACTGAAATCAGACGGCGCCGTTCGTGTCACATGGCACCCGACCTGCAAGGCAAACGGCGGGGTAACTGTTGTGATGCACGAGTCCGAGTACGAATCGCGAAGAAGCGGACCGAGTACCTGGGCAATCGTCGCGGGCGCGGCCGCAGGAGTTGCGGTCATCTACGTCCTCCGCACGGCGGAAGGTAGAAAGCTGCTCGACTCGGCGATTCGTTTGCTCGACGACTTCGCACGGGAGTCCGCGCGGTTCCAAGAAGCCTGCATCCGCGCGCGCACAGCCGCATCCGACAGCTGGCAGGCCGTTTCCGGCTCAACCGTGAGCAGTACAGGAGGGGGACGTGAGACAGTCTTTTGAAGACAACGACTACGACGGCGGAAGTGCGGCGGGCGCCTTTTTCACAGGTCTGTTTGCCGGCGCGGTGATTGGCGCCGGGCTCGGCTTGTGGTTCGCGCCGAAGACCGGGGCCCAGATGCGCGAGCAGATCTCGGATTCTGCGCGCGAGTTCGGCGAGCGCGCGAGCAAGACAGTGAACGACCTCGCCGATCGTGGGCGCGAAGTCTTCGACAAAGCGCGCGAAGTGATCAGCACTGCCGGCGAGCAGTTCAACCAGGTCGCCAGCGATGCTTCCAAGACGGCGCGGCGCGGCGCTCAGAACGTCGCGGCCGCGGTTGAAAGGAGCTAGGTCACATGCTCTGGACCATCTTCGTCGTCCTGCTCATCCTCTGGTTGCTGGGCATGGCGGCGTCCTACACGCTCGGCGGGTTCATCCACATCCTGCTGTTGCTGGCGATTGCGTCCGTGCTGATTCAGATCATTCAGGGACGCAGACCCGCGTGAATGTCGCCGAGCGCGACGACACACGGTCGGGCGCTCGGCGCGACACTCCGTCTCCGGCGCCGGCTTCGCCGGCGTCCCGCTCATCCGTCAGGCTGGCCATCGACGTACGCAATACCGCGCTGACCATCCTGGCGGTGACCGTCGCCGTCGCGTTCCTCTGGTGGGCCCAGGCGGTCTTCATTCCTGTCTTTCTCGCCGTCCTCATCTCACATGCCCTCGAGCCGGTCGTCGCTTGGCTCGAGCGGCAGCGCTGCCCGCGTGCAGTCGGCACGTTTTTCGTCCTTGGATCGATGGTGATCGCCGTCGGGTATGGCGCCTACGCGCTTGGCGTGCCCGCCGCAAGTTTCATCGATCAGATGCCGTCGCAGGCAAGGAAGCTGCGCATCGCGCTCGAGAGCAACATGCGCAACAGCAACGGGACCATCGATCGGGTCAAACAGGCAGCGAACGAGCTCGAGAAGGTCGCCAGCACGGCGGCGAGTCCGCCTGCGACACCCGTTGGCGTGCAGCGGGTGCGCGTCGAAGAACCCCCCTTTCGCCTCGGCGATCTGCTATGGCGCGGGTCGAGGGGTCTGCTCGAGTTCCTCGCGTCTATCGCTGTCGTTTTCTTCCTGACGTACTACCTGCTGCTCGCCGGCGATCTCTACCGGCGGAAGCTCGCGATCATCGCAGGACCATCGTTGAGGCGCCGGCGACTCGTGCTCCGGATCCTGCTCGATATCGACAGCCAGATCCGCCGCTATTTCGTCGCCCGATTCGTCATCAGCGTCGTCGTCGCCGTCGCGACGTGGGGAGCGATGACAGCGATGGGACTGAATCAGGCAGTGATGTGGGGCATCGTCACGGGCGTCCTGAACGTGGTGCCGTATGTCGGCCCGCTCGCCGGAATCGTCGGCGTGACCATCGCGGCGTACGCCCAGTTCGGCATGCTGGCCCAAACGGGCATCGTCGCCGGGCTCGCCGCGCTGATCGCATTTCTCGAAGGCAACGTCCTGACGCCGCGGCTCACGGGGCGCGCCGGCGGCATGAACACCGTCACGATCTTCGGCGGGATTCTCTTCTGGGGCTGGCTGTGGGGCGTGTGGGGAATGCTGCTCGCCGTGCCGATGATGACCGCCGTCAAGGCGATCTGCAGTCACATCGAAGACCTACAGCCGGTGGCGGCGCTTCTCAGCGAATAAAAACAGAGGTTCCAAAAGTTCCAGGGGTTCCAAGGGTTCCGGCGGTTTCGACGAACCCTCTCGGATCTTTGTGAACCTCTGGAACCCCCAGAAACCTCTGGAACCTCTGGAACCTTAATTAATCGTCGTCCCAACCGGCGCCCGTTTGAGCGCCCGCATGAAGACATCTGCCTGCGGCGGCACCGTCACCGTCCGGTGCTCGACGATGTCCGCAGTGCGAATGCCTTTGCCGTAGACGTCTTCATTCGAGTCAGAATCCGGCTTCAGCACGCCGCCAGTGAGATCGATGCCCGCGAACAGTCCTTGCGAACGCGAGTACGAAAGGATCTCGGCCTTGAGCTGCGCGTCGGTCATGGCGCGCGCGTCACGCCCAACGGGTCCGCCCGCGATTGACGCCTCGCCGCCGAGCGCCACTTTGTCTTCGAGCAGATGCTTCATGCCGTGATCGTTCATGACGAGCAGTACGAGGTCGATGGCTTCGCCGCCGATCTGGAAGCCGACGCTGCCCTTCGCGACCATCATGAACGCAGGAGCTGTCCAGCCGGTACCGGTGCGGCAGCTCATCACGCCCTTGCCGTATTCACCTCCGAAGATGAACGCGGCCTTCTTCACCGACGGAATCACGACAACGCAGGCGGCCTTGTCCCACAAGTCTTGCGGGACGTCCTTGTCCGGCGTCTCGTGCAGTTCGTGTAGCACATCGGCAGCGTCACGCAGCCGCTTCTCCTCTCCTACCGACATCGCCGCGCTCAGTGCGACTGACGACGCGACGAGCAGTACACCGGCGATTGTCAACCTGCGCATGGTCTTCCCTCCTCACTTCCGCTCCTCGGACCTGTTGCCCAACGGCTACGCGTGCGCGCGGCGGCGTGAATGCGCCTTTCTCGAATGCGATTTGCTCGAACGCCGGCGCGGCACCTTGCCGCCGGCGCGGCGAGCTTCAGACAGGCCGATCGCGATCGCCTGTTTCCGGCTCGTGACCTTCTTGCCCGAACGTCCGCTCCGTAGCGTCCCGTGCTTCCGCTCGTGCATCGCGCGTTTCACTTTGCTCTTCGCTTTCGCTCCGTAATTGGACATCACACTCTCCTTCGCTGCGACTACGGAAAGGCCCTGAGCGATCGGTGCAAACGTGCGGCCAGACTGGAGTGGCGGGACGGATCAGTTCGTGCCGGAGCTGCCGGAGGAGCGGCGAGGTTTTCGAGAGAAGACGCGTCCCTTGTCAAGACCGAACGACGGCTCAGCGCGCGTGCCTGTGATCTTGATTGGAATCGCACTGCCGCCGCCGTCCCGCTTGAAGAGCGGATCGACGAGCTTGAGCAGCATGTGCTTGATGCCGGTCGTCGTCTCGGACACCTTCACGTCCATGAAGAGCGTGCCTTTGAAGTCGATCGCCTCCGAGACGAGTCCGTATTCGCCGGCAAGCTGCACCGTCGCGCCTTGAACGTCGAAGGTAACGTCGGGGATGTCGAGTCGTCCGTCGCCGAGTTTGAAGCGGCCGTCGAACCGGGACGAGACTTTCGCGGGGTCGACGTCTTCGGCTTTGTCGCCCACTTTGCCGCTGCCTCGTTGGCTGAGCTCGACAATTTTCTTCTGCACGTCGGGGTTGGTGAATCGTGCGCGTGACAGCCCGAATTTTCCGTCGAGCCGAAGCTTCTTCACGACGTCCACGTCGCCGGGCGGCAGCACGAATTTCGTCTGGAGCTGCAGCCCGCCGTCCATCGGCGCCTTCGGCGCGGCAACGACCATCCGCATGATGTCTTCGATCCGGCCGCCTGCGATTGTGACGTCGAGCGATACGGTGCGGCCGTCCACATGTGGCTTGCCGATGACGCCGCCGCGCGCGCGGATTCGCGTGTTCAGAATTTTCGCGTCCACGTCTTCAAGAAGCGTATTGCCGTTGGTGCCGTCGACGATCGCGTGATACGTCGTATGCATCGGCACGGCATGTCCACCGGTTTTGACCACCCGGAACTGCGGCGTGTCCGTTTCGCCATGGACGTCGAGCCGTTCGAGCTTGCCGCCGAACTGCCCGTGCGCGGAGAGCAGGCCAGAGATACCCTCGAACACCCCGAGATCCGCGCGATCGAAGATGAACGCGCCCTCGAGGGGCGTCTCGCCCGGGTCGTCCTGCTTCCACGGCCCAAAAGACCCCTCGGTCGCGATTTCGCCGGGGGGCACCGCGTTGGTCAGTCTCGCTTGGAACGGCATCGAGCGTCCGACACCCAGCGACTTCATGTGCAGATCGTGAATAACCCACTGCTTTGGGTTCTTGCCTTCCTCGGAAGGAATGATGCTCAGGCGCGCACCCGTCGCGTACAAATCGTCGACGACGAAGGTCCGCGCCAGGGTGTTGTCGCCGACGTCGTCGCCGCTCGTGACCTCCGCGCCGGCGTCACGCATGCGATCGGGAGGAATCTCGATGTCGAGTCCTTCGATATCCACGCGCGAGATATGCCGGTGCAGAAATGATGTCAGGCTGCCCTCGGCCGAGAAATGCGGAATCGTGATGAGCGGCGGCACGTCGGTGCGGCCCCGATGGCGTATCGTGAGGCGGCGTCCTTCCGCGCGAATCGTCGGCACCATTTGCAGCCGCAGCTCGCCCACTTCCACCGTCGCGTCGAAGCGTTCCTCCAGCGCCGCGATGAGCCGTGCTCGCGCCTTGTCCTGAGACATCGGGACGAGCACGACGACCGCAATCGCGACAGCCACGCAAAGGCCCACGAGTAAAATGCCGATCATGACGGCGAGCCTGCCCGTTCGCGACAACGCCATGCGCGGCGAGCACTGCAAGAAGACCGCCAGCCGGTCAGGGGCGGCAACGTGCTGAAAAGGCTCGCGCGCCGACTCTTCACGGACGACCTGCTCGGGTGGTCGGCCCAGCTTTCCTATTACTTTTTTCTCGCCCTCTTCCCTGCGCTCATCTGCGTCGTGGCCCTGGCGAGCTTCTTTCCCATCGAGCACCTCACCGACGTCATTCTGGGCTTCCTGATGCGCATCGCGCCGGCGGACGTCCTCGCGCTCGTCGAACGGCAACTCGATGTCATCGCGGAGAGCCGCAATTCCGGGCTGCTGACGTTCGGAATCATCGGCACGGTGTGGAGCGCGTCGGCGGGAATGAACGCGGTGATTCGCACGCTGAATTTCGCGTATCACGTGCCGGAGACGCGGCCGTGGTGGCGCGTCCGGCTCCGCGCGATGGCGTTGACGCTCGTCGTCCCTGCGTTCGCGCTCGCGTCGTTGACCGTCGTCTTGGTCGGACCGGTCGTCGGCGAGCGGCTCGCCGGCGCACTGCACATGAGCGCGGTGTTCGTCTGGAGCTGGCGCATCGTGCATTGGCCGCTCGTCTTCATGCTGGCGGTCACGGGGTTGGCGTTCGTTTACACCGTTGGGCCTGACGCGTCACAACGGTGGCAATGTCTGATCCCTGGCTCGTGCTTTGCGACCGGTGTGTGGATTGGCGCGACGCTCGCCTTGCGGTGGTACGTCGCGTCCCTGGCAAGCTATCAGAAGACGTACGGCACCATCGGTACGGCCCTCGTCATCCTTCTCTGGTTCTACGTCTCCGGACTCGCGATGCTTGTCGGCGCGGAGCTCAACTCCGTCATGAACGAGCAGACGGAACAACTGTAGCCGCCGGTCCCGCCCTCAATTCCTTTCTTCACTCCGCCACTCGACGCCACCTCAGCCACAACGAATGACTGAGGCGCCTGCGGACTGACGACTGATGACTGGATGACTGATAACTGACTGTGGCATGTGGTTTGAACAATCACGCGCGTGATGCTCGGCCGTTTCTCCGCGTGCATTTTTCTCTGCGCGAGTGTCGTCGTGGCGTCTGCGTGCCGCGAGATAGGAATGATCTCCGTCCATTCGATCACGTTCAAAGGCGTGAAAGGCGTCGATGAAGGCGCGTTGAAGAATGCGCTCGTGACGAAGCCGAGCTCGAAGTTCTTCTGGGGCGCGAAACGCTTCTTCAACCGATCGCAATTCGACAACGATCTCAAACGCATCGTCGCGTTCTATAGCGATCGCGGATATCCGCAGGCGCGCATCAGCAACTTCGACGTCAAGTTGAGCGCGAAGCAGGACGCCGTCGACGTCACCTTGACGATCGACGAAGGCGACCCCGTGATCGTCGCGGCGGTCGACTACCAGGGCTTCGACGTCATTCCCGAAGCACACCTGAACTCGGTGAAGAAAGACGCGCCGGTTCAACTGCACAAGCCTCGCGACAAACAGCAGGTATTGACGACTCGGGAGATGGCCTTAAACGAGCTGCGCGACCACGGGTATCCGTACGCGACAGTGAGAGTCGACGAAGAGGACGGCGCCGACGGACTGCAGGCGAAGCTCACCTTCGTCGGCGATCCCGGCAAGCTCGCGCACTTCGGGCCGACCACCGTCCAGGGCAACGAGACTGTGAGCGAGGGCGTGATTCTGCGCCAGGTTACGTTCAAGCCGGGCGACATCTACCGGCGCAGCCGCGTCCAGGACCTGCAGCAGCGACTGTACGGCATGGCGCTCTTTCAGTTCGTCAACGTCGAGCCGCTCGACGTGGAACAGCAGCCCGACGTCGTGCCGACGCGGATTACCGTCGCCGAAGGTAAACACCAGCGCGTGAACCTCGGCGTCGGCTATGGGACGGAAGAACAAGCCCGCATCGACGCCGAGTACCACCGGCTGAATTTCCTCGGCGGTGCCCGTGAAGCGGGCGCGCACGCGCGATGGTCGTCGCTCGATCGCGGGCTGCAGCTCGATTTTCTCCAGCCGTATTTGTTCGACCCGCACGCATCGCTCAAACTCATGGGACAGCAGTGGTACTCGTACACCCCGGCGTACAACTCACGGACGACCGGCGCCACGGCCACGGCAACCTACCGGCTGCGGCAACGCACGACCGCGTCGATCTCATTCACGAGCGAGTACGACGCGAGCTCGATCGCGTCCAATGTGGAGTCGAATGCGGCGCTCAGAAGCTATCTCATCGCGCTTGGCTTGAATCCCGACACGAACGAACAGCGCGGTCAACTCAACTCGTTCAAGATCGAAGGACATCATTCGACCGCTGACAACTTGTTGAACCCGCGCAAGGGCTACCAGCTGACCTTGTCGATCGAACAGGCCGGGCGGCTGCTGCCTGGCACGTTCAAGTTCACCCAAGTGACGGGCGAGGCGCGCTATTACCTTCCGATCGGCGAACGTTTCTCGTGGGCCAACCGCGCGCAGCTTGGCAACCTCGCGGCGCCGGCGAACGACCCGAGCGCCGTTCCGTTCTCACGCAAGTTCTTCCTCGGCGGTGCGACGAGCGTTCGCGGATGGGGCCGGTACGAGCTGAGTCCCCTCGTCGACGGCCTTCCGGTCGGCGGCAACAGCATGTTCCAGTTCTCGTCGGAAGCGCGCGCGACAATCCGCGGCAGTTTGGGCGCGGTGGTGTTCTACGACACCGGTAACGTCTGGACGAATAGCTGGGCCATCAACCTGGGCGACCTCCGTCACGCTGTCGGCACCGGACTCCGGTACACGACACCCGTCGGCCCGCTTCGTTTCGACATCGGCTACCAGCTCAACCCGATTCCCGGGCTGCTGGTGAACGGCAATCCGCAAACACGCCGGTGGCGTATGCATTTCAGCATCGGCCAGGCGTTCTGAGGAGCGGGACCATGCGCCGTCTTTCCCGCGTGCTGCTCTGGACGGCGGGCGTCATCCTGACGCTCGTCCTCGTCACGGGCATCGTCATCGAGACATCGTTTTTCAAGAACTGGCTGCGAGGCGTGGTCGTCAAGCAGGCGAATCAGCACATCAACGGCACGCTGTCGATCGGGGCGTTCAAGGGCAACCTCTTCTCCGGAGTCGAGCTCGACGACGTCACGGTGATGATGGACAACGAGCCGATCGTGAGGATCGACGCCTTGAAGGCGTCGTACAACATTCGGGAACTCGTCTCGAACGGCACGGCCGTGGACAGCGTGGCGATCGTTCACCCGGTGGTCAATGCCCATCGCGATGCGAGCGGCTGGCAGCTCGCGCGTCTCGTCAAGCCGACCAGCAATCAGAGCAAATCCACACGACGCATTGCGATTCGCCAGGTCATCATCACTGACGGATCGATCGGCATCGACAAGGCACACGGCGAGCAGCCGGTCGACGTCCCCGACCGCATCGACAAGCTCAACGCGTCGCTCGGTTTCGCCTATATGCCCGATCAGTCGACGACGATCGACGTCGGCAACGTCACGCTCGTCGCGTCGAATCCCGCGATCGAGCTGCGCCAGCTCTCGGGCAGAGTGGCGATGACAGACGACTCGATCAACATCAGCAACTTCACCGTGCGCACAGGCGAGACTGCGGTGTGGGCTGACGGCGCCGTGGCGCAGTACAAACAGACGCCGACGCTAGCGATGAACATGGCGTTCACGCCGCTGTCGCTGGGCGAGATCCACCGTCTCGTCCCCGCGATGAAAGAGATGAACATCGCCCCGACGATCAACGTGAAGCTCGGCGGTCCCACGACCAGGCTGGCCACCGAGGTCAGCGCGAAATCGAACGCGGGCGGCTTCGCGTTCAGGGGCACGGTGTCGCTCGGCGGTCCCGATCGCGTCTACTCGGGCGAAATCGCCATCCATCATCTCGATCTGGCGCCGTTCCTCAACGATGCGGAGCAGAAGAGCGACATCGTGGCCTACGCCAAAGTCGACGTGCGCGGACCAGCCGGCTTCGACACGCTGCGCGGCAGCGTTTCGGCCGACGCGCCCCGCGTCTCGACCCACGGCTACATCGTCGAAGGCATCCGCGCAAACGCGAAGATCGACGGACGCAGGATCGCGTTCGACACGTCGGAGGTCGCCTACCGATCCAACACGACTGCCGCCGGATCAGTCGAGTTCGCGACCGACCAGCGTCCCGAGACTCGCTTCGACTTGCGCGGCGCCGTCAAGGACGTCGGCTTCGCGTATCTGCCAAAACAGACACGCATCCCGCCCGCCGAAACCAAGGTCACCCTGGGATATCGCGTGAGGATCGTGATTCCACGCAAGCCGGGCTGGCACGTGGACGGCGACGTGCAGCTGGCGAAGTCCACCGTCGCAGGCGTCACCGTCGGCGACGGCTCGAAGGCCTCGTTCGTGCTCGAGCCCGACGTCGTCCGGTACACGGCCGACTTGAATGTGCTCGACGTCGACCTGCAGCGCATCGGGCAGCAATTCAACGTGGCGGCCCTTGCCGACCCGCGGTATCAGACCTCGCTCAACGGCCACGTCGTTGCCGACGTGAAGGGGACCGCTCTCGAGACGATGGATCTGAAGGCAAGCGGCGCGCTCACCGATTCGACGGTGTTCGGCGGACGCATCCCCGAGTTGACCTTCGAGTCGACGATTGCCAACGGCGATCTCCACGTGAAAGCCAACGGGCATCTCGAGAAGATCGACCCGTCGGTAGCGGCCGGCAAGCCGTCGCTCCAAGGCGAGGTCACAGGCAACGTCGACGCGGATGTGACGCTCAAACAGCTTGCAAAAGGCGTCGACGTAAACGCCATCGAAGGCGCGATCACTGCGGACCTCGGGCCGTCGAAGGTCGGCGACGCCAGCGTAGACAAGGCGTACGTCTCGGGCGACTATCACAACGCGTTCGCCGACATCTATCAGCTCGACGTCTCGGGATCGGATGTCATCGCGACCGGCCACGGGACGATTTCATTCAACGAGACCGACCCGTCGGGCTTCTGGATTCATGCGGAAGCCTCGCATCTCGAGTCGATCAACGCCGCGATGAACTCGCAGCACGCGCTGACAGGCATCGGCACCCTGGACGCCGTCGTCGGCGGGAACAAGAAGGAATTCACCGTCAACGGCACCGCGACCGGCAACGGCATCAAGTACGACGACTACGGCGCGCTCGCCGCGTCGACGAAGTTCGGTGCGAGGATCCCGGAGCTGGATCCACATCAAATAACGGTCCACGCCGATACGAACGCCACTTTCGTCGACCTGCCCAGCCTGCAGGTGAACGAGCTCTCGGCCACGACCGACTATCGCGACATGAACGTCGACTTCAAGCTGACCGCGAAACAGCCGCAGCGCAGTCTCGACGCCGGCGGGTCGGTCCTCCTGCACCCAGATCACAACGAGGTTCATCTGACGGCGTTCGACTTCCAGGCACAGGGCATGCGCTGGCAGAAGGGCGAGGGTCACAATCCGGCGATTCAATGGGGTGGCGGCACGGTGCTGGTGAAGGACTTTTCCCTTGCCAGCGGAGCGCAGGAGATTCGCGCGGAGGGAACGTTCGGCACGGCCGACAGCACGCTGGCCGTCAACCTCAAAGACGTCGACCTCGGCATCGTCGACGCCTTCCTCGTGCGACCACAGCAATTGTGGGGCACCGTGAATGCTCGGGCCGTCATCAGCGGAACGTCGGACG
>Ga0066903_100005450_pt1 | contig 11044 bp, 29 predicted proteins | sample PanSoiMetaGPlot1_FD_67491 | JGI IMG/M metagenome (GOLD analysis project Ga0066903, IMG submission 67491) | Tropical forest soil microbial communities from Panama analyzed to predict greenhouse gas emissions - Panama Soil - Plot 1 (version 2) | ecosystem: Environmental > Terrestrial > Soil >...
CAGCGCGAAGCCGACTACAGCGAAGCGGCCCGGCGGGCGGAGTCTAACGGCTATAAGATCCTTGTCCGCAAGCTAGAGGGGCGAATCTTCCATCAGCTGGCGCCGGCGGGAAAGCCTTGCGGGCCGGTCGTCAACGCCAACAGCGCCGGTTTCTTCACCAGCGCATGGGAGACTCTCCACGGTACGGTCGTGCTGAACCACAGCGGCTATCGCCCCACCCATGCGATCATTGACGGCGCCGGCTTCACTGTCGGTATCGTTCTGGTGGACAACGACCACCCGGACCGCGCCCCTGAAATGTACGCGCTGGGCGCCTGCGGTGAGGCAACCGCCTACCGCGATCTTCCCGGGATGGGTTGGGCAGATTTCAAACAGTGATCACACAGTGCGGGCCGGCCCCTGATCAGGGGCCGGCCCCTTGCCAGGAGAAGACAGTGACCATCTACAGCATGACGAGCAATGAGTACTACGGGCTCGTGAACAAGCGAACTGACGAGCGAATCGGCGTTCTCCGCGCACTGGGTTTCACCTACGAACGGGCGGAGGGGCTCCCCGTGGCGGTGATGGTCAAGCGGCGCCCCTACTTCAAGGAGCCCCTGGCGGTGCCTGTCGCGTTTCTCGGGGCCGCTGATGACAGGGCATGGTTGGATCGGTTGGAAGAATTGAAGCGCAGCTGACACGGCAGCGGCCGGCCCGCACCCCGGAGCGAAACGCTCCGGGCGGGCCGGCCGGCCCGGAGCGCTTCGCTCCGGTTGTGGTGGTGGCAGACAGACACGGGAGGCAAGAGCGATGGCAGCTTACTTCAAATGCGGCCGGTTGGACTATGGCAAGTGCCAGGCAATCATGGACAAGCTAGACCGGGCCGGCCGGCCGCTGGTCAAGCGGATCGGTCACAACACAGTCTTGGAAGTGTTCTACGACGAGAACGGCGCGGCGGCTTTTGCGGTCCGCTACTGGTCTACACGCATCCTGCGGTTCTACACGGACCGGACCGTCCTCCACAGTGGCGGTTACCGCACTCCGACGACAAAGGCGCGGCTCAGTGCGCTCGGCCCTGTCTATGTCGAACAGCGCAAAGGGGAATGGTTCGCTCATGGTGCAGACGTTCCGGGCGCGCCGTTTGAAGACGGCTTGACCATCTACCATCGGGCCCCGACTGACACCAAAGAAGCGCTGCAACGGGCGGCGCGCCAGGGTGATAGCGTTGCCCGGGCCGCACTCGCCGATTACCTGGCGGAGACGGCTTGACAACATAGGACTCTGGCCCCATAGTTGTTCTAGTGGCCCCGCACAGTGCGGGGCCGGATGGTGGCAGACAACCAACGGGAGACAACGGAGCAATGGCGAGCAACAAGTCGATGGTGTCTGGGCGAATCAACTACGCGTTCTGGAAGCGCTTGCGCTACTGTCTTGGCGCCGGCCTGTTCAAACAGCTGACTGTGGGCGAGCGCTTCCGCTGGGCGAGCGAAATCGAATGGCCCCTGTCGTCGGCCAAGAGTGGTGTTCTGGTGAAGACGGGGCCGCGCACGTGGCGCTATGAAGCGGACGGTCAAGAGGGGAAGGTGGGAAGCATCAATGCCGTTATCGTCCGCGTCAACGCCACTGGTGGGGTCGAGCGCTGCGGTGAGTATGTCCCCTATCTGGGCGATTGAAGCCGACAAGGGGCCGGCCCCACAGTGGGGCCGGCCCGGGGCACCAAAGCGGGAGGCAACGGCAATGGTCATTGAGCAAACAGCGAACAGCGGCGCGCGGTTCCTGGCAGACAGCGGCAACATCTGGCGCGTTCTGGGCGAGACAGCGGGGCGAGGTTATCTGGCGGTCATCCGCGAGGGGACTGTGGGGCGCGATCAGACGGCGCCTCTGTGCGACGCGGGGGTCATCTACTGCTGGCACCCGCAAGCGCTGGCGAACATGACGCTACTGGCGTGATCAGGACACAGCGGCCGGCCCCATTGGTGGGGCCGGCCCCGGGGGAGGCAACGGCAATGCGGTTGAAGGACAAGCGGGACGCTAACCACGGTAAGCGCGGTTGGGTATCAGGCAACCCGCGATACCGGCGCAACGCCAGGAAACCGGCGCGGAAAGATCGGACGATGGGCAGGAACTAACCCGGAGCGAAGCGCTCCAACGGGAGGCAACGGCAATGTACACAACTCTGGTGCCAGCGTACGGTCGCGACTACAAGAGCGCGAAAGAGGCGCGGGCCGCATGGGACGCGGGGCAAGACTTCCGCATACAGGACATGAGCGACCCGAACGACGGTCGGGTGGTCAACAAACCGCAAGTGCCCGGGCGGAAGTTCAACCTCCGTTTCAAGCGACTGACCGGGCTTGTCGTCGTGCAGGGGTGAGACATGGCAGCGGCCGGCCCCGCACAGTGCGGGGCCGGCCCGGGTGGTGGTAGACACAGAAAGGCACGAGCGATGTTCATGGTGCGGATTCATGACCCCCGGACCGGGGCAGAGTACAAGGTGGACTACAAGCGAGCGCGCGCCCCGCAGCGCGTTTGCGTCCAGTGCATGGCAGCGCGGGACGACAAGTACTGGGCGTGTCCGCAGTGCGGACAAAGCCGGACCGTTCCGGTCCGGCTCGGCTTGCCGGACAACGGCGCGCTGGTGAGTTGCGGGCTCATCGTCGGCGACCGCGAGGACAACGTGAGCCCGGCGCAGATGGATTATCTCATCGCCACGAATCAAGCCGAGCGCGTGGACGACGCGGACAAGGGACACGGCGGTTGCCAGTCGCGCTGTGTGCGCCGTGGCGATGACCGCTGCCAGTGGTGAGACGGGCCGGCCCCGAACGGCGCAACCCGGGCGGAAACCGCCCTTGACAGATTGGGAATGTGGCCCCATAGTGGTGGTGGTGGTAACTCAAACACGGGAGGCAAGGGCGATGGACAGGCAGCACTTGGCACAGGCAGTGTGGAGCAACCCGGCGGACTGGGCGGCGCGCCTCATCTACGCTGATGCGATGGAGGAAGCGGGGGAGGACGCAGACATTGAGCGCGACGTGGCGCACGCGGTCCGTGACTGGGTAACCGCGCGCTATCTGGGCGGCTTCACCCGTGGCTACGTCGATTGCGCCTTGTGGGCCGGGGTGGAGGGCGGGATTGAGGGCACCACCTACCGGCGCGGCGACATTCACGACGACAGCATGGCGCGCATGATCGAAGACTGTGTTCACTTCCAGACACAGTGCGCCGGTTTGATTGGCGACGACTGGGCCCGGGCCGGGCGCGATTTCTTCCTGACGCGCAACCGCCACGGCGCCGGCTTCTGGGACGGCGGTTGGGAACACGCCCGGGAACTGACTGAAGCGGCGCACAACTACGGGGAAGCACAGCTGAGTATCGGCACCGATAACATGGTTCACCTACTGCCGTTCTGAACGATCGCCCTTGACACGTTGGGAATCTGGCCCCATAGTGGTGGTGGTGGGGCCGGCCGCTGTGGTGGCGGGCCGGCCCCTGATCGGGTAAGTGAAAGAGAGGCAAGTGCGATGGTGGTAGTCGAGAAGCGGGCGGCGCGGCGCAAGGCGCGGCGCGGCCGGAAGGTGGTTATCAGCGGGGTGGTCCTCTACCGGGGGCCGAGCGCGATCACGGGCGCGCCGATTGTGGTGGTGGCCACGGGGCTTGACGGCGCCCTGTCTGACAACGAGAAGACCGGGGCGATGGTGCAGACCTACGTCCTCCCCGACGTTGGGCAGGAGCCCCAAGAGGCAATCAAGAGCGGCGCAGACGACAGCGTCTGAGGCGACTGCGACCACCGGGCCCAGTTTGGGCCCAACGGGGAGTATCTCAAAGCGGGCAGCTGCTACGTCAACGCCGGTCAGGGGGCGCGGCAAGTCTACCTCAAGCTGATGCGCGGCGGATATCCCGTCTACGATCCGGCGGCGCATGAACACTTGTTGCGCGGGCGCCTCATCCGGTTCGGCACTTGGGGCGATCCGGCGGCGGCGCCGGTCGCAGTGTGGGAAATGCTCGCCAGCCTGGCGCTGGGCCGGACCGGCTATTCGCACCAGTGGCGGCGGGTGTCGGCTGACTGGGCGCGGTTTCTCATGGCGTCAGTGGACACCCCCGAAGACATGGCGGAGGCGCACGCGGCCGGATGGCGCACGTTCCGTACGCGCAAGGCAACCGAGCCCGTCCTCCCCTGTGAGATTGTCTGCCCTGCCAGTGCGGAGGCAGGCAAGCGGCGGACGTGCGCGACGTGCAAGGCGTGCAGCGGGGCCACGGCTAGCGCGGCGGCGCGGTCGGTCGTGATCATGGCGCACGGGCTTGACTGGAAGGTCAAGCGCTACGAAGAGACGCGGGCCCGCATGGCGGGCCGCAGGATCGCCCTGGCGATGGTCTAAAGACGAGACAGGCCCCGGGCCGGCCGAACCGCTCGGCCGGCCCGTACGGGCCGCTAATGCACAGCAAAGGGCATGAGCTAATGACCTACAGTGTGTATGCCAGGGTGCGAACGTCGGGCTCCATCGGCGTGTTTGTCGTCCGGGGCTTCCAAGTGGAGGCGCCGGACGGGGCGACGGCCGAGCAAGTGCAAGCGGCGTGGTTTGACCAGCACGGCGCGGCGAGCAACGCGCCAGTGAAGTGGGAGCTCCACCACTTCTGCAACCTGTCGTCGTTGCGCGTTGAGCCGCTGACGGCTTACCGGGATGGTAACGACAAGTTGCGCCGCATCATGCATCAGGTTGGCACCGTCGAAGGTCAGCCGGCGTTCGCCAGTGTGGAAGGTGAGATGTTCGCTCTGGACGGCCGGCTTGTCCTGACGCGCCAGACCAGCCGTGAGCCGCTGACGCTGGAGAACTACCTGGCGCCTCTGGGCCACTGGGGCAACCTCGCCCGGCTCGACCTGTCGCAGCGCTACCACGAGAACATCGGTTGGCGCTGGGCGTGAACAACTGTTCAGCTTGACAGAATGGGATTGCGGTCCCATAATGATTGTAGTGGTGGATGGCTCGTCCGGGGGCGAGTGGCCCCCGGGGGCCGGCCGCTGAGTGAGGAGCGAGTGATGACGAAGAAGCGGAAGAGCAAGCCGCCCCTTGACGTGCGGATCGTCAAGGCGCAGGCGCGGAAGGAGAAGGCGTTGGTGGCCTTCGATCGGTGGTACGTCCGGCTCCAGCGCGCAGCCCGCGCCCTGGACAAGGCGCGGCGCGTGATCGCCAGCGCGGACCGGCTGATTGACCGGGTGAGCTCCGAGCTCGCGGCAGCGGACGGCGCGAGCAGCTGAGGGTAACAAGGGCGCCCCGGGGCTGTGGTGGCCCCGGGGCTGGTGGTGGCAGAGCAGAGTGAGAGGTGAGTAATGAAGGCTGACGCAGCCGCCCTGAGGGCGGCGCTGGAGATTGTGCGGCTGAACGCGGAGCTCAGTGACCGTGACCCGGGCGAGGCAGCCGCCGCCCGCAACATCTACCGCCAGACGTGGCGGATCGCTGAGGCTGTTGACATGGGCCTGGCGCTGCCGACGGAGGCAGCGCGGTCGCGCCTGCTGGGGCTGGCCGAGCTCCTCCGTCGCGCCCTGGCAGCGGCGCCGCCACCGGCCGATCGGCCGTGCCTTGTGGTCAGCGGCTGTCGCGATTTTGTGCCTTGACAACATGGGAATGTGGTCCTATAGTGTGAGTGGTGGCGGTGAACTTCAACGAACGGGAGGCAAAGCGATGACTCAGGAGCGCGTCTGTGTGGGGCGGGACGAGGACTACTACGGCTGTTGCGGCTGGCCGGTGTACGCCGTGCGCTGCCCGGAGTGCGGGCAGATGACGACGGACTACGGCGAGGTGTCCACGGTGATCGACGGCGACGAGCATTACCTCTGCACGCCGTGCGGCGAGAAGGTGTTCCCGAGCGAAGCGTGAGGCAGTGGTGGCAGGCCCCGGGGCGTGGTGCCCCGGGGCGTGGTGGCAACCAAGCGGGAGGCAACAGGCGATGAAGCAACTGATTGAGGCGATCGAGGGCCAGATTCACTACGCGCTCCAGAACGACAAGCTGGCGGTGGTGGTCAAGGCGCTGGCCGAGTACATCGCCCACAGCAACCGGGGCAACGCAGGCGAGGTGGGGCTGTATCTGGCCCGGGCGGCGGACCGCATCCGCAATGAGCGCGACCGGGTGGTGTCGCAGCTGGAGGAGATGGCCAAGCAGTACGACAGCCTGATGGCCGAGCGCAACCAGATGGCGTTCGGCCCGGGCAAGGCGATGGTGCAAGAGGAGATGAACGACCTGCGCCGGTGCATGGACGACACCGAGCGCTGGCTGGCGGACAACTAAGACGTGGTGGCATGGCCCCGGGGCGCGTGGCCCCGGGGCGGGTGGTGGCAGCGAGAGAGAGGCGAGCGATGATCCGCAAAGACGCGAAGCAGGTGGCGGTGTTGCTGGTGTTCCCCGAGGGGGTGTCGATCGACGGCGCCGACGATCGGGCGCGGCAGATGGTGGACATGCTGCGGAAGCTGCGGCCGGGCGCCGAACCGGCGCTGGAGCAGGTGGTGGTGTTCAACCCGGACATGGGCGGCGTGGTGATCTACCAGCCCTGAGGGGAGGCCAGTGGTGGCACGGACGAAGGAAGACCTGCGCGACTACCGCCAGGCGAAGAAGCTGGCCAAGCGGCTGGGCTGCATGATCGACATCGAGATGCACCGGGACGGCCCGACCTACTGGGTGTACGGGCCGAACAAGGTGTACTACCCCGACGACGGCGAGACGCCGACCGGGCGGGAAGACCCGTGTGCCGGCGCCCATTCGTGCTGCGGCTGGGGCGAGGTGCTGGGCCTGCTCAAAGACTACGAGCTCGACCTGTTCTGGCACCGCTGGGGATTGGAACACCCGGGGCCGTTGTACGGGATCGCCCATCAGATGCTGCGTGACTGGATGGCGGACGACCGCCTCGGCATGGTGCTGGCGGACTATCTGGAGGACGGGGGCAAGGCGGGCCTGGCGGAGCGCATCCGCCAGGCGGTGATCAAACGAGTGAGAGGTGAGAGATGAGTGAGAAGAGCCTGGCGGCGTTGGAAGGGGCAGTGGAGGGGCTGGTGGACAGCTACGGGCTGGGCGCCGTGCTTCAGGCGCTGGTGTCCATGTGCCACGGCAAGGCCGACCACCTGCGCAGCAACTGGCAGGACGAGCATGGCGCCCGGGTGTGGGAGAAGGCGGCGCGGGCGATCGACAAGGCGACCGGTGGTGTTCACGGCGATCTGTGAGGGAGGTGAGCGATGACCAGCCTGGAGAGGCAGCTGACGGAGGCGCTGGAGCAGGCGGCGCTGCTCATCTTCGCGATGATCGCCTGGGGCAACAACCAGGGCGGCAGCAACGTCGGGCCCGACGAGACTTACGGGGTCATCGAAGGGGGCCAGCCATGATCGGGCCCGACATCGACGTGGCGCCGGGAGGTGCCCCGTGACCAAGACCAGACGGCGCGCCCGTGCTTTGTTCCGCCGCGCCAACGTGGCGCGGCGCTGTGGTGAGACGACTAATGCCCGCCGGCTGGCGCTGGCGGGCAAGGCCCTGTTGCGAAAGGTAAGTGAGTGATGCTGAGACAACCGTGGTGGTTGACGTTGGCGACGCTGGCCGTGTGGCTGGTGGCGCTGCCAGTCATGCTGTTCGCGGCCGAGGTGCCCCGGCTGGTGGCCACCTACTGCGTGGCCCGGGGGCTGTGCTTCCTGCTGGAACAGTTCGGCCGCGCCGTCGAGCCGCCCGCCGCCCTCGTGCGGATCAAGGAGGCGGCCGCGAAGTCGCCTTGACAACATGGGACCGTGGTCCTACAGTGAGAGTGGTGTTCGCCCTGGAAGTGAGAGGTGAGTGATGACGAGCTACGGGCGGGGGCGCTCCCGGTTTGAGGCGCTGCATTACGCTGTTCGCGACCGCTCCCGCCGCCCGACACAGAGCCACGTCGCGGCGTGCGGGCGGCTGACGAGCAACTACGTTAGCCTGCCGGCCATCGTGACGTGCCTGGCGTGCCTGAAGAAGCTGAACAAGGGAGGCAAGTGATGAGCGCGAAGGTAAACGAGTGGCGGGCCCTGTTAAACACGGCGCTAGACGCCTTGCGCGAGAAGGGCCTGGCAGTGGTCGTCGGGCCGTGCCAGTACGGGCCGAGCGCGGAGATGACAACGCACGCGACGTTCAGCGTGCAGCTGGCCCACGAGCGCCCGGGCGACGGCCTGGCGATGACGCGCGAGGCGCAACTGTACGTCCAGCTGGCCCCCGAACACGGGCTCAGCCCCGACTGGCTCGGCCGGACATTCACCAACATGGGCATGGCCTACAAGATCATCGGCTGGCGGCCGCGCGCCCGTCGCCTGTTGGTGCAGTGCGTCGAGGTCGAGACGGGCAAGCTGTTCCGCTTCTCGGTGCGGGTAGTGGCGCGCGGCATGCGCCGCCAGGAGGTGGCGCCGTGAGCAAGCTCAAGTGGCGGCGGACGGCGCCGGGCTTCTGGACGAGCGACGGCGGAAGGTGGACGATCGAGCCACACACGCCGGGGCCACCGCGATGGCGCGGCCCGCGCTACCGGCTCGTTGACGGCACCGCAGCGTGCGGGCCGAGCTACCACCGGACCATCAGCCTGGCCAAGCGCCACGCCAACGAGGTGCAGCAGCAGTGACCAACCGGCCCGGGCCTAAGCCGGCCAAGAGGTTACGCGGGGAGTCGATCCGCCGGGGTTAGTAGTCAGGCCCGGGCGGTGTGCAACAACCTGTGGCCCGGGCCTTTTCTCTGGAGGACGACATGAACTGGCTAGAGCTCTTAGCGCCGATCATGAACCGGCGGGCCGACCACCGCCAGGCGTGGCGCGGCCTGATCGACATGCTCACCTCGTGCGAGCCGGACCACATCGCCTCCTTCGTGCAACGCCTGCAACGCGCAACCGACCTCGGCCGCCTTAGCGACAACGACCAGCAAATGATCAAGCGCCTGGCGACGACGGCGATCATGGAGGGGCTGATCAGGATCGGCGAGCAGGTGGAGACGGAGGCCAACTGATGGCGAACGTGTCACGGACGGACCACCCCGAGGGCCTCGTCGGCGCCTCGCGGGAGGCGGTGGCCAAGATCGCCACCAACGGGCTGATCGCACTGGCCAACATTCGGCTGGTGCTGACGGCCCTGGAGAAGACGGAGCTACATCAGCTGGACAAGGCCAAGGTGGTGGGCGCGCTGGCGGAGGCGCGTGATGCCTTGGACGCACTGATAGGGGCAAGAGCATGAGCGAGAGCGAACGGACCAAGGTGGCGCGGCAGCAGCTGGCGGCGCGGGCGCAGGCGCTGAAGGACCGCCGCCAGGCGGTGATGGACCGCCACCGCGCCGAGGCCGAGCGGAAGGCCAAGCGCGAGGAGCGGGCGCGGCACGGCGCGCGCTTCCTCAGCGAGTCACTGGCGCCGGTGGTCGGCGTCATGGCGCGGATAGCCGACGGCCCGATGGGCATGGTGCGGACGAACTGGCACTTCCACGACGGTGTTGTCACCTTCCGCGTGTTCATCGACGCCGACGAGGGGCCGACACTGGTGGCGTTCATGATCAAGGCTGATGATGAGCGCGTGTGGATCGAACACGACGACAGCGAGATCGGCGTGGACGTGGCATGCGGCATCACGATCGACACCGTCGAGGCCGTCGCCACCCTCGACGAGGACACCGGAGACTCGCTGCCCTTCTGAGGACCGGCGCATGAGCGACCTGCGCGGGCGCAGCTACGAACTGCTGGCCATCATGTGCGACTGCTGCGGCCGCGTCGTCCACTGCGACGACGCGGCCGGCCTGGGCCCGGGCTGGGTCAGCTTCTGCCTCCGCTGCGATGTCTGGCCCGGCCATACCGCCGATGTCTGCCCCGAGTGTAACGGCGGCCGGCGGCACCTCAACCTTGAAGCGCAGGCCGAGATCTTCCACTGCGGCGAGCTGGACTGGGCCGTCTTGGAAGATCAGTCTTGACAGGATGGGAATCTAGTACTATAGTGAATTGACGTGCGAGCGGTGCGGTGGCAACGTGGCTATCGGGCCGGTCGCACGAGACGAGGAGAACAGTGATGGGCAGGATGCTGGTGATGGCGGCGGGGGTGGACCTGCTGCGTGTCAAGGCTGAGGCGGGGACGAGCGACGCCGAGGTGGTGGCCTGGGCGAACGCGCACTGGACGCTGAGCGAGAGCGGTTACGAGTGGGAGGTCAAGCACCGTGCGGACGGCGACGGCGAGGTCGTCCTGCGGGCGAAGCGCAAGGAGGCGAAGAGTGGTGTGGACCGCGACATGGACGTACGCCCGGGCGACCGGGAGGGTGGTGGTGTGGATGGCACGGCAGAGTGTCAAGGGCGGTGATGACCGCCGCTGCTTCGTGCCGCAGCTAACGCTGGAGGCCGAGGCCGTGGTGACGGCGCCGGCATTAGAGCAGCTGGCGTGCGACCGGGTGGCCTGGCTGGCACAGTGCTGGCCGGCGGCGCACGCCGAGCTCAGGGCGGTCTACCCCGTCCTGCGCGACTGGGTTCTCGACCAACTGGAGGTGCAGTGATCATTCCGGTGTACCGGATGCCGAAGGGCTGCAAGGACCGCAGTCGCGCCGTGGTGGTGGCGCACGCCGTGGTAGACAACGAGGACGCCCACCTCGCCGAACACTTCTGGACGCTGAGCAAGAACGGCTACGCACAGCGGTCATTCGGCCGATCGCACCGTTGCCTGCACCATGATGTTGCAGGCAAGATGCCGGGCCTTCAGGTGTCACACAAAGACGCTGACCGGCTGAACAACCGGCGCGGCAACCTGAAGGTCTGCACGCGGAGCGAGAACCAAGTCAACCCGGCCGACGGGGCGCTGAGGAACAATCGCTCCTGCGGCATGCGTGGCGTGACGCGCGACCGGAGGCCCCACTGCCGGGCCAGGCCGTGGTTCGGCCAGGTGCAGTTCAAAGGCGCGCGGCACTACACGGGCTACTACCCGACGGCAGAGGAGGCGGCCCTGGCGCTGGCCGACATACGGGCCAGGCTAGGCGTGGTGTGAGTGGTGGGTGATGGACGAGCTAGAGAGGCAAACATGAAGCTGAAGTTCCGACTGTGGCTGCGGCCGTATACCCGGGGGAGCAAGCGC
>Ga0066903_100005451_pt1 | contig 11044 bp, 9 predicted proteins | sample PanSoiMetaGPlot1_FD_67491 | JGI IMG/M metagenome (GOLD analysis project Ga0066903, IMG submission 67491) | Tropical forest soil microbial communities from Panama analyzed to predict greenhouse gas emissions - Panama Soil - Plot 1 (version 2) | ecosystem: Environmental > Terrestrial > Soil >...
GGATTTCGAGCACGTCGTCTTCGGTCAGCTCCATCAACCGCTCTCCAGCAGGCGTCCTCAAAGCCATGGTTAGAGCATCGCGCGGGGGGCGGCAACGGCCGGCCTTACTCCCGTGCCGGCTTCCCTGCCACGATGTCGACGCGCCGGGATCGCACATGCGGATGTGGCGCCGCCCCGGCGCCCCTCGCGCGGCAAAATCGAACGCAACCAACCGCCTGCCAGCGCATTAGTATGGGATGTCAATTACCGGGCGGGGCGTCGTAGACGCGCACATGTTGCCGCAAATGCACTTGAATAAGCGGCCGTAAATGCTGGCTGTACCGGTTTTGTAGCACCAAAATCCATCAACAACTGCGTCGCTAATCCTGTCGACAAAGACCACGGTCCTGAGTTCGAATAAGGATAAGGTGGCCACGATGACCAGGCAGTCTGCACAGGAGGGCGCGCCCTTACCTCGCGCGCGCACCTTTGCGGCGATCGCGGTTGCGCTCGGCGTCGTCCTCACCGGCTCGCCGGCAAGCGCGAAGGAGACCTTGCGAGTCGGCCACTTTCCCAACGTCACCCACGTCCAGGCGCTGGTCGCGCGGCAGATGGAACGGCAGGGCAAGAGCTGGTTCGGCGACCGCCTCGGCAAGGACGTGGTCATCGAGTGGTACGCGTACAACGCCGGACCGAGCGCGATGGAGGCGGTGTTCACCAAGAGTATCGATCTCTCCTATGTCGGACCGAGCCCCGCGCTAAACGCCTTCGTCCGCTCGCGCGGCGCGGAGGTGCGCATCGTGTCCGGCGCCGTGAACGGCGCCTCGTCGTTCGTCGTTCAGAAAGACAGCGGTCTCGCCAAACCAGCTGACTTCCGCGGCAAGCGGATCGGCACGCCGCAATTTGGCAATACCCAGGACGTCGCGGCGCGCGCCTGGCTGATGTCGGGCGGCCTGCGGATCACCCAGACCGGCGGCGACGCCCACGTGGTGCCGACCGCGAACCCGGATCAGCTCACGCTGTTCCTGCGCAAGGACCTCGACGCGGTATGGACCGTGGAGCCTTGGGTCTCGCGGCTCGAGCGCGAAGCCGGCGGCGAGATCCTGATCGATGAAAAGGACACGGTGACGACTACGCTTGTTGCGCGCGCCCAGTTCTTGACCGAGAAGCGCGACCTCGTGCGCCGCTTCGTCGCCGCGCATCGCGACTTGACCGAATGGATCAGGCAATACCCCGAGCAGGCGCAAAGCCTGGCGCGCGCCGAATTGCGCGCGACGTTTCGCATCGACCTGCCCGCCGATCTGATCGCGCATGCCTGGCCGCGGATGACCCCGACGACCGACGCGTCGCCCGCAGCCTTCGAGATCTTCGTCACAAACGCCAAGAAGACCGGTTTCCTGCGTGACGTGCCAGACCTGTCCCGGCTATTCGAAACGCCATGATGCAGCGGGAGGTTTCCGATCGCGTGCACCCCGCCAAGCTGACGGTCGAAGGGGTAACGAAGCGATTCCAGAGCGGAAGCGGCGAAGTCCACGCCCTCGATGACATCTCGCTCGAGGTCGGCGAGCGCGAGTTCCTCTGCCTGGTCGGACCGTCCGGCTGCGGCAAGTCCACGCTGCTCGACATCATGGCCGGTTTGACCAAGGCCGATTCCGGTCGCGTGCTTGCCGACGGCGTGCCGATCGAGGGGCCAGGTCCACAGCGCATGGTCATGTTCCAGCAGGAGGCGCTGTTTCCCTGGCTCACCGCCCACGGCAATGTAATGTTCGGGCTCAAGCTCAAGCGCGATCTCAGCCGCGGCCGACGCCGCGAGCTCGCCGCGGAATATCTGGCGCTGGTCGGGCTCGAAGCCTTCTCCCGCGGCAACGTGCATGAACTGTCCGGCGGCATGAAACAGCGGGTGGCGTTGGCGCGGGCGCTGGCGCCCGACCCCAAGGTGCTGCTGATGGACGAGCCGTTCGCGGCACTCGACGCGATGACGCGCGATCAGCTTTATGGCGACATCCAACGCATCTGGACACAACGCGGCAAGACCATTGTGTTCGTCACCCACGACGTACGCGAAGCGGTCTGCCTCGGCGACCGGGTGCTCCTGATGTCGCCGCGCCCGGGCCGCATCGTGCGTGAGTTCAAGGTGCCGCTGCCGCGACCGCGTGACATCAACAGCCCGGCGCTCGCCGAGCTTGCCGCCGAAATCGCGGTCGCGCTCAGGGATTGCGGGCAGAGCATCCCATGAAGCGCCTCGGCCGCATCGTGCTGTTCTTCGGCGCTCTGATCCTGATTTGGGCGCTGGCGGTGGCAAGCGGCCGCTGGTCGGCCGTGATCCTCCCCTCCCCTGAGAGCGTTGCCGAATATCTGTGGGGCGCGACGCTCGACGGCAGCCTGATCGAGGCGACGGAGGTGACGGTCCGGCGTCTACTCGTCGGCTATTTCATCGGCGTGGCGATCGGGCTTCCGATCGGACTCTTCATGAGCCGTTCGCAATTTCTCGAGGATACGCTCGGCTCGCTCGCGCTCGGACTGCAGACGCTGCCGAGCGTGTGCTGGGTCCCGCTGGCGCTGATCTGGTTCGGCCAGTCCGAGTTCGCGATGCTGTTCGTCGTCGTCATGGGCACGGTCGGCTCGGTGGTCATTGCCACCGATCACGGCGCGCGCAGCATCCCGCCGATCTTCGCGCGCGCTGCGCGCACGATGGGTTCGGAAGGGTTCCATCAGTGGACGCGCGTGATCCTGCCCGCCTCGCTGCCGTTCCTGGTGAGCGGCATGAAGCAGGGCTGGGCCTTCGCCTGGCGCTCGCTGATGGCGGCAGAAATCTACGTCACCATCCTCACCGGCTTCGGGCTCGGGCATCTCCTGCACTACGGCCGCGAGCTCAACGCGATGGAACAGGTGATCGGCGTGATGCTGGTCATCGTCGTCATCGGCCTCCTGGCCGACAGGGTGCTGTTTTCGCCCTGGGAGCGATTCATGCATCGGCGCTGGGGGACCGACGTCCGGCAATCCTGAAAAGCCGGAGTTCCATCAGTACGGCGCAACTTGATCATCAAAGTCCGGCCGCAATGGGCCCTTAGGGCAGCCTTAGGTTCGACGAACATGAGGGAGGGGAACCATGCCCAACATCGAGGGTATCAAGAGGCTGCGCGAGCTTCGCTACGTGCTGCTGGCCGGTACGCTGCTGTCGGCCCTGGCGATGCCACAATGGAGTATTGCGTCGGATAATGCCGCGGCAGGCAACGCCGATGGCCGGATCATCGTTGCGCAGAACCAAGACCCCAAGGACAAGAACAAGGGCAAACAGCAGCAACAGCAGCAGAAGCAAAAGGGCGGCCAGCCCGGCGGCCCGGGACCGCAAGGCAACATTCCACAGAGTGTGCCGAAACAAGTGCCGCAACAGCAGATCCAGAAAGCGTACCCCGGTCAGGCGCCTGGCGGTCAGGGCCAGCAGAAGCAGTTCGGCAATCAGGGCAATCAGCCCCAGGGAACTGGGGTTCCATCGGGTCGAACCGGCCAGCCGGGCTCACCGCAGTTCGGCAACCAGGGCAATCAAGTGCCCCCCGACACTGGAGTTCCATCCGGTCGAACCGGACAGCAGGGCAGTCCGCAGCAGTTCGGCAATCAGGGCAATCAGGGCAATCAGGTGCCTCCGGGCCCCGGGGCGCCATCGGGTCGAACCGGACAGCCGGGTTCACCGCAACCGGGCTCACCGCAGCTCAAGCAATATGGAAACCCGCAAGGGGGCACCGGCCAGACCGGCACCGGCACTGGTGCGACTGTCCGGACCGGACCGAACGGCCAACCGGTGGTCGGCGGTCAGCCGAACAATCCGCAAGGCGGCTCGCCCCAAGGTGGACAGCCATTCAGCCGGCAGACCAGCCTGCCCGGCCAGGGCGGCCCGCAGGTTGGAACCATCGATCAGCTTCGCTCGCAGCGGCAGACCAGCACCGACCCGAACGGTCGCACGGTCATTCAGGAGCCGGGCAACCGTCTGATCGTGCGTGACAGCGGACACACATTCATCCGCGCGGACGAGAACGAGCGCTTTCGCCGTTTTGCGCCGAATGCACAAACCTCTCAGCGCGGCGGCGAGACCTTCATCAGCTACAGCCGGCCCGGCGGCTTCCAGGTCATCAACGTCACCGACTCGAACGGCCGACTCCTACGCCGCGTTCGCCGTGGCCCCGACGGCCGCGAGGTGGTGCTGATCGAGAACCGGCGCGGACCGGGGTTCGGAACCGGGCTTGCGGTCGGGTTGGCGGCCGGCGTCACCGCCGGCGTCCTCCTCAACCTGGCGCCGCCGGTCATCAGCATTCCGCGCGAGCGCTACATCGTCGACCTGGACGGCGCGCCGCCCGCCCTCCTCTACGAAACGCTCGAGGCGCCACCGCTGGTGGGCATCGAGCGCCCCTACACACTTGACGAGATCCGCTACAACGTCGAGCTGCGCGACCGCATGCGCCGGATCGACATCAACGCCATCACGTTCGACTCCGGGTCCTGGGAGATTGCGCCCGACCAGTACGATCGGCTGGAGGGCATCGCCGCAGCAATGCAGCGTGCCCTGTCGCGGCGGCCGAACGAGGTGTTCCTGATCGAAGGCCATACCGACGCCGTCGGGTCCGATCTCGACAACCTGACACTGTCCGACCGGCGCGCCGAGACGGTCGCAGTCATCCTTACCGAAAAGTTCCAGGTTCCGCCGGAAAATCTGGTGACGCAGGGCTATGGCGAGCAATATCTCAAGGTGCAGACGCAGGAGGCCAACCGCATCAACCGCCGCGTCGCAGTGCGCCGCATCGGGCCGCTGCTCGCAGGCTTGCGCGAATAATACCAATTGTCGGATTGATCAACACTGTCTCCCTACGTCATGGCCGGGCTTGTCCAGGCTTGTCCCGGCCATCCACGTCTTTGGTCCGGCTCTACAGTAAGGCGTGGATGCCCGCGACAAGCGCGGGCATGACCAGCCATCCCCCGTTGGAAGGCTTGGTATCAGGTCGTGACGGCGCGCGCCCAATGTGGCCCGCGCGCGGATTTTTATTTGCCCCAGAGCTGCTTTGACGCGAGGGCGGCGCCGTTGCTCAGCGCCTTGAGCTTCGCCCACACAATGCTGGCATGGATTTCCTTCGAGCCCGCGAAGGTGGCGAAGCCGCAGTCGGAGCCGGCGATGACGTTCTCGCGCCCGACCACCTTGGCATAGCGGCCGATCCGCTCGGCCACCAGTTCGGGATGCTCGACCAGGATGGTCGAATGCGAGATCACGCCGGGGATGAGCAGCTTGCCGGGCGGCAGCTTGATCGTCTCCCACACCTTCCATTCGTGCTCGTGGCGCGGATTGGCCGCTTCGAACGAATAAGCGCCGGCACGGATCGACAGGATCAGGTCGGCCACATCCTTGAGCTCCATGTCGTGGATGCGCGGCCCCATGTTGATGCTGTAGCAGGTGTGGAAGCGGATCTTCTCCTCAGGGATGTCGCGCAGCGAATGGTTGAGCGCCTCGATACGCAGCTTCGCCCAGGCGCGGCACTGCGCAACCGTCACGTCCGGCCGCAGCGTGTAGTAGGAGACGAGCCGCGGGTCGTCGATCTGCAGCAAGAAACCGGCCGCGGCGATCGCCTTGTATTCCTCACTCATCGCCTCGGCGAACGCGAACAGATATTCCTCCTCGCTCCTGTAGTAGGCGTTCTTGTGCCGCTCCTCGAGATTGGACGGCGAGATCGCCGGCATGAACACGTCGGCGGGCCACACGCCCTTGAGCGCGACCTTGAGGTTGTCGATGTCGCGTTTGAGCTGCGCCTGGCCCTTGTAGGTGATCGGGCCGGTGCAGATCATGTTGTCGGGTCGCGGCGGCCCCATGCCGACGCTGTTGTAGTATTCCGGGAACGACAGCGCTTCGCGCGAGGCGAGCCAGTGGCTGCGCGCGCCCGAGCCCTTGTCGACCTCGAAGCCGCCGAGCCGTTCGTTCATGTAGGTGACGAAGCTCGGCTTGCCGTATTCGCCGTCGTCGATGATGTCGATGCCGAGCTCGACCTGCTTGCGCACGATCTCGTCGACGGCCGAACGCAGCCGCCGATCGTAGGTGCCCTGATCGAAGCCCCTGCCCCGCTCCCTTGCCTGCATCATGTCGAGCAGGTCCGCGGGCCGCGGCAGGCTGCCGACATGCGTCGTCAGAATCCGATCGGTGCTTCGCTTCATGGCATACTCACTCGAGCTTGATGCCCGCCGTCCTGATGACATTCTTCCAGCGCTCGGCCTCGTTGCGCACGAACGCCGCCGTCTCCTGCGGCGTCAAGCCGGTGGGCTCACAGGCATTCTCGCGGAAGCGCGCCGCGATGTCGGGCTGCCTGATTGCTTCGACGAAGTCGGCGCGCAGACGATCGGCGACCCGCTGCGGCGTCTTCGGCGGCAGGAACACACCGACCCAGGTCGAAGACACGAAGCCTGGCAACGTTTCGGCGATCGTCGGCGTATCGGGCAGCGTCGGCCCGCGCGCCTCGGTCGCGACCGCCAGCATCTTGAGGCGGCCCTCCTTCACGAGCTGCAGCGAGCTGCCGAGGTTGTCGAACATGATATCGACGTCGCCCGCGATCATCGCCGGCAGCGCGAGCGCCGAGCCGCGATAGGGCACGGTCACGAACTTGGTGCCGGTTGCGATTTGAAACCACTCGGAGGTGAGGTGAGCGGTGGTGCCGACGCCCTGGGTTGCGGCGTTGATCTTGCCCGGGTTGGCCCTCGCATAGGCGATGAATTCGGCCACCGTGTTGGCCTTGATATGCGGGCCAACGATGAATCCGGTCGGGATCGTCGCCAGGATCGTCACCGGCACGAATTCGGACGGCTCGAAATTGAGTTTCGGATAGAGGCTCTGGTTCACGGTCAGCGGCGATGGCGCGGTGACCAAAAGCGTGTAGCCGTCCGGATCGGACTTGAACGCCGCCTCGGCGCCGATATTGCCGGCGGCACCGGTGCGGTTGTCGATCACGATCGGCTGGCCCCAACGGTGAGTGAGAAACTCCTGCATCAACCGCGGCAGCACATCGGTGATACCGCCGGCCGGGTAGGGCACGATCATCTTGATCGTGCGCGTGGGATAATCCTGAGCCTGGGCGGCGATCGGAGCGGCGAGCACAGCCGGAACGAAAGGGCCGAGCAACGCCGGAACGAAAAGGCCAAGCAGCGAGCCGATGACGTCGGCTTGCGTCCGGCCTCGCCCGCTCACATCACGTCTCCCATCACGACTTCGCCCTCAGCCGGCGGCCGCTCGTAGAATTCCGGATTCATTCGGCATGGCACGCCCTGATCGGCGAGCGCCGCGGCGAATTCCTGGCGCAGGAACGGATCCTCCTGGTGATACGGGATCGCGCTGCCGCCCTTGCTCAAGTCGATGGCGCCGTAGTCCATGAGCTGCTCGCCGGGGCGGCCGGGCTTGCGCGCGCGTTGGTTGTTGGGGCCATGCCAGGCGGAGACGCGCAGCCCCTCCTTGCCTACGCCGAAGTGCTGGTGGAACCAGTCGCCCGCCATCGGCGCTGCCGAGACGAGGCCGATTGGCTCGTAATCCTGGCGCAGCACCTTGTCGGCCTTGCCATCCTGCCAGGGCGTCGTGCCGAGCGCTTCCGGCCAGGTGTAGGTGTAGCCCTTGCCCTTGACGCAGACGAGGACCGCTGCCGACTGGTGCTTGTGCGCCTTCGAATAGCGCCCGGTCTCGTGCTGGCCGATCCACACGTAGAAACGGTTGTTCGCCATCTGCGGCTCGACGCGGCGATAGCCGGGCGAGCGCCGGTTATCGAGCGGCAGCTCGGTATTGACGATGTCGGGGACGAAATTGGTCCGCCGCATGGCAAGGCCGCGGATCGGATCGGGCTCGACGTCGTCGCGTGGCTTGAAGAAGTCGTCGGCACCCGAGAAGCGTTCGGTAAAGCTGTGCGGGCAGTTGAAGACGAAGCTCGGATTGTCGAGCAGGTTCATGACGTTCGGCGCCGACGTGCCGCACAGGAGCAGCGCCGGCGAGCTCGCCGCGTTGATGAAACGATGGAATGCGTTGAGCGGGATCGCGAACAGCGAGCCCTTCTGCCATTCGAACGTATGCTTCCTGGTCTGGCCTTCCTGCCACACTTCGGTCGAACCGCGGCCCTCCACCACCAGCACGACCTTTTCGTACAAGTGGCGCTCGATATTGAGCGCGCCGGCGCCTGGCATCTCCACCACGTACATGCCCCATAATCCCTCGGTGCCGTAGAGCTGGATGTAGCTGCCGCGGCCGCCCTGCCGTTTCCACTGCGCCAGCGGCAGGTCCTGCACGCGGCGCACGCCGATGCCGCGATAGATCGGGATGCCCTCCGACTCCATGAAGCTGTCGTAGGGCATCGGCTTGCGCAGGAATTTTCCGTAGCCCGCGTTCTCGCCGGCCTTCGGTTCGTGCCAATGGACCTGGTCGGGTGTGTCGTGCATTGCGGAATCCTTATTCCAAGTGGGGCGACTGGGGTCAGGCGGCGAGATTGCCGAAGCGTTTCAGATTCTCTTTCTGCTTGTCGTTGCGCGGCGGCAGCTCGAACAGCCGCGCCGCCGTGCCGCCGAGAATGTTGTGCTTCGCCTTCTCGCTGAGGAACGGCAAATCCCACACCGTGCTCGGCAGGTCGAAATCCCAGTGCGGGTAGTCGGAGGCGTAGAGCAGCTGCGTCTCCGCATTGATCATGCGGAACGTGCATTCAAGCGCGACCATGTCCTCGCGCTCCATCGGCTGCGAGGCGAAATACATGTCGCGCATGTAGTCGCTCGGCCGCTTCTTGAGCAGGGGATATTCGGAGATGCGCAGCTTGTACTCATGATCGAGACGCTGCATCAGGAACGGCACCCAGGCGAGTCCCCCTTCGATCCAGATCACCGGCAGCTTGGGGAAGCGCTCGCCGAGCCCGTTGGTCACCCAATTGGTGAGGTGGATGATATTGTAAATCGGGAAGCCGAGCGCATGCACCGAGGCGAATCGGTTGAGGCTCTTGAACACCGGTTCGCCGATATTCACGGCGGAATGGAACGCGAGCGCAAGGCCGCGTTCCTCGATCGCCCGGAATACCTTCATGCAGGAATTGTGGTGCACCGGCATGCTGCGCACCGATGACACCATGAAGCCGGTCACGTGCTTGCGGCCGCCGAAGGTCTCGACCTGACGCAGCGCCTCGTCGGTGTCGGAGAGCGGCAGCGACAGCATCGAGTAAAGGCGTCCGTCGGCCTCCGGCAGCAGCGTCTCGGTGAGCCAGCGGTTGTAGGCCCAGCACAGCTCGATCTCCATTTCGACCGAGGGATGCATGCCCACGGAAAGCAACAGCGTCGGAAACAGGCACGAATAATCGATGCTCATCGCGTCCATCCAGCGATGGCCGAGCTGCACGTCGCGGTTCTTGCCCGGGGCGGTCTTCTCGGAGGAACGCAGCGGATACCGCGTGACGCGGCCGCCCATGTCCTGGAAGCTGACCTGGCTCGGCGTGATGGTCTGGCGGCCCTTGCCGCGGCCAGCGAGAATGAGCTGGCGCAGCACCTCGTTCTCGATCAGCGGCAGGAACTCATCGAAGCACTCGTTCTCATAATGGTGCCCGTCGACATCGACGATCATGATGTCATCGAGGTTGCGTTGCACCGCCTGCTTGCGGGCATGGGCAAGGAGCCGACTGGTATTGAGCTCTTCGAGCGAGACCCGGCGGCCGCGATCAGCGAGGAGATCCATGGCGTTTCCTGTTCGGTCTTAGGTCCTGTTTCGGGTATGGCGGCGGCGTTCGCACCCCGCTTGCGTGCCTACATGACGTCCCCCATGACCACTTCACCTTCGGCGGGTGGCCGCTCGTAGAATTCAGGATTCATCCGGCTTACGACACCCTCGCGTTTGAGCGTGGCCTCGTACTCCTTGCGGACGGCCGGATCCTCCCAGTGGTAGGGGACCGCACTCCCACCCTTGCTCAAATCGATTGCGCCGTAGTCCATGAGCTGCTCGCCCGGACGGCCGGGTTTGCGGGCGCGGGCATTGTTCGGACCGAACCAGGCCGTGAGCCGAAGCGGCTCGGATGCAACACCGAAGTGCTGGTGGAACCAGTCGCCGCTCATCGGCGCGGCCGAGACCATCCCAACCGGCTCGTAGTCCTGGCGCAGCACCTTGTCAGCGCGGCCATCCTTCCAGGGTGTCATGCCGAGCGTATCCGGCCAAGTATAAGTGTAGCCCTTGCCTTTGACGCAGATGAGCACGGCCGCCGAAGCGTGCTTGTGCGCCTTCGAATAGCGGCCGCTCTCGTGTTGGCCGATCCACAGATAGAAGCGGTTGCCGGCCATCGCGGGCTCGACGCGGCGGTAGCCGGGCGAGCGCCGGTTGTCGAGCGGCAGGTCGGTGTTGATGATGTCGGGCACGAAGTTCGTTCGTCGCATGGCGAGACCGCGAACCGGATCGGGCTCGACGTCCTCGCGCGGCTTGAAATAGTCGTCGGCGCCGGAATAGCGCTCGCTGAAATCGAGCGGGCAATTGAAGACAAAGTTGGGGTTGTCGATCAGATTCATGATGTTGGGCGCCGAAGTCCCGCACAGCAGCAGCGCCGGCGCGCTCGCCGCATTGACGAAGCGATGATAGGCATTGAGCGGGATCGAGAACAGCGAGCCGCGCTGCCACTCAAAGGTCTTCTTGCGCGGGCTCCCCTCCTGCCAGATTTCAGTCGTGCCGCGGCCTTCGACGACGAGCACGACCTTCTCGTAGAGGTGATGCTCGACATTGAGCGCGCTGGCCGAAGGAATTTCGACCACATACATGCCCCAAAGGCCTTCGGTGCCGTAGAGCTGGATGTAGGTCCCGCGTCCGCCCAGCCGTTTCCATGGCGTCATGGGCAAGTCCTGCACCCGCCTAACGCCGATGCCGCGGTAGATTGGCACGCCCTCGGACTCCATGAAGCTGTCGTAGGGCATCGGCTTACGCAGGAATTTGCCGAAACCCGCGTTCTCCCCGGCCTTGGGCTCGTGCCAATGGACCTGATCGGGCGTGTCATGCATGGCGTTATCCTTGGGTGGCCTGCTGTTCTTGAGGCTCGTTTGACAGTTTACA
>Ga0066903_100005452_pt1 | contig 11042 bp, 13 predicted proteins | sample PanSoiMetaGPlot1_FD_67491 | JGI IMG/M metagenome (GOLD analysis project Ga0066903, IMG submission 67491) | Tropical forest soil microbial communities from Panama analyzed to predict greenhouse gas emissions - Panama Soil - Plot 1 (version 2) | ecosystem: Environmental > Terrestrial > Soil >...
AAGCAAGGATCATGAAGCAAATCTCGACCTGAAATTTGACACTCCATCCCATATTCCGTAGTTTTCGTGCCCTTTTCGCAGTGATGAAAACGTTTTCCGCCAAAGCAAATGAAGTGTCGCGTAGGTGGTGGCTCATCGATGCCAAGGACCAGGTCTTGGGTCGCGTCGCTGTCAAGGCTGCCAACTTATTGCGCGGCAAGGAGAAAACGATTTTTACGCCACACGTCGATGCTGGTGACTTTGTAATAGTGATCAATGCCGAGAAAGTGCGACTTACGGGTAAGAAAGAAGAGCAGAAAAGTTATATGAGCTTTTCAGGATACGTAGGCGGTCACAAATCAGAAAGTGCCCGAGCCCGCCGTGCTCGGCATCCAGAATTGCTTGTGGAGCGAGCGGTCCGGGGGATGGTTCCGCACAACCGCCTCGGCCGCGCGATTTATCGGAAATTGAAAGTTTATTGCGGGCATTCGCATCCGCATGCCGCACAATGTCCGCAGCCTGTCAAACTTGGGTAGAGGTAATTGTTATGTCAGCCACTACAGAATGCATCGCCACGGGTCGTCGCAAGACGTCGGTTGCCCGGGTTCGCATGACCCCGGGCAGTGGAAAGATCGACATCAACGGCCGCACTTTTGAAGATTATTTTCCAACCGTGCCATTGCAAAATTTGGTGCTCCAGCCCCTGCAGACGGCGAAACTCGTGAACGCATACGATCTTTGGATCAACACCAGTGGCGGTGGCGTGACAGGACAGGCCGGCGCGGTGCGGCTCGCGATTTCGCGGGCGCTTCTGGAGGTGGATAACAATCTGCGCAGCACACTGAAAAGCGAAGGTTTGCTCCGACGGGATCCGCGGATGAGGGAGCGAAAGAAATCAGGACAGCCGGGAGCGCGGAAACGTTTCCAGTTCTCGAAACGATAATTTACACGTGGCCGGTTCGTTTGATGGGACGTGTTGACGTCAGGGGCAGTATCTCAGCGCCTATTTCGGTTTTCGGTCGCTTGGAGTGGGCACGGTCGGGGGCGGTGTCGGCTGGGGACGCACCAAAAATGGCGGGATTGGCGGTGTCGTCTTTGCCTGTGGCGGGCCGCTCGGTTTCAGAAGTTGCAATTGCCGGACCGCTTCGCCCGCCCAGAAACTTTCCCGATATTGTGTCAGTATGGTCTCGTAGACAGTGCGCGCTTCGTCATTTCGGTTTTGCGCCTTCAGAATGTAGGCTTGCGAGAGCAAGGCCAGCGGGGCGTTGAAGCTGTTTGGGTAGGTCGCAGCGATCTGCCGATACATCGACAACGCTTCGTTGCTCTTTCCCATCGATTCCAGATTGGCGGCCATTGCCATGCGCGCTGTGCTCACGAACTCATGGTTCGGATTTTTCGTGATAAAAACTTGGAGCGTTGCATTCGCATCAGCAAACTTCTTTTCGCTGCGCTGAGCTTCCGCGAGTAAAAGATAAGCATCAGCGCCCGCGGGCGTCTTTGGGTAGCGCGCGATTAGCTGTTGATAATCCTCCGCGTTCTTTGCGCCAGCCAACAATGCAGATGCCGCCGCTGCCTGGCGATCGGAATAAAAGCGATAACCTGTAAAACCAATAACGGTGAGCACGAGGACGATCGAGGCTGCGACGATTTCATTTTTGAATCGCTCCCAAAAGACGCGCGTTTCCAGCGCTACATCTCGAGAAGGAGGCTGGGCCGTTGGCATAATTTGATATGAATCAAGCGATTTTGAACCGGGCGAGCGTCGTCTTATGCCACGCGAAACTTTCTCGCGCAAGCCGGTACTAAAGTGATAACTCTGAAGAATGAACCTATGGCAAGATTTTTGGACCCCGGTCCGCGTCTTTCTCGGTCTTGGTGCAGACCCTCGAACACTAACCTTCACCCAGATTTCGATACGCGGAATCATCGTTTTTATTTTTACACTCGCGATGATGCGAATCAGCGCCCGACGATCGCTTGCACGCCGGACAGTGTTCGACAGCGTCTTTCTGGTGATCCTCGCGTCTGTGCTCGCGCGCGCTATCAACGGCTCAGCGGATTTGCTGCCTACCATTGGGGGCGGATTCGCGATGGTTGTCTTTCACCGTTTGCTCGCCTGGATCGCATTCTACTCGCACTGGTTCGGCGATCTTATCAAGGGCCCGGAGCGCATGTTGATCAGTGATGGCCGGATGCTCTATCACGCGATGCGCGCCAACCATATCTCGAAACATGATCTGGAAGAAGATCTGCGGCTGGACTTGCATGTCGAAGCCTTGGCAGGTGTCCAAACGGCCCGGCTCGAGCGCAGCGGCGGCATCAGCTTTATCTGTGAATAAGAAAGACGCGACTGGCGGAGAATGGCGGATGAAAACGCCATTTGCTGAGCCGCGTGTCGGAAATCGGGCGCCGGCCGCGCCGTAGCTTTACGCGAAGGCTGGTTGCGGAGGCAGATTGCGTGTTCGACGTTGGTTCGATGCACAGGCACGAAAAGTTATTCATTCCCGGACCAGTGGAGGTTTCCGAAAAAACTTGGGCGGCGTTTTCGCGTCCCATGATTGGGCATCGTGGCGAAAATTTTAAAAACCTTTACCGCTCGATTCATCCAAAGCTTCAAACATTGTTCGGAACGACGCAGCCGGTATTTCTTTCGACGTCGTCTGCGTGGGGCGTGATGGAGGCTTCCATCCGCAATCTGGTTGATCGTGGTGTGCTCTGCTGCATGTGCGGCGCGTTCTCAGATAAATGGCTCGATGTCGCCCAACGCTGCGGGAAAAATGCAGAAGCCTTGCAGGTCGAGTGGGGAAAACATATCGATCGCAAGGCCGTCGATCGACAATTAACGACGGGAAAATTCGACACGATCACGTTGATCCACAATGAAACCTCGACCGGTGTGATGAATCCACTCGGAGAAATATGCTGTATCCTGGCGAAATATCCCGACGTCACCCTCGTCGTCGATACGGTTTCGTCGTTTTCCGCAGTCAAGATAGACATGGACGCCCTGGGGATCGATGTGATGCTCACCGGCGCTCAAAAGGCGCTCGCGCTGCCGCCCGGTTTTTCGCTGTTTTCCGTTTCAGAAAAAGCGTTCGCACGCGCAGAAAAAATGCCGAATCGCGGATTTTATTTCGATTTTTTGGAGTTCAGGAAACAGCAGGCGCAATGGATGACACCCAGCACACCGAGCATCGCGCATATTCATGCGCTGGAATCCAAGCTCGACGAAATCTTCGAGGAGGGCCTGGAAGCGCGCTTTGATCGACATGCCCGCACCAACGCGCTCGTCCATGATTGGGTTCGGCGCATTGGCTTCGACTTCTTCGCGGAGGAAAGGTTCCGCTCAAAAACGCTCACGTGCGTAAGGAACAACAAAGGCATCGACGTGCTTGAGTTGGCGAGAAAGCTTCGCGAGAAACATCATCTGGTGATTGACCCGGGCTACGGAAAAATCCGCGGCAAAACATTCCGCCTGTCGAATATGGGCGACGAAACGGAGGAGACAGTTTCGCATTTGCTCTGGTGCCTCGATGACGTTCTGTAGGGGGAGCTGTTAGCTTCCCCTAGACGGGCACTTCGCAGCTTTATCTCGATGCGTTTCTATGCCTGCGATCGAAGCTTCCAATCTGACTAAGGTTTACCGCACCTACCGCAAGGAGCGTGGTCTGTGGGGTTCGATCAAAGGATTGCTAAGGCGGCGCTACGATGAAACACGCGCGGCTGATCGCGTCTCATTTCAAATCGAGGAAGGCGAGTTTGTCGGCTTTCTGGGCCCAAATGGCGCCGGTAAAACTACCGTGCTCAAAATGCTGTCCGGCTTGCTTAATCCCACTTCGGGCGAAGCGCGCGTGCTGGGCTTTGTGCCATGGGAAAGGCGCAATGAAATGAAGCGCCAGTTCAGTTTGCTAATGGGACAAAAAAATGCGCTTTGGTGGGACCTGCCCGCGCAAGAATCACTCGAGTTGAATCGCGCGATCTATGGGATCGACCAAGCTCGATTCAAAATGGTCGTGGACGGATTATCGGAACTTTTGGAGGTAGGCGACAAAATGAACGTGATGGTGCGCGAGCTTTCCCTGGGCGAGCGCATGAAGATGGAGCTGATCTCTGCGCTCATTCATGAGCCGCGCGTGCTTTTTCTCGACGAACCGACAATTGGATTGGATGTAGTCAGTCAAAAACGGGTCCGCGAATTTCTACGTATTTACAACGAGGAACACCGCATCGTCACGCTGCTCACGAGTCATTACATGCAGGACATCGAAGAACTTTGCGACCGCGTCCTTGTAATCGATCACGGCAAGATTTTTTTCGACGGACCACTGACGCAAATCATCGATCGATTTTCAGGCTACAAAATTTTGAGTCTCACGTTTGAAAAAGCCGCGAAGCGCGATCTGTCCGCGTTCGGAGAAGTGACCGAGCAAACGCCCGTATCGGTTCAGTTGAAGGTTCCCCGTGCGAAGGTCACGGAAACATGCCGACAATTGCTCGACGCCTGTGACGTAAGCGACATCAATGTCCAGGAAGTGCCTGTGGAAGAAGTGATTCGTCAACTTTTCGGTGAACGGCACGACAGCTATCGCAGCGTGGATCTGGCGACGTCGGAAGCCGGGCGCGTTACTTAGGCGGAGGGCTCTACAAAGCTGGGCAAAATGCTTTTTTCCATTGCTTCGGCAAAGGTGGGGTAACGTAAGCTCCACCCGAGGCGACGCAGCTTCGCGTTGCTGACACGCTTATTGCTCGCGCCCCGCTTCGAGTTCGCGGTCGATGTTCCGATCGATGGAAGCGGTCGACTGAATTTTTTCGCCAGCCAATGGTAGCATTCGCTTCGCAAAATGGGTTGATCGTCAACCACATTGTAGATTTCTCCGGCCGTCGATTGTCGATCCAGCAGAAGAAAAAGCGCCGACGCGACATCGTCACGATGGACCTGGTTAACGAACCGATCGTTTTGCGGGTCAATGACAGCCGAACCGGCCAGAAATTTGCTCAACAGCGCTGAGCGCCCCGGTCCGAAGATTCCCGCAAGCCGCGCGACAATGCCGCCGCCAGCGAGCACCAACCTTTCGGTTTCGAGGAGTATTCGAGCGGTCTTGTGGCGCGGTTTGGTCTCGCTCTCTTCGGTCACCCACGAACCGTCGCGTTGCGCGTAAACGCTCGTGCTACTGGTGAAGAGTATTCTCGTTCCAGCAAACCGATTGAGAAGATTACTTGCGCCGTTGAAGTAGGTGCGGCGATACGCATCTGACTTACCGCCGCGTGAACTCGCGGCAAGCATCACATAATCAAAGTTGCTACCCCGCCCGGCAACCCGCGTCGGATTTGAAATATCGACACCAAAAACTGGATACGGCCTAGTCGATAACCTGGCTGCGGATTCTGCGGAATGCACCCAGCCTTCCACCTGCCAGCCAGCGCGATGAAACAAATCAGCCGTGGCTTCTCCTACGTAGCCGCATCCAGTAATCAGAATCCGCGGCATGGTTATCGATCTTCACGCGGCAGCACGCGCGATTTCAATTTCGGCGAAGATATGTTTCTGAATCGCGCGAACCTGTTTGAGACGGATCAATTCCAATAGCGCGAGAAAGGTCACTACCACTTCAACCCGGGACACAGCAGCTCCAAATAAATCGGAGAACCGAACCGGAACACCGGCGGCGACGCGTTGCAGAATCGCATCGACCTTTTCCGAAACACTAAAGCGTTCGCCGAAAATCTCCTGCGTTTCCTGGCGCGCCTCGATCCGTTTGATCACTGTTTGGAAAGCGTTGATCAGCTGAAAAATTCCAACCTCCGCTAGCTGCAACGGGTTCTCCAGCAACGAGGATGACGGCTCACGGGCAAAAATTCGTCCCTGTTCTTCTTCGCGCAGATGCAGGTTCGCAGCTGCTTCCTTGAATTTTTTGTACTCGATCAACTGCCGGATTAAATCCCACCGGGGATCGTCCTCGTCAGCTCCTTCCTCAGGCGGCTGTTGATCGGCAGGTAGAAGGCTACGGCTCTTGAGGTAAATCAGGTTTGCCGCCATGACGATGAATTCTCCCACCAACTCGATGTTCAGTTCTTTGAAGGTCTGAAGATATTCGAGGTACTGCCGCGTGATGCGCTCGATTGAAATGTCGTAGATGTCGATTTCGTCCTGTTTGATCAGGTAAAGCAACAGATCGAGGGGTCCCTCGAAAACCTCCAGCCTGACTTTGTAATCGGCGTCCATGCATCTCGGGCGAGATCGTCCATCAGCCCTATAGAGGAAGCTGACAGCTTCCCCTGAAATCTACAATGTAGAATCTCGCTCTTTAGGCAGAAACGTGCCGGTGGATCCACACGCTATTCACCAGCCCGAGTCCAAACATGATCATCAGCACGAACGACCCGCTGTAGCTGATCAGCGGCAATGGCACGCCCGTAATTGGCAACATCGCGATCGTCATTCCCATGTTCTGGAAGATATGTGTGAAGATGAGCGCAGTCATACCCACCACCAAAAGCAAACCCAGGTGATCGCCTGCAAAAAAAGCAACAAATAGACATGTGAGCAGAAGCAAGGCGAACCCGCCGAGAAGAAACATTCCCCCGACAAACCCCCATTGCTCGCCGATCGCAGAGAAGATGTAATCGTTGTGCACGGCTGTGGCGGGCAAAAAGCCCAGCTCGATTTGAGTGTTCGCTGCTTTGAACCCTTTCCCCGACCAACCGCCGGATCCAATTGCAATAAGCGACTGATTGATCGCCCAAGCGGCACCCTGCTTGTCGATATCAGGATGGGTAAACGCGGTGATTCGTTGTTGCTGATAAGGCTTTAATCCGAGATTGATCGCGAGCGGAATAAACGCGATTCCGATGAGAATAATGCAAATCAAATAGCGAAGCGGAAGGCCGCCCACGAACAACAGCGCCAGGAGTACCGGTACCCAGATGATCACCTCGCCAAGATCCGGCTGCATCAGGATGAGAAGGCAGGGTGCCGCCGCGATCGCTCCGCAAAGCAGCACCCGCAGCATCGGATGCATTTCGCGGAACTGAGTTAAAAACAACGCCAATACCATGATCCCCGCGACGACCGCCAGCTGCGCAGGTTGGAAATTGATTGGCCCCAAATGCAACCAACTGCGCGCGCCATACACCCGCGTCCCCATAAACTTGGTCAGAATCAAAAAGAAAATGCCCGCAAGATACATCGGCAACGCGCCCCATCGAATCCAGCGATAATCGATTAGACTCGTTATCATGAAAGCGAAGAAACCAACTACGACCCAGTTTGCCTGTTTGCGCCAGAAATCTGCGGCGAACGGATCGGTTCGCGTGGACGTGGCGCTATAGATTGCGACCACGCCAAAGATGGCCAATGCCAGCATGACCACGAGCAGAAGCCAATTCAGGCCAAGCAACTTTCTAAGAAAAGGCATCATGCCGATTTAATCCTCCATGAATTCGAAGCCTGCTGCAGGGCTAAAACACGATTATACGCCGGTTGCGACCTTCGCAAACTTTGAGCGCTGTGGAAGACGGTCCTCTTCATTCTTCGGCATCGATTTTTGCCGCGGTTGTGTGACTTTGCCCGGGAGGTAAGTTCCAACGTAAATACCTATGTAAAAGTGGTTTATATGGACAGCGTTGGGCAATTTACGCCTTGCTTGTCAGTCGATGAAAAGCTACGTAAATTTCTTCCCAGTGATCAGAATTTGAAGGGATAAAAGGATGGCTAGAAAAACGAAAACAAAGAAGAAGACCAAACGAAAGCTTGCGCATCCTAAGCTACCGATGCAACAGCAGCTGAATTTGCAGCATGAAGGAACCTATTTCAAACTGCGCCCAATCTTCGATCGCTTAAACGAACGCTACTTTCGCGGGCGCCTGGGTGATTACAAAGTGATGTGGGGACGCCAGCGGAAACATCGCCCCAGAGAACAGTTCGTCTTCGGCTCAATCCAGGAGGAAGACCGCGTGATCCGAATCAATCCGGCACTGGATCAACCATTCGTGCCTCCGTGGTTTCTTCGTTATATTCTGTATCACGAGATGTTGCATTCGGTCGTACCGGACCAGAACACCGGGGGCGGTCGCCGAATTGTGCACACGGAAGAGTTCAACCGCCGCGAAAGCGAATTTCCCAATTACCGCCGAGCACGACGGTGGGAAGAAGAAAATCTATCCCGTTTTTTGCGCTAACAGTGGCGTCCGAAGTACTCGGCGGTTGGGAATCGAAACTCTTATTGTAACGGCTAGCGCGTTTCCGCCGCTGCCGGGCGGGATCTCACCTCAGACGGCGAGGCGGTCGTCGCTACGTTCTTTTTGATGAGGTACCAGAGCGTCGTCGCGAGCAGGAGAGAGATCAACTTCGCCCGCCAGTTGTTTAGAATCAGGTTCTTCATAATCTCCGTGTAACAAAATTTCCGCGATGCGTTGACGAAATGTTTCTGGCGTAAAATTGCGCTCGATACGCCGCCGGTGGCAAATGGAAATTGCGCCCGTCTCCTCAGACACGACCACGGCTATGGCGTCGGACTCTTCCGTGATCCCGAGCCCAGCCCGATGGCGCAGACCGAGGCTTCGATCGAGTGTTTCCCGCTGACTGACGGGGAAAATGCAGGCCGCGGCCGCGATCCGTCCGTTGCGAATGATTACTCCGCCGTCGTGAAGAGCAGCTTTGGGGTGGAAAATCGCCAGGATAAGCTCAACCGAGAAGTCGCCGTCGATTGTGACGCCGGTTTCTTCATAAACTCGAATCGATGTGTCGCGCTCGATCGCGATGAGCGCGCCGAACTGTTTGTTGGCCAGTTGCGTCACCGCTTCAGCCAGATCGTGGACTGTCTCCCGCTTTTCGCTGGTCAGCGAAAAGATGGGATGCCCACCGAGCGCCGCCAGACCGCGTCGCAGTTCCGGTTGAAAAATCACCACCAGCGCAATGGCGAGGAACACCGAGAAACTGCGCACCAGCCAGCCAATGACGACAAGATTTAATAGCGTCGAGATTAGCGTCAGCGTCAGAAAAACGATCGCCAGTCCGGTCAATACTTTCGCTCCGCGCGTGCCGCGAAAATAGAGGTAGCCGTAATAAATCGCGATAGTCAGCAGAATGATTTCAATCAGACTCCGCCAGCCCCTGAACCAGAGATCGATGAGTTGATAAATCATATCGCCTTCTGGAGAACTGCTTCGGTTACCCGTAACGCATCTGCATTCTCTTTCACGTCATGGACGCGGAACACATCCGCGCCGCGCGCCCGTAGCAACGAGGTTAAAGCGAGCGTAGGCGCCAGCCGCCCCGCCATTTCAGGCGCTCCAGTTAGTTGCGTCAGAAAATTCTTGCGCGACACGCCGACTACCAGCGGCCGCTCGTGCACCCGAAGGTTCTCCAAATGCGCAAGCAGCTCGAGATTATGCATCAGCGTTTTCCCGAAACCAATTCCCGGATCAAACGCAATCGCCATGGGATCGACGCCGCACTCTATGGCGGGCTGATACTGTTGTCGAAAAAAATCGGTCACCTCCGCGACCACATCGGCATAGCGCGGTTCGATCTGCATGGTGCGCGGATTTCCCTGCATATGCATGATGATGAACCCCGATTTGGTTTCGGCAACAACGGAAAACATTGCAGCGTCGCCGCGTCCGCCGGTAATGTCGTTGACCATCGCCGCACCTGCCCGGATCGCCGCACGCGCAACCTGCGCTTTCGAAGTATCTATCGAGATCGGGATGTCGATCTTCTCGCGCAGCATTTGGATCACCGGAATCACACGCTGTAGCTCCTCCTCGAGGGGGATCGGTTCGGATCCCGGTCGCGTGGATTCGCCGCCCACGTCAATAATGTCCGCGCCTTCGGCCGCCATCCTCAGGCCGCCCTCGACCGCTTCTTCATGCGCAAAAAACTTACCGCCATCGGAAAAGGAATCTGGCGTAATGTTCAAGACACCCATTATTAGTCCCCGTCGCGAAAGATCGACAACACGCTCGCCGATTTTCCACTGTCTCCCGCTCATCATGCGTGTGAGACTATCACACGCGACGCTTTATTCGAAGCATTGTAGCGGCGGTCTGCGAGCGCCGAAAATCCATTCCTTGGGCAGTCCCAGACCGCCGCTGCATTTTATTTCTTCCGTGAATAGCGCCCCACTAATTCACCTTGCGCAACCACATGATCTTTAATTGCAGCGTCAAGCTGACCGCGCTTTGCGCTGGAGGGCAGATTGAGCTCGCGATCCAGGGCGAAAATCTTGAAGTAATAACGGTGCGTGCCTGATGGCGGACACGGTCCGCCATAACCGGATTTGCCGAAGTCGTTTGTTCCTTGGACGCCTTTCGGCGTAATCCCCTCATCGATTGCAGCCGTTTGCGGCGAGATATTCCAAACCGTCCAGTGGGTGAACAATCCGCCCGGTGCATCCGGGTCATCAACAATCAAGACAAGGCTTTTCGCCCGGGACGGAACATCCGCGATCTGTAACGGCGGGCTGGTACCCCCGCCATCACATGTAAATTTCGATGGAATATTTCCACCTTGTTGAAAACCAGAACTCGTGATCTTCATCTTCGCACCTCCTCCAGCAAATGAAGCAACGCTAGTCAGTGCAAACGCGAATCCGCCAACAATGACCGCTTTTCGCATTATTCGACCTCAGGTTGAAACCGCGTTACATCGACAATAACCCAACGACATTGTTTCGCTGCGATGACTCCAAACGGACGTAAGATTCAGGAACAAATTCTGGCGTTGCTCAGCCGGAAAGATTACCGGCCGCTCGATAAGATCGATATCGCCCGCAAGCTTGGCGTAAAATCCGGCGCACGAATTGCCTTACGCAAAATTTTGCGCGAGCTCGAGCGCGCTGGCGAGATAGCGCGGATTAGGAAGAACCGCTATGTGCTGCCAGCTGAAGCGGACTTGGTAACGGGGAAGTTGTCGATTCATCAAGCCGGTTACGGTTTTCTTACTTCGGAAAAACGAGGCGAGGCGGACATTTTCATCGCTGCAGAAAATACTGGCACCGCCATGCACGGAGACCGTGTGGTGGCTCGTATCTCGCTGGACGTGCCCCACGAACGTGCGAAAG